>Ga0206679_10000062_pt1 | contig 72395 bp, 60 predicted proteins | sample M110012015metaG_FD_155464 | JGI IMG/M metagenome (GOLD analysis project Ga0206679, IMG submission 155464) | Ammonia-oxidizing marine archaeal communities from Monterey Bay, California, United States - M1 100m 12015 | ecosystem: Environmental > Aquatic > Marine > Intertidal zone | place: USA...
CATATATATCATCCAAATCTTCATCATTCAAATCTTCTTTAATATTTGATTCATCATCATTAATAATCTCAGCTGGTTCAAGAATTGGATTTTTTTCAAATTCCTCTAAAATATATTCCTCTAAACTAGAATTATTTAGTTGTAATAATGTTGCTTCTAAAATTTGCTGTGGTGAAAGCGCCTGTTTTAGCTGTAATTCTTGTTTAAGCATATTAATTAATCTAAACGAAAACTTTTCCCAAGATAGAGTTGCCGTGCTTCTTCATCGTTTGCTAAATATTCAGATGTACCCGATTTTAAAATGACACCATTGAATAATAAATATGATCTATCAGTAATAGATAGCGTTTCTCTAACATTATGATCAGTAATTAAAACGCCTATTTCTTTTTCCTTTAAAGACTTAACTATTGATTGAATATCTTCAACAGCAATAGGATCAACTCCAGCAAACGGTTCATCTAATAATATAAAATCAGGATTCATTGATAAAGCTCTACAAATTTCAACCCTACGTCTCTCTCCACCTGATAAATTAGAACCCATACTATCTCGAATATGCTGTATGGACATTTCATCTAATAAACTTTCTATTTTATCATTTTGTTCATTTTTAGATAGCCCGGACATTTCAAGTACTAATCTTAGATTATTTTCTACACTTAATTTTCCAAATATAGATGGTTCTTGTGCTAAATAACCTATGCCACTTCTAGCTCGCATATACATTGCTTCTGAAGTTATTTTTTTATCATCAAGATAAATATTACCCTTTGATGGTTTTATCATGCCGGTTATCATATAAAAAGTTGTGGTTTTACCAGCCCCATTCGGTCCAAGCAGACCAATTATTTCACCTTTTTTAACTTCAATATCCACATCAGATACTACCCAACGACTGCCATATTGTTTATAAAGTCCTTCGGCCCGTAAAGTATGGTGCTTACCATTCATAATTCTTTAATTCGAAACCCCAGATGGATAAAGTATTTTCCAATGGTTTAACCCAACATCTGATTCAAAACCACTTCCATAAAGTGTGTCATTTTTATTCGTAGTTAACATTATAGGAGATGCAGTATAAATGATTTCTTCTTTCGAATCCCATTTTAATGTATCTGTATATAGAGTTGCTCCACTATCTGAAACTACTACTACATTATTAATTGCGGTCATAAAGTTTGTTTTTTCATCAATTTCTGCAATCATTGATTTTAAATTAGTAGTATGCGTTTCTTCCTCATCAAAAAAATCGACATCAACATTCTTATTTAAAAAAACATAATTTCTATCATTAAATTTTTCTAAGTGCCCTGCTTTAACAAGAGCACGCATAATTCCTTCATTTGTTAATGTAATCTCTACATCCCAACTTTCTTGATCAGGAAGACCTTCCCTGGAATCCATATTTGTTTCATTTTCAATACTTGAACAACTTATAATTACTAAAAAGGGAAATAAAATATTTCTCATAATTTATTTTGATAATAATGAATCAATCATTAAATGAATTCCTTCTTTATAACGACCTTGGCAAATAGCAATCCAATCTACTGCTTCACGAAATGCCCCATCTCCACCACGTAATGATGTTGTATAAATTGCTTTTTCTTTAACTAAATGATATGCATTAGATACTGCGATAGGTACAGCAACTTTTTCCATCAAACTAATATCAATTATATCATCACCTATAAAAGCACAGTTCTCATCTGATAAATTATATTTCAATTTTAGTTCATTATAAGGTTTCATCTTATTTAAAGTACCATTATACACATCAGTAACATTCAATTCACTAGCACGTATCTCCGTTGTGGAAGATTTACGTCCTGAAATAAATGCTATATGAAAATCTAATAATTTAGCTAATGCAACTCCTGCACCATCCACAACAGAGAATTTCTTTAATTCAATATTATTAATCGCATTATCTCCACCCTTATAAATGTTGCCATCAGTTAGAACTCCATCTACATCTGCAATTATAAGTTTAACTTTTTTAACCTGTTCAATTATTTTATCATCGAATTTATCTTTAAAATCTGTTTCTGAATAAATATCCATATTAATAGCTAAATATTGGACCTATTATATTTAACAGCAGCGCCAATAAATCCTCTAAATAGTGGATGCGCTTTATTAAGTCTACTTTTTAGTTCTGGATGAAATTGACTTGCAATAAACCAAGGATGATCAGGGTTTTCTACAATCTCAACAAGGTTCAGTTCTTTATTTATTCCCGAAATAACTAAACCATGTTTTTCTAATCGATTCTTATAGCGATTATTTACCTCCCATCTGTGTCGATGACGTTCAGAAATGCGTTTTTTCTTATATTCTTTTGCTGCTTTAGTATTTGGATATAGTTCACATGAATATGCTCCTAATCTCATAGTACCACCTTTTCTTTTTATTGCTTTTTGTGATTCCATAAGATCAATAACAGGGTACGGAGTATTTTTTTCGAATTCCGTGCTATTTGCACCAATCAATCCACATACATTTCTTGCAAATTCAATTACAGCACATTGTAATCCTAAACAAAGGCCTAGAAATGGAACTTTGCTCTCTCTAGCATATTTACATGATAAAATTTTTCCTTCAGATCCTCGAGAACCAAATCCAGGCAAAAGTAAAATTCCATCACAGTTATCAAACTGTTTTTTAGCACTTTTATCATCTTTTATTTTCTCTGTAGAAATCCAATTAACATTCACTCGTGTATCATTTTCAACACCTGCATGTATAAAAGCTTCTAGGACACTTTTATATGCATCTGGTAATTCAGTATATTTCCCACACATAGCAATATTGACTTCTTTAGATGGGCTTTTATATTTAGAAATAAAATTATGTAATTTAGAAACTTTTGGAACACCTCCTAATTCTAATCTATTCATAATTATCTGCCCCATTTTCTGCTTATCAAAAACTAATGGAACTTCATAAATACTTTTTACTTCTTTCCCTTCAACAACATGATCTTTGGGAACATTACAAAATAAAGCAATCTTTTCTGCTACAGAATCAGTCAGTGGATAGTTTGATCTACACATAATAATGTCAGGGCTCAAACCTATTTCACGTAATTTCATAACTGAATGTTGCGTAGGTTTTGTTTTTAATTCTTCACTCGCATGTATATATGGCACAAGTGTTACATGAACAATTAGATGGTTATGATATCCTACATCTACCGACATCTGTCTAATCGATTCCATAAATGGTAAGCTTTCGATATCGCCAACAGTACCACCTACTTCACATATAACTACATCATATTTATTTTTACTATTTACTAATTTTATCCTTCTTTTAATTTCATCAGTAATGTGTGGAATAACCTGAATAGTAGCGCCAAGATAATCACCCTTTCGTTCTCTATCTAATACAGTGCTATATACTTGTCCCGTTGTTGCATTATTATACTTACTCATATCAACATCGATGAATCGCTCATAATGACCTAAATCAAGATCCGTTTCTGACCCATCATCTAGCACAAAAACTTCTCCATGCTGATATGGATTCATTGTACCAGGATCAACATTAAGATATGGATCTAATTTTAATATAGTAACTTTTAATCCTGCGCTTTTTAATAAATAACCAATAGAAGACGCTGCAATTCCTTTTCCTAAACCAGAAATAACTCCCCCAACAACAAAAATATATTTTACTGGGTTTTTCTTTTTCATTTAATTAACTCGATTTGTTTGAGATCTTCTTTCGTATCAATTCCACGATGAGGGTAATCTGTCATTGCAACTTTTATTGGTATCCCATTATCTAAAGCACGTAATTGTTCAAGATTTGAGTTTTTTTCATTTGCTGATTGGTCAAGCTTAGTGAAACGAAATAAGGTATCTTTACGATATCCATATATCCCAACATGGTGATAATATCCTCCAATTTGATAATCTTTCATTTCTCTACTGAAAGAAGTAGCAAAACCATTTTCATTTATCATCATCTTTACAGAATTTGGATTTAGATAATCTGAATTATCAATTACTCTACTACCTATTGTTGCCATTTCAACTAATTCATCATCAAAACAAGATACCAATTCATCGATGATTAAAGGATCAAGCATAGGCTCATCACCTTGGATATTTAATATAATATCTACATCCATATCTTTGACCACTTCAGCTACTCGATCGGTTCCTGATGGATGATCTGGATGAGTCATCTTAATATTTGGTTTATATTGCTTCAACGCCTCTTCAGTTTCATTACTATCAATAGCAATGATAACATCGTCAAGTTTTTCCGATTCTCTTGCACGATCATATACGTGCATAACCATTGGCTTCTCATCAATAGGGGTAAGAATTTTATTTGGGAATCGTATTGATTGTAACCTTGCAGGAATTACGCCAATAACCATGATTAATTCTTTTTTCCTATCCAAGGGAAAAGGAAATATTTTATTTTATTCATATTAAGATTCCCAAATTCAAGGAATAAAATTTATTAAATACAATTGTCAATAAAGAATGAAAAATAAGTTTTATTCATATCTTAATGATTCTATAGGGTCAAGATTTGAAGCTCTCCAAGCTGGATAAATGCCAAACCCGATACCGATTATTGAACATACAATTAAACCATATAACGCCCAATCAAAAGGTATTACAGCTGGAACCTTAAAAATAACAGCTACAATATTTCCACCAGCAATACCCAGTATCACTCCTACTATTCCACCAAATTCACTTAAAAATATTGCTTCCGTTAGGAATTGCGTAAGTATATCAGTACGTGTTGCCCCAATTGCTTTTCGTATACCAATTTCTTTAATTCGATCCGACACAGATACAAGCATAATATTCATTATACCTATTCCTGCCACTAATAATGCGATGACACTTATGGATAAAGCAAACATCTTAATACCACTAGTAAAACCAGAAAAACGTTCAATCATTTCTGCATTTGATTCAATTTCAAAATCATTATCAACGCCTGGAGGGACTTTTCGTATCGCTCTCAATAGACCAATTGCTTCATCCATTGTTTTGTCATATTCCTCAGCAGAAGGTGCTTCTACACTGATTGATAAAGTTGTCCAGCGATTTTTAAAGTGTTGTAAGAAATTTGTAATTGGTATTGCTACATAATTATCCTGGCTACCACCAAAGGCTTCTCCTTTACGCTCTGTAATACCTATTACATTATAATCTAGACCTCTTATTTGAATGGCTTTTCCAATAGGATCTTCAAAAGGAAAAAGGCGATCTACTACATCCATGCCAAGTAAACAAACGTTTCGAGCAGAATGTACGTCTTCTCTAGTAACATTTCGTCCATCTGCAATATATGTATTATATGTTCTAACAGTGCCTTCGTCACCGCCAACTAGTTCAATAGATCTTTTTACAGATTTATCACGGTATTTGACATTTCTAGCGCTCGTTCCTTCTGAAACACTTACCATTATAGGCATTCTAGCTCTACGTTTAAATTCTTCATATTGAGGATAATCAATATTTTTTCGATTCCTGTATTTTTCATCTCCATGATTACCAACCATGATACCTGGCCATTTTTGAATTACAAATGTATTCGTGCCAAACACATTTAATCCAGATTCAACCGATGATTCAAGGGTGCGTATTGCAGTCATTACACCGATAACTGAAAAAACACCTATACTTATACCAAGCAAGGTAAGAATGGAACGCAACTTATTTTGACGTATAGCATCAATGGCCATACCAAAACTTTCCTTAATACTATCTTTTGCTCTACTAAATCCGGTCATTATTTACTCATAACGTAGGGCCTCAATTGGATCTAAACGAGCAGCTTGATATGAGGGAATTATACCTGATATGACTCCAACAAATATACTCATGATGATAGATACTATGGATAGCCATAAAGGCAAGGTTGATGGAAATATTTTATTAATAAAAAAACTTATGCCAAACGCTAATGCTAAACCAATCAACCCCCCAATTACACATATTGTTATTGCTTCAAATAAAAATTGAATCAGTATCATATTAGGAGTTGCTCCAATTGCCTTTCGGATACCAATCTCTCGGGTTCTTTCTTTAACTGATACAAACATAATATTCATAATTCCAATACCGCCTACAATAAGAGATAAAATTGTTATAAAAAGGCCTGTCCCCCCAATTGCATATTTTAGGGTATTATACTGCGTTTCAAATGCCTTTGTTTGATTAATAGCAAAATCATCTTTTTCTCCCGGCTTCAAGCCTCTTATCCTTCGCATGACTGCTTGTATGTCACTTTTTGCATCATCTATTTTTTGCTCATCAACCTTAATGCTCAAGCGCATAAATCCCCTTTTTGAAAATAACCGAGTATAGGCTCCTATTGGAAGAATTGCCTGATTATCTACGCTAAATAACCCAAGAAACTTTCCCTGTTTCTCTAAGACTCCTATGACTCTAAATTTTATTCCATCTATTTTAATATATTTTCCAATTGGATCCTGATATTCAAAAAACGCATCTTTTATACCATTCCCAATAACAGTTACTCTAGTTCCTGATCTTTCCTCTCCTTTGCTAAAAAACCTGCCAATTTGTATATCTTCATTTACAGTTTCCATATATTCAACATTTGTTCCAAAAATTTGTGTTTGTGTATTCTTATCACCAAAAGATAAGGAAGCGCCTCTTTGCATTACCGGGGATACGGCAAGAGCATAATCAGACATTTCCCTGATTTTATCCTCATAAGATAACTTTATGCGTGGTCTATTACGGACTTCCCACCATTCCATATCGCTAAACCATTCCCAACGACTGATATATAAAATATCTTTACCAAGCCATGACATACTATTCTCAAATGAACGATCCAACCCTGAAATAAGCGTCCCCATTACTGTTACGGATAAAACACCAATAATGATTCCTAAAGCTGTAAGGCTTGAGCGAAGTTTATTCATATAAATCGATGATAGTGAAATCCGTAAACTTTCAAAAAACATAATAATTATTTCCTTTTAACAATCTTATCTTCTTTGATCTTTCCATCAAAAATATTAATAATCCGATGTGCGTGATTAGCAATATACTCTTCATGCGTTACAAGAATTATTGTATTCCCTCTATCATACAGACTATCTAAAATATTCATAATTTCATCTCCACTTTTTGAATCAAGGTTCCCTGTCGGCTCATCAGCTAAAATGATTGATGGATCATTAACCAGTGCTCTAGCAATAGCAACTCTTTGTCGTTGACCTCCGGATAATTCATTTGGGCGATGATACATCCGGTCATTCAAACCGACTTCAGTTAATGCTTTGCTTGCTTTATCTATGCGTTGATCTTTAGGAAAATTAGAATAGATAAGTGGAACTTCAACATTATGTAAAGCAGTTGCTTTTGGTAGTAAATTGAAAGTTTGAAATACAAATCCAATTTTACGATTTCTTATAGATGCCAATTGATTATCATCCATATCATGTACAAGTTCACCTTCAAATTCATAGGTCCCTTTACTAGGCGTATCAAGGCATCCAATCATATTCATCAATGTAGATTTACCTGAGCCTGATGGCCCCATAATGGAGATATACTCGTTATGATTTATTGTTAAATCAACACCATCTAAGGCACGAACTATTTCATCTCCAACCTCATAATGGCGTTTAATATTTTGAAGTGATATTAAAGAACTCAAAAGATATGATTATTCCTTATCATCCTTTTCAGTGCTAACCTGCATATTATGCTTTAATTCCTTACTTACGGCTTTATAATTTCCTATTACTATAAGATCATTCTCTTCTAATCCATTTAATAATTCGTAGTGAGTTTCGCTAGAGATTCCAACTTTGACTGGTCTTATATGGGCGAATTGGCTCCCACGTTTAAATTTCTTTTCCTTTAGGTTTTTCACCTCTGAAACTCCTCCATCTCTTTGAACTCCTCCTTGTTTATCAGCAACAATAAAAACCAGTTCTTCCAATTCTTTTTTCTTAGAGTTGTTATCTGGTTCACCCCTTTCTTCATCTTCATCCCACTTTTTACTATTATCTTCGCCAAATAGTATATTTTCAGAGCCATATTCCCGAACAGTTAGGCTTTGAATGGGAATAGCTAAGGCATTTTCTCTTACCTCCGTAATTATATTAGCGGTAGCACTCATTCCTGGTCTAATATTAGGTGGCACATCAAGCATACGTACTTTTACCTTAAAATTTGTTACTTGTTCTTGACTTCCAAAATTTGATGTTTCAGCCATATGAGCAATTTCACTCACAACGCCATAAAACACTGTATCTATATATGCATCAATCTCAATTTCAGACGTATCACCTATTGAAATACTAACTACATCATTTTCATTTACGTCAACAATAACTTCCATTCTACTAAGATCAGCTATAATCATTAACACATCTAAAGAAAACATCCCACCCATAGCCATTTCGCCAACTTCTTTATTTATTTTAGTTACAATGCCATTTTGAGGAGAAACTAATCTTGCTTTATCTAATGCATCCTGTGACACCATTAAACTTGCTCGTGATTGGTCAAGTTGGCTTTTTGAGATTTCATATGCAGCTTGTGCTCCCTCAAGTTCTTGATCAGAGGCAAGACCCTGTTCATAAATACGCTCAACGCGTTTTCTATTTGCTTTGTCCTGCTTCACTCTAGCTGAGGCAGAACGAACAGCAGAGGTTACTTGATCAACATTAGCCTGTAATTGTTTTCTATCAAGAGAAATAAGATGCTGATTCTTTTTAACATATTCCCCCTCCACTACAGTTATGGAATCGATGATTGCTGAAGAAGTTGCGCTTATTTTTACTTCACTTTCAGGTTGTATTTTTCCGCTTGCATTCACTTTTTGAATGATTGTCTGCCTACCAATTTTTTCAGTCTCCACATTGATAACTTCTAAATCATCCCGGAAAATATTTCCAACTATGATTAAAATAATTAGCAAGCCAATAAGACCGGAAATAAATAATTTTTTATTCTTTTTATATAATTCTTTCATTAATTCAATCTCCTAAAATATTTATAAGTCTGTATCCAGCGTACCCAAGATCGCTTTCAAGCTTGCTTGTTCAATCATGCTATCATATTTGCTTCTAATTAATGATGATCGCGCACTAACTAAAGACACTTGAGCATCCAGCACTTCTAAAATACTTGCGGATCCCAAGCTATATCGCTCCTGAACTAATTTTACATCTTCTTCAGCAGAAGCCAATACTTTTTCATTAATAGGGATCACTTCTTTATAATAATTAAGTTGATCTAGAATTAACTCCAGTTGGACTGATAAGTCTTGTAGTTGTGTTAAATACTCAGATTCCTGCTTTCTTACATTTAATTTAGCCTTTTGAATGGTAGTAGATAATGTATTGCCCGTATATATAGGAATAGAGAAAGATAAGCTTGTATTCATTCTCCAGTTTTCATCCCATTCTTTTGATAATGTCTGAAAATCTTCAGAATTACCAGAATAATTTGCTGAAGCTGATATATTAGGCAATCTGGATCCTTTTGCTATTTTTTCACTATACTCAGCGCTTGATATTTGGTTTTTTTTAGCCAAAACGCTTGGATTAAATTTTTGAATAGATTCAAATCCATTTTCAAAATCAGGGATTTTATCTAAAAAGAATAAATCATCATTAACTATAAAATCTCTATCCGTTCTTACAATTCCCATTGCATTCTTTAAACTTAAATATGCATTTTTTAATACAGCTTCATTGTTAACTACATCTACCCGAGCTTGTCCATATCTCACTTCAGCTTTTAATAAGTCTGTTTTTCTAGCAGATCCTAAATCAAAACGCTGTTTTGTTAAAGCCAATTGTTGTTGTGAACTATTTAAATTGCTTTGGGATACATCCAGTAATTGCAAAGATTTTAAGTAATTAAAATAATTCCTATATACTTCTCTTATAATGTTCGTTTTCACTTGTCTATCATACTGTTCAGCAATTTTATAATTAGTTTTTGATTGTGCAATACTATTCCACCATTTCCCGCCATCATATATATTTTGTGATAATGAAACACTTGCAGAAGAACTATTCTGGCTGCTAACACTATCCTGAATAGCTTCAAATCCCGTAAGATTACTCCCTATACTTGACTCTGTTACGCTTCCCGATAACGATAATGTTAAATATGGCAAAATATTGCTGTAAGACCCTCTAATACTTTGTCTAGAACTTTCTACATCTAAAGCAGATGCTTTTAATGCTTCTTTATTTGTTAGAGCAATTTGGATACAATCAGCCAATGATAAATTTTCTTCTTGAGCATACCCCAAAGAAAAGAAAATAATTAGAATTAATTTTTTACCCATTATTTTTATATAAATAGAGAACCAAGTGTGGCAAAAATACTAATTTGAAATAACCAATAAATAAAAATGGCTATTATAAAAGGTTTGGCAGATTTCTTATAATATACACTTAGACCTAATCCAATAAGTATAATGCGCCAAACGCTGAATAGATCCATTGCAGCAAATAAATTATTAATAAATGTCCCTTTTTCTCCTATATCCAGCAAACCTAGACCTGTGTAAACATCAATAGACCACTTATTAAGCATTAATGGTATTTTAATTACTGTTTCAAGTACAGTAACTAGATAAGAAAATGAAATATAGGGTAATAAATGCGTATAACTTGATGTTTCCCCAAAGAAAAACTTCACTATCATTAAGACAATTAATGTTGTCATTAATATTCTTAGAGGCCCTGCAAAAATATTTGTTAACCACATTATAAAAATAGAAAATGGTCTGGGGTTTTCAAAAGATTCATATATACTCTTTAATGCATCTTCTTTTTGTTCTTCAGGTATCTGTGAGCTATTCTCAATCCATTTGATGGATTGTTCAAGTTGTACATCATAATATAGCTCTTTTAATAGTAGAAGGCTCACGGCTCCTAATACCATTAATACTATTAATGGCATAAAAGATATTTTCCAATCATTTGCTTTTTTTAATTCCTGAAATGAAATAATTGGATCTGTAAAAATATTTATAAATAAAGCTAAATATTTCATATAGCTAATACTACCTCGGTTAATAAAATAAATTACGGAATATATTTATCTTTTATTTGATATAAATAATTAAGTGCATCATCATGATTGTTATCAATCTTTCCATCCAAAATAGCTTCCTCAATCGCCTTTTTAAGTTCACCTATCTTCTTTCCTTCTTGCAAATCACATAATTTCATTATTTCTTTTCCTCGAATAGGTGATTGAAATTTTCTAAATAAATCTCTTTCTTTTACATTTTTCATTAGGCTATCAACTCGTTCAAAATTTTTCATATATTTATTAACTTTATTTGGATTTTTTGTCGTTATATCTGCTCTACATAGTATCATCAAATCATCAATATCATCACCCGCCGCAACCATAAGTCTTCGTACTGCAGAATCAGTTACATCTTTCTTTGCTAGTGCAATTGGCCGTAAATGCAATAAAGTCATTCTTTTTAAGAATTCACCAAGCTTATTAGATAATTTCATTCTTTTAATGACTTTATTTAGTATTTTTTCTCCAACAGCGTCATGACCGTGAAAGGTATACCCTTTTTTCTTATCAACTCTTCTAGTAACCGGCTTTGCAATATCATGGACCAATGCAGCAAATCTAATTTCCATTTTTTGAGTTAATTTTGCTGCATTATCTACCACTTGCATGGTATGAAAAAAAATGTCTTTGTGATTCCATTCTGGCGTTTGATCCATCCCATACATTTCATCAATTTCTGGGAATATTAACTTCATCAAACCTGTTTCTTGTAAAATAATAAGACCTTTGGAAGGTGTTGGTGAAGATAAGATCTTACATAATTCTGTAGTAATTCGTTCTTGTGAAACAATAGAAATGCGTTCTTTTTGACGAATAATTGAATCATAACAATCTTTATCAATATCAAATTTATATTTTGATACAAAATAAGCAGCTCTTAGCATACGTAATGGATCTTCAGAAAAAGTGTCGTCTGGATTTAATGGAGTAATGATTTTTTTTGATTGTAAATCAACTATACCGCTATACGGATCATATAATTCTCCATAATTTTCTGGTAGCAAATCAACTGCCATAGAATTAATAGTAAAATCTCTCCTAATTAAATCACCTTTTAAATCTGTGTAGATTACTTCTTTTGGTTTTCGTGAATTATCATCATATTTTTCTATTCTCGCTGCAGCCACCTCAATATCTATTTTTTTATATGGTATTTTTGCTGTAGAAAACTGCACGAAAGGAACGATTTTTTTCACTTTTAAATCTTTTGCTAATATCTCAGCAAATTCTATACCATCACCTATAATCATTAAATCTAATTCTATTGGTTTTTTTTGAATAAAAAGATCCCGAACAAACCCGCCAACAACATATATCTGTTTATTATTTTCTGATGCAATTTTACCTGCTCGCTTCAAAACATATTCAGCATCAGGATACTCAGATATTAATTCTTTAATATTACTCATATGAAAAATTAGCTATTTATGTCTTAAAAATGAACTAGTGTTGAATTATGAAATATACTTGCCAGTATTAAGTGCTTGATCTATTTTCTAATATAATGGTAAAAACAAAAAAAGAATTAATCTTTTTTATTATTCTATTGGTATCATTGTTGAATGCTCAATTTTCTAATATTGATGTTACAATGGACGATAGATTATTGAAAAATGATGATAGACAAATTTTAATAAATCTAAAAAATGAAATTTCAAGATTTTTTATCAATAACACATGGGATGAGGAATGGTCTGATTTAGAAATTAAATTAAATATTCAAATTATATTTGAAGGAACAGCTACTAAAAATGGAAAGAAAAATTTTCTTGCACAGGCTTTAATATCTACAAATAAAGATCAACGTTTTTTTGATAATTCACTACAATTTCATTTTAATCAAGGATCAAGTTTATACTATGACCCTGTAATGTTTGAACCACTCCCAAGTTTTCTATCATATTATGCAAATATGATTTTGGCCGGTGAAATAGATACATATGAACCAAATGAGGGGTCAAAACAATATGAAATAGCTAGATCAATAGCTTTACGAGGTACTTCAAGTAATTTTCCTAAAGGATGGTCAAAACGCGTTCAACTTACAGATGATATGTCATCAAATTATGGATTAAGGAAGGCTCGTTTTGCTTATTACTATGCATTAGATTTATTTAAAGATGGAGAAATTGAAGAATCTATTAACCAATTTAATTTAATGATAAAAGGCATTGACGAAGTATATGATAGAATTCCTAGGGAACATTATACTTTATATTTTTTAAAATCCCATGCTAGTGAACTATCGCAAATATTACAAATATTACGACAGAATAATATACTTCAAACCCTTATAGAGCTTGACCCTTCTAATAGAGATATTTACGAAGATGGGCTGAAAAAAATATCTCGATAAGTTTTCTTCCCTTTTATATAATAATCCCAGACAATACTTCCTTTATACATTGATTTCATCATTTGCAAATCATCTATTGTACGTAAACGGTTAATCTTTATCCTCCTAATAATAATAATATGGATATGAAACAAAATCCAGAAATGCGCCTGTATTACACCAAACATATGCCTAAAGTCTAATTTTGTTAAAGCATAAACCATAGCTATCCACTCAAGAGCATAGCGCACAGGAAATAAATATAGTGTTGTTAATAATTTATAATTACTGAGTAACATAATAATCGAATTTCTATGATTTAACATAAATTTTTTTAATGATGTCATTGGTAATGAAACAGCATTTTTGTGATAAATAACTGATTTTGGATGTACATAAACACTATAACCTTTAAGTTGAAATTTCCAGCATAAATCAATTTCTTCCATATGAGCAAAAAAGTTTTCATCAAATTTTTCAACTTCAATAAATTGTTTTTTTCTAACCATAATTGCTGTACCTGATGCCCAAAAACAATTAGTATCATCATCATACTGTTTATTATCTATCTCTTGTTCTAAAAATAATCTTCCTCTAGCAAAAGGATAACACAATACATCCATATAGCCACCAGATCCGCCAGCATAATCAAATCTATCTCTTTCATAATAATTTAGTATTTTTGGTTGAACAGCCGCACAGTCAGAATGGCTATCCATAAAGGAAACTAAATTATTAAGCCAATCTTTTTCGTGAATTGTATCGTTGTTTAAAAATACAATATAATCTCCCTTAGATATTTTTATACCACGATTACATCCTCCTGCGTAACCATAATTTTGATCATTCTCTACAATATTTATTTTGGGGTGATTATTCTTTATCCATTCAACACTATCATCGGATGAAGCATTATCAACAACAATTATTTCAAAATTAGAATATTCAGTATTATTTAAAGAATCAATACACTCTGATAATACATCAATTCCATTCCAATGAGGAATAATTATGGAAACTATCGTATCCATAGCTAAATGCCCTAAAGACTAGGGTGACGTACCTTTTAATTCATCAAGTAACTTTTTTGCTTGGCGATCACTAGGGTTTCGTTCTAACCAACCAGTTAACACTGTTTCTGCCTCCGTATTCATTTCAAGCTTTTGATAAGCAATAACTAAATGAGAAACAATATTTGAATAATTATTTTGCCATTGTCTCCACGATTTTGACGATAGGCCAGCAGATTCTATTCCTCTTGTTTGAACTATTCTTTCAGTATTATTGAATGAATTATATAATGACTCATAAATATTCTTTGCAATCTCTGGCTCATCTAACTCAACAAGATATGACTGTCCATAATCCAATCTATCTTTGATAGAAATGTCTTCTCTCAGCAATAAATTGTCCAGCACATCTCGTAATTTATCTCCTTGGCCTACTCCATAGTATAATCTACCCATTTGATAATACAGTTCTTTTGAATCCATGCGAATTGTATTATCAGGAATATTTTCATTCATTTCATCAAGAATAAGCATCACTTTTTCTTTTAATAATTTTCCTTTTTCTGCTTCCTTTTGATCTTTTGGAAGTTTTTGAAAATCCATAAAATAATGAACAGCTAACTGCATATATGCACTTCTATAATTTTGAAGTAATCGAATTACTTGTTCATTATAATAAACTTCATCATTACCTAAATGTCTAAATAAATATCTGGGGTCATAATCTTTAAACCAAACGCGATCTTCGTCATCTCTCCATTCATTACTACTATATGGCTTTGACCATTCTTCTTGTCCATAATCAGTAATTAAATGTTTTGACATATTTTCAGGGTTTATTCCTTTAGTTTTATATGGTCTTAGTCGGTACGCTAAGCCATCCATTTCTAAATATGATTCAAGGCCTAGTCGATTGCTTGGAGATACAGTAACAGCAAAATATATTGGAGATGCCCATTTAGAATCGTTAATAATCTGCATAATCATCATATCTTGTATCTTTAATGCTTGTCCAGCATATGTAGGTTTAACAGACCATGTTATTTTCTCTTTTGTATCAACTGGCAATGTAACTTCTCTTTTTTGCCAAGGAGTCAACCCTCTAGTAAGATCTCTTATCTGACGATCAGATAATTTGATAATCTGAAGATTAGGTTTTCCTTGAGGAATAAACCTTTCTGTTTCATATTCTCTGATTTCTCTAAGTTGTCTAATATACCATGGAGTATTTAACAGACTCAGGTTTGCAACTGTTACATCTTCCCTTATACCTTCAACTTCTTGTAAATACCATAATGGAAAAGTATCATTATCACCATTTGTAAATAGGACAGCATTAGGCTCACATGATTGCAATAAATTATAACTATAATCCCAGGCAACTAAGTTGCCAGATCTATTGTGTTCATGATAATTTGCTTTAAGCATCATTCCAGGAACAGCAAGTAATTGAAACACAACTAAAAATGAAATGATTCGTGTTCCATACTGTTTATCTTTGAAAAAATTTGATAACCATTCAATAATTGAAGCACTACCAAGTCCAATCCATATTGAAAATGCCAAAAAACTACCAACATATGAGTAATCTCTTTCTCGTGGCTGTGGATTATCCTGATTAAGATAAAGTATTACAGCAATCCCCGTCATTAAAAACAAGGTGAATACTGAAAATGCAAGCTCTCCATCTTTATTAAAATGATAAAATATTCCTAATAGACCAAATAATAAAGCTAAAGGTAGTCCATACTGAAACCAATATACACCATCTTGCGGAGAAGGATGGGCAGGAGAATTAGCCCCAAAATAACTTACTCCAGGATCACCTGAAGGACCTCGGCCAGCAAATTGCCAAAGAAAATAACGCCAATACATCTTTTTCATCTGATATCCCCAAAAGAATTCCCACTGAGTACTAAAATTATGAAACATATATTTTCTATTTTGTCTACTCGAAAACTCTCGATACGATTTTCCATTGTTAGTTTTCACAGTTTCAGGGTTTCCTACAACTTGTGCTTTATGAGATGGGGTTCCAACTTTGTTCTTTATATATTTCCTTGGGAGTTGTCCTATTACTCCATATTGTTCTCTTTCTAAATAAGATATAGCACGTGAAATTGTTTCAGGGTCATTTTCATCAATCATTGGGTCTTGCCCAGAACGAATGAATATAGTAGCATAACTTGAGTAGCCAACTAGAATAAGAATTATCGAAGTAAAAATAAGAGACAATAATTGTTGCTTATTTTTTATTGCCCAAATAACAATTGCAAATACAATTAAGACAACTATGCCAACTCCTCCTAAGCCAATTAACTTACTCATTCTCGGGAGACCTTTGATTATCCCATTATGGATTACTAGAAATACTACTGCTGTTAATCCCATTGTAACAAAAAATGTTTTCCATTCAAATTTTGTTTTTCTGAAATAAATAATGAGAGCTAAAAAAGGAAGTGTTAATAAATTTAAAATGTGGACCCCAATTGCTAAACCAAACATATAGGCAATAATTAATATATATCTTTCACTACCATCATTATCTGCATTTTCAGACCATAACAAAATCAACCATACTACTATGGCAGTGAAAAACGTACTCATAGCATATACTTCCGCTTCGACCGCATTAAACCAATGGCTATCGGTAAATGCAAAAGTGAGAGACCCAACTAATGCTCCACCAAATGCAATAAGCATATCTGTATTATCTTTTATCTTTCCTCTCCAATGCAATATTATTTTTACAATCGTTAAGTATAATAACATACATGCGATAGCGCTTACTAATGGAGATATAATATTTACTCTAAATGCTATATCAGGATTTGTTGGAATCATAGAAAAGATTCTACCAAGGAGTAAATAGAGGGGGCTTCCGGGAGGATGAGGCACTCCCAAAATATATGATGTTGCTATAAATTCACCACAATCCCAGTATGATACTGTGGGTGCCATTGTTAAAAAATAAACCATAAAAGAAATGGCTAATACTATAGAAGCAAGTATTCGATTTATTTTCATTTGATCATTGGAGTAATTCAAGATTGTTTTCCCTTTTGATTATTAGTTGAGTTAATACCATTTTTTTCATTTGGATCATTTTTCTGTTCAACATAGTTCATTTTTAATGCATGTATATTTTCACTAAAAAACTTTTCTTCATCTTGAGATAAATTGCCTGTCATTCTTTTATATATCATATCAAGCATATCTATTTGTATGGAAGCCTGTTCTAAATCTTTTTCAAGCTCGTCATTCATCGGATTTTTCAATGTACCAAGATACACCCAAGCACTATGGACCAAAGATGAAACAAGCTGGTCAAATAATTGTTGTTCAGTTAATTTACTTTCAAGTGCCATAAAAAATACAATTTAATCCAAATAAAGTCAGCAAATATAGAATTATTGAATATAAAATGCCCTATGGATTCTATTTAATAATAAATATGAGCGAACTGCATTTATCTTTAAATAAAATGGATGACATCCATGAAATAAAGCCATTTATTAATCCATTTATTGCGGATTTACCCATATGACTTGCACTTAATATTGAAACATAAAAAGGATCAAAGTTCATTCTATATATTGACCTTATATTAAATTTATGAGGATTTATGATTTTATTTATTGATTCTATTGTAAAGTGATATAAATGACGTGGAGTATCATAAGCCGCCCAAAATTCTTGATACTTCTTTGCATCTGTTGAGTGATAATTAGGTAATGCTACAATTAATATTCCATCAGGATTAAGGCTTTTTTTTATTTTATTTAAATACACCCAAGGTTCATGAACGTGCTCTAAGCTATGCCAGCAAGTAATAACATCATATTGTATATCGCTACTTATCCACCTATCAGGATCCATCACTTCGATATTTAACTTATTTTTAACTATTTCTCTCGCCTTTTCTGAAGTATCAACTCCATTAATATCCCAATGACCTTTTTTCATAACGCTCAAGAATTCCCCTGTACCGCATCCAATATCGAGAATTTTTCCATTAATCTTATCACAATAATTTTCTATTAATTTTTTTTTCTTATTTAATTGATATGATCGAACAACTCCATAAATATAATCAAATATTCCCGATGTATTATCATTATGTGATATATAATCATCAGATGAATAGTATCTACCAATGTTTTGTTTATTCGGGAATGGATATGTAATTCTTAGAAGGCATGAATCACATTCAATAATATCAAAAGGTTCCCCTGATACTAAATAATCTTTAGTCGTGAATATATATTCCATTTCACTCTTACATATTGGACAATAATTCATCATTACTAAGTTATATTTATTGTATTAAAATATTGAGAATAATCATTTAACAATCTCTGCTTCATTAATAAGTGATTTTCCAATTTTGGATCCTGATCAACTATTCTCTGTGCGCAACCCCTAGCTTTCCTTATTAGCGCTCCGTCATTAATCATATCAGCTAATTTATAATTAAAGAAACCGCTCTGTTCCGTACTAAAGAATTTACCAGGACCTCGCATTTTTAAATCCTCATCTGCAATTATGAAACCGTCACTAGTTTTTTCCAATACTTCTAAACGTATCTTTGAATTTTGTGTCATATTTCTTTCTACAAGAATACAATAACTTTTAGCGGACCCTCTTCCGACTCGTCCACGTAGTTGATGTAGTTGAGTCAGGCCAAATCTTTCAGAATGTTCAATGAGAATAACAGAAGCATTAGGTACATCAATTCCTACTTCTATTACCGTAGTTGATACTAAAATATTGATAGTGTTATTAACAAATTGATCCATAATTACATCTTTTTCCAACTTTTTCATTTTCCCATGAATCAAGCCTAGGTTTATATTTTTAAATACTTTCTTTAATTTTTCAAATCCTTCTGTTGCAGCCGCTAAGTCAGATTTTTTTGTTTCCTCTACTAGGGGATATACTACAATACACTGTCTACCAGAATTTATTTCATCTTTCATAAAATCATATACTTTTAATAATCTTTTATCATTAACTACTTTAGTTATAATCTTTTTTCTATTCTTTGGCATTTCATCAATTATTGAAAGATCCATATCTCCATGATATGTAATCGCCATTGTTCGTGGAATAGGTGTGGCCGTCATTGCTAATAAGTGAGGTTGGACTCCCTTATTAAGTAGATTACCCCGCTGAAGAACTCCAAAGCGGTGTTGTTCGTCTACCACTATTAATCCTAAATTATTAAAATTAACTTTTTTTTGTATCAAAGCATGGGTGCCAATAACTATATTGATTTTGCCATCTTTTAATGCCAATAAAATTTTTTCTTTTTCTGTTTTGTTTTGCTTGCCAACAATTAAGGCACAACTTATTTGTACCATATCTAAATATTTGATAAATGATTTATAATGTTGATATGCTAATATTTCTGTTGGAGCCATTATAGCTACTTGCATATTATTTTCTACTGCAACTACTGATGTTATAATAGCGACAATTGTTTTCCCACAACCAACATCTCCTTGTAACAAACGATTCATAGCACTATTTCCAGCAATATCATTATTAATTTCTTTAATTACTCTTTTTTGAGCATTTGTAAGTTTAAAATCTAAATTATCAATTATTTTTTTTTCTTTATTTCCACCAATCGCAAACGGCTTAGTATTTATTCTTTTTATAGAAGATCTACGTAAGGCCATTAATAATTGAAGAAAAAGATGTTCATCAAACTTTAATCTTGCAATTGATAGTTCTAGATCAATTATCGAATCTGGAAAATGAATATTTCTTATTGCTCTTTTTAATGATATCAATTCTTCTTTATCTAAGAATTGATTATCAAAATAATCATAAACTTTTTCTATATATGGTTTAGCTTCTCTCATTAATCGACGAAAGAATCGATGCTCTATCTTTGCTTTTTTTAACTCATTTGTAAGCGGATATAATGCTACAATAGAACCAGTGTTTATTGGATCAACATCTGCATCTATTTTATCATAATCTGGATGTAAAATCTGATATCCATTAAAAAATTCTATCTTACCATGTACAGCTAATCTATGGTCTTTCTTTATCAAATTTTTAATATACCTTGCCCCATTAAACCATACGAGTTTTACAAAACCTGTTCCATCAGATATAATAGCTTCAAATATTGATCTGTTTTTTGCTCTTCTTATTCCACACACTTCTATAGTCCCTACAATAGTAACACTATCATGCAACTTTAAATCTTTAATTAATTTCACTGTACTTCTATCTAGATATCTTCGAGGATAATAATTCAATAGATCTATTACGGAATAAATAGAAGAATTGTTAAAAGCCTGTAATTTCTTAGGCCCTACACCTTTGAGATTTTTTATAGATGTATTTAAACTATATTCGGTTTGCGACACAAGGTATCAATTCCATTCCTTGCGATAAGTATAAGTTACTAGAGCTTTTTTACCATTTGAAACGGATAACGTAAAATGGATTGTAGTAGCATCTTTTTTTATATAATTATTTGAAGCATCTTTAATAACCCAGTCTCCAAGGATTTTTTCTTCTAACCTTATATTAATTTCCTCATCTTTTGTATTATTAATTAATATTTCAATAGAAGCTTCTTCGCTCTTTCTTTGTCTATCAAAGTTAACAACTCTTCTTTTTCCAATCACATCAAATGATCTTCCTGCGCGAATGGTAAGCACCTCCCCTTTTGGTGTTTGCTTTACATTATCTTCACCAGTGAATTCTAAAGCCGAATCTGAGTATTCATATAACGCTATGCGTCCTTGTGGAAGCGGTATATTAAGATTGTTTTCAATTGTGTTCTCAACTTGAAATTCTATTTCTAGAGGCTCTTCTTTTTGTCTTCTCTCTCCATTCTGAAAAACATAAATCTTTGAATAATTGATTTTTCTAGATTCATATAATCTAACTGAAACATGTTCATTGCTACCAAACGAAAATCTTTTAGGATAATTATATATGTGATAATCTCCAAGTGCGGATTCTTCTCCAATCTGTGTACCCATTTCACTATTTCTATCTACAGAAGATAATCTTCTATTTGGCCGAATTGAATTTTTTTGATTATTCCCCAAAATACCTTCAACTAACTTAATTTTCAGATTATCAAATGTTATACTGCTATAATTAGATATATATGCTTCAGGAATTAATGTTGCTGATCCATCTCCAAGTAATTCCATTCTGTACACAGCATTCCATTCAAATCCATTAGTCATATAAATAAGATTACCCGATGGATTATTTGTTTCTGAAATAATATCCCATTGAAGAACAGGTCTTGTCCTTGGATTATCTATAATTTTTCTTACCGCGACTTGCTTCACATGATTTTTCTTTATATAAATCACATCCCGTCGTGTCTGAAGTGTATAGCCTTCAGGAGAAATAGAAATTAATGTACCAAATTGATCTTCATCATCTATAGTTGTTATAGTTACAGAAGATCCTAAAGACTTTTTAAATAGTGTATTTTCAGAAAAAATATTATAGTTCAACTTCTGATTAAAGACTTTCCCATTTGATAAATTAAGATATGGAGTACTTTTCTTGATCCCTTCAGGAATTATCCCATATTCAATTTCATTAGATTGATTATCTATTATCCATGAGACTGGTTGTTTTATTAACGCAAGTCCATTTTTATAGATAGTCATTGTTGCATCAACAGACTGACTATATATAATTACACAGTGTAAAAACCATATTGCAATTTTTTTCATTGGATCATTTCAAAGTTTCTTGTGATCTTATCTAACTCTAAAACCATATTCTCTTTTTTTTCTTTCTCACGGGAAATTACATCTTTAGGCGCACGATTTAAAAAATCTTTGTTTTTTAATTTTTTATTAACATTTATTAAATGTAGTTCTAATTCATTTATTCTTTTTTGCAATCTATCCTTCTCAATATCAAGATCAATAATACCTTGTAGCGGTATAAAAATTTCCATGTTATCTACAATTGCAGTGGCTGATTGGGGTGGCTTCTTAGCATCTACAGTCATTTCTATATTATCTATATTAGCTAATGATTCAATTATTAAACTATAAGAATTTAAAATTGATTTCTGTTTTGCCTCACATTTTACAACCATATTGCAAAGTATATTTGGAGGAACACTCATTTGTGAACGAATTGTTCTTACAGAAGAAATTACATTTTTTAATATTTCCATTTCTTGTTCTGCCGATTGATTTATCCATTTTTTATTAACCTTTGGCCAACGTGAAATTATTAGATCAGAGTCCCGTTCGTTTTTTATCTTTGACCAAATTTCTTCTGTAACAAAAGGCGCATAAGGATGAAGTAAAATAATTATATTTCTAAGAACATATTTGGAAATAATCTTAACCGTTTTTGTATAAGAGTCATTATTTTTATTAAAACTTGTTTTTGCAATCTCAATATACCAATCACAATAATCACTCCATGTAAATTCATAAACAACTTTTGCAGCTTCATTGAAATTGAAGTTATCTAAATGTTTATTTACACGTTCAGTTGCAATTTGTAAACGATTTAATATCCATAATTCAGGGAGTTTTAAATCATTATCTAAAATTTCATCACTTATATCATCTTCAATGTTCATTAATACAAACCTAGAAGCATTCCATAGCTTATTAATAAAATTCCTACCAACCTCAAGGCCTTTAGATGAAAATAAAACATCTAACCCCTGTGGCGCCATTAACATAATTCCAAATCGAACTGCATCTGTACCATACTCATCAAAAAGAGTAAAAGGATCTGGTGAATTTCCTAATGATTTGCTGAATTTTTTTCCATTTTCATCTCTTAAAATGCTAGTAAAATAAACATCTTTAAACGGTAAATCGTTCATGAACTCAAAACCAGATATTATCATCCGTGCAACCCAGAAAAATATAATATCAGGTCCAGTAACCAGCGATGCTGTTGGATAATAGTATGATAAATCTTGATTCTTTTCTGGCCATTTATGAACTGCAAATGGCCATAACCAGGATGAGGCCCAAGTATCAAGAACATCCTCTTCTTGTGACCAATTTTCTGGATCAGGTGGCCCATTAAGAGATACATGTATGCTGTCCTTATTTTCATTATGATACCATACAGGTATACGATGACCCCACCATAATTGGCGACTGATACACCAATCATTAATGTTTTCCATCCAATGATTATATGTTTTAACCCAATGTTGAGGGTGAAAATTTATTAGTCCATCATTAACAGCTTGCAATCCAGGCTTTGATAATTCACTCATTTTCAAAAACCACTGACTTGACATATAATATTCAATAGGGACATTGCCCCTTTCAGAAAAACCTACTTTATGAATATAATCTTCTGTTTTTTCTAAACAACCTATAGATTTTATATCATGAAGGATTTTCTCTCTAGCAGATTCTCTTGATAAATTCCTATATTTTTCTGGAACATTAGAGTTAAGCGAAGCATCATCATTCATAATATTTATAAATTCAAGATCATGGCGTTTCCCTATATTGAAATCATTTGGATCATGTGCAGGTGTTACTTTGACACAACCAGTTCCAAATTCCATATCAACATACTCATCTCCAATAATAGGAATTTCACGTTCAACCAATGGCAAAATAACTAGCTTACCAATTAAATGTTTAAATCTTTTATCTTTAGGATGTACAGCAACAGCTGTGTCTCCTAACATTGTTTCTGGTCGCGTAGTTGCAACTATCAACACCTCATCTGAATCTTTAATTGGATAACGGAAATTCCATAAATGGCCGTTTACTTCTTCATGTATTACCTCTTCATCGCTAATTGCTGATTGAGATATAGGACACCAGTTCACCAAACGGAACCCTTTATAAATTAACCCTTTATTATACAACTCAACAAAAGATTCCAATACTGCATTATTATAATTATCATCCATAGTAAATCGTTCTCTATCCCAATCACAAGAACAACCTAATCTTTTAAGTTGTTGTATGATGATACCACCATATTTTTCTTTCCACTCCCAAGAATACTTTAAAAATTCATCCCTTGATAAAGATTCTTTTTTTATTCCTTTATCCTCTAACATTTTTACTACTTTGGTTTCTGTTGCAATAGATGCATGATCTGTTCCTGGAACCCAACAAGCTTCCTTCCCTTCCATTCTTGCTTTCCTAATTAATATATCCTGGATAGTATTATTTAATACATGACCCATAGTGAGCTTACCGGTAACATTCGGAGGAGGAATTACAATTGTATACGGTTCTTTATTTGAATCTGGTTTAGAATGGAAATAATTATTATCCATCCAATATTGGTACCATTTATGTTCAATGTTTATTGGATTATAAACTTTATCTAGTTGAGATGAAGACATGAAATAGTTAAATCCAATAAAGAGGCTGGATTATCTTTCTAAAACAAGACTAAAAGCGGTTGTCAATTTCAATACATTTTGATTGGTCTCTAATACTTTCCTAGAAAGAATCTTGGCCAGATTTTTCATTACTCTATATCCTATATCTGTATTCTTGTCACAAATTGAGAATAAATCATCTTTCATTAATTGACTTAATTGACATTCTGTAATAGCATTAACACTTGCACTGCGACGATCATCTTTGTCGAATAATGACATTTCACCAAATAATGGTTTTATATTTGCAGACAAATTAATAATAGCTTTTTCACGATTATCAAGCCCTCCCTTATGCATGGAAAGCGTAAGGGCTTGATTAATTCTTACACTACCTTTTAATAAAAGATATATAGAATCTCCAACTTCGCCCTCAACAATAAAATTCTCACCTTCAGGTATTGTAATTTTCTTCATTTTTTCTTTAAATAATGATACTTCTTTATCATTTAAGTTTTTAAATATCTCAAATTGCTTTAATTCATTAATATCCATATGCACCTCAAGGAATTATGATGGCTCGTTGGCCTTCTTCAATTAAAAAATTACTTTTGGGGTTAATTACAGTAGTAACTTTGCTTTCTTCTTGCAGAGAAATCCCACCCTCGTTTAATTTTCTTTCAATAAATGCATCTAATGCAGATGAGTCTGCAGATAAAACTTCACCGATTCCTAAGTTCTCCACTTCAGAGAATAATCCAATAAGAATCCATCCATTTGTAGATCGAAAATATTCAAACAAATCATCAAAAGATCGTCCTATAAATTGCGATGGGATATCAACGCGCCTCAACCTCTCTTCGGAACCTGCATTTAACAGACCTTTTGTAGTTTGTGGAATTCCAGGATCCATAACATGAGAAGCTATCATATAGGCACCAAAATCATCACTTAATACTACTTCATCCACATTGGCTCTTCTAATATGCGTCAAGTTTTCTCTTTGTATGAGATATGCAATAACTCGGACATTTGATGATAAACTTTTTATGGTTAGTGTAGCAAAAATTGTTTTTTCATCTGGGGAACCAATTTTTTCATCATCTATATTAGGAATAATAATTACTGTATGAGCCTCTTCAATACTGGCTCTTTTTAATATCTCTTCACTAGTAAAATCACCAGCAACAAAATATAAATCTATATCTTTATATTTATTTCGTAAATGATTAACAATGTCTTCATGAATTTCATTTACAAGTATTAAATGTAGTGAATCTTTATTAGATAGATTTCTTAATGAATCAATAATTGATTCAGCATTTTTATTCCAACCACATAAAACAATATGATCACTTAAATTTACTTTTTCCAAACCTTTATCCTCCCGAATTCTTTTTGCTACATATATAGATGAAATAGATGCAGTTAATAGAGATACTAGCGCTATTCCTGCAAACATAATAAAAACAGCAAATAATCTTCCTTCTGGAGTGGTAGGAGAGAAATCACCATACCCTACAGTTGTCATAGTAACTATTGCCCACCAGAAAGGAGTCTCTTTTTCTGTTATTTCACCAGCTTCTAAATACATAATTATAAATCCGCCAATCAGCATCACTATAAATAAACCAGCTCCAACCTGGAAGAAACTGTTCCGTATTAGTTTTCTAAACCATCGTCTCATAGATAAAAATTTAAGTCTAGAATAATTAAGATATAAAGGATGGATTTATATTAATTCTTTTTTAATAATGCAACTGTTTCAATATGTGGTGTATGTGGAAACATGTCAACTAATGTCATTGATTGCAATTTCCAACCCCAATGAATTAACTGAACTATATCTCGAGCCTGAGTAGTTGGATTACAAGAAACATAAACTATTTTATTTGCTTTAAATTTGGGTAATGATTTTAACATATTTTTGTGTATACCAGATCTTGGTGGATCAATAATTAATGCATCAGGAATAGGAAAATGTTCTATATTTCTACCTTTTTTAAAATAAGTATCTAGATTAACCTTATGAAATTTGGCATTTCCTATCCCATTAATAACTGAGTTTCTAGTTGCGTCTTCTATCGCAGTTTTAATTACATCAAATCCATATACCTCTTTAGTTAATTTTGCTAAAAATAATGATATCGATCCAGTACCACAAAAAAGATCAAAAATAATTTCATCTCCTTTAAGATCAAGATAATGTTGTACTGTTTGAAATAATTTTACTGCTTGCTCGCTGTTAGTTTGAAAAAAAGAATTTGCCGAAACCTCATAAGTAATATCTCCCAACTGCTCTCGTATGAAAGAATCTCCATGCAAATTAATTTCTTTTTCACCATAAGCAACATCTGCCTTACGAGTATTTATATTATTAACAATAGATTGTATATCAGGAAAGTTATCTATTACTGCTTTCTTTATTGATTTTAATTTACTTGGGTCTTCATAGCTTGTAACAATATTCACCATTAATTCTTCAGTATAAAATCCCTTCCGAAGCATTAAATGACGTAAATAACCATTGTTTGTTTTATTATCATATGGTTTAATTTTATTTTTCATTGCTTCCGTTCGCACTAAATCTAAAATTTTATTAAAATCCTTATCTTGTATATGACACTCTTCAATATCTACAATTTTATCATAACGTCTAGGCACATGAAGACCAAGTGCAAATTTTGAATTATTTTTTTCATCTCCATCTAAGAACCATGGTCGATTGCTAAAAGAAAATTCCATTTTATTTCGATAATTATATTGGTTTGTAGCATGAACTACATTTTCAATTGTAAAATCATCTATTCCTGCTTGCCTAATATAAATATCTACTACTTGTTTAACTTTTTGCTTTACCTGCTCATCATAATCAAGGTTTTGTGTACTACATCCGCCACAAACTTTAAAATGATTACAATTAGGCTTTACATGATATGGAGATTCTGATAATGTTTCTATTACTCTAGCTTCAGCATAACCCCTTCGTATTTTATAAATAAACACTAGAACTTCTTCTCCAGGAAGAGCATTATTTACGAATATAACAAAATTCTGATGCCTGGCTACACCCTTTCCACCATAGGCCAAAGATTGAATTTTGAGTTTAAGCTCAGCGCCTTTTACTACTGATTGAGACATCAAATAATATTAAATTTTAATAACCTATAGGATGCCAAGTTGTTTTAATCTCTTGATAATCCATTATAAGGTAAGGATCTTGTGAATCGGGATCCATCCAATCAATAGATCCATAATCAAAAACTCTTTTAACATTTAATGAAGAATTTCTTTTAATTAATTCAGAATCTTTTAAATCTGATCCACAATTAACTATTGCATTTACATCCATGTGTGATGAAAAATGATTTACTAATTCATTACTAAATCCACTTAAAATATTAATTACACCTTTAGGAACATCAGATGAATGTAATACCTCTGAAAAAGATATTGCGCAAAGTGGATTATTTTCAGAAGCTAATACAACAACAGTGTTTCCACCAACTACAGCAGGTACAATAACAGATATAAAACCTAATAAGTAAGAATTTTTTGGTGCAATAATAGATACTACACCCGTTGCTTCGGGCGCTGAAAAATTATAATGAGGTGTCGATACTGGATTTACTCTACTAAATATTTGCTGAAATTTATCTGACCATCCAGCATAATATATTAGACGATCAATTGACATTCTTACTTCTTGAACTGATTGTTTTTTGCTATTTCCTTGAAAAATTAATTCAGAAATAAATTGTTCTTTTCTGCTATATAACATTTCAGCAATACGGTATAATATTTGACCTCTATTATATCCCGATAAATTATTCCAATTATTAAATGCATTTCTAGAAGCCTGAACAGCATTTCTAAAATCTTTTCTTGAAGCACGACAGAAATTGATTGTTTGATTTTTTTTGGGATTGACCCATTGTAAATATCTTCCAGATTCAGTCCTTGAAAACTTTCCATCTATATATAGCTTATAAGTTTTTTTAATATCTAACGATGCATTCATATATCAAGTTCTATTTACAATATTAACATAAGGCGATAATCCTTCTAATCCACCTTCTCGACCAATACCGCTTTCTTTATAGCCCCCAAAAGGAGATGTTGGATCAAACTTATTAAATGTATTTGCCCAAATTACCCCTGCTCGAATTTCTTTAGACACCTGAAAGATTTTTGAACCTTTATCTGTCCAGATACCCCCAGACAATCCATACGGGCTGTTATTGGCTTTAGCTATTACTTCATCAATAGTACGGAACGTTTGAATTGCTAAAACCGGGCCGAAAATTTCTTCTTGTACAATCCTATGAGATTGGCTGATATCAGTGAAAAGAGTTGGAGCACACCAATAACCTTTTTTTGGAATAGAATGTTTTGATTGATAAATAACGCCCCCATCATTTTTACCAATATCTAAATACATTTTAATTCTTTTTAATTGCGATTTAGAATTTATAGCTCCTACATCAGTATTTTTATCCAATGGATCTCCTAAGATTAAGTGATCCATTCTATTATGCAATTTTGATATTATTTGATTAGAGATGCTTTCTTGAACATATAATCTTGAACCTGCACAACATACATGCCCTTGGTTAAAGAATATACTATTAATTATTCCTTCAACCGCTTGATCAATCGCTGCATCTTCACAAATAATATTGGCAGCTTTACCTCCTAATTCTAAAGAATACTTTTTCTTTGATGAGGCTAAAGAATTAATTATCATTTTACCTACTTTAGTAGATCCAGTAAATGCAATTTTATCTACTTTTGGATTATTTACTAACAACTCACCTGTAGTGCCATCTCCAGTAATAATATTAACTACCCCAGGAGGTAAATCAGATTCTTGAATAATTTCAGCAAGCTTAAGAGCAGTTAAAGGTGTGGTTTCTGCGGGCTTTAAAACAACGGTATTTCCTGATGCAAGTGCAGGTGCTATTTTCCAGGCAGCCATTAATAGAGGGAAGTTCCATGGTATAATCTGACCTGCAACTCCAATTGATGAAGTTCTTCTACCTGGAAAAGCATAATCTAGTTTATCAGCCCAACCTGCATAGTAAAAAAAGTGTGCAGCAGCCAAAGGAATATCAATATCTCTTGATTCTCTTATTGGTTTCCCACCATCTAAAGATTCGATAATTGCTAATTCTCTTGATTTTTCCTGGATTAATCTTGCAATACGGTATATATATTTTCCTCTTTCTTTAGGATCCATTTTTTCCCATACATTATTATAAGCTGATCTTGCAGCCAATACAGCTTTATTAACATCGGATTTTCCAGCTAATGCTATTTTAGCTAGTTTTTCTTCATTAGCTGGATTAGTAGAATAAAAATATTTTTTTGATGTAGGATTGACAAATTTCCCACCAATAAACAAATTATAAACTGGAGAAATTGAAATATGCTCTACACTTTCTAATGCACTGCTATATTTCCAAGATATTGATGAATTTTTTTTCGCTTTACTATTTTTAGGCATAACTTAATCTAAGGAAAAATAATTTGAAGATTGATAATTACCTTGACTCTGCTTAATTATTTGCATCAAAACATCGTTTGCAAGAGAGCTTGCACCAAATCGAAATAAATTAGGTGTGAGCCAATTATTTCCAAGTGTTTCTTTCACCATAACTAGATATTGTATAGCAAGTTTTGATTTGCTTATCCCTCCCGCAGGCTTCATTCCAATCTTTTTACCTGTTTTTTTATAATAATCTCGTATTGCTTCTAGCATTGTTAATACTACAGTAGGGGTAGCGCTTTCTGAAATCTTTCCTGTAGAGGTCTTGATAAAGTCTGCCCCTGATTCCATTGCTAAGTCACTTGCTTTTCTCACATTATCTAATGTACTAAGCTCTCCCGTTTCAAGGATAACCTTAAGTTTTGCATTACCACATGCTATTTTAACCTTTGCTATTTCATCAGAAACATAGTTTAATTCACCACTTAAAAAATGACCTCTTGATATCACCATATCAACTTCTTCTGCTCCTTCATCAATCACATATTTTACTTCATCTAGTTTTGCTTTAAAATTAGTCATTCCACTTGGAAACCCTGTCGCTACAGATGCTGTTTTTATATTTGTACCTTTCAATGATTCGTGAGCAATTGATACCATACTTGGATAAACACATATTGCAGCAACCTTAGGTAGGTTAGGATACTTATCATGTAAATGTGAAGCTTTATAACACAACTGTTTCACTTTTCCAGGAGAATCGCTTCCTTCTAAAGTAGTTAGATCTATCATGCTTAGTATTTTATACAAAGCCCATATTTTGGATTCTTTTTTAATGCTTCTTGAAAATATTCTATTTACTCTTTCTGAGCACCCAACTTGATCTATTATATGATTATATATCATAATAGGATTAATCATTTATAAAAGATTTAACCTTATCAATTAAATCTTGAGCTGTTTCCTTATCTTTTGCCTCAGCATATATTCGTACAATTGGCTCGGTATTGGACTTTCGTAAATGAACCCATTTATTATCCCATGTAAATTTTACCCCATCTTCAATATTCAAATTTGCATCATCGAAAATCTTTCTTGAATGATTTATTAGATCATTAAGTACGTTCTTGGAAATTTCGATTTTATCCTTAACAATTACAAACTGAGGAAGACCTATATAAATATCATGTAAACTTTCATTAGTTTGAGATAATCGGTTTAAAACCATTGCGCATCCAACAAGAGAATCACGGCCGAAATGTGATTCTTTTAATATAATACCTCCATTGCCCTCTCCTCCTAATTCGGCATCTATTTCTATCATTTTTTCCACAACATTAATTTCACCTACAGGTGTTCTAATTACTTTACAATTATGTTGATTTGCTATTTTTTCTAATATCATTGATGTAGATAAATTAATTACAAATGTCTCTTCTGATTGTTTCTCTTTTATATATCCATCAGCAGCTAAAGCCAAAGTATATTCTTCACCAATTGGCATTCCTTTATTAGATACTACAGCTAAGCGATCCGCATCTGGATCAATAGCTAGTCCGATATCTGCTTCTGTTTTTAAAACAGTCTCACTTAACATTCTTAGATTCTTTGGTAGTGGCTCTGCACCTCTAATGAAATCACCACTAGGATTGCAATTAATAGGAATAACAGTACAGTTTAAAGCTTCAAGAAGCTTTGGTAATGCATCGTATCCTGCGCCATTTATCGCATCGATAACCACATTAAATTTTTTATTACGGATTTGATTAATATCAAGACAACTTAAACCCAAGATATTAATAATGTGTTTTTGAACAGCATTAACATCCTGCATAATCTCACCCAGATCATTTTCATGTATTGAAAAGTTATTTGCATCCATGATTGAAAAAAGATTTTTACATTCATCAGGCCTAAAGAATGTGCCGTCATTTCTAATAAATTTGAATCCATTCCATTCTATTGGGTTGTGACTTGCAGTAATTACTATGCCTCCCTGTGCTTCTGTATTTTGTACCATATATTGAATTGTAGGAGTAGGTACAATACCTAACGTAATAACGTTTCTACCACAATTTAGTAACTGATCAGAGACATGTGTCAATAATTCCTCTCCTGATGGACGCGTATCTCTACCAATCATAATCACCCCATTAGGGATTATTTCATGCATTGCATTAGCAAAATTATAACAAAATTGTTTTGTCAAATGAGAGTTGACCAAACCTCGTATGCCAGAAATACTACGAATCAACATATATTAAAATAAAAAAGGTTCAGGAATAACACCCGAACCTTTTCACGGACTTTCATTTTTATATTTTTCGATTTAATAATGGGATATTCTAGTCATTCTTCTTGCTGCTTTTTTTCTCTCAGCACGCTTTCTTTCACTAGGCTTAACATAATATGCTTTTTGTCTTACTTCTCGCAAGATTCCAGCTCTTTCCCATTTCTTTTTAAAACGCCTTAGAGCACGCTCTAGGGGTTCACCATCTCTTACAGTTACTTCAACCAATGTACATTCACCTCCTTAGAAGAATTATCCTAAATAATTTCTTAATGTTTTACTACGAGAACGATGTCTTAAACGACGAATTGCTTTTTCTTTAATTTGCCTTACACGCTCACGTGTAAGATTAAACTCTTCACCAATTTCATTTAATGTAAGAGCATAATCTCTTTCAATTCCAAAGTACATTTTTATTACCATTCTCTCTCTATCCTTAAGCGTGTCAAGAGAGTTGCGTATTTCATCTTTTAACGAATCATTCATCAAAGGAGTGTCTGGTTCCAATTGATTTTCATCTTTGATTATATCAATAAGAGAATTTTTATCACCATCTCTGAAAGGCGCATTTAATGATTGATGCCTTCTTGATATCCTCATTGCATCTATAACTTCATCGGGAGTCATATTTAATTGTCTACCAATTTCTTTTTCATTTGGTGAGCGTTCAATTTCAGCTTCAAGCTTTTCAGCTGTCTTAGTAATTTTACTAATTGTACCAACTCTGTTTAGAGGTAAACGTACGATTCTAGAGTGCTCCGCAAGGGCTTGAAGAATTGATTGTCTTATCCACCAAACTGCATATGAAATAAATTTAAACCCTCTTGTCTCATCAAATCTACCTGCAGCTTTAATTAATCCAAGGTTTCCTTCATTAATTAAGTCTGTTAAAGGTAATCCTTGACCTTGATAATCCTTAGCTACTGATACAACAAAACGTAAATTAGCCTTAACAAGCTCTTCTAATGCAGTATGATTCCCTTGTTTGATTTTAATCGCGAGCTCTACTTCTCTATCAGGATTCAACGGTTCAAAATCACCAATTTCTTCCAAATATCTACTCAAACTACGATTAGACTCATTTACTGTTCTTCCAGTTTTTGCCATTTATACCTCGTTATAATTATTCTAGATTAGCCTGTAAGTTTACACTACATAACCTATATAACTCAAGGGTGCTGTTAAGAAGTTTATTTTATTCAACTAATGAAGCAAATTCTTTAATAGATAACGTCTCTGGCCGACGGGTAAAATCAATATTTTTTATTATTTGATCTGAAAAATCCCAATTTTTCATTGAATTTTTCAGCATTTTACGTCTCTGATTAAAAGCGCTTGATACAATTTTATTAAATTGAATATAATTTTTATCATCAATAAGTGGTTTTGATTTTTTGGTTAAATGTATAAATGCAGATTCAACTTTTGGTTTAGGGATAAAAACATCAGGAGGAATCGAAAACATAGCTTCTATGTTTAAATAAGCTCCTACAACAACGGTTAATCTTCCATAGGCCTTTGTGGATGTTTTAGCAATTAAACGATTTGCTACTTCCTTTTGAACCATTAAAAATGCATCATCCCAATAATCTAATTGTTCAATTAACCAAAAAATTATCGGACTAGTAATATTATAAGGAATATTCCCAATAACTCTTATTGGATTAGAAATTGGTAAATTATCAATCTCATATAGTAAAACATCACCTTTAATTATATTTAATTCTTTTAGCGTATTATTCTTTTTCAATTTTTCAATTAATAATGGGTCTATTTCAATTCCTATCATTTCATTAACATAAGGAAATATTTTTTCAGTTAACGCCCCTTCCCCTGGTCCAATCTCTAAAATACAATTATCAGGCTTTGGGTTAATAGTATGAGCTATTTTTTTTAATAGATTATTATCTACTAGAAAATTTTGCCCCCATCTTTTTCTAAATGGGTGGTTCATCATATAGAAAATAACTTGTTTGTATTTTTCGTTGTTTGTTCTGCAATAGATTCAAATGATATATTATGTATTTCAGCTAATTTCTCTGCTACATATCTCGTCCTACCTGGCTCATTAGGTTTCCCACGGAATGGTTCAGGGCTCAAATATGGGGAATCAGTTTCAACTAATAATCTATCTAGCGGTAAATATTTTGCCACACTCGGTAAATTACTATTTTTAAATGTTAGATTACCTGAAAATGAAATATAATATCCAAGATCTAATAATTTTTTAGCTGTAGAAAGTGTGGATGAAAAACAATGAGATACACCGATTACATTAGGATAGGAAGATAAGATGTCAATTATATCCTGATCAGCTTCTCTATTATGAAATATAATTGGTTTATTAATATTGTCTGCAAGTTGTAAAAGCTCATTAAATACTTTTATCTGGCTTTTTTTAGAAGAAATATTTCTAAAATAATCCAGACCAATTTCACCTATAGCAATCATTCTTTTTGATCTCATCATTAATTCTATTTGTTGGATATAATCTTTATCAACATTCTGAGAGTCATGTGGGTGTATACCGGCAGAACAATAGACATTTTCAAACTTTTCGGAAATATCTAATGACAATAAAGAATCATTTATATTTGTTCCTACGCATATAAATCTATTGACACCTAAGTTTTTAGAACGAATTAAAATATTATCAATATCTTGAAATATTTCATCATAGAATAAATGACAATGGCTATCGGTCAACATAATGAATATTTATAAATTATTGAATTCGAGGAAAAAGAGTATTATGGTCATTTAACTTAGATCCTGATCTTAAGTCTCCCCAATTTGTTGATTGTCCTGAATTAAATACCTGCAAAACTTCAGAGCATCTATTTGGCATTACGGGAGATAATAAAACTGCTGCAATCCGAATTGATTCTCCAGCTATGTACAATACCCTTCCTGCACTATTTTTATTTTCTTTAACTAAGGCCCATGGCTTTTGATCTTCCATATATTTGTTTATACTTCTTATGAACTGCATTATTTCTTCTATGGATTCATTAATCTTCATTTGCTTAATTTTTTTATCCATATTATTAACTAATTGTTTTGCAGATTCTATAACTTCTTCATCTTCGGGCATTTTGCTTCCTTGCTCAGGTATTATTCCTTCATAATTTTTCTTAATAAGAGTTGATATACGATTTAATAAATTTCCAAAGTCATTTGCTAAATCGCTATTATAACGCTTAATAAAAGACTCCATAGTAAAATTAGCATCCTGCCCCAAAACCATTTCTCTCATTAAATAATAACGCACAGGATCAACCCCATATTTTTCTATCAGATCAAGAGGGTTTACTACATTTCCAATAGATTTGCTCATTTTAGCCGATTCACTTAACCACCATCCATGTGCAAATATTGTCTTAGGAAGGGGAACTCCTGCTGATAACAACATAGTTGGCCAATAAACAGCATGGGTGGTTAAAATATCTTTACCAATAAGATGATAATTTGCTGGCCACCATTTATTATAGAGATTATCATCTTTACCATATCCAGTCACTGTAATGTAATTAATTAACGCATCAAACCATACATAGGTAACATAATCAGTATCAAAAGGTAGTTCAATTCCCCAGTTTAATCTTGATTTAGGTCTTGAAATACATAAGTCAGCTAAAGGTTGCTTTAGAAAACCGAGGATTTCATTTCTTCGATGTATAGGTTGAATAAAATTTTCGTTATTTTCAATGTATTCAACTAACTGAGATTGAAATTTGCTCATTTTAAAAAAATAATTAATTTCTTTTAATTCTTTTATATCACGGAAGTTTTCACTTTCGGCTTCTTTTTCAGTAATAAATCTCTCCTCAGATACAGAATATAACCCAGTATACTCATCTTTATAAATGTCCCCATTATCAAAAACTAGCTGTAAAAAATATTGGACAACTTTTTTATGTCTTTGCTCTGTTGTCCTTATAAAATCATCATTTGAAATATGTAGCTTATCCCACAAATCTATAAATCTAGGCGCCATTTCATCGCAATGAACTTGCGGTTCAACCTGACGATTGATAGCTGCTTCTTGTACTTTTTGACCATGTTCATCTAAGCCAGTCAAGAAAAATGTATCATAATCTAGTTGTCGGTAAAAACGTGCTATTACATCAGCTAATATTGTTGTATACGCATGACCAATATGGGGTTTATCATTTACATAATAAATTGGTGTTGTAATATAAAAACTTTTGCTCATCTAATAATTTTTCTTATTAATTAAACAATCTTTTTTGAACACCAATTAAAAAATTAGTTAATTGTATGGGCATAAATAAGTTTTTCTTAGGAGCATTAATAATTTTCTCAACCATATGATTTATTTGATCTAATCTTGCATCAGGAAAACTAGAGTTAAAATTTTTGTTAATCTTTTTAAATAAAGGTTCTTCATTTAATTCATTATGTCTTTTTCGAGTTTGCTTAAGCCAACATTGCAATAAAAAAAGATGGAATTTATACTCGTTAAAATCACTTTGAGCCATTCTGCTATAATCTTGAATGAATGATCTCCAATTTTTTTCATTATATACTGTTAATGTATCCGTCAGCTTTTCTACTAATTGCTTTATATCCTCAATGCCTTTTTTATATATTCTTTGGGCATAATTCATATTACCCTCAGACATAACAGCAGCAAATTCAGCTAGAGTATTATCAACACCGTTTAAAGATAAATAACTAATGATTTCCTCATTTTGCAAAGGCGGAAAGTTTATAATTTGACACCTAGATAAAATTGTAGGTAGTAATTCACCTTTATGATCAGAAACTAAGATAAATGTGGTATTAGCAGGAGGTTCTTCTAATATTTTTAATATTGCATTTGCAGATGAGGCATCGCCTACACATAATTTATGCGCATCGAAAATCAATACAATTTTTCTTCCTAAATCAACAGATTTTAAAAATAATTCTTTTTTTAAGTTTCTAATTAAACTTATAGGAATCGTCTTTGATTTGGGAATGAATATCTTATGGAAAGGATTATTAGATTTAAATTTCATTTCTGATAATAATGTATTTAGTCTATCAGATTCAGACAGTTGTTTATCGCTTGGCATCGGAACTATTAAATGACTGTTTTCATGCTGAAAAGCTAATATCCTTTTACATGAACTACATTTACCACATGGATTAATAGTGGCCTCATTGCAATTTAAATAAGCAGAAAATTTTAAAGCTAATGCCTCTTTAGCGGATCCATTTGGACCTAAAAATAAATACGCACTTCCAATACGATGATTCTTTTTAGAAAGAATCATTCTTTCCCACAAAATATTTTGCATTTTAATATCGGTAAACGTCATCGTTTCATTAACCATTTTTCAGGATTTAATTTTTGGCCATTACCCCATATCTCAAAATGCAATTTAGATCCTTCAACTGAACCGGCATCACCCATATAAGCGATCACATCTCCAGCCTGAACTTCTGAACCCTCATTAGCCTCAACGCTAGTAATGTGGCTATAAACGGTATAAAAACCTCCTCCATGGTCAATAATTAACGTAGTTCCATATCCTCGAATATATGTTATTGTAGTAACAACGCCACCGATAATAGATCTGACTGGTGAGCCAGGCTTTCCTTTAATATCTATACCCGGGTTTTCTGTCGTTGTTTTTCTTTCAGAGTTCCAGGATCGGCCAAACTTTTTTACTACTCTACCGCTTGCTGGCCAAGGTAGCTGACCTTTAAGCTTACTAAATACTTGCGTCTTTAAAGCGACCTGTTGTTTTTTGATACGATCTGCTCTATCATAGCTTGATTTATCTTGACGAATTTTCTTTAGTAATGCTTCTAATTCTTGCATACCGGCCTGTTTCTCTTCAAGATATTTTGTTAATTCGGATTGATTCTTTTTAATCTTATCTAGTTCTTTTTGACGGTTTTTTCTGCTTGCTCTTAATGATACTTTACTTTGCTCTTGGTCCTTTTTTAATCGAACTTTATTTCTGTAGTTTGACTCTAGTAAAATTCTTTGTTTGCCTATATCAATTAATAATGATTTTATTTTATTTTGAGTTCTTTGATCAATATCTGAAATAATACCCATGTATTTTGCCCTATACATTGCCTGCCTCCATGAAGACGAGCTCAACATCTTTTCAATATCTGAAAGTGTTCCCTTTTTATACATCTGAATAATTCTTTGTGAATATCTATATCGCAATTTTGATAATTGCTCTTCATTCGCTTTAATACCCTTTGACAGCTTATCAATTTCTATTTCAGATTTATTTAATTCATTTTTGAGTTGATTATATAACTTATTTGTTAATGAAATTTCTTTATCAATATTTGATAAACGTCGAGATGTGGTTCTTTCTTTTTGTTTTTGCGATTTTATCTTTCGTCTTGTATCCTCGATTTCTTTCTTAACTTTATCAATTGCTCCTGATTGATAATTTAATTCAGCATCAAAATCTCGACGGTCATCTTGTGCATGAATATTATAATTAATAATTACACTAATAATTAATAAAAAACGTAAAAGCATAGCATGTAAAGGTACCTAGTAGAGTAAAATCTATCCAAAAGGTTTTAATGATCAATTAAAGAGTAATCTTGACAAAACTAAAGATCCTTTCTATTTTTATCTTATCATTAATATTACGAGGTAAAGAATTTGAAAAACGCATATTGGAAAAATATATTTATAAACTGGGGCAAAGAAGAAAGTGAAACTATCACAATAATAAAAAAAATACCCATTTTTGCTAATCTTAATCATAGAGAATTGGAAGAGGTCAGTAAATTGCTTCATGATAGAATCTATAAACCTGATGAATATATATTTAAACGTCATGCTCCTGGAGAAGGAATGTTTATTATTCATTCTGGAATAGTAAATATCATAGTAGGAGAGGCAAGTGGAAATTCCCAAGTACTAGCAGAGCTTTCTAATGGTGACTTCTTTGGAGAAATGGCTTTAATGGAAGATGAGGTTCGTTCTGCTGCTGCTTTAGCAAAAGATCATTCAAGACTATTAGGCTTTTTTAGACCAGACTTAGAAACTCTGATTGAAATAAATCCTTCATTAGGTAATAAGATATTACAAAATCTTTCCAAAGTAGTATGTACAAGGCTTAGAAAAACAAATGATTTATTAATGGAAAACCAATTGGTGAAAAAGAAAAAATCATGAATGATGATAAAAATTATATTCAATTAATATATAGATTAATTGTAATAGTAATTTCATTTGGATTTTTAACAATTATATGGCCATATATTTCATCTGTAATAACAATGCTAATTTTTGCATTCCTATTTACTACAATTTTGCTACCACTAGTTGATCAATTAGAAAGTAAGATTAATTCAAGGGCTATTAGTATAATAATTGTTACAATTAGTTTAATTACTACATTTGTTGTTTTTTTAAAAAGCTTTGCCTCAGGAATGCTGAGTCAAGCCCGTGATTTTTCTAAGCAGATTGGAACTAAAGGATATGATGATAATTTAAATTCTTTAGCTACTAAACTTGAATCATATTTAAATAAATATATCAATATTCCAGATATAGATTCCTCAAACTTTGTTTCAAAGATTAATATTATGGTGGGTGAAATAATCCAAAACTTAATGTCTCTAGCTAGCGCTATTGGTGGGTTTATATTTACCACTATTATGGTTTTAATATTCACGATCATTCTGCTTTCAAACTACCATGAGTTCAAAAAATCAATTGTTCAGTTCATTCCTAACAAATATTTCGAAATGGGACTTCGTGTAATATTCAATATCGAAAGACAGGTTTCAAAATATCTTCAAGGGCAATTATTAGCTGCCTCTAGTGTTGCTCTAATGTCTTTTATTGGTTTATCTATCTTAAACCTAATGGGCGCAAATTTAACTCTTGTAGTTTTCATAGCAATTATTGCTGGTCTTGCAAATCTAATCCCACTTGTTGGCCCGTTTGCTGGAATGTTGCCTGCTATCTTAGTAGCAATTATGAATAATATTGGATCCGATATTGCAATAAACCATCAAATATTCAATACAATTCCATCCCCTTTTTACATATTAGACATAATCATTATGTTCTTAATCGTTCAACAAATTGATAATAATATTGTAACCCCTATACTAGTTGGTGAAAGCGTGGGGATACACCCATTAATTGTTATGATTTCATTATTAATTGGGGGAACACTTATTGGACCAATTGGTATGCTGCTTGCTGTTCCTGCTGCTGGAATTCTTAAAGTTATTGGTGTAGAAATTATGTTTTTAAGAAGAAATGCCCATTTATTATAAGATTATTCAATCTTAAACAACTTATAATCAAAAAAAGATAATTCTAAATTTTCATCATTATTTAAATGATAAAGCCAGAGCTGCGCGTCTTTTCCATGAAGATCCTGTTCATGAATAATCTCAATTGGTTCTCCAATAATATCCATTACCTCAGGTATAGTCATGCCAATCTTAATTGTAGCGCTATTTAGTCTTATTCGACGATATCTTTCTTCTTCCATTCTTTTATCGATTCCATAACGAATCGATAAATTTTCAATTATAGTTAAGCGTTTTTTTAATTCTTGATATATCTTTTCATTTACGGGGCCCAATCCGCTTATTCTTTTTGCCTCTTCTAGGCTGACTATTGCTAATTTTATTTCAGCGGGATCATTAATATCTTTTATATCATTTACCATCATGGCAGCTATCTGAAAACGATACGCATTTAACTGTCTATTAAATTTTGGATATTTTACAGATGCCTTCTTAAATAGCTGAAGAGCTTTATCATAAAAACGGTATTTCAATGCTAATTCACCCTTACCTATCATTATTAAAGCTTCAAATCTTGGCATTTCATTTTCTGCTTGTTTTGAAAAGAGTACTGTTTTATTTAATAATGCTTTCGCTTCATTATATTCTCCCTTAGTAATCATAACTTCAGCATCCTGCATTCTAAAACTAGCTATTTTTTTCAGGTGGGCATTTACCTCAAGAGATAATGTTGAATCAGCGTTTTGCAAAGATGACATATATCGATCAACGGCTTTATCAATCATTCCCCTGGTTTCGAATTGTAACCCCTCTTTAAATAATTGATATGGAATCTTTTTTAACGAAAGCTGATGATACATCTTTGCTCTATAAATATTGCTATGAGTTGGATTTTCATTTATGAACCGCTCAAAGATTTTTTTTGATTCAATAAAATCCCCTCTATAATAGTATTCTTTGGCATTATCACCGCTGGATAATTCTCCTCCATAAAATGCACCAATAGTAAGATAAATTCCGTAATCTTGCAGATCAAATCGATTGATTGGAGTTATATCATTAGGATCATTAATATTTTTAATTTTTACATACGAATGCTTTAAATCTATACCAACAGCAAATCTATAATTTTTTTCCGTATCGAAAATATATCTTAAACCAATTGAATATGATGTTGATGGACCCCAACCAATAGGGTTATCATCACTCGCTTTTGAATTTAAATAAAATTTTGACCTAGCTATTCCCCAAGTATACCTCATATTTAGATAAAATTGTTCGAACCATTGAAATATCAAGGCGTGACTTAAGCTAAATTCAGATAATTTTGGTGAAAATTTCCTATTCACATTCCAATTAGGATTAATATTTCCCCATTGACTCATAGGGATTGTATCTGGGAAAAAAAGATTTGAATAACGAAAATTAATTCCAGTATTCATATCTAACCAACTTGTATTTAAAATAAAATTAGAAAGATTTAATTTCAACATATCAATATCAAGTTGGTGGCCAAACTTGGCAATCTTTTTTCCTGCATTAAAATGGCTCCCTCCTATATATTCGTCATATTTAATCCAACTTGTAGGCATATTTTGTCCATATCCACCTGCTCCTCCAGTAAAGCTTAAACCATAACGTAATTCCAGAGGAATAAAAGTTAAAGGATGATGAAATTCTCTAGGATGTAGAATTCGGTCTTTCCAATATCCTGGTTCATATTCGATTTTTGGTCTAGGATTAATTTTAATTAAACCCCACATATAGGATTTAACTGAATCCTCAACTGCCGGGCCAGCAGAAAGCATGCTACAAATCAGAATAATGGAATAAATTCGTAATTGCATCTAATGAAAAATAAACGTTAGATACACTTGATTGCAAGTGTAAGCTATCGAACTATAAATATCTATTATATATACCATTTTGTAATAATTTTTACATAGTATTTTTTGATGGAACATAATTTATTTACGACCATTGAAAAATATATAGAGAGTATTAGATTAGCGTCATGAAATATTTATACACCAAGTTAATAATGATATTTTTTCTGAATATTCTATATGCACAAACTTTTTCAATATCGCGTGTACACTATGGAGGTGGAGGTGATTGGTATAGTAATCCATCTAGCATTCCAAATTTACTTAAGTTTTTAATAACCAATACAAAAATAAAAACTGAGAATGAAGAAAATAGAATTAAGCTATCAGATCCAGAACTTCCAACGCATCCATATTTATACTTAACTGGACACGGGAATATTAGATTAAACGATGAAGAAATCATTGCATTAAGAGATCACTTATTAAATGGCGGGTTTTTACATGCAGATGATAATTATGGATTAAATCAATCATTTCTTCGTGAAATGAAACGCGTTTTCCCAAATAAAGATTTTGTAGAGATTCCACATTATCATCAAGTATTTCATTCATATTATGATATGCCTAATGGACTGCCAAAAATACACGAGCACGATGGCAAGCCACCTCAATTATTTGGATTATATAATGAAGATAGAATTATGGTATTATATTCTTATGAATCTGATTTAGGAGATGGGTGGGAAGATGAAGAAGTGCATAATAATCCTGAACAAACTAGAATAAATGCTCTTAAGATGGGCGTTAACATTATTTATTTTGCTTTAACTCAATAACAATGCGAACTATAACAGAACACTTAAAACGAATTCGAAAAGAAGCGGTCCAGAATGACTTTATTACTTTTGGATGGTTGTTGTACTCTATTTTTCTAATAATATTTTTTGTAGCAATAGGATATGAAGCTATTTTTTATATATCTAGTCCAATTCGATTATTCATATTGAAAACTTTTTTTATTTTAAGTCTAATTATTGTTCTGTTTCTATTTACAATTAATGTTTTAATAGAACAAAATAAAATCAAGCGATATTCATGGTCGCAACTTGCCCGTTCTGCTGGAAAACTAGCATTCCCAAAGAGTGATGTAGTTATTAATGCATTCCAATTAGAAAATTCTAATAGCTCCATTGAATCAAATTCACTAAGCGATTCATATATTAATGGAATTTCAAAAAAATTAAATAGATTAAATTTTAAAAAACTCTTTCCAACTAAACATTCAACATTTTGGAAAAAGATTAATTTGTTAATTCTCTCATTAGGAATGATAACACTTTTATTATTCTGGAAATCGACATCAAATGCAATGATTCGATGGGGTCACCCATATCACGAATTTGAAGCCCCAAAGCCATTTTATATTGAAGGCATAACAAGAAATATCCATTTACTTGGAGGAGAATCAAGCTCTCTAAATTTTAAAGCTTTTGGTCAAGTACCAGATTCTCTTTTTCTAGAATTAATTCCAAGTTCAAATGATACATCAGTTTTATATATAATGAATAAAGATTCTAATAATATATATAGTTATGTAGTAGATGAAGTGTACGAAGATTATAGATATAGAGCATATTTACCAGCAGAACATTTTTGGCAAGCATGGGAAAAAATTATTACACCATACTACTATATATCCGTTACAGATAGACCAATCATGGAAGAGTTTACAATCAAGATTTCTCCACCAGAATATTCTGGATTACCAATAAGTATTCAAAAAGCAAATCAATCCGATGTAAATGCATTAAAAGGTTCATCAATACGAATTGATTTAAAAAGTAATAGAAAACTAAAAAAGGTGTTTTTAAGTCTCAATCAACAAAAAATGCCTTTGAAGATCAGAGGAAAGCGAGCAGCTGGTGGATTTAAATTTAAAGAAGATGCTTTGTTAAAAATATTATTAGAGGACAATAGGGGGATAACAAATCAAAACCCTATTCCATATCATATGCAAATTATTCCTGATCTCAAGCCTGAAATGACCGTTATTCAACCACAGCCAATATTAGAATTAGGAACTGATCAAATAATACCAATTCAAATTAAGATTGAAGATGATTTCGGATTTAGTACTCTTCAAATAGGATATGAAATAAAACGTCCAAGTTATATAGAAAACCAATCTCAAATATCAATATTCCCAATTTATATCTCGAATCCAAAAGTCCTTTCTCAAGAAATAAAGAGTGTCTGGAAACTAAATGAATATAATCTTATGCCAGAAGATGAAGTTCATTATCATTTTGAATTGTACGATAATGACAAAGTTTCTGGACCAAAAAAATCTATTTCAAGCATATATATTGCAAGACTCCCATCTTTGGGTGATTTATTCGCATCCATAGAAGAAAAAGAAGATAAAATGGTGGATGATTTAGTTATACGATCAAAAGAAATAGATAAAATACAAGATCAATTAAATAATCTCGAACTAGAAATGCTAAAATCAGATAAAATTGACTGGGCTCAAAAACAACAAATAGAAGAAACCTTATCAAACATACAAAAGGAAACAGAAGCATTAAAAGATATTGCTGAATCAATGGAAGCAATTAACCAAGCAGCAGAAAAACATAAGCTATTCTCAGAAGAGCTTATGCAAAAATTTTCAGACCTCCGTGAATTAGTAAATGAAATATTAGACCCTGAATTAATGACTGATTTAGATGAAATAAAAAAAGCTTTAGATAAAATGAATACAAAAGATTTAATGAAAGCGATGAAAGAATTATCATCAAATCTTGATAATGTAGAACAACAACTTGATCGTTTTATAGATATTTTTAAAAGGATAAAAGCTGAACAGAAATTAAATGAAACTGCACAAAGATTAGATAAGCTGGTTGAGCGTCGCGAGAAAACAAATAATGAAATTCAAAAACTTGATTCTAATTCTGATAAGAACTTAATAGAGCAATTAAGTGTTGATGAAAAACGAAATGGAAATGAATATTCTAATATACGGAAATTAATGGAAGAGGCTTCCAAGGCAATGGGTGAATTCGATAAAGAATCATCACAAGCATTAGAAAACCTTGAGAATAGCCGAACTGCAAATGAAACAGAATCATTAATGAATCAAACGATAAGACAACTACAAAAGAATCGCAATGACTCAGCAAAACAGAAGAGCGCATCTGCATTAGAAAAACTAAAAAATATTCGATCAGAAATAAGCGAAATTAAAAATCAATTTGAAAACAACACTACCCGCGAAATGGCATTAAAATTCCAAAAAATAATGAAAGACTTACTTGAATTATCAAAAAATCAAGAATCACTTGAAAAAACAACAAGGTCGATACCTAGAAATTCACAAAGGTTAGGAGAAATAGCAGGTAAACAACAATTTATACAAGATCAACTAACAAAAATTGTTTCGGAATTAATTGAACTTTCAAAAGAAACCTTTGCAGTAACACCAAAAATTGGACAAGGAATGGGGATGGCAAATAATAATATGGAAGAAGCTAAAAAAAGATTGGCAGAAAGAAATGGGCGAGGTGCAACAAATAATCAAAAGTCTGCTATGGCAGGATTAAACTCCTCAATTTTAGCAGTTTCTCAATCTATGAATGAAATGCAATCAACAGGATCAGCAAGTGGGTTTGAACAATTCTTAAAACGTATGCAACAAATGTCTAATCAACAACAGGGCATAAATAATGAAAGTATGCAATTGGCATTAGGACAATTATCAGCTTCAGTAAAAGAAGGACTTATGGGCAGATTATTAAGTCAACAGCAACAAGTTCAGAAAAGCCTGCAGCAACTTATGAAAGAAAGTAAAAAATCTGGAGAGGGCGGATTGGGTGATTTGCAAGGAATTTCTAAAGATATTGAGGAGGTGATTAATGACTTTCAAAAAAGAAAATTTAATCAGCAGACAAATCAGAGACAGCAGAGAATATTATCTCGAATGCTAGATAGTCAAAAATCAATGACACAAAGAGGATACAAAGAAGAAAGGAAAGCAGAAACTGCAAATGAAATCATTTATGAAGGGCCATCTGGACTTCCACTAGATTATGGTCAAAGAAGAAGCCTTGCCATGGAAGCATTAAATCAATCATTAAAAGCTGGGTATTCTCGTGATTATCAAACAATGATTAGAAGATATTTTAATTCGTTAAGTAAAATTGAACAAATTAGCTTTGAAAAAGACACAACAATTAGTGAATAGACTGGCCCCCTTATTAATTACCGGTTTATTGTTTTCACAAATAAATGTGAATACTCAGAGAATGAGTAACATACAAGATGCTCTATTTATGGAACGGAAGGGCGAACTAGAAAAAGCAAAAATAATATATGAAAAATTGCTTGAACAAAATCCTAAAAACAGACAAGCATACCAGAGATTAAAGGATATTTTTAAAAGAACAGAAGAGCTATTTAAAGCTACAAAGCTAATTAATAGTTGGATTAAATCACATCCTAATGATTTGCAGGCGCATATAGAGCTTGGAGAAATATTATATTTAAATAATGATAAGTTAAATGCAGATAAGGTTTGGGAAGACTTTGAAAATAATTATGGTAAAAACCAAAGTGCATATAGGATGCTACTACACACCTATAGTAGACTTAGCTTAACTCAAAAAATGAAAGAATTAGTTCATAGGGGAAGGAAAAGATTAAATAAAATAGATTTATTATCACTTGATTTAGCAAATTACTTTTATTCTAGACAAACATTCGATTTATCATTAGACGAATTATTAGTATATATTAAATCAAATCCAACACATGATAAAATTGTTATGGATAAGATTTTACTTATTAGTGATGATCCTGAAAATCATCTATTGATAGAAAAAATATTGGTTTCCAATCTTGAAGAAGACTATTATACAATTCATAAACTATTAGCTGGGTTTTATTTTAAAACTGAAAAATATAAAGATGCCTGTGATATTCACCTATCTATGGGGTTGCAAAACGATTCTGATTACATACGATGGTTAAATCTTGCTGATAATTTGAGAAAAGAAAATCAGTATAGATTATCTGTTGATAGTTATCAAAAGCTATTAGATATCAAATCAACTCTAACATCATCTATTATTGGAGACGCATTACTAGGACTAGGTAAAACATATGAAGATCAATTACTTGAAAATAATTATCAAAATAGATTAGTCAATTTCTATCCAAATAATATTTTTTTCATTAATCACGTGCATGAATTTCAGGAAGATTCGCCTAAAAATATTGAATCAACATTTAATCTATATCAACAAATACTAAAAGAACTACCCGCATCAACTTTTTCTTCTAAGGCCCATTATCGACTCGGAGAATTACAATTGAATATTATGCATGATTTTGTTGGAGCTAGAAATTCATATTTTTCTGCTCTTAAATCTAGGCCAAACAAAGATCTTCGAAACAATATTATCTTAAGAATAGGAGATACATATTTAGCAGAAGGCAATCTAAAAGATGCTATGTATCATAATGAACAATACTATCAAAAAAATAATTCAATAAATAATATTAATTCACTTACAATGAAAAAGATTCATTTAACATTTTTATCTGGAAAAATTGATTCAACAAAAATATTAATAGATTCACTGATTATAAATACAAGTTCAAGTGATAAATATTTTAATGATCTAATGGAGTTACAAGGTATTATATCACAAAATTTTTTATACGGCAATAAAAACGATAAAGATGCTTTTTTATTTTATGTTAAAGCTGAAAAATATTTACAAGAATTTAAATTTATTGAAGCTACTGAAATGCTATCCTTTCTACGAAATAAATATCCAAATGCATCTATAATTCCCACAGCCATGTTAAGAGAATGCTTATTAAGAATGGTGGTTGATGATGTTAGTATATCACTTAACATCGCAAAATCATTACAGAATACATCTTTAGCTGCTGAAGGGATTGCTACACAAGGAGAAATTTATGAAAAATCATATAAGGATACAAAAAAAGCAATAGAAATGTATAATTTACTTATTGAAGATTATCCTATGTCTATGCTCGCAGAACCAGTTAGAATAAGAATTAGAAAACTTAATAATGTAAATAAAAGTTAAATGAAAATATTAATAACTCTTTTTCTTGTATTACAGTTTTTATCTGCTGCAGATAAATTATTAATTCCAATGGATCAGGTTCAAAAGGATCATTTAAAAGCATATGGTATTGCATTTTGGACATTGGAAAAAAATATAAATATCGAATGGTTGTTAAATTATAAGGGAGGTTCATTTCTTATCGATTATTATTCCCCTGTTGCACAAGAATGTAGAATTAGAGGTGTAAGTTATAAAAAAATATCTGCTAATGACCTTCTAGATATTTATTCAGAAATTGAAAAGAATAATATGGATATTGTGCTTTTAGAAAAAGCGCCTAAAATTGCCATATATACCCCTGAAAATAAACAGCCTTGGGATGATGCAGTTACCTTAGCATTAACTTACGCGGAAGTACCATATAAAACTTTATGGGATAAAGAAGTATTTGAAGGTGATTTGCAAAAGTATGATTGGCTACATTTACATCATGAAGATTTTACTGGTCAATATGGTAAGTTTTATAGGAATTACCATACAGCGCAATGGTATATAGAACAGCAAAAGAAATTTGAATCGATGGCTAAAGAATTAGGCTTTCTAACTGTTCACGAACAAAAAAAGGCGCTAACTCGTCTTATACGAACATATGTTGGAAATGGTGGCTTCATTTTTGCAATGTGTTCTGCAACAGATACATATGATATAGCGCTTGCTGAAGAAGGGTTAGATGCAGCACACCATGTCTTTGATGGTACCCCAATTACACCAAAAGTAAATTCAAAACTTAATTATAAGAATACTTTCGCTTTCACTGATTTTTCATTAATGACAGATCCTATGGTTTACGAATTTTCTGATATTGACTTTCCTCCAAGTCATAATCCTATTACTCGAGGAGCTGAGGCAGATTATTTTACTTTATTTGAATTCTCTGCAAAATATGACCCAGTCCCTACTATGTTAACACAAAATCATGTTTCAGTTATTAAAGGATTTATGGGACAAACTACGGGGTTCAATAGGGATAAAATAAAAAAACACGTAGTTATAATGGGAGAAGACCCAGCTTCACCACAAGTAAAATATCTTCATGGAAATTATGGTCAGGGAACCTATACTTTTCTTGGCGGACATGATCCAGAAGACTATCAACATTTTGTTGGTGATCCACCAACTGATTTATCCTTACATAGAAATTCTCCTGGTTATAGGTTAATACTTAATAATATCTTATTTCCAGCTGCAAGAAAAAAAGAAAGAAAAACATAACTAAATAATTAAAAATGTGGTTACAAAAGAAAATTTTGATTTCACCAAAGCCTAGAGGGTTTCATCTCATAACTACTGATATTATAAATAATATAAATATTATTCGTACTGTGAAAAATGGGCTATTAAATCTTTTTATTAAACACACATCTGCTTCATTAACAATTAATGAAAATACAGATCCAACTGTTAGGGACGATTTTGAATCTCATTTTAATCAGATTATTCCTGAACAACAGGGATATTATTCTCATACAATGGAAGGCCCAGATGATATGCCGGCTCATTTGAAATCTTCAATACTTGGTGCCTCAATTAATATTCCAATTACAAATGGAAAACTTAATCTTGGCACATGGCAAGGTATATATTTATGTGAACATAGAAATAGAGGAGGAAGCAGACAAATAATTGCCACTATTAATGGTGATAGTATTTAAATATTATTCTTTTTTTTGATAGCACTCCATATTTCGTCCATTTCATTTAAAGAAGATTCTTCTATGTTTTTTCCTCTTCTATTAAGCTCATTTTCAATTATTTTGAATCTTGAAATAAATTTATTATTTGATTTTCTAAGAGCATCATCTGCAGACACACCTAAAAATCTAGCAAGGTTAACTAAAGAAAAGATTGCATCACCTAGTTCTTCTAATATTTCATCTTTATTATTATTTTGTTGAGCATTTTTTAATTCTTCTAATTCCTCTGATATTTTATTCCATACTTTATCTTCTGCCTGAAAATCAAATCCAACATAGGATGCTTTTTCTTGTATTCTTTGAGCGCGAACAAGACCGGGTAAGCTTTGAGGAACCCCATCTAATCGGGAATTACGTTTTTTCTCTTTATGCTTTTGCAATTCCCAACTTGGTTTAATTTTATCATTTATTAAGTTTTTTTTATCGAAAACATGTGGATGTCTTCTAATTAATTTTTCATTAATATTTTTTAAAGATTTAGATATATCAAATAATTCATCCTCTTTTGCAATCGATGCTTGAAAAACAATATGGAGCATTAAATCACCTAATTCTTCTTTTAAACCATCCCAATCTTTCTCATCAATAGCTTCAATTACTTCATATGTCTCTTCCAATAGATAAGAAATTAAAGATTGTGATGTTTGCTCCTTATCCCAAGGGCACCCATCTGGCCCTCTTAACTTTTCAACTATTTTAATTAATTCTTCAAATTGATCTCCTATTGATGGGTCACTCATAATTTTTTATATATTTTGTTCCAATTAAAACTTCTCAAATATTTATTTTCCAACCCTGTCATAGTTAATTTTTCCTTATCCGTATTATCTTTATAATTTAATAAATGTAACGTGCCATGTATTATAAGACGAGCTAGTTCTTTTGATACCTTTTCTTCATACTCTTTTGCATTATCAATTGCTCTTTCTAAACTAATATAGATTTCACCTTCTACTTCTTTATCTGTATAATCATTAATTCTAAATGCTATTACATCAGTCAGGTGATCTTTTTGAAAATATTCTATTTTTAAATTATTAAGCAACTTATCCTTAGCAAATATCAGATTAATTTTTGCTTTACTAATTTGTTCTTCTTGTAGTGTGGATGTTAAAATATGAATTGATTTTTGTTTATCTATACCCGATAAATCAGGGTCTATTTCAACAATGATATCAATCATTTATTATTTGGAGAAGTATTATCTTCAGGGTATTCTATCCTAATATGATAAATTCCTCTAAGAACTGGTATCATACCAGTATTTCCATCAACAGTCCCTTTAATTTTTCGCAAATCATCAAGAGTAAGTGGGCATTCATCTAATTGACCATCTGCTAATCGTCCTTTTATAACCGTATCTACCATCGTATCAATTTTTAAAATATCTGGGTTTTTTATTGATCTCACAGCTGCCTCGACAGCCTCACATATCATCAAAATCCCTGTTTCTTTAGTATTAGGTTTTGGTCCCGGATATCGAAATGCACTATCATCAACTTTTTCATCTGTATCTTTAACTGCTTCTAAGGCCATTCGATAAAAATATTCAACTCTTGATGTACCATGATGCATTGGGATGAAGTCACTTACAATTTTAGGCAATCCATAATCATTTGCCAGGCTCAATCCATCATTCACATGCTTTCTAATAATTTTTGCACTCATAGCTGGAGTTAGTGTATCATGTTTATTTTCTCCCATAAATTGATTCTCTATATAATACTCTGGTCTCTCCATTTTCCCCAGATCATGATAATAGGCGCCAACTCTACACAGCAAGGATCTTGCATTAATTGCATCAGCACAAGCCTCGGCCAGATTTCCTACTACTACACTATGATTGAAGGTTCCATTAGCCTCTTGCTGCAATCGTTTTAATAATGGATGATTAAAATCAAGAAGCTCAATTAATGATAGATTGGTCGAAATCCCAAAAGAAACCTCTAGAATAATTATTAGACCATAGGTGATAATAGGAGAAAAAATACTATTTACGATCAAATAAACTAAATCAACACCCATCGAACTAAAACTATGACCAATAAAAAGTCCATGACCCAAGATAACAATTATACTTGCTCCTATAAGTGAAAATATTGCAGTGATAAATTTGCTTCTAGTTCTAATTCTTCTTACAGTATATATAGCTATTGATGACATGAATAAACCAGTAACAATGAACTCTAAATCATTACCAATCATAATTCCTACTAAGAGAACGATAGATGTCGTACCCATAAATCCTATACGAGCATCAAATAAAATTGTTAATAACATCGCCGCAACAGTAACAGGTATTAAGAATTCAGAAAAATCAAGCTGGTAAACAAATAAATTGGCTATAATAATTATAAATACATAAATAAGTGCAATAACTAATATCATTTGCCATTTCTCAAAAATATGTGATCGAAAGATTGATAAAAAAGTGAAGAAATATGAAATTAAGATTCCTATAATTAATAAGCGGCCCATGTAGGTTATAAAAGTATCTTTTAAACCAAGTGTGCGATTTTCTTTGCTAATTTCTACTGATAAGGATTCTAGTTTCTGTAAATCTTCTTCATTTATTCTTTGATTAGCATTAACTATCATTTCATCTTTTAGCACTATTCCTTTACTTCTAGGAACTCGGTCTAAACTAGCATTTTGTCTTCTTTCTGTTGTTTCCTTATCATAAATCAAATTTGGTATCATAAATTCAATAATTAAATCATAGCCTAATTCCCGTCTAATATCGTTCTCATCATTATATATACTAGTGATTTCTTTTCTTGCTTCAGTCCAAGCTTCATTAAGATCATCAAGTTCATTTAAACTATATAATGTTGGTATATCGCCATTATCAACTGCTAATTGATTGCTAACTATAATCGATTCATTAATATCTAAAATTCCAATTGACCATCTATTCCGACAAATTTGTAAAATATCTTTTTGGAACTCTTTTAAAGGATACTGTGGACCTCCTTGAGAAATCGACATCAAAAATTTATTCCAATCTTCTTTATCCTTTGCAAAAGAATATAATTTATAAAGTTCAATTACTTTTTGTGATAAAGAAGCACTATCAGATGATGCAATTGATTTTGCTTCTTGAAATTTATCGGTATATCGATAATCATAAACCAGATTTCTTGAATTCAATAAATCTTTATTTGCTAGGCGTATATCATTAGCAAGCAGAAAAAAGGAAGATAAATTTGATGATTGTTTATCAACAATTTCTTGCTTTCGATTAAAAATAAATGGCTCTGCTTTTAATGCATTATTTAAATCTTCCTCCAATTTTTCTTTGGTTTTTAATATAGGAAAATTATAAGGGGCAATAATTGGTTCTCTAGCTATATCATCAATATTATAACTATACTGTAAAGATCTTCCTCTTTGAAAAAATAAAGATAGAATGATAGTTAAAGAAATAAGAATTGAAATCTGTTTATAATAATTGCCAACAAATATTTTTATTTTTTCTACGAAGGATTGGCTATTCTTTTTTCTAATCAAACTAACGACTCAACTTTTTTCAATATTTGTTTTAAAATAATTAAGCGCTGAACCTCACTTGTACCTTCACCTATCTCAAGGATTTTTGCATCTCTAAAATAGCGCTCTACATCATAATCTTTAACATATCCATATCCACCATGTATTTGAATTGCATCTGTAGTAATCTTCATAGCAGCTTCACTTGCAAACAATTTTGCCATAGCAGCTTCTTTGATAATATCATGTCCGTTATCTTTTTTCCATGCTGCATGAAAAGTTAACAATTTTGCAGCTTCAATTTGTGTGGCCATATCTGATAGTTTAAACCCAATAGATTGAAATTTGTTAATTTCTTTGCCAAAGGCCTTTCGTTCAGTAGAATATTTTAATGCTCTCTCATATGCTCCTTGAGCTGTCCCTACTGCTAAAGCTGCAATTGAAATCCTACCTCCTGTTAATATTTTCAGAAAAATTTTGAATCCTTCTCCTGGCGCTGCAATCATATTTGATTCATCTATTAACATATTATTAAAGAACAATTGTCTAGTGTCACTTGCTTTCCAACCCATCTTTTTTTCTGGTTCAGATATAGTTAGCCCTTCAATGTCTGTAGGAATTACAAATGCACCAATCCCAATATTTTTCCCACCTTCGATTATTTGTGCAGTGAAACTTAATAAACCAGCAACTCCAGCATTTGTAATAAATATCTTACCACCATTAACAATATAGTTATTGCCTTTTCTTTCTGCAGTTGTTTTTGTTGCACCAGCATCGCTGCCAGCCTCAGGCTCTGTCAAACCAAATGCGCCAAGAATTTCTCCGCTAGCCAATTTTGGGACATATTTTTTCTTTTGGTCTTCAGTACCTGCAAGTACGATAGGCATCGTCCCTAAGGAAGTATGAGCTGCTACTGTAATTGCTATAGAGGCATCAGCTTTTGCTAATTCCATAATTGCTGCCGCATAAGCCACATTATCCATACCAGATCCACCATATTCCTTTGGAACAGGTATGCTTAATATACCAAGGTCTCCTAATTTGCTTATTATTTCAGATGGAAATCTACTTGTTTGATCAATTTCTCTTGCTATTGGAATAATTTCAGATTTAGCAAAGTCTGAAATCAAATCAATTAACATATTATGTTCGTCTGTAAAGAAGAGTGTATCCATAAATGAAATATTTATATATTATATCATTAATAAAATAGTTACCAACGAATAGCTGCTGATGCCCAAGTAAACCCTGCTCCAAATGCAGCTAAAATAATTATATCATCAGAAGAAAATAATTCTTTATCTCTTGCTTCACACATAGCAATAGGGATTGATGCAGCAGTAGTATTTCCATAGTGTTTTATATTGCTAAATACTTTGTCCATTCCAACACCCATTCGCTTGGCAACTGCTTCACTGATACGATGGTTTGCTTGGTGAGGTATAATTTGAGCTATATCTTCTATTGATAATTTATTTGCATCCAAAGCTTCATTTATTACTTCTGGAAATCTTTTAACTGCATTCTTAAAAACTTGTCTACCGTTCATATAAGGAAGATGTTTTCCTTGATCTAAAATTTCTTTTGTTAATCGAGGATTATTTGAAGTGCCAGGTGCTTCGCACCATAAGTCCTTTAAAAACTTACCATCTGAATGTAAATGTGTGGATAAAATTCCTTTATTACTATCTGTTGCTTGCAAAATAGCTGCACCAGCGCCATCAGCAAAAAGAACTGAAATATTTCTACCTTCATCTGAAATATCTAATGCAGTTGATTGGACTTCCGCACCAACTATTAGAATAGTTTTATATTGTTCAGTACGAATAAATTGATCCCCAATAGATAGTGAATAAACAAATGCTGAACATGCAGCCTTAATATCAAACGCTCCAACCGTTTTCATCCCAAGTTCATGCTGTATTTGATTACTGATACCTGGGAAAAAATAATCGGATGTCAATGTAGCACATATTACTAAATCAATATCATTTACATCAATTTTTGCATCTAATATCGCATTTTTAGCAGCCTGTATTGCCAAGATTGATGCATTACTTTCTTTATCAACCCAATGTCTTTGAGTAATACCAGATCTTTCTTGAATCCACTGATCACTTGTATCCATAATCTTTTCTAAGTCTTGATTAGTTACAATTCTTTCAGGAACATGAAAACCTATACCTGTAATTTGTGCTTTTTTCATAACATTTTACCTAGTATTAATATCAGTTTACTATAATCTTTCTACAAGAGTTTTTAATATTTAGATAAATATAAATAATTGATAGTCTGAAAAAATCTATAAGCCGAGTTTTGTCTCCTTTGATATATCAAAGGTAAGTGATCATTCCTCTGGGATAATCGTTGCCGGTTACCTCGAGCGACCTACCCGCTTCTCATAACGATACGAACAATATCTAGAAGCTTATTCGATCTTGCACCAAGTGGGGTTTACAAGCTCTCTTAGTCACCTAAGAGACTGGTGGTCTCTTACACCACCCTTTCAGCCTTGCTTGCAATTTGCCGAAACAAATCCATTAGCGGTTTACTTTCTGCTGCACTTTCCATATCTAAAAGACTCCTCCCGTTAGGAGGCACTCTGTTCTGCGGTGCTCGGACTTTCCTCTCTGAATTTCAGAGCAATCACTCAATTTTCTCAGACTATCAAAAAACTGATGAGATTAAAAGTGTTACACAAAAATTCCAAGAAAGAAATTTTAATAAGTATTTATTTTTTATAATAAATAAAACGACTACATATATCGCAATTATAATAATTATCCTTATCGCGAATATCAGTAACGTCTTGTGGTGGAATAACAAATCCACAACCAGCACATGCACTACCATCAAGATTAACTACAGCGAGGCCTTCTCTTGCTGTACTTATTCGTGTATATCTATTTAAAATAGATTCATCAATATTGATTAATTTTTTTTCACGTTCTTTTTCTAATGCAGATTTATTTTCCGCTGATTCATCCATTAATAATTCTAGGTTTACTCTTCTATCAGATAAATCTTTGCTTAATGATTCAAGGTTTTCTTCTTTTTCTTTAATATCGCTAGTAAGCGATTCCTTTTCTTCTTCAAACTCAAGATCTTTTAGTTCAACTTCATCTAATTCTTGTTTTAAATATTCTATTTCCTGTGTGAGTGCATCATATTGTTTATTTGATGTAACTAAAGATAATTGATCTTTTAACTTATCAATCTTTCCTTTGAGATCAGTCATCTGATGCTCTGCTTTGTTTAAGGATAATTCAATTTCTTTAAGGCGATCTTTTCCTTCTTTTACATTATTTATTAATCCCTCTTCTTCATCACGTAATTTGTCAACTTTCTTTGGTAAATCACCGAGTAATTCATTGATATCTCTTAACTGGGTATCTACATCTTGAAGTTCGATTAAAGGTAAAATTTTACTCATCTAATTAATATCTCCATAAAAAAAAAGCACCTGATTAGGTGCATTTATATTATTCATTTTAGTGCCTTTAATTCTTAAATAAATTTTCAGCATTCTATTCATACCGAAATAAATCGATTTTTTGGACTAAATTGGTTCATTGTGGGGCAGAATATACATTAAATTCCATTAGAAAAATGAATATTATAGATAAAAAATTATTCTGCATCGCAATTATATATTCAACCCTATTTGCTCAGGTAGATCATATTGAATTACCTATGGAAATTAGTGAAACTACTTTTAATACATCGATACCAAAACCAATTGATGTGTTTAATCATCACTTAGGTCAACAACACACGCGAACTGATCAAATCATTGACTATTTTTATGCAGTTGCAAATAAAAGTGATAGGGTTGTAGTAAAAGATCATGGTTTTACACATGAAGGTCGAAGATTAATTCATGCAATTATAACTAGTGTTGAGAATCAAAATAAGTTGGATGAAATAATTAAGAATAATAGCAATCTATCTTTGAGCCCAAAAAAAGTTTCTAAAAAAGCAATTAAGAAAATGCCTGTTATTGCATACTTTGGGTATTCAATACATGGTGATGAGGCTAGTGGTAGTGAAGCGGCTCTGCTACTATTATATCATTTAAGCGCAGGGTCAAGTATTGGTATCAGGAATTATTTAAATAATATCGTATTAATTATAGATCCTATGCTAAACCCTGACGGTAGAGATCGTTTTGTAAATTGGGTAAATGGGAGTCGAGGCCATATACCAACGCTTGATTTAAATGATAGAGAACACAATCAACCCTGGCCTGGAGGAAGAACAAACCATTATTTATTTGATTTAAACCGAGATTGGCTCCCTGCTACCCAACCTGAATCAAAAGCAAGACTTGATTTATACTATAAGTGGCGTCCTCAAATCGTAGTAGATTTTCATGAAATGGGAAGTAATAGAACATATTTCTTTCAACCAGGAATCCCTAGTAGAAACAATCCTAATACTCCAAAAAATGTAATCTATTTAACGAATCAACTTGCTGAATATCATGCACAAGCTCTTAATAATATTGGATCATTATATTATTCAAAAGAAAGTTTCGATGATTTCTATTATGGGAAAGGTTCTACATTTCCAGATATTACTGGGGCTGTAGGCATTTTATTTGAACAAGCATCATCTAGGGCATTAATAATGACCACGACTAGCGGTGAATTAAATTATTCATTTACCATTAAAAACCATTTTAATGCATCTTTAGGCACATTAGAAGGTTTATGGAAAATGAAAGATAAATTTCTAACTCATCAACGAAACTTTTATCGCGATGCATCAAAAGCATCTATTCAATTTTCTACAAAAGGATATTTAATTAATACTGAATACAAAAACACGAACGTACGATTATTAATTGATAATCTTACCCGCCATCAGATTAAGGTATATTCAATAAAAAAACCGTATTCAGCAAATTATATAAAATTTGATCCAGGGAAAGCTGTACTTGTTCCAGTAGATCAACCACAATCTCGATTGATTAAATCAATTATGGAAAAAGTTACTGATTTTAATGATTCATTATTTTATGATGTTTCCTCATGGTCTTTACCGCTATCTGCAGGAGTTGAATATATTGAATTAAAACAGAATCCTAGTGCAATTATAGGAGAAGAATTGCCTAATAATTTTTTTACTACTGGGAAAAAAATCGGGGGCCGCGCAACATATGCCTACATTATGGAATGGGGTGATTACTATGCTCCAAGAGCATTATATAAAATTTTGGACAGTGGAATATCACCTCGTATGGCACTGAAACCATTCTCAATTACAATTAATGGGAAAAAAGAAGAATTTGAAAAGGGCTCAATAATAGTTCCCCTCGTACAAAGAGATAATAATTTAAATGTAACCAAGGATGATGTGCATAATATTTTTCGTAAAATTGCAGCCGAAGATTTTATAAATATTTATGCTGTGAATACTGGACTATCAAATTATGGCCCCGATTTAGGGGGGTTACATGAAGTAATAAATTTACCAAAAGTAGCTATTTTATCTGGAAAAGGTTCAAGCGCCTATAGTGTGGGACAGGTTTGGCATCTGCTTAATGAAAAAATGCATATCCCTACATCGTTAATTAATTCTAATAATTTAAACAGAACGCTTTTAGATAATTATACTGTGTTAATTATGAGCGATGGTAGCTACAGTCACATTGATTCAAGCAATGTTAAATCGATCAAATCTTGGATAAATAGAGGTGGCTGTTTGATATCAACAGGAAGCGGATCGGAATGGATAATAAATAACAAAATTATCGATGAAACAATAAAGGAAATAAATAAAGATACTTTAGATATACCCTATGAAAATGTTCAGGCAGAAAGGGGATCCCAACGTATCGGTGGGGCTGTTTTTCAAATTAATTTAGATAATACACATCCTATTGCGTATGGGTATCAAAAATCACTTCCGGTTTTTAGAAATAATGAAACATTTTATGAATTATCAACATCTGATGCAGCTAATGTTGGACGCTATGCTAAAAAACCTCTAATGAGTGGCTATATATCAGATGAAATGAATGATGAAATTAAAAATTCAGCATCAATAATTGCACGTAATCTCGGCAGCGGAAGTGTAATCCTATTTGCAGATAATCCACATTTTAGAGCATTCTGGTATGGAACAGAAGGCTTATTATTAAATGCGGTATTCTTTGGTAACGCATTTTAGTTTAATATTTAATTTATAAAAAAGAATCAACCTGTCTATATGCATCAATTACAGCTATCTCTCCTGATTTTCCTGGTTTAGAATTACCATGTTCCATTCCTAGAACTCCTTTGTATCCTTTTTCATAAATATGCTTAAAAATATTAGTATAATTTATTTCACCAGTTGTTGGTTCTTTTCTACCGGGATTATCTCCAATTTGAAAATAAGCAATTTCTTCCCATGCTTTATCTATATTAGGAATGATATTCCCTTCTGAAATCTGTTGATGATAAATATCAAATAAAATTTTACATGAAGGACTATTAACTGCTCGACAAATTTCATATGCTTGTGGAATTTCACGCAAAAATTGACCCGCATGATTTGTCCACCAATTTAAAGGTTCTAATACCATAATTAAATCATGGGGTTCTAACACTTCGCATGCTCTTCTTAATGCTTCTATTACATTTGCAGTTTGATAAGCTGGTTCTTTTCCTAAATCCACATGGCCAGGTACAACTGTCATCCATTTAGCATTAACGCGTTTTGCAATATCAATTGATTCTTTAATATCTTTTATAAATTGATCCTGATAGCTTTTATCACCACTAGTGAGATTTGGAAAATCCCAATAAATTTTATGGGCAACAAATACACCCATAGTCATTTCCAATTTGTTCATTGTTTTTGCAATACGTTTTTGATCTGAAATTGAACGATCTTTCATTCCATTATCTTCCAGGGAGCGGAACCCCGCGTCATGCATGAATTGAATTTGATCAACTAGATCACTTCCACTATGCTTACTAAACATTCCAAAATGAGGCGCATAAAGAAGATTAAATGATCTATTTTTTCTATTTATTTTGGTACCACCATAAACAAATCCGCTTATTGTTGGAATTGTAGTAGCTAAAAGACTGTTTTTTATAAATTTTCTTCTTTTCATTAATCTATCCTTTCAAATTAAATAAATTTAGTTACCCCAGGAATAGGAATAGGGTATTTACCTTGTTTATCTGGGTACACAGGTGCGGTATCTTCAAATGAAGTCAAATTATATGGTACAATATCTAAATTAGACGATAATGCCTCATCCCAGGTAATTTTTTGTCCTGAATACGACACCATTCTTCCTAAAATTGCTGTCAAAGTACTATTTACACCTCTTTGAAAATCTTTATATACATATTTCCCTGCCTTTATTGCTGCAAAAAGCTCATTATGTTCCTGTTGATATGGATTAACATCATTTTCACCTTCATGTAAATATAATTTTCTACCGCGACGGGTTTGTATTAAACCATAATTACCACTATGGGTATGAATATTACCTTGTGAACCTTGAAACACTTCATCCACACGATTCATGCACCCTGGTTGATGACGACATTGACTAGAAATTACTTGTCCTTCTGGATATGTAAATTCTACAAAATGATGGTCAAAGATTTGCCCATGATCTTTTCCGTTTCTTATCTCTCTTCCTCCCATTCCTTGAGCAGAAATTGGTGTATCACCAATAAACCAATTAGCAACATCTATATTATGAATATGCTGTTCCACAATATGATCTCCACATAACCAATTAAAATAATACCAATTACGCATCTGATATTCTAATTCCGTTTGCTCTGGTTTGCGTGGCCTCACCCAAACGCCTGCTCCGTTCCAATAAACTTGACCAGAAATAATTCTTCCAATAGAACCTCTATCAATAAGTTTTTTAACATTGCGATAGGAACGTTGATAATGCCTTTGTAAACCAACAACTACATTCAATTTTTTTGTTATAGCAATTTTTCCTGCATCTATCACTTTCTTGATTCCAATGATATCAGTTGCTACAGGTTTTTCCATGAACACATGTTTATTGTTTTCTACAGCATAAGTAAAGTGCTGTGGTCTAAAACCTGGGGGGGTTGTTAAAATTACTACATCCGCTATATCTATTGCTTTCTTATATGCATCAAATCCTATAAAGATTGTTTCTTCCATTACTGATAACTGCTCCGAATCACCATATTTTTCTACTAGAGCATTTAAACACGATTGCGCTTGATTCTTGAATACATCTGCTATCGCTACCAATCTAACATCCGGGTCTGCAGCTATTGCCTGTATAGCTGCTCCTGTTCCTCTTCCTCCACATCCAACAAGCGCAACTTTAATTTCTCCATCCCATGAATTATACTTTTTTGTAGTTGCTGATAATTTATTAAACAGAATTCCCGCAGCTGCAATTTTTGCTGAGTTTCCCAAAAATTTTCTTCGATTGATTGTATGGTTTTGTTGTTTTTTCATGTTTTAATATTCCTTTATCGGTTTAATCCAATATAGTTCCAACTCATTTTTCTTTGGTATATATTTAGGCCTAACAATTCTAAATCCTATATGTAAGGCATCTGTGTGCCACCATAAGCTTTTTGGAGACTGTGGATCTCTTCTTTTCCACAATTCCTTTGAATAACCTCTTGCTGCTGATCGTAATCGTGCAGGGCCATCTTTAAATGAGCCTCCGCGAACTACTCGTGGGTATAATCTGTCGGCAAATTGTACTGGATCAATTTGTACATCATCATTCATAGAGTATCCTTGTGAATTATAATAATCTAATACCCACTCTGAAGCATTACCATGCATATCATATAACCCCAAGGCATTTGGCTCTTTTAATCCTCCTTTTTGTAATTTTCCATCACTATTTTTTTTGTACCATGCATAGCGTTTAATTGATATGCCTGCTTCACCAAACGAATAAGCTTTTTCTGATCCTGCGCGACATGCATACTCCCATTCTGCTTCTGTAGGCAATCTGTAATAATTACCTGTTTTTGCAGTTAGCCACTTACAAAACTGTGAGGCGGCATATTGAGTTACATTTATTACAGGATATCCTGGCTGATTATAATTTACATAGGGCATTGTCGCTCCCGATATTGCATCGATATCTATACTATATATATCATTATGTACCGATAGTGAATCAATATTTCTAAGTAAAAATATTTCGTATAAATCCCAGGAAACTTCTAAGGAACTTATCCAGAAGTCGCTTATGACGACTTGATGTATGGGCCCCTCATCTTTCCGCCTTCTTTTTTCCGATTCAAGACTTCCCATTCTGAATTCTCCCCCAGAAATAGGAATCATTCGAATGTTTTGTTCTGTACCATATAAGATTTCATCGTATTTCTCAAATTTTGGATTATCTATTTGACACAATAAGATGGAAATAAATACCAGTAATGGAAATTTATTCAAGTTGATAATTAAAATAACTTCGGAATTAGCATCCCCGTTTTCTTTTTATACTCTTTCCATTCAGGATAACGAGACATTGAAGCTTCTTTCTGTAAAATATTTACTAAAAATACTCCAATCCAAACCCAAGCCAAAATGGCCCATGGAATCCAATGTTGAACTATCATAGCATAGGATGCATATAACATAATTTCACCAAGATAATTTGGGTGTCGAATATATTTGAATACACCTTCAGTAATGAGACCTTGATGATATTTTAAAGTATAATATTTCTGGCAATCTGCAACCATCATAATAACAACACCTAACGTATGTATACTGATTGCAGCAGATAACAAGGAAAAGCTTGCTATTTTTTGGTCAGGACCCAACACTCCAGATATTAAGAGAAATGGAAATACCCAATAAAGCGCCAATACTAATAAAAATGCCATAATGCCACCACCAATAGTGACTTTCTTTTCCCATGCCCTATCCGGGAATGCAATATGTTTTAAAATCCAACAAAACCCATACATTCCATGCAATGCTAAATACACATTTGCAGCTATCGAATAATTTTCAAAATAATTCATTAAGAATAGAATATAAAAAAACGTTCCTGTTTTTTGAAAATTAATAACCCATGCCAGTTTTAATAACTTTGGCCCTCCAAGAAACCGTTCCGTAAGATAAGAAGTGAAACGTGCCCAATGTACCCATATTGGGACTCTTGTCTGTTGATTGTTCATAATGCCCTCCTTGCTTTAAGTCTTAATGGTGATAATTTATAAAGGGGATTTATTTAATTACAGATTTGATCTCATCAATATATTGTTCTTGTAAATTTTGCATACCTTCAATCCACCCTTCATAATCGGCAGCTTTAAATTGGATATAATCTATTACCTCTTTATGGGGGGTGACAAGAAATTGATCATTTTGAATTGCTTCTAATGTATCATTTGCAACAACATCAGGCTCAATCATTCCATCAATCCCAGCAACACCAGCCCCTTGAGCGGTCATAGCTGTACGTACAGCTTGAGGGCAAATACATGATACACCAATACCAAGCTTACCATACGTAATCTTTAACCACTCAGCCAAACTAACAACTGCGTGCTTTGTTACTGAATACGTAACGGATCCCAGTTGCGATAATAAGCCAGCAGCAGAAGCTGAAAATACTAAATGACCTGAGCCGCGATCCAACATTTTCGGGAGCACATGTCTGACACCATATATATGAGACATGAGATTTGTATCAATCATGTTCTTCCATTGCTCATTGGTGAGTTTTAAAAAATCTTCATATGATCCGATACCAACATTTGAACAATATATATCTATATCATGTTCATATAAATTGATCATCTTTTTTACATCTTCTTCCTTAGTAACATCTGTTGTAATTGCTGTGCCATTAATTTTTTCTGCCGTCTCTTTCGCTCCAGTAGTATCTATATCTGAAACAAGAATATTTTTTGCACTCGCATTGTAAAATGCTATTGCAAGAGCTTCACCAATTCCGCTAGCAGCTCCTGTTATTACAACATTTGTATCTTTAATTTGGATTGTGATCCTTAAATGATATTGTTATTGAATTATGAATCTTGTATTAATCTCCATCCAATCTTTTATTAGACTGATAATCCATTGCTTTTAAGGCAACGCTTTTAAAACCCACATTAGATCCAAATTCACCAACATTAAGCCTTTCCAAAGACGGTTTAAATGGAAATCCTTTTGCCCAGGTTCTTGAATAACCTTTTTCCTTGGAAATAAATGCTTGATCATGAACTTCTATACGATATTTAAACTTTGGGTTGTATGCAATAAGAGCGATTCTATCTTCCACTTTTGAATTATCATATCTAAAAGCACCTCTATGCTTACCCAAGTCAACCTCCCAAACTAAATATCCTTCTTCGTATAATTCCATCGTAATAGGTAATGGGGCACCCGTAATCTCGGAACGATTAAAATCATCATCATTAAATGAACATGATGTTATTTCCACAGAATACATTTGCTTTCGCTGTAATAATTGATCACAGGAAAAAAAGGATAAACAAGTAATAAGGGCTAAGGTTTTTCTCATTCTAAAATAAACTTTGAAGCTTCATTGCAACACTCATATCACCAGAAACTTGAATCTGTCCTCCCATAAATGCTGCCATTGGGTTTAATTCTCCAGATAACATTGACTCAAAATCATCTAGGCTCATATCTATAGTACATTGCGCATCAGAATCATCTGTTGATACTACATTGGAATCGCCTGTACCATCAATAACGATTTGAGAATCTCCAAAGTTAAATTTTATACTTGCACCCATCGGGCTTGTATTACCAGCCATCTCTGATACTTTTGTAATTATTTTTTCTAAACTCATCGGTAATATACTCCTAAATTTTATTCCAAAAGGTTTGTTGCAATTGGCAAATTTGTACATAAATTGTCATTATTCAAATTATTTAGACAATCAAATAATCAGAATTAAAAGAGAAAATCATGAAAAAATTTATTCTATCTACATTTTTACTAATAACTATGATCGCAGTGAGTTGTGAAGATGATGAATCTACCGTTGAAGCACCAACTGCACGGTTCACTTACATCGTGCATCAAGATAACGGGTTAATTATTAATTTTACAAATGCATCATTAAACGCCGACATATATATCTGGGACTTTGGTGATGGTGCGTCTTCAGCAGAATTGAATCCGAATCATGAGTATGAAGCTAGTGGAACATATACTGTAAGTTTAACTGCAACAAATTCTGGGGGATCTGATGTGGCTTCTGAAGAAATTGAAGTTACAGGTTATTTAACACTTGACGATCTTGTGGATACTTGGAAAGTGGCTCCGGAAGCTGGTGCATTGGCTGTAGGCCCAAGTCAGGGAGATGGAAGTTGGTGGTCATTGTCAGAGGCTGACGTTACAACAAGATCATGCTTTATGGATGACAAATATACGCTAGGAAGTGATGGCTCATTCTCCATTGCAATGGATGGAGAAACATGGTTGGAAGGATTTCAAGGGGTTGATTCTGATCAGTGTGGTGCGCCTGTTGCACCTCATGATGGATCTGGCTCATATACCTATCAAGCTCTTTATTCAATTAGTTCTTGGGGTACTATAACTTTATCTGGTGAGGGTGCCTTTATGGGTTTACCTAAAGCTAACAATGCTGGGGAACTTCCAAACGTTGATGTTCCAACATCAATTACCTATACGATTACAGAGTTTGTCAGAGATGGTGCTGGAAAAAGACTTGTTTTAGATATTGAATGTGGTACTGGTCTTTGGTGGCGTTTTACGTTTGTTTCCCAATAAATTTGTACCGTTAATATTAGGTGGCTGTATAGTTAGTCACCTAATATTATCAAATCATTCTTGATATTTTTATACTATAAAACATAATCTAAAGACAAAGAATAATTAACTTCATCTATGGTGTTTCTTAGGATATTTATAACCTTATTTATTGTATTTACTTTTTTTTCATGTAATAATGAAGATAAGGATGCTCAGCCTAGTGTAAGTTTAGCAAGTGTCGAAGTATTAGAAGGCAATACAAATAATGATCTTGAAATAACGCTATCATTAACTAATATTGTTGATTATGATTTATCGGTAGATGTTCGAACTGTAGATGGCACAGCAAAGAAAGATCAAGATTATACAGAATTATACGAAGTAATTATTTTCCCTGCAGGTCAAGAAGTGGTTTCATTTAATATTGAGATTATTGGTGATGATACTCCGGAAGAAAATGAAATTTTTTCTATTAGACTTGAAAATCCATACAATGTAACTATAGATAATAGTTTTGCAACGGTAACTATTATTAATGATGATGAACATATTTTTTCTATCCCTGAAACAGGCTATTCTACACCCGCAACATATGAAGGAATGACATTAGTATGGAACGATGAGTTTGATGGATCCAGTATTAATACTAGTAATTGGACATTTGAGATTGGAACAGGAACCTGGGGATGGGGAAACAATGAACTGCAATATTATCAAGAAAATAATTCAAGTATTATTGATGGCAACCTTGTGATTGAAGCAAGAAGGGAATTAATGGAGAACAGTAATTATACTTCATCTCGATTAATAACAAGAGACAAGAAATCATTTCAATACGGTCGTGTGGATATACGCGCCGTTATGCCTGAGGGTCAAGGAATATGGCCAGCATTGTGGATGCTAGGTAGTAATCACTTTCAAGTTGGTTGGCCTTCATGCGGTGAAATTGATATTATGGAGATGATAGGTGGTGGAAATGGACGAGATAATGTACTTCGCGGTACTGCACATTGGAATCAAGGCGGGCACGTATCATACGGTCAAGCATATACAAATGAATCATACTTAAGCGAAGAATACCATGTGTATTCAATTATCTGGGATGAACAAAGTATACGTTGGTATTTTGATGATATAAATTTTAATACAATGGATATAACTCCTGCAGAATTAGGTGCGTTTCATAATAATTTCTTTTTTATTATGAATGTTGCGGTTGGTGGTGAATGGCCAGGAAACCCTGATAACACGACACTATTTCCTCAATGGATGATCGTGGACTACATACGTGTTTTTCAAGAACTTTAATTAATATATCTTATTCATGGATTCCCAATAATTTTTTCAAATTATCTATGAAATCAAAAATTGTTTATTTATATATACAATGAGACGTAAAATATGTGAATTAATCAAGACAAAGGATTTAAATATGAAAATTTCCAGATTATTACAATTATTTCTTATTCTAACAATTATCATTATTCCATCATGTGATGATAATGATGAAGAAATTATAGCACCTGAAGAGGTATCGTTAATTTCGTTTGAAGCAGCAACGTTTTCTGAAGATGAGTTCATTATTTATTTAACGGAAGATCCCAATGGAAAAATATTTTCATTCGGACCTGGGACATACAGTTTTACTAATACAATTCCTCTGGCAGATATTGATAGCCTTACTATTAAAGGTGCCGGTATTAATGAAACATATTTTGATTTTAGTAATTCAACTTCTACAACCGGTGAAGGAATTGCAGCCGTAGATTGTTCTAATTTGCTTTTCTGTGGATTTACTGTTCAAAATACCAATGGCGGAAACGGTATCACAGCAAGAAATATTACAGGGCTTAGATTTGATGGAGTTGGGATTGTATGGCCAGAAACTAGTTCAGACAATGGCGCTTATGGTATTTACCCCGTAGAGAGTGATGATGTTATTGTAGAAAATTGTTACACCCAGGGGGGTGTTGATGCGGGTATTTATTCTGGTCAAAATCTCCGGGTAATTATGAGAAATAATGTGATGACATTGAATGTATTTGGCATGGAAGCTGAGAACAATATAGATGTAGAAATATATGGGAATGAATATACTAGAAATACAGTGGGCCTCTTAGTATATGATAACGCTGGTGTTGATAGAATTAAATCTGGTTCTAACTGTAAAGTATATAACAATACATTTACCAATAATAATGAAACGAATTTTGCTGACTTAGGAAGTTCACTGGCAGCAGATGTTCCTCCAGGTTTTGGAATATTATATGCTGCTACCAGCGCTCTAGAAATTACAGGTAATACATTCGTTGATAATGAATGTGGTGGTATTATTGGAGTTGCATATTTTTTGGTTGATTTCAATTTTGACCCTAATGCGGATTCATCATTTACCTTTTTGAATGAAGATATTTACATTCATGATAATTCATTTAGTAGTGGTGGTGGCATATACAATGTAGCTGGGATTTTAGATAGACCAGCTGGTCCACTTGTATGGTATACCTTTGCCTTAAATGGAAATGTTAGACCAGATATATTTCTGGATCAACAGGACTATACTGCTGGAGGAGCTCCATATGCAGGCACAAGGGCTGTTATTGAAGAATCTTCTGATGTAGTCATCCTTGAAGCTAATTTTGTAGAGGCTGCTAATAGTGTTGTTCATATAACATCTACTTCTTTAGATGATTTTGCTGGTACAGGTGTTACTCATACCAATTTTGATTTAGTTGATACACCATCAGATTGTGAAGAATAAGCCATACCTCTTCACAAATGAAAAAAAGAATATTTGTCTCCATATTATTTTCAATAATATTACTGAGCAGTTCATGTAGTATCGAAGATAAATATGCTCCAATAAATGAATATGCAAATATAGACTTAAGTCAAGTACCCTTTACTAACCTTTCAGATTATGGATTCTTTGCTGGAGATATGAATGCATTGAACCCTGCCCAAGGTGTCTATTCATATAATGTGACTTCGCCATTGTTTTCTGATTATAGTTCGAAAGAAAGATTCATTTATTTACCTGAAGGCACTACCATGGAATATCAGGGTGATTTTAATGTATTAAATTTTCCAATTGGGACAATCATCATAAAAAACTTTATCTATTACACAGATATTAGAGATAAATCTCTTGGGAGAAGCATTGTAGAAACTAGGCTTCTTGTAAAGAAAGAGGCAAAGTGGAAACCGTTTAGTTATAAATGGAATGATGAACAAACAGAAGCAACGAGATTAATCGTAGGTGGCACATTATCAGCTTCAACAATTATCGAAAATGGCAATCTGAAAGAAATCCCTAGATATGTTATACCAAGAGAATTGGATTGTAGAACCTGTCATAATTTGAATGAAGAGATGTTGCCTATTGGACCTAAGCCAGCTAATCTCAATCGTCTAATGGCAGATGATTTATCTCTAAATCAAATAGATAATTTTGTGGATCAAGGAATCCTCAGTGGGGCTCCTTCCAACTTAAGTCAGGTTCCAGATTATAGGGACACTTCACTGGATCCTATATCAAGAGGGAAAGCGTACTTAGATGCTAATTGTGCATTCTGTCATCGCCAAGGAGGAACAGCGAATGCGAATGGATTATATATTAATTGGGATTATGAAGAAGAAGGAATTCATACTGGAATTTTCAAAATACCAACAAATTTTAATGCTCCTGATTTACAATATGATATTGTACCAGGAAACCCTGATCAATCAATCTTGCTATATAGAATGATGCAGACTGAAGCCCCAGCTATTATGCCTCAAATAGGTCGTTCAATTAATCATGATGAAGGTATTGAGATTATTAGAGAATATATTTTGAATCTTGAATAATTAAGATATGCAAACGATGATAACGCTGAACATCCATCTGATCCTATAATTATATTTAAATCCACATACTTAATAATCTGTCTCAATATGTGTATCCCTTCCCATACTTAACGATATATTATACCTTCAGTTAAAGTCAAAGGTTATGATGCTTTACTATATATGTTTCATTTAGATAATATTTCACCTCCTCAGTTCTAAATCGCTATAAATAAAAAGCCCATGTTTATGGGCAGAACAAAATATAATATTTGTTTTATCTATAATAGGATATTAATATCTTATTATAGATAATATAAAAATTATTGATTATTTATTAAGGAGTTTATGTGATAAAAATATCAAATTTCTCTATTCCTTTTCTTCTTTTACTAGTTAGTGTTTTTCTAATCCTAGAAGCATTTACATTAAAAAGGGATAATCAATCTGGAGAAGTTTTATACAAAGAGTATTGCGCTTCCTGCCATGGGGAAAATGGAGGCGGTTCGGGCAATTTAGCATATTTGCTGTATCCAAAACCAAGAGATTTTACCAGTGGAAAATATAAAATTAAATCATCCCCACCTGGCCTCCCACCTACTGATGATGATATTATCAAAACAATTAAGCAAGGAATGCCTGGCACTGCAATGCCTGCATTCAATTTCTTACATAATGATGAAATAATAAAATTAACAGATGAAGTAAAAAAATTCAGTTCAATGAATAATCAAAATGTAAAACCGCTAATTATTCCAACTGAGACACAAACAACTGATGAGATTATCAAACTTGGAAAAAATATTTATAATGAGGTTGGGTGTAATATGTGTCATGGAAATACAGGAAAAGGCGATGGTCCTTCATCTCAAAAATTAGTTGACTCCAAAGGATTCCCAATAGTTCCAAAGAACTTTACATCTGGAAACTATATAGGCGGGAACACGAAACAAGATCTTTACCTCCGGTTTTTAACCGGCATAGATGGCACCCCTATGCCCTCATACAGTAACCTAGCTGAGGTATTAGGAAAACCAAAAGAGGATGAAAATAAACTGACATGGGCTCTAGTCCACTATGTAAAAAGCTTAGAAGTAGAACAATATGACAGAATTACTAAACCAATTGAAAACAATAAAATAATTAGTACTAAAACAAAAAATGTTATTGATCCAGAAGAATTTATTTATGGCTCTACTAACTTATGGGATAACGCTGAAATTTATTCTATCCCTGTATCCAAGTTATGGCAAAGTGAAAGCACTAACTATCAAACAATAAGCGTCAGAACAATGTATAACTCAAAGTATATCGCAATTAAAATGGAATGGGAAGATCAAACAAAAGATGAGGTATTATATCGAGTACAAGATTTTCAAGATGCTGCTGCAATTCAGTTTTCAATTGATGGTGTTAAAGGATTCCACGGAATGGGATCGGAAGATCACCCAACAGATATCTGGTTATGGAAAGCAGAATGGCAATTACGGACAAATAATAAAACAGAGTCTGATATTGCACTCGCGTACGCCAACCGTGTTAGCGATTCTGAAATAGAAACTTATCCAAAATTAATGAATGATATGGCCTATCTATCAGGGCGAGATGCAGGTAATATTAATTCTACAGCAAATAAAACATCACCGGTTGAGAATGTAATAGCTAAAGGGCCCCAGACAGTGATGTCTTTTCCCAATAGTGAACAAAATGTAGTTGGAAACGGAATTTGGAACGGGCAAAAATGGCAGGTTGTTTTTGTTCGAAAGTTAAAATCTAAATCTAAACAAAAAGTTAAGATCACAAAACACAACCCTATACCAATAGCATTTGCTATATGGAATGGAATTAAA
>Ga0206679_10000063_pt1 | contig 72202 bp, 55 predicted proteins | sample M110012015metaG_FD_155464 | JGI IMG/M metagenome (GOLD analysis project Ga0206679, IMG submission 155464) | Ammonia-oxidizing marine archaeal communities from Monterey Bay, California, United States - M1 100m 12015 | ecosystem: Environmental > Aquatic > Marine > Intertidal zone | place: USA...
CGGAAAAAGCTCCTGAGAAGAAAGAAGAAAAGCCAGCGGAAAAACCTGCTGAGAAGCCGAAGGAAGTACCTGCGGCGAAAGCCGATGTGGCTGAGGAAAAGGTTGCCGCTCCCGCTAAGGAAGAAGCGAAAGGAGAGGATATAGAGAAGAAGACAGAAGACGGAATTTTCCGAGCTAGTGCAAGCAAATTGAGTCGTCCTACGGTTGTAGGAAAAATCAATCTTCCGGAGAAGCCAAAACCAGTTGCCTCATCGTCGGATACCGAGTCTGACATGCAGCGACGCAAGCGTAAGCGTAAGCGTATCGCCAAGGTTGATGTTTCAAAGCAAGCTAAGGATACGCGTCGTAAAGGCGGAAAAACAGGCAACGCGAAGCCAGAAATTACAGAGGCTTCCATTCAAAAAGAAATCAAGGAAACTCTTGCTCGTCTTAGTGGTAAGGGTAAAAATAAAGGGGCCAAACTACGTCGTCAAAAAAGGGATGCTGTTGCTGCTAAAACAGAAGCGGAACTCGAACGACTGGAGGCTCAAAAAAGCGTACTACAGCTGACTGAGTTCGTAACGGTTTCAGAATTGTCCAATATGATGGGCAACTCACCGACTGACATTATTTCTGCTTGCATGTCGCTTGGGATCTTCGCTTCAATCAACCAACGATTGGATGCAGAGACGATCACCATTATCACTGAAGAATTCGGGTTTACCGTTGAGTTTGTAAGTGCTGAAGTACAAGATCAAATCGTGCTGGAAGAGGATTCGCCAGAATCACTCGTCGCTCGGCCACCGATTGTTACAGTGATGGGACACGTTGATCACGGTAAGACATCTCTCTTGGATTACGTTCGAAACACGAATGTAATTGGCGGTGAAGCTGGTGGTATCACTCAGCACATCGGAGCATATAGCGTTACCTTGGAGAGTGGAAAGAAAATTACATTCCTGGATACGCCGGGTCACGAGGCCTTTACGGCTATGCGTGCTCGTGGTGCACAGGCAACGGATCTAGCGATTATTGTAGTTGCTGCTGATGATGCTGTAATGCCTCAGACGAAAGAGGCGATTAGTCACGCACAAGCGGCTGACATCCCAATGATCTTCGCGATCAATAAGATTGACCGTCCAAACTCAAATCCAGACAAGATCAAGGAAGAGCTCTCACAGCTCAATATTCTAATTGAGGAATGGGGAGGTAAATACCAGAGTCAGGACATCAGTGCAAAGACTGGCCAGAATATTCCTGAGCTGTTGGAAAAGGTGCTTTTAGAAGCTGAGCTCCTTGAGCTTAAAGCGAATCCAGAGAAAAAGGCCCTAGGTACTGTAGTGGAGTCGACACTCGATAAGGGTCGTGGTTATGTGACTACAATCTTGGTCGAAGGGGGGACATTACGTGTAGGAGATTCAATTCTCGCAGGACAATGGAGTGGTCGTGTAAAAGCGATGCACAACGAGCGTGGAAGCACGATCGAATTGGCCGGGCCAGCAACTCCAGTATCAATTCTTGGTATGGATGGTGCGCCTAATGCAGGTGACAACTTCCATGTGATGGATGATGAGAAAGAGGCGAGAGGGATTGCTCTTAAGAGACAACAACTCCAACGTGAGCAGAGCGTGCGTGCTACAAAGCACGTGACCATGGAAGAGATCGGTCGTCGTATCGCTCTTGGAGAATTTAAGGAGCTTAACCTGATTGTTAAAGGTGATGTGGATGGTTCTGTTGAGGCCTTGACAGATTCGTTACAGAAGCAGTCTACAGAAAAGGTTCAAGTGAATGTAATTCACAAGGCTGTGGGTCAGATTTCTGAGTCTGATGTATTGCTTGCGACTGCCTCGGATGCGATCATCATTGGTTTCCAGGTTAGACCTTCGGCATCTGCTAGAAATCTTGCAGAGAAAGAGGGTATCCAAATCAGGATGTATTCTGTGATCTACGCGGCGATTGATGAGATGAAAGAAGCAATGGAAGGCTTGTTGTCAGTCAAGATCGAAGAGAAAGTCGTCGGTACTGCTGAAGTCCGCGAAGTCTTTAAGATTACTAAAGTTGGAACGATAGCCGGTTGCTTTATGCTCGATGGAGCGATTTCAAGGAATCATAAAGTCCGCGTAATTAGAGAAGGTATTGTAGTCCACACTGGAACTCTCTCATCTCTGAAACGATTCAAAGATGATGTTAAGGAGGTTAAGAAAGGATTTGAGTGCGGTATCGCCGTCAACAAATTCAATGACCTGAAAGAAGGAGATAATATCGAAGCTTTCGAAGAAGTCGAAGTGAAGCAGACTCTCGATTCTTAGGGGATTAATTTTTCCCATCAGCTAATCAGCTAATTGAGGAAACTCAATTTCATCTGGCACGATGTACGCTGAAGGATATCTTGATTTTAATTCTTGAAGCTTTTTGTGGGCTTCTAATTCACTGCGGTAGTCACCAACCCGAACTGCATAGTTCGGAACATTCTGAACAAGGTAGCATTTGTCTTTTCTGAAGGTTCCCATAAAGTTGGAGCGCTGGCCCTTGGCTTCATGCAGATTTCCAAAGAATATCTGAATTCTGAAGCCTTTTGTCGGTTCAGGGTTTTCGATAAGAGAGGCGTTCAACGTGTCTAGTGAATATGGCGTGTTGATAGTAACCAATCCGGGCTTGTGTGTTGTCGGGATTATAACAGGAATAGTATCTATTGTGGCTTCCGAAGTAATGACGATTTTCTGGTTAGTCTCCTCTGTTTTGTCGTCTTCAATCTCCTCAACAGTCTCTTTTTTGAAGAGATTCTTCCACCACGGATCATCTTGAGCCGTTGAGCTGATGGTCGTCATGCATAACATCATGGCTGTCAGTATGGTAAGTCTAATTTTCATTGCGCGGACAAATCTATATCAATTTGTGGGCCAGTTTGTCATCTACTTAAAGCGAGTCTTCGTTTTCATATTTTAAGTAGTGTCCTGTCTAGCGTACGTTGGTCATTTCTCAAAACTTTAGAATCAAGACGTAGATGTTAAAAGAGTCTCTTTAATCTCTGTTGTTCAGTTGTTTACGAAGCTTATTTAGAATCGGTTTAAATTAAATATCGTGTTGACAATTTTGTGACTAAGAGTCTTTGCCATTGTTAAAATCACTTAAATTTGCGCCCGAATTTTCGAGGACTCTGACCGAAATATGCGCGCAATGACAGTGATTCCATCCGGAACTTTTTTACAAAAAGGCCTCCTCTCCATTTTTGCCCTTTTCCTCTTATCTGGGGTTAGTATAAACAGCCACGCTGCTATTTTTGATGAAGGTGACCCTGAAGCAGGCGCTCTTGTCTTTGATAGCTATTGTGTGACCTGTCACGAGTTGGATCGTGCTAAGTCTGCTCCGGCCCTGGCTGGTGTAGCGGATAGATGGGGATCTACCGAGGAGATGCTGGTTATGTGGATTCAGAGTCCTTCAGCGGCTAGGGCCACAGGAGATGATTACATAAACAACATGTATGATAAATACAGCAGCCAGTACGCCGACATGACGGCGCAGTTGGTGTCTGTAGATGATATTAAGAATGTCATGGCATACATCCAAAATCCACCAGTGGTTGATGGTGTGCAAGAATCTGGATGTGTCACTATTCATGATGTTAAGCTTGAGGATGAAGGAACAACTGATAAGTGGTTCTTAGTTCTGGGAATTCTTTTCATAATTGTTATTCTTTCCGCAGCAGGCGTTGCTCGTAGTTTGAAAAACGCAATTCGTGAGCGAGATGGTAAAGAGCCCTTGGCTCACCAGACGTACTGGGAAAGAACGAAAGAATGGATGTGGAACAACATGGCCTTTACTTCTTTACTTGGCTTGTTCGCAACAATCTTTGTTTTGGTTTGGCTGTACATGCAGGCAATGGGCGTTGCAGTGGTAGAGAACTATGAGCCAGAACAACCAATATGGTTCTCACACTCGGTTCACGTTTGTGAAAACGATATTGACTGTGAGTATTGCCACCACAGTTCGCGAAAGTCAAAGCATGCTGGAATTCCAACTTCGGATGTGTGCATGAACTGCCACAAAGACATTCAGGAAGGAACTAAAACTGGCACTGAGGAGATTTCTAAGATTTATGCAGCTATCGGTTTTGATCCTTCGACGAACTCTTACAAAGGTGCTGAAGGTGATAGTACGATGCACTTTGGTCCACAGGATTCTTTTGACGGCGAACCAATCGCTTGGAATAAGGTTCACAATCTCCCCGATCACGTTTATTTTTCTCACGCTCAACACGTTGAGGTTGGTGGTCTAGATTGTAAGAATTGTCATGGACCCGTTGAGACTTTCACTGTGGGTAGAGTTTCGAATACAGAGCTGACAAATTCTCAAACAGAAGTACCTGGACTAATTGAGCTTTCGAAGCCGACCCTCACTATGGGTTGGTGTATCGAGTGTCACAATAAGGCCAACATCGACAAGAGTAATGAATACTACGTGGAGATGCATAACCGAATGTCAGCAACATCACGCGGACAAGAAGAGATGCGTAAAATCATGGAGGATAATCAGCAAACTGTCAAAGAGTTTGGTGGTTGGGAATGTGCAAAATGCCACTACTAATTAGAAGGTAAAGTCCTGATGGGAAACACAAAGAAGTACTGGACCGGAGTAGACGAGCTTCTTCAAACTGAAGCTCACCAAGAGGCAATCTCGAACGAATTTGTCAAAGACCAATCGATCGATGAGTTTCTAGGTGATGAACGTCTTAAGGAATCCAGCACAGGAAGACGAGATTTCTTGAAATTTATGGGCTTCAGCATAGGCGCAGCGACCCTAGCTGCTTGCGAAGCTCCCGTCATCAAGTCAATTCCTTATGTAAATAAGCCAGATGATATAGTGCCAGGTGTGGCAAACTATTATGCGTCTACTTATTATGATGGTCACGATTACGCTGGCGTAATGGTAAAGACTCGTGAGGGTCGACCTATTTTCATTAAGGGAAATAAAGACTTTGGAGTTGCTGGTGGCGCTGTAAATGCCCGAATCAACTCATCAATTCTTGGATTATACGACTCAGCTCGATTGAAAGGGCCAAAGAAAGACGGTGCAAACTGTTCTTGGGACGATTTAGACGCAGCGGTAAATGCGGGTCTCTCAGCAGCTAATGGCAATGTGACAATTTTGTCTGGAACTGTTGTCAGTCCTAGCACGCATCGTGCAATAGAAGAATTTAAAGCAGCTCACGGAGCAAACCATGTTCAGTATGACGCAAGATCATACAGCGGTGTGCGCAAAGCACACGAGAGCTCACATGGCAATGCAGCTGTCCCTTTGTATATGTTTGACGAGGCTAAAGTGATAGCCTCTTTCGGATGTGATTTCCTAGGCTCTTACATGGTGTCAAATATCTTCGCTAATGCGTACGGTTCTCGAAGAAAGCCTGAAGGAGAGTGGATGAGTAAACACTACCAGTTTGAGGCGAATATGTCTTTGACAGGAAGTAATGCAGATGTGAGAATTCCATTAACACCATCACAAGAATCTCTCGCTATTGCAGCGCTACATGCGGCAATCGTTGGAGGATCTACGGTGAGCATCAGTGAGGCAGGTGATGCAGCAATAGCGAAGGCAGCCACCGACCTTAAAAGTGCTGGCGCTAACGCTCTTGTAATTTCGGGGAGTAATGACCCAAATGTTCAAATGTTGGTCAATGCCATCAACTCTAGTTTGGGCGCTTATGGAACTACACTGAGCATTGATACTCCTGCAAACTTTTATCAAGGTGATGACGCTGCAATGTCAAAGCTAGTGACCGATATGAATGCAGGTCAGGTAAAAGCGTTGGTAATTTACGGGTGTAACCCGTCCTACGACTGGCACGACGCCGAAGGTTTCAATGCTGGGTTGGTAAAAGTTGCTACAACGATCAGTACAAACTTGTTTGCGGATGAAACTGGATCAAAGTGCAAGTTGCTTGCCCCAGATTGTCACGCACTCGAATCTTGGAATGATTTGAATCCATTCGGTCCTAGAATCGACATGGTTCAACCTACAATCTCTCCTTTATTCGATTCACGACAAACTCAAGAGAGCTTGTTGAAGTGGTCTGGAAATAGCACGGACTACTACACCTACCTGCGACAAACGTATAACTCTGAATATTCAGAGGCTTTGATGCCGACAGATTCAGCTTGGCATACCGCAATCCACAACGGGACGATGATGGCTCCAAAGCCGCCTGCGCTTCCTGTTAATACTGCAGCCGATGCTGAATCTCCTTTACAGGTTGATGCTGCTTTAGCTGTCTCAGCTGTAAAATCAGCGTACAAAGGTGGTGGGACAGAGCTTTCTCTATATAGTTCAGTCGCTATCGGAAACGGAGCGCAAGGAGCTAACCCTTGGTTACAAGAGCTTCCTGATCCAATCACTAAGGTGACTTGGGATAACTACATCGCGATGTCTCCAATGGATATGGCTGAAGGTTTCAACGGTACGACTTATCGTCATACAATGGGTCAGAATGAATCGTTTGATGTTGCCACAGTGAGTGTCAACGGCGGATCGGTTACTCTCCCAGTTTTCCCAGTGCCAGGTCAGAAAAGAGGCACTATCAGTATCGCTCTTGGATACGGACGAGGTGCTGGTCAAGAAGAAGTGGGTAAAGCTGCCTTCCAGACTGGAGAGTATGGGGCGCATTTAACCGATGATAATGGAAATAAAGTTCCAATCGGTGCTAACGCTTTTGGGCTAGCCTCAATGATCGATGGTTGTGTGGTTTACACGGCTGCCAATGTTGATGTGGCTCAGACTGGTGCTGATTATCAAGTAGCTACTACTCAGATGCACAACACGATTATGGGTCGTGATTCTATTGTTCGCGAAACAACTCTTGCAGCATATATGGCTGAAAAGGGGGCAGCAAAAGGAGAAGCGTCTTGGAATGAAGTGCACAAGCTTGCGGTTCACGGGTCAACTGAAGGACAACCTACACGTGATTTCGACATGTGGAAGAAGCATCCGGTTGAAGACATCGGACACCGCTGGGGAATGGCTATTGATCTAAACTCTTGTATTGGGTGTGGATCATGCGTCACAGCCTGTCATGTTGAGAACAATGTGCCGGTAGTAGGAAAGGACGAAGTGCTGCGTCACCGTGACATGCACTGGATGAGAATCGATAGATTCTTTGCTTCTGACTACCCAACACATAAAGAGACTAAAGAGAAAAAAGGAATAGGTGCATATGATGCCTATCAAGACATGGAACACGCGGCTGAGAATCCGGAAACTGTTCACATGCCTATGATGTGTCAACACTGCAATCACGCTCCTTGTGAGACAGTTTGCCCTGTTGCTGCAACAACGCACAGTAATGAAGGTCTCAACCAAATGACTTACAACCGTTGTATCGGTACTCGCTATTGCGCGAATAACTGTCCGTACAAAGTGCGTCGATTCAATTGGTTCAATTACGCTGGTTACAAGAAGTTCAAATTCCAGAACCCTGCACAAGATGAATTGACGCGTATGGTTCTCAACCCAGATGTGGTTGTGAGATCAAGAGGTGTCATGGAGAAGTGCAGCATGTGCGTTCAGCGAATTCAGACTGGCAAATTTGATGCGAAGAAGGAAGGTCGACCAGTTAAAGATGGAGAAATACAAACAGCTTGTGCTGAAGCTTGTCCAACCCATGCGATCACATTTGGGGACCACAATGACCAATCTTCGGCAGTTAGATCTGAAGGAGATAACAATAGATCATATCACGCCTTAGAAGAAGTAGGTGTACAGCCTAATATCTTCTACATGACTAAGGTGAGAAACAATAACGAAGCCTAAATCAAGGATAGATGCACAAAGATGCCGCGATAAGAGAGCCGCTCATTCTAGGTGATAAAAGCTACAAGGATATCACCGACGATATCGTAGCGCCTATTGAGGGAGCAGCTCCTAAGGGATGGAAGATTCTGATCACGATCACTGGTCTGATCAGCTTGTATGGAATTGGTTGTATCCTATATCTCCTTGGTACAGGTGTTGGTGTATGGGGATTGAACAAGACAGTCGGTTGGGCTTGGGATATTACAAACTTCGTTTGGTGGGTAGGAATCGGTCACGCCGGGACACTCATCTCAGCTGTACTTCTCCTTTTTCGTCAGAAATGGAGAATGGCGATTAATCGTTCCGCGGAGGCGATGACCATTTTCGCCGTAATTATGGCGGCCATGTTCCCAGGTATTCACATGGGGCGAATATGGGTTGGATACTGGGTATTCCCTTTGCCAAACCAATTTGGTAGTCTTTGGGTAAACTTCAATTCACCTCTCCTCTGGGATGTATTTGCAATCTCGACTTACTTCTCAGTATCGCTTGTGTTCTGGTATATCGGTCTTATTCCTGATTTCGCCACTATTCGTGATAGAATGGTCAAGCCTCTTCCAAAGAAGGTTTATGGGATTCTTTCATTCGGATGGACTGGACGAGCTAAACATTGGACTCGATTTGAAGAGGTGTCTTTGGTACTTGCCGGAATCGCAACACCCCTTGTATTCTCTGTACACTCCATTGTATCCATGGATTTCGCAACATCAGTGATACCTGGATGGCATACAACAATATTCCCACCATACTTTGTATCGGGTGCGGTCTTCTCAGGATTCGCCATGGTACTTACGCTCCTTCTCATTATGAGAAAGACGATGAATCTAGAGAGCTACATTCACGTGAAGCATGTCGAGTACATGAATATCGTGATCATTGTAACTGGATCCATTGTAGGTGTGGCTTATTTAACAGAGCTTTTCATCTCATGGTATTCAGGAGTTGAGTATGAGAGCTACGCATTCCTCAATAGAGCAACAGGACCGTATTGGTGGGCTTACGCATGGATGATGGGATGTAACGTACTCAGCCCACAGGTCTTTTGGTTCAAGAAGCTTAGAAGAAACCTTGCATTCACATTCTTCATTTCGATCATTGTGAACGTGGGTATGTGGTTTGAGAGATACGTGATTATCGTCACATCTCTGCACCGTGATTATAACCCGTCGTCTTGGGGGGAATTCCATGCGACGCCTATTGATATTGGGACCTTCATTGGAACGATTGGCATCTTCTTGACGCTATTCTTGCTGTTTGCAAGATTCTTCCCGGTGTTGGCATTAAACGAGTTGAAGACAATTTTGAAGTCTTCAGGTGAGAAATACAAAAACAGCTAGAAGCACTATCTGATGACAAAGAAGGTATTTCACGCAATGTATGACGATGACGGCACGCTGATGACAGCGGCACAAGCTCTCGTTGACAAAGGTTTACGCGTCAAAGACGTGTATTCTCCATTTCCTGTGCACGGCTTAGATCCAGTCATTGGAGTGAAGAGAACTCGATTGGGTATATGCTCATTCCTCTACGCTACTACTGGCACAACCCTTGCGCTTTTAGGAATTTGGTATTTCATGATAGCAGATTGGCCAATGAACATTGGAGGTAAGCCGAGCTTTAGCTTGCTTGAAAACCTACCCGCGTTTGTTCCAATTGTTTTTGAGTTCTCAGTACTCTGTGCAGCTCACGGTATGGCGCTCACTTATTTATTGAGAAATGGTACTCTTCCAGGAATGCCTGCCCAAAATCCTGACCCTCGAACTACAGATCACATGTTTGTAATTGAGATAACCTCTGATCAAAACCACGACCATTCTGAAGAGTCGATTGAGGGTGCGATTAAAGAGACCGAGATTGTTGAACTAAGCGTCAAAGACTACGAATAGATGATGAAGAAATACATCATAGCTGCAATTAGTGCCAGCACGATCTTAGTCGCTTGCACAACAAACGACAACAGCCCTGGAGTGGAATTCATGCCAGACATGTACCGCTCACCTGCCATTGAGGCCTATGTAGACTATGGATTAGATCCTACTCAGGGGGACATAGACTGGGATGATGCGAAGCTTGATAGCATGCGCATGATTCAAAGAGCAATGCGTCCAGTTGAAGGGACAATGCCTTATCAAGGGATAGGCCGTGAAGAGTTTGCAATGCCATACCCATATGTTAGCGCTCTGGGTGATTATGAAGCTTCGGCTCAGAATATGTCACCGCTAGCGACGACTGAAGATAATGTGGCAAAAGGTAAAGAACTCTATGAGCGTATTTGCCAAAATTGCCATGGTGCAGAAGGCAAAGGAAAAGGCCCTGTTTCTAAAAAGATTAAAGGTATTCCGGATTACACAACTACCTTGAGAGATCTTCCTGAGGGAAAAATGTACCACGCAATCATGCACGGAAAAGGTGTCATGGGATCACACTCGGGGATGTTGGATGGCGAAGAGCGATGGTTGGTCATCGAATACGTGAAGCACCTACAACGTGGTGGCGAAATGCCAGAAGAAGGTGAGAATGATAATTTAGATGCGGATGCTTCGAATGATGCTGACGCTAACACAACTGACGGTTAATTAAGAAATTCAGCGCAGTGGGAGATACTCAATTTACATTTCCGAAGAAAGTAAAGACCTGGACGTTTGTCTTCATGGCAATAGGTCTGGTAGGTCTGATTTGGGCTTTCGCAACAGCAACCGGAGGCGGACATGAAGCGGCCGCTGAGGGTGCAGAGCACGGGGCTCACGCACACGAAGCTGCTCACGGTCACGACGGCACCAGAGTCTGGTCTAACATCTTGATCAATAGCTTTTTTTTCACGGCAATTGCCTTGGGGGCCATTTTCTTCTATGCATTGCAATATGCGGCTGAGGTTGCGTGGTCTGCTCAGTTAAAAAGGGTTTTTGAGGCGATGTTCCAATTCCTTTTTCCTGGTCTTGGATTAATTGTCGTGGTATTGCTTGTTGGGCATGTTTTTCATGGTCATCATATCTGGCATTGGATGCACGAAGGCATCATGGATCCTTTCATGAGTGCCAATGGTGAGGAGTTCTATAAGGAAATGCAATCCGGCGCGATTGCCAACCCTGAATATGACGCAATCATTGCAGGAAAGGGAGGATACTTTGCCGGATGGTTCTATTGGTTAAGAACAATCGTTTACATAGGAGTATTCGTTGTTTTCGCTCGACTATTTAGAAAATGGTCTTTGAAAGAGGATGAAATAGGTGGGGTTAACCTTCACAAGAAGCAATACAAAAGAGGAGCTCTCTTTTTGGTTCTCTTCTCAATTTTCTCTTCGACTTTAGCTTGGGATTGGCTCATGTCAATTGACACACACTGGTTCAGTACAATGTATGGCTGGTATGTGTTTTCTGGAATGTGGGTGACATGTATGATTTTCGCGACTATTCTAACTCTTTACCTGAAGAGACTCGGATACCTGCCAAACGTGAACAAGTCGCATATCCATGATTTAGGAAAATGGATGTTTGCTATTAGTATGCTGTGGAGCTACTTATGGTTCTGCCAGTTCATGTTGATTTGGTATTCCAACATACCTGAGGAAGTACAATACTTTGTGACTAGAATTTGGACGGATACTGGAGACGTGAGCTCGTTCCGATTCCCATTCTTCCTCATGTTCTTCGTGAACTTTGCAGTTCCGTTTTACGTGTTAATAGCTAGGGATGCGAAGCGGAACTCTATTATGCTTATTGGAGCAGGGATCTTGATTTTCATCACACACTTTGTCGATGTTTATTTACTCGTGATTCCAGGCGTAGTGGGAGAATCGCATTTTGCTAGCGGTGGTGGATTCATGTGGTGGGAATGGGCAATGTTCATTGGATTCGTTGGATTCTTTGTTCACGTCGTTTTGAGATCACTTGCGAAGGCTAGATTGGTGCCGGCTAACCACCCATTGATGGAGGAGAGCGAACACCACTCGATTTAATTAACGGACTTACAGAATTAGAAAAGGATATAAACCATGATGAAGCTTCTGATCTTATTGGTAGTGGTGCTGGGAGTTGTAGCGTTGGCGCAATTGGCCAAGGTCTATGAGCATACCAGGGAGCTCAGGAAAACTAGGGAAGAGGATATATCACTAGCCGATAATAAATTCAATGCTTTCCTATGGATGGCTTGGATGGTTGTGTTTTTTATCCTGTCAACCTACCTGATTTTCAAGTATGGACAGACTCTTCCAGAGTCAGCGTCGGAGCATGGCGTGTTGCTTGATAAACTATTGAATTTCAATTGGATTATTATCCTCCTGGTGTTCTATTTCGTAAACGGTCTTTTGTTCTATTTCGCGTCGAAGTATTACATGACTAAAGATCGTAAGGCAACGTTCCTTGCGCACGATAACAAGCTTGAGATTATTTGGACACTCGTTCCATCACTCGTATTGATCATCGTGATCATCTACGGTTTGATGACTTGGAATGATGTTACGAGCAAACCAGCAGGAGACTACGCAGCGGGAGATTATATCAAGGTAGAAGTCACGGGTGAGCAATGGGCATGGTATGTAAGATATCCTGGAGAAGACCGTGTTTTTGGTGATGTGAACGTCAACGCTATCAATGAGACCGTTCAAAATAACCTAGGTATTGTTACGCAGGAAGGGATGGATGTCATTTTCGATGATCTAGACGCTACAATTCACAAAACGGATTCAACTTTAAAGGCTGATTTTAACATACTTCCTGAAAGTAAGGTTTCTGAAATGCAAGAGTCGATCTATAAGATGGCGAGAAGAAAGCAACGTCTGAAGGATTTGCGCCCTCATGAAGAAATGGGTGTGAGCAGCTGGGAGTCAGGGGAGGACGATGTTGTTCTTTACAAAAAAGCTTTGCACCTACCAGTTGGCGTAGAGGCAGAATTTGAGCTTCGATCTAAAGATGTAATTCACTCGGTATATATGCCTCACTTCCGTGCTCAAATGAATACGGTCCCGGGTATACCTACTCGATTGAAAATGACACCGACTATTACCTCTGCTGAAATGCGTGATAGATTGGATAACCCTGAATTTGATTACGTGTTGTTGTGCAACAAGATTTGTGGAGCATCACATTACAATATGTGGATACCGGTGATTGTGGAAACACAAGCTGAATACGACGCGTGGATGGCTGAGCAAACGCCTTTCATTGTTCCTCCGGAGGTCGAAGAAGTAGAGCCGGAAACCGATGGTGCAGAATTAGCAGTTGCAGAATCAACAAACGATAATAAATAGGAAGCATGGCAGGACACCACGAAGAGAGCTTCATTTCCAAGTACATATTCTCGCACGATCACAAGATGATCTCGAAGCAATTTCTATTGACGGCAATAGTCATGGGCGTTGTTGCTGTATTGCTTTCAGTTTTATTTAGAATTCAACTAGGATGGCCAGGTGAGCCATCAGGCTTCGTTCATTTTTTCTTGGGTGATCGCTGGGCTGAAGGCGGAATCATGGATGGAGAGGCGTATTTAGCGCTGGTGACCATTCACGGTACGATCATGGTCTTCTTCGTTTTAACGGGGGGTCTATCTGGAACCTTCTCCAATCTTCTCATCCCACTTCAAATTGGAGCGCGGGATATGGCGTCAGGGTTCTTGAACATGTTATCATACTGGTTCTTCTTCACTTCAAGTGTGATTATGTTGGCGTCTTTGTTTATCACTACAGGAGCCGCATCTGCAGGTTGGACGGTCTATCCTCCGCTTAGTGCTCTCCCGCAGGCGATGCCTGGTTCTGGATTGGGTATGACGCTTTGGTTAGTCTCGATGGTACTCTTTGTTGCTAGTTCACTTTTGGGTGGTCTCAACTACGTTGTTACCGTAATTAACTTGCGTACCGTGGGTATGAAGATGACTCGTCTTCCACTTACAATTTGGGCTTTCCTTGTTACAGCGATACTTGGCGTTCTTTCATTCCCAGTATTGGTGTCAGCAGTTGTGCTATTGATAATGGATAGAAGCTTCGGAACAGCGTTTTACTTGTCTGATATTTATATCGGTGGTGAAGCACTAGATGTTACCGGAGGATCTCCTTTATTGTTCCAGCACTTGTTCTGGTTCTTGGGTCATCCAGAGGTTTACATTGTTCTCCTTCCAGCTCTTGGTATTTCGTCTGAGATTATCGCAACTAATGCTCGAAAGCCAATTTTTGGTTACCGTGCTATGGTGGGGTCAATCTTAGCTATTGGTTTCCTATCATTCATTGTATGGGGTCATCATATGTACGTTACTGGTATGAACCCATTCCTTGGAGCTGTATTCGTATTTACTACACTTCTTATTGCTATTCCATCGGCTGTAAAGGCCTTCAACTATATCACTACCCTTTGGCAAGGAAATATCCGAATGACACCAGCAATGCTGTTTTCTATCGGATTGGTTTCCACATTTGTGACTGGTGGTGTGACAGGAATCATTCTCGCGGATTCGGCGCTTGATATTAATCTTCACGATACCTATTTCGTCGTGGCACACTTCCATATTGTGATGGGAATGTCCGCCATATTCGGAATGCTCGGGGGAGTGTATCATTGGTTTCCCAAGATGTTTGGCCGAATGATGAATACGAAATTGGGTTATGCTCATTTTTGGATCACTTTTGTCTGCGCCTTTGGGGTCTTTTTCCCAATGCACTTCGTTGGCCTCAATGGGGCTCCAAGAAGGTATTACGCGTATACGGAGTTCCCGTTTTTAGATGCTACGATAAACTTGAATGAGCTGATTAGTGTATTCGCAATCCTTGGTGCGATCGCACAGGTATTGTTCCTATTCAATTTCTTCCACAGCATCTTCCGTGGACAGAAAGCTGTTCAGAATCCATGGAAAGGAACGACGTTGGAGTGGACAACTCCAGTAGAGCATATTCACGGCAACTGGGATGGTCCGATTCCTGAAGTACATAGATGGGCTTACGATTATAGCCGTCCTGACTACGACGAGGATTTTGTTCCACAGACGGTAGAATTAAGAGCAGGAGAAGAAGAGCCACACTAGGGGTTATACTATCAAGATATTCAAATCCGTCTCGAAGGAATCGAGACGGATTTTTTTTGCTTCGAGATTTTGGGTTTTAATGGGAATGCAGGGATGAACACCGCGTTGAGCATACTATACTCCATTAACCTTCGATCGAAGACTTGGTTAAGCTAAGTTTCGATTACCAACAACAGCATTGAGACTCATACTGAACATAGCATTTCTGGCTTCTACATTAGGGGCTTTTTCCCAACCAGCGGCATTGGGAGATACGTTGAAATTCGCCTTTTCCCAAGAGCCAAAGTTCATGGGAAGGCTGGAGGCACGAACTTCATTCATCACGGGACAACCAGTCCAAATTCGGGGATTACAAGCTGGGGCAAATTTCGGAAATCGAGTCATTCTCGGAGTCGGATATCATTGGTTGCAGTCAAGGCTTACATCAGTAAATGACGAAGGAGAGCAACAAAGACTCCTGTTTCGATTCGCCGCACCATTCTTCGAGTACAGTTTTCTTCACAAGAAAAGATGGCTCGTTTCAATTCCATTGAGAATTGGAATTGGCGGATCTTCGGTTGAATCCGAAGTCGGTAATGTTGATCGAGGCGGGGTGTTTCTTTACGAACCAGCAATGTCCATCGAATATCAATTTTTGAAATATTTTGGAATTGGAGTCGGCGCTGGATACCGCCTCATGCTGGTCAACAACAAGGCTATTGATCAAAATTTTAATTCCCCAGTGTATTTGTTCAAATTCAGAGTTCAGTTTGGAAAGTTATACTCGGACATTAGGCCAACAGAAGAATGACCGTGTATCTTTACCTTAGATTCGATAGAGTATAATGGACGAATTTGACCCTCGAGTAGAAGCCAACCAGAGTACCGATCTTGATTTAGATCGTGTGCTACGCCCGAAAACTTTTGATGACTTCACCGGACAGCGTGCCGTATTAGACAATCTTGAGATTTTTGTTGCAGCAGCTAAGCAGCGAAATGAATCTCTTGATCATGTGCTTCTTCATGGACCTCCAGGCCTTGGGAAAACGACTTTGGCAAATATTATTTCAAACGAAATGGGTGTTGGCATAAAGGTCACCTCAGGACCAGTTCTTGATAAGCCTGGGGATCTTGCTGGACTTCTCACCAACCTTGAGGAGAATGATGTGCTCTTTATAGATGAGATTCACAGACTGAGTCCAGCGATTGAGGAATACCTCTACTCGGCTATGGAAGATTACTGCATCGATTTAGTCATCGACTCTGGGCCTTCAGCGCGAACAGTACAAATAGCATTAAATCCATTTACCTTAATTGGGGCGACGACCCGTTCTGGTCTTCTTACGGCGCCTTTGAGAGCTCGCTTCGGTATCAATAGCCGTTTAGCTTACTACGATTCCAAAACACTAACGGACATCGTCGAGAGGAGTTCAGATATTTTGGACATCCCGATTCATGCCGACGCAGCTTTTGAAATTGCTCGCCGAAGCCGAGGCACCCCGCGAATTGCAAACGCGCTATTGAGAAGGGTCAGGGATTTTGCTCAGATCAAAGGTGACGGTTCAATCGACATGGCGATCACCAAATCTTCGCTTAAGGCTCTTAATGTTGATGAACATGGTCTTGATGAAATGGACAATCGTATTCTCACGGCAATCATCGACAAGTTTGCTGGTGGACCCGTGGGCTTGACGACCATTGCCACTGCTGTGGGTGAACAAGCAGATACGCTGGAGGAGGTTTATGAGCCGTTTTTAATTCAGGAGGGATTTGTGATTAGAACACCACGCGGGAGACAGGTAACCAAGGCGGCCTATAATCATCTTGGTAAGAAACCTAGTTTGGATTCAGGAAAGCTCTTCTGATGCGGGACAATGCTAAAATTGTCAAATCTATAGCCGCGGATCTGGGTTTTAGTTTTTGTGGTATTTCCAAAGCTGAGTTTCTCGAAGAGGAAGCACCTAGATTGACCAAGTGGCTGAAGGAAGGCAAGCAAGGAGGTATGTCTTACATGGAGAATCATTTCGACAAACGATTGGATCCTACTTTACTGGTCCCTGGAGCTAAATCGGTCGTGTCTCTTCTATTCAATTACTACAATCCAGAAGTTCAAGAGGATAACGATTCGCCTAAAATTTCTATGTATGCCTACGGCGAAGATTACCACTACGTGGTTAAAGATCGACTCAAGGAATTGATCAAAAGAATTGAGATTGAAATTGGAGAGGTAGGAGGTAGAGTGTTTGTTGATTCAGCGCCCGTGCTAGACAAGGCATGGGCGGCGAGATCGGGTCTTGGATGGATTGGGAAGAACGCCAACTTGATCAACAAAACGCAGGGCTCTTTTTTTTTCATAGCTGAGGCGATCTTGGATCTGGAACTAGAGGTTGATTCTCCTATAAAGGACTATTGTGGGACCTGCACAGCATGCATTGATGCTTGCCCAACTGACGCCATTGTTCAACCTTATGTGGTGGATGGAAGTAGGTGTATATCATACTTCACTATTGAGCTAAAGGACAACATTATCCCAACTGATTATTCAGGGCAGTTTGAGAACTGGGCGTTTGGATGTGATATCTGCCAGCAGGTATGCCCATGGAATCGATTTTCGATAAAGCACAATGAGCCACGCTTTGAGCCAAAGGATGCAATGATAGGGTTGTCATCATCAGATTGGAATGAGATGACAAATGAGGTTTTTAAAGAAATATTTCGTCGATCCCCAGTGAAGCGTGCTGGCTTCGAAGGATTGAAAAGAAACTTGAAGTTTTTAAATCAGCCTAAGCCAAAACAGGGCTGAAAGAGGAATTGATTATATCCTCATACTTGTATCCAAATTTTCCCATACACCAGTCTTTTAAAGAGCCTAGCTCTTCTTTATTTACCCAGCGTATTGCTTTTTGGAGTTCTTTTTTGAATAAGAAACGATCGAAACTAACATTGGTAAGAACTTTCTTGCAGAATTCGAGCATGCTTGAATAGGGTTTTTTGCCTACGAAAAGGCTTTCTAATATACGATATACCTTAGGAAATATCAAAAGATCAAGAGTCCAGTTACTAACATCCCACGGTCAAATCGGACCTTGGTTTTCTTATGATGACTCTTTAAAACGTTTGACTCAGGCAATTATTTGCTCTGAGATGATTTTAACAAATTTAGTCTTGAATCCCCCAACATAGATGACAAAAATCATCTTGTCAACTAGTCACGAATCCCGATCTTTGCACTTCCCATTTTGGGTTTTATTCATGCTATAACTTGCAATTGTATCATGCAGAAACTGCACAACACAGAAGACGGGAGGGTACTTCGCAAGCAAATGCTCGAAAGCGATGAGCGTCGCATTACGATCTCGTTCTATAAATATTGGAACATACCCAACCCGGATTTTTTTAGAAACTATCTTTTCGTCCATTGGGACGATCTTGAGGTAAAGGGGCGTACTTACGTGTCTTCCGAAGGTATCAACGCCCAAATAGTCGTGCCCAACAAGAATTTTGAGGCATTCAAAGAGGACTTAGACCAAATTTCTTTTCTAGAAGGCATTCGCCTCAATATTGCGATTGAAGATGATGGAAAATCGTTCTTCAAACTTAAGGTAAAGGTGCGCGACAAAATTGTTGCAGATGGCTTAAATGACGACACTTTCGATGTTACTAAATGCGGGAAACACCTTAAGGCTGAGGAATTTAATGAGCTCACGGACAAGGATGACACAATCCTGATTGATATGCGCAATCACTATGAATCTGAGGTAGGGCATTTTGAAGGAGCGATTTGTCCCAATGTTGACACGTTTCGTGAAGAGATTGATTTCGTTGAGGATATGCTTCAAGGAAAAGAAGATCAGAATATTGTGATGTACTGCACTGGAGGAATACGGTGTGAAAAGGCAAGTGCGTATCTCAAGCACCGAGGCTTTGAAAACGTTCATCAGCTCGAAGGCGGAATCATTGAGTATGCGCGCCAAACCCAAAAGCAAGACCTACCTTCCAAGTTTGTCGGTAAGAATTTTGTTTTTGATGAAAGACTGGGTGAGCGGATTTCCGAAGAGATAATTGCAAAGTGTCATCAATGTGGTGAGCCCTGTGACGATCATACGAATTGCGCGAACGATATGTGCCACCTGTTATTCATTCAATGCAAGAGTTGTGCTGAGAAGCTTGAGGCTTGTTGCTCTATAGAATGTGCCGAGGTGACGCTTCTTTCTGAGGAAAAGAAGATGGCTATGAGAAAAGGAGGCAATTACACGCAAACTGATTTTCATAAGGGTCGCAGCAGTCATTTGCCATTCGCGCCACAGAAGGACAAGCTATCGTGATGGTTTATTAAACTTTACGATATCATCTTTGAAAAAAATTCGTTAAAGAGAATACGACGGGCGTGATTCAATAAAAAGTGGCTCTTATTTGTGCTCCACAGCGCCATCAAGAATATAGTTCATCTGGTAAACGTCATCCGTATTTAAAGCCAATTTGCCCTTAAAGGTTAGGCGCTCGTCGGTTTTGTAAGCTCTGGTTTTCCCAGGAAAGCGAAGATCGATTACTGACTCTGGCCCCGCCCCGCCGCAGAAATAACAATTAGCAAAAGGGTACCTCGAAAGCACATAGAAATCAGCATCGTAGTCCACTGGAATCACATAGCCCGTGATGAACACATCCTTTCCTTCTAGCGCCTTAACCGTGTCGCCGAAAGTTGGTTTCCAATAGTACGCATCTAGTTCTTCGATGTAAACATCCTTGAACTCAACATCCGTGAGCATTCTCCAAGTTAACTCCTGAATAGAAGCATCGGCCAGAAGTTCAGAAACATCAGCCATCGGCTCAAGATCATTCCCGCCTTCTTCAAGAAGTGGCCCGCTAACATTTGTCTTAATGCTCATATCCAGATTTACCGGCACATCATGCTTGCACATAGAAGAGAGGTTGATTCCCGAAATGAAAATCACCGCTGTTAACCAAAGAAGCACTCTCGTCTTTTTACCCATCTGCAAGTGTTTTTGAAATGTCAATTCTTACCGCCTTAAAGGCAGGCAACAATGAAGCCAAACACCCTACGAAGATAGTGATTGCGAACATTGTGTATTCAAATTTGACTAGACCAAGATCACTCAATGTGTAATGGAATTCATCTGCAAGGGCTGCAGACATGACCAGAAGGCCAATTCTGCTCAAGACCAAGCCCAGTATGAATCCTAAGATGGACAGGATTAATCCTTCTTGTAGAATAAGCATGAAAACCTTCCATCTTCCGCCGCCCATCGTGCGAATTAGAGCTAATTCGTATTTACGGTCTTTTAACGAATTGAAGAGACTGATGAAGACGCTGATAAAGGATATGATAGCGATTAGAATCCCAATTGCGCTTAAAACTGTCATTCCAATTCCAAACTGTTGGGTCAAACGATTGATTTCAATTGCAGGAGCGGCCAAGATCATATTACCCTTTTTGATTTGATCGCTTCCATTCAAACTCAATACGCCAATTGAATTGGTGACCTTAATCAGTGCAGCGGTAATCTCTCGTTTCTTCGGTCCGTCTCCTTTTTTTGGTGGGTGAACTGCCCAGATGGACTCGAGGCTTGAAAGAATAAGCTGATCGACAACGGTTCGAGTTTCGCCAAATACTCCGACGACCTTGAATACGACGTTGTAATGCGCTTCGCTGGCGTTGTCTAGTCCATGAAATGAGAAGAAGGTGTCACCAACACCCATCCCAGTTTCTAGCGCGACTTTAGATCCAATAGTAGCTTCTATTGTGTCGACCCGTAAACCGTGTTCGTTGATAGTGAAATTGTCAGTTATAACACGATCAAGGGAGTCAAGAATTGGAACTTTCCACATCGCACCGATTTCAGGCACGGCACCATAATGTTCGGTATACGCATGAGTTGTGCCTACGATTCGAAACTTCTCGTAGCTATCACCATAAGACATAGGAATGGCTTCCTTTATGAAAATCCTTGTTTTACGGTCGCGCTTGAAATTTTCGAAATCTTGAAGGCTGATATTTCCCGTGGGGGCGTCGACGTGATATACTGCCGATAGGAGTAATTGCAAACTGCTGCCCTTTGCTCCAAGCACGAGATCGATGTCTTTTACATTCTTCTCAAATTGGCTTTGAAGACTTACGTTCAAAACGATCATCAAGGAAATCAAACCCACACCAAAAGAGAGTAAGAGCAGAATCAAAAGCGAATTGAGCGGCTTGTGAGCGATGTTTGCCCAGCTAATTTTTAGCAAATTCATAACTCAATCCGTTTTTCAAATTTTTCTTTCAACCTCTGATCATGTGTGACGATAATCAAAGCCGCTCCAGAGATTGAAGCCTGTTGTTCCAGTAGTGAGATGACCTCGTTTGAATTTTTGTCATCGAGGGCCGATGTAGGTTCGTCGGCTAGAATAAGTTCTGGATCGTTGATCAACGCTCGCGCAATTGCAACTCGCTGTTGCTCACCAACACTGAGATTGGTCGTTTTTTTATTCGCTTTATCATTGAGGTTTAGCCGGTCAAGAATGTCCAAAGCCTTTTGCCGATCGATCGGAACCCCAGTTAAATACTGAGGCAAAATGAGATTGTCAATCACATTGAGCGACTTCACAAAGTGAGCCGTTTGGAACACGATTCCAATATTTTCTCCTCTGAATTTATCTAGATCGCTACCACTCATCGAGCAAATGTCTTGACCTTTGAGGCTTATACTTCCCTCGTGAGGCTTGAGCAATCCAGCCAACACATGGAGCAAGGTAGTTTTACCTTCCCCCGATTCCCCCAATAGCAAAAGATGCTCGCCTTGTTGGCATGAAAAATTAGGAAACTCGAATCGAGGTCCTGACGGATATTGAAATTTTATGTCGTTAATCTTGAGCATGCTGGAATTTCGAATGGTGTCAAATTTAGCGCTTAGCCAACAATGGTGAAAAATTTGATGTACCAGTTTCACACCTCTTTGCAAAAAGGTCACCTATTTTCGCAGAATGAAGTTCCAACAACGTCTGAATCGCTATTTAATTGGCTTAGTGCTTGGCCTCATTCTCGTGGCAATATTCTTTAATGATCGAGATTGGGGTGGATGGACACCAAACGCCCAAGTTTTGAAGAAGGCAATGACCGGTTACCAAGAGCCTTCAGAAAAGATAAGGTGTCAAATGAGATGCATGGACGTAGATGTTTCGAAGCTTAAAGCGCTCATGGAAGATGGTGATGTCGAGTTTGACCAAAGCGAAGTAGATGGAGATCCGAAGATTTACTACATCGAGCACGAAGACGCTGAAGGAAATGAACTCTACACCAAATGGAAATTTGAGGAGATCTCTTTAACAAAACTGGATGCTACTCTAATTGAAATTGGACCACTAAAAGATTGCGATTGCGAATAGCCCAGGGTGTTTTTATAATCGCTCTGATGGTCATGTTGTTTGGTTGTTCTGAACAGATACCACAGGAGCTTCCTTCAATTATCTTCTGCGATGCAGAGACGGTAATTGATCAGGGCTCTCAATTGGCCTTTGATTGTGGTAATTGGAGCATGTCACGAGGGGGTACCCAATCCAATATCGATTCAAGATCAGGCCAATATTCTTGTCTGTTAGATTCCACTCAGCGTTACGGCTTTGGAATAATTGATCCGTCGGCCGAACCCGGCGACATTTATCGAGTCTCGGCTTGGACCAAAGGCGGTGATGGTAGGCTTGTTGCGACGGACAAAGAAGGAGGTTCATATTATCGTCAAACTTCAATTTCAGATGGCGATTCGTCTGGCTGGAGAAAACTCTCGATGGTGGTGCATATCCCTCCATATTCTGGTCAGCAATCCTTCTGTTCTTATGTCTGGAACCCTGGAAAACATCATTGTTTTTTCGATGATTTTCAATTCGAAAAAGTACGTGCCGATTCGTCGGAATCCGATATCCAGATTTTCTTGGATGATCGCGTTTTGGAAGAGCTTTGTGCGTATAGAGATTCAGCTAAATCAAGAAGGCAGATCACGTCTGATTTGAAAACTTGGTTGCCAGCGGTCTTTTCAACAGAAGAATTCACGTGTGACGCAGACATCAGACTCAAGGGCGATTGGGTGGATCACATCATGAGTCCGAAATGGTCGTTGAGAATAAAATTAGAACCAGGCAGGCTTTTCAAAGGAATGAGCCAGTTCAGTATCCAGGCCCCAGAAGTGCGCGACTTTATGGCTGAATGGGTGTTTCATCAAGCCTGCCAAGCTGAAGATGTTATGACCACTCAGTACGACTTTGCCAAAGTCGAGCTCAATGGTTTTCCTATGGGATTGTATGCAGTCGAGGAGCATTTTACGATGGAGATGCCAGTGCGGATGGATCGAAAACGCGGCCCCATTCTGAAGCTTGAGGAGGACCTTATGTTTTGGTATTTGAAAAATGGTCCGGGAAAGAAATTGGCATCGACACTCCCTTGGATGCGTCACGCAGGGATAAAACCCTTTGGATCTGGGGCGTTATCCGACAATCCAAAGCTCAAGCGCGAATTCGAACGAGCTCAGGATTTACTTCATTCATTTCGAAATGTAAATGAGCCAGCAATTCAGTTATTTAAGCCAAAGCAAATGCTTGCGGCGAGCATTCTCACTGATCTGTATCGAGCACACCATGCGGCTCGATGGCATAATCAGCGATTTTATTATGACCCCACTGAAGATCGACTGGAGCCAGTGATGTACGATGCATTCGGGACAGGAGGAGAGTTTGACAAGAAGAGGCATGCGCTAGCTATTAGTCCTCCGCGAGTGATGAAAGATCTTAAGCGATTGGAACAGGATCCGATGGATTTATATGGCCTCCATATTCACCTTGATCCTACGGCAATTCTGTTATACAAAGGAGAGTTAGAGCGCATTTGTGATTCGTCATATTTGACAGGTTTTGAGGAGTCTATTCGAATAGAATACAACGAGAAACTAAGAGAGATTCAACTTGAATATCCAGGATACAATTACGACTTAACCAAGCTTTTAGTTTCAGCTGCGGCCATGCGTAAATCTTATTACGGATTGGAATGGGGCCATAGGTTGTCTGTTGATTCTCTGCACAAGTTTGTTCGATTCAATGTATCGGTAGCCGAACATGAGCACGATCTTGTTATGGCGCAAGCATTCTATTCGTCCGACTCGCTGACTGTGTTCAATTACTCCGAGTTTTCAATTTCAATTGAGTGGATTGGAACCAAAGAGGATAGCCAAGTTCGAATGTCAGGTGTGGAAATAGAGGCTTTTAAATTCAACGAGCCGGCCCCTCAAATAACCATAGCCTGTCCGAAAAAAGCGCAAGTAGTTGGGTTGAAAATGCGTGATATAATGGCTACAGTTGAGATCAAGCCGTGGCGAGCCCCTTCCGTGGTCTGGCGGGATTAACTTTGCTTCTCTTTAGCCCTTCGTTGTGTCTTTCTCCTTTTCCTTTCGGATTGAATGAGCTTGAGCTCTCTGCCGGTTTGACCCTTTACCGAGGTGTTCTCCTCAGCCCGTCGAATCAAATAAGGGATTACCTCTTTAATCGGGCCGTAGGGAACATATTTCGCGACATTATAACCTATGTTGCTGAGATTGAAACTAATCTGATCGCTCATCCCAAAGAGTTGAGCAAAATAGATGCGCTTATCATCTGAGGCGACACTAAATTCTTTCATCAGCTCTATCAAGTAGTTGCAGCTCACCTCATTGTGAGTTCCGCAACAAAGGTTGATATCATCGATATGTTCCACACAGTATTTTAGAGCGAGATCAAAATCTAGATCGCAGCTGGCCTTGTTGGGTTGAATTGGTGAAGGGTATTCAAAATCGACTGCCCGCTGGCGTTCTTTTTCCATGTAAGCACCACGAACGAGTTTCAACCCAATCTTGTAGCCTCTCTTGACGGCCTCCTCGTGGCTTTTCTTCAAAAACTCCAAACGATCGTGGCGATATAGCTGAATGGTGTTGAAGACTGAAACCGTTTCTCTATTGAATTTTGCCATCATTTCTGTGACGAGGTGATCAATTGCATCCTGAATCCAGCTCTCCTCAGCGTCGATAAAAACAGGAGTTTTCGCATCATCTGCGAGTTGGCAAATCGCGTTGATTCGACTCTTTAGTTGATCTAATTCTGATTTATCATTCGAGTTTAGCGGTTCTCCGCTATTGATTTTTTCCAATAGAGAAAAGCGGCCAATTCCTGTGACCTTAAATACGCAGAATGGAATATGGGAGTTGTTGTTGGCCGTGCGAATCGTTTCCTTAATCTCTTCGTAAGTGCGAGAGAAATCTTCCTCAGATTGCTTGCCCTCGATTGAGTAGTCTAGGATGGTTCCGACTTTATGCTGATCTAATATTTTAGTGGTCTGGGCACATTCTAGAATGCTCTCGCCACCACAAAACTGCTTGAACAGATTATTACGGATTACCCAAGCAAAAGGAATTTGGAGTTTGATCGCTGTCCAGGTGAGGATTTTACCAATTCCCACCAGCCATGGCTTGCCGAGAAGCTTAAACATCCAAGATGCTTGAGCAAGCTCTTTGTCGTTTTTTCCTGCAAAGGCAATCTGCGTGTTTTCGAAAAGCTTAGCGTCCATGCTGATTGGCGCAAATATATGTGAATACCAATCTGTGCAACTAAGCTTGGGTTGGTATATTTACCATTCATAAAAATGCACAGCATGTCTACGATCGAACAACAATCTACCAAGGCCTACATAGCAGAAAACAAGGAGCGTTTTCTCAACGAACTTTTGGATCTCTTACGTATCCCGTCAATATCTGCTGACCCGACCTTTGCTGTTGATGTAAGGAAAACGGCTGAAGTTGTAAAAGAATCGCTTTTAAAAGCTGGTGCTGACGAGGCGCAGATATGCGAGACCGCGGGATATCCGATTGTATTTGGAAAGAAGATTATCGATCCTAGCTTGCCGACTGTGCTGGTATATGGCCACTACGATGTACAACCACCAGATCCATTGGATTTGTGGGATTCACCAGCGTTTGAGCCGGTGATCAAGAAGACAGAGATTCACCCTGAGGGAGCTATTTTTGCTCGCGGGGCTTGTGACGATAAAGGCCAGTTTTACATGCACGTAAAGGCATTCGAAGCTATGGTTGCGACGGACACTTTGCCTTGTAACGTGAAGTTTATCATCGAAGGTGAAGAGGAAGTTGGTTCGGTCAACTTGGATACTTTCCTAGAAGAAAACAAAGAGAAGCTAGCGGCTGATGTAGTCGTTGTTTCAGACACGGGTATCATCGGAAACGACATCCCATCGATCACCGTTGGACTTCGTGGACTTTCGTACATGGAAGTAGAAGTAACGGGACCGAATCGCGATTTGCACTCGGGTCTCTATGGCGGTGCAGTTCCAAACCCAATCAATATTCTCTGTGAGATGATTGCTTCGTTGAAAGACGAGAATCAGCATATCACGGTTGATGGTTTCTACGACAAAGTAGAGGAGTTGAGTATGGAAGAGAGGGCTGAGCTGGGCAAAGCGCCATTCTCGCTTGAAGGTTTTAAAAAGTCGATTGACATCAGCGCTGAAGAAGGAGAGAAGGGATACTCTGTTCCTGAGAAAGTGTCGATCAGACCAACCTTGGATGTCAACGGGATTTGGGGTGGATACACAGGTGAAGGTGCGAAAACTGTTATCGCTTCGAAGGCTTATGCTAAAATCAGCATGCGCTTAGTTCCTTTCCAGGAGAGCGAAGAAATCTCACAATTGTTCGAAGATCATTTCATGAAAATTGCGCCTGAATCGGTGAAAGTGAAAGTGACTTCAATGCATGGTGGGGAGGGCTATGTAACGCCATCAGATTTCCCAGGCTATTTAGCGGCTTCTAAGGCTATGGAAGAGACATTTGGCAAAAAGCCAGTTCCTGTAAGAAGTGGTGGAAGTATTCCAATTTGCGCTTCGTTTGAGAATATACTTGGGTTGAAAACGGTTCTAATGGGCTTTGGTCTTGATTCGGATGCAATTCACTCGCCAAACGAGCATTATGGTTTGTTCAATTATTACAAAGGAATTGAGACAATTCCAGGATTCTTCGCGCACTTCACTGCGATGATGTCATAACTTGTTCTCATATACGTTATAGAAACATGGAAAGATTGAAACTGGTTTTAGCGCTGCTGCTAGTGGTGGCTTGCGTTCATAGTTGCACATTCTACAATGACGTAGAAGTGCTTGAGGTTCAGGATGTTAGGGTGGAGGAGTTTTCTGATAAAATGATCGTTGCAGAAGTGGATTTGCTGATTGACAATCCGAATTGGTACAAAGTGAAGTTGACCAAATCTGAAATTGACCTTGCGATAAATGGTTCAGATGTTGGACAAATGGGATTAGGAGAAAAGCTTACAATTCCTAAGAAAACCAAGTCAACTCATACGGTTGTCATTGAAGCAGATTACGAAGTGCTTCAAACCAATTTTCTCCAAAATTTCTTGACTCTGCTTTTCAATCCTAAGGTCAAACTCAAGGCGGAGGGGTATATCAGAGGTCGAGCGTTGTTTGTGAGCAAAAAGGTCCCTGTTTTAATCGAAGAGGATCTAGACGCTAGCACACTTAATTTGGGGAAATAATTCGTTAGCTAAGCGATTCTTCAAACGCCTTGTGCACCGTTTCGATGTTGCGATATTCCAATCCAACTTGACGACATTTCTCTCGCAGCCCTTGTTGGACAAGCAATAGGTCAATTTCTTTGATTTGATCTGGATTTAAAGGCTGGTCCATCGATTCGATGACGATTCCTACGTTTTCTTTTAGAGCCCACAGATCATCCTCAGACACGTTTTGACACGTGATGTATGGGAGTCCACAAAGAAGGTATTCACCTACTTTTACTGGAGATCTGAACTTTTGAGCGGGCAAGGGAGGAATCGCGCTGAGGCCTATATCCGAAGCGGATAGCCATTCGGCAACTTCTTTTGGAGATTGAGCTTCTGTTATGGTGAGGACTCCGCTTGGAAGCGAGTCGAACATTGCTCTCACTGGACCATGCTCATCTGGCGTTAGCACTATCAATCGCCATTGATCATCTTGAGCGTATAGACTCCCAAAAAATTCTGCAATTTCATCTCGATAGTAGATTCCGCCAAACTTTCCCACGTAGATCATGACTTTCTTCGTATCCAGCCCATGGGCGCTGCGAATGGTGTCACGAGCCTTAGGATCAAATTGGAACATATCTGGGTTGACTGCGGAAGGAGCTCTGAGCACTTTTCCGCGCACTCTCCCAGAGAGATAATCAACCATGTGCTGAGTTCCAGTCAATATATATTTGCTTCTATTTTGAGCCGCGAGTTCAAGACGGCTGAGGATTTTGTACCTGAGGCCGCTTCTTTTCCAGATCCCAAATTCAGCGAGAAATTCGGAGTGCGGTTCGTAGCTGTAGATGACCATAGGAATCGAAAAGAGTCTCGAAATGATTACCGTTATCGCCGCCGAGGTATTGGCAAAAGCAATGATTTTTTTCGTCTTGTGTTGTCGCTTAACCATGGCCACACGGCGCATGGCGCTAGCAAAATCGTAGAGCTTTTTCCAAAGCATCCACCTCCCAGAGTGATAAACAAGAGGATGCCAACGGATTCCAAATTTCGTTAACGAAGCCTGGGTGGACGGGACATTTGCAATTTCATATTTGGGCTGCTCAAAAGTGATGAGATCCACCTCAAACATGGGGTTGTTCTCACTTTGCTTGAGAAGATACTGATGCATCAAGTTTTGGTACAGAGGGTCACCATAACTGTTGTAAATCAAAGCTATGAAGCTGAATCTAGGTGCAACTGCAAGCTGCTGTGCTCCATAAAGTTTCTCATAAATCTCATCGGCAATCTTGAACCCTCGATAACGTTCGGCCAAGGACCGAATACGACCCGTGGATTCGGAATCATTCAGTAATTCTTCAATTGTGCTCACCGCGTTCTGATAGGCCTCTGGGTTGAACTCGTTTAAAACAGCTCCTGCATGCTCAGCTTTGATGATTGCTGAGTCATCCGAAATATTAGCAGGAATAACTACGGGCAACCCCATAGCCCAATACTCTCCGTCTTTGATCGATGTGCAATACCGTTTGGATGGAACGGGCATCACAGGATTGATGGCAAATTGGGCCAGAGCAAGATAGCTAGGCACTTCGCTATGATGAACATTCCTGGTGATCACCTGAGCAGTTTCGACACCAGCAGAATGTGACAAATTTGCAACAGTATCGGCAGGTGTGTCCGTGAGCATCAGAGCCACAAACTGATCACCCCAGTGATCTACACAAGCCTTGAAGAAATCGAACACCTCTGACCTAAGATAAATACCGCCGAGTTTACCGGCATATACGCAAGTGATTTTGCCTTCTAGCTGTTTCTTTAGACCCGCATGGGGGGCAGTGTTGGGATGAAAACTCTTTAGGTTTACGCAGGCTGGCTTGACGAAAAAGCGTTTCGGACATGCTCCATATTTAGCAACGGAATAGCTAGCCATACCTTGACTAGTTGCCAGCACGGCTTGAGCTTTTCGAGCTTGTTTTTTCTCAAAATGAAAGAGCAATTTGAAAGCAGTGGACCCTTTTTTCCAAGAACCGTTTTCCACCATGCTTTCGGCATGCGGTTCGTAGCTGTCGATCACGTAGGGGATACTCGTAAAGCGATGTATGATCTCAGCTGCGATTCCCGCAGTTGAAGCAAAAGCATGAATTGCTTTCACGTCATTTTTGTGGCAAAACCGAATGAGCTTGAGCATCTTATACAACCAAGAGACGAGGGCAACGGGACCAAAATTCCGGTACTTCATTGGTAGCCATTTGGTGCCAATCTTTGAGAGATGAAGGTTGACTTCATCAATTTCAGTTTCCAGTATCTGTAGATTAGGCTTCTCAAAAGTGACAAGATGAATCTGAGAATAGGGTGGCAAGTGATTGTAAATCAACTCGAGATGAGGCAGTGTGGCAGCTTGAATCAGCGGTTCTTTGTAACTCCAGTATGTGAGAACTAAAATATTCATTAAAGTCCGGCTACCCTCAACTTCATAGCATGGATGATTCGCCATTCTTTTAGCGCAGAACGAAAGCAAATTCGCTCGGCGGCAGCTCTAAAAAGATCGACTTGTTTTCTCGAAAAACCCATTATTGGGAGTTTTGCAGCCACGTGTCTATATCCAGCTTCAATTCCGCGAGAGTCTGACATTGCGTGGAAATGGCCCGTGCGGTATTTGAGAATGGGCTCATTAACAGATGAGTATAATTTGTCTCTTGACTGTGAAAGGAAAAACATCAAATCTTCGGAGTGCCGTAGATCGTTGTCAAAGCGAGCATCGGGATCGCGATACATCATCCACGTATTTCCGAAAAAGCAATTGTTCCGGATGTTTAGCAATTCCTCGGTCGGGTTTCCTTCGAATGAAGGCGCCCATTTACGCAGCACTTTCGACATGGTTTGATCACAGTATTCCACTTCTCCATCGCACAATTGGTATTTTGGATTATTCTGAAGGAAGTCCGCTCTGGCCTTGAGACTATTTGTGGGAAGAATATCATCAGCATCCAACATGCAAATGAATTTTCCTTTGGCATGCTCCAGACACTTATTCCGAGCGCGGCACACTCCAGGCTTAGTTTCAGAGTATAACTGGATTCGCGTGTCTGAGAATGTTTTGAGTAATTCAAAACTGCCATCTCCACTGCCGTTGTCACAAATGATCCACTCCCAATTTGACCAGGTTTGGTCTAAAATCGATTGATGTGTTTGTTCCAAATACGGTTTCGCGTCTTTGACTGGGGTTATTATAGATATGAGCGGTTCAGTCGACATTGAGGTGGTTTTCTACTTCTCGGATTCGTTCTTCATATGTTCTGGCCTGAGCAAATTTAGCGCGTGCTTCGACAGTGGTCACTTTGTTGAAATCTGCTTTTGAAACCTTCTTCACTAACTCTTCAGCGGAAGAGTATTGAGTCACCATTTCGCTAGCTATCCAAGCTTTCATTGGGGTGCAAAATACGTTCTTACCCTGTGCCAAGTATTCTAAGATCTTATGACTATTAGCAGTTTGCTCGGGGAATTCTTTTGTGTTGTATGCGAGCCAACACCAATCGGCTTGCTGGATAAATCCAGAGAGGGATTCCGCTGAATGTGTTCCATGCAGATGGGTGTTGCTGAGCTGCTGGAGTTGATGAATGAAGTTAGCACCCTTTGGATCGATTGAGCCGTTTAGATTGTCTGTGCTGACACTTCCAATGAAATGAAAAGTCGTTTCAGGCGATGACTTCACGACTTCTAATACCAATTTTCTATTTAAGGTTTTGATGAGAAGGTTGCCGATGTACAAAGCGATTTTCTCTCCTTCGAGAATCTCATTTGGGGTTTTTGGGGCTAGTAGATTTCTTAATCCATGTTCGAGAAGAAAGCTGTTCGAATTATATCCTCTCAATCGATCAGCAATCGCGGTAGTGACACCAAAACACAAGTCGGCCGATGAGGCGTGATGCGCGGTTTGGTAATCCATGTCAAAATCCATTATGTGTGCAATCTTCTTTTGAGCTTGAAACAGATCCAAATAGAACAATCGACTGTTGTCAAAACTCCAAATCAAGTCCCAAGGTCCGTGCTGCTTTTCTAGTCGATTCACTTCTGTTTTCATGAGATTTTTGGCGCCCCATCCGGGAAGCATTGTAAGGCCGCGCTGCACTTTGTCGCGAATGAGCTTCACCGCTCCACTCGATGAATTGGGATTTGCGGGATGAGCGAATGTTACTTCATTCCCAAGAGAAGCTAGAACTTCTGCATAGTGGTGCTTAGAGAGTTTATTTGTACCCCAAGCTTCTGGCGAGATGATGAGCATTCTTTTCCCGACGAACTTCATACGTTAGAGTCGTTTGAGGACCTCATGATAGGCCATTCCTACTGCGGCATAGGAGTATTTGGCAATGGCTTCGTTTGAAATATTCTTATGATCCCAGCTCGTTTGGATGAACTTGATTGTTTGATTCTCCCAATCCTCTTCCTTTTCCACTAGTAGGCCATTTTCATGATTGATGAGCTCTGGAATAGCACCCACTTTAGAAGCTAAAACAGGCGTGCCACAGCACAAAGCTTCTGCACAACCAACTGAGAATGTTTCATAGTCACTAGGCATAACGTAGCCTGAACATTGGACAAGCTCTTCTGCAATTGCATCGGGCGTGAGTCGTCCGATCCAGGCTTGATCAAAATCCTCGCACCACATTTCAAGCGCAGGAGCCATAGGCCCATGTCCAAAAATTCGGACAGACCAATCGGTGCTAGAAGCCAGCAATTCTTCCATAACATCCAAAAACATAAAAGGCCTCTTGGGGCTTTTCCAAAAACCGCCAAGCAACATTACTTTTGCCCTTTGTCCAGCTTCAACCGGTTTGAATGATTTGGTGTCGACGGCGTTGGCGACAATGTTGGATTCGAGCGTCGTTCCGGCAAATTTTTCGATGTCTTTGTGCAATGCCTTGGACACGGTAATCAGCGGAATTCCACGATGGAAAATCTTCTTAATGCGTGTCAGTTTCTTAGTGCTATAAAAGTGGAAGTGGTAATAGCTCCAATGCTCTGTGATGATGATTTTACTCTTCTTCAACGAACGTATCCAATGGGCAAATACGAGATTGGGATAAGCAATATGGAAGTTGATGATGTCAAAATTTCCGGGGGCAAGATCGCCGGAGAGCATTTGGCGAAGCATTCTTAAATGCATGATTTCCTTGAATATCCAGCGCTCAGCCTTTGTCGAAACTATATGTTGAATCAAGTTGTCATCTTCAACATGAATATCAGGCTCTGTGCCCGACCGGATTCTGAAGTTCAAAACTGTGCTTTCGCAAAACGGGCCAAGAGTTTCAATATGTCTCTTGATCCAGATAGCAAATCCAGGGTCTTCTTCGGTTGGAAACCAAGGGGTGATATGGAGTATGCGCAGTTTCTTCAAAACGTTTGGTCAATGTACTGATTTATTAATGTGAGCAGTATTTAGATCAAATGATAGGCGGTATTGCTTGATGATTGTGCTTTTCTAAATTTGGCCTTCTTCAAAACCTGAACCATGAAGCTTTCTATCAGCACAATCTTTGTTTTTATTGTCTCATTTAGCTTTTGCCAAAAAGTTGATCTAGACCTTTTCAAGGGCATGGATATGCGCCACATTGGACCGGCAACAATGTCGGGTCGTGTCACGAGCATTGACGTTGTGAACAATGATCCAACAACGATTTATGTTGGGACGGCCTCTGGCGGACTTTGGAAAAGTGAAAGCAGTGGAACAAAGTGGAAGCCTATTTTTGATGATCAGCCAGTTGCTTCAATTGGCGCAGTGACTATTGATCAAAACAATCCAGATGTGATCTGGGCAGGCACGGGAGAAGGAAATCCGAGGAATTCCCATACCAGCGGAGCCGGAATTTTCAAGAGTCTGGATGCTGGGCATTCGTGGGAATTCAAAGGATTGAAGAATACAAGACTGATTCATAGAGTCATCACACACAGAGATGATCCAGATATTGTCTATGTAGCGGCGATGGGTTCTGCATGGGGCCCCAACAATGAAAGAGGAGTATACCGAACTACTAATGGGGGCGATACTTGGGAGAACATTCTCTTCGTAAATGACTCAACCGGGTGTGCCGATTTGGTAGTAGATCCAAGTAATCCAAATAAGCTTATCGCCGCGATGTGGGAATATGGTCGGAAGCCTTATTTTTTCAATTCAGGAGGAGAAGGAAGTGGGATGTACGTTAGTCATGACGGAGGTGATACATGGAAGGAGAGAACGGACGACGACGGCCTTCCAAAAGGAAATCTAGGCCGAATGGGCTTGGCAATTTCTGCTAGCAATCCGAAGGTCTGCTACGCCTTAGTAGAATCCTCGGAAATCGCATTGTATAAGTCGACCGACGGTGGATTTAAATGGCGTAAGCAAGGCACAGAAAACGTTGGTAACAGACCTTTTTACTATGCCGATATTTATGTGAATCCACATGATGCCAAAGAAGTTTGGAGCTTATGGTCAGTCGTCTCGCGAAGTGATGATGGAGGTAAATCATTCAAAACCGTGATCCCATACGCGGGGGTTCATCCCGATCACCACGCTTTTTGGATTTCGCCAACTGATCCCAACTTCATGATGGATGGAAACGATGGGGGTCTCAATATCAGTCGCGATGGTGGTAACACTTGGGAATACGTAAGTAACCTTCCTCTAGGACAATTTTACCATATCAGTTACGATATGGACATTCCATATCACGTCTATGGAGGCATGCAGGACAACGGCAGTTGGCAAGGGCCTGGATACAAGTGGGGCTGGAATAGCATTTCGAACGAAGACTGGAAGGAAATTAGCTTCGGTGACGGTTTTGACGTGGTCTCGCAACGCGGGGATTCGCGCTACGCCTACTCCATGTGGCAAGGCGGAAATTTGACAGAAACCGACATCGAAACAGGGGAGTCGAGATATATCCGACCAATGCATCCCGATAGCGCGGTGCTTCGTTTCAATTGGAACGCTGCCTTAGCTCAAGATCCGTTCACGGATTGTGGCTTGTATTACGGAAGTCAGTTTGTCCACTATACGCCGGATTGCGGAAAAAGCTGGGAATTGATTTCTCCAGATTTATCTACAAACGACACAACAAAACAGCAGCAGGCCAAGAGTGGTGGGCTTACGTTTGACGTGACGGATGCCGAAAACTATACTACTGTAGTGTGTATTTCTCCAAGTCCTCATGATAATAATGTGATCTGGGCTGGAACGGACGATGGCAATATCCAAGTGACTCGCGACCGAGGTCGAACGTGGAAGAATGTTGCTAAGAACATTAAGGGTTTGCCTGCTAATCCATGGATTCCTCAGATAGAGGTGAGCCCTCACAATGAAGGAGAGGCGTTTGCCGTGGTCAATAACTATCGACAAAACGATTGGCGACCCTATGTGTACTACACCAACGATTTTGGTACGAAGTGGACTCGCATCGTAAGCGACTCCGATGTGAGTGGACATTGTTTGAGTATAGTTCAAGATCCCGTGGAGCCGAAATTATTGTTTCTAGGTACGGAAAATGGCCTCTACATTTCATTTGATAAAGGGATTAATTGGAACCACTGGGAGCATGATTATCCGAATATCTCAACGATGGATTTGAAAATTCACCCGCGTGAGAATGATCTAATCATTGGAACGTTTGCCCGAGCTGCGTATATCCTAGACGACATAACACCACTTCGTGAAAAGGCCGCAAGCGAGTCGAGTGCATTCCAAAGCAAACTTCAAATCATATCAACTCCAGATGCTTACCTAGCTTCTTCTGGAAGGGATCCTGGAGTTCGGTTCCCAGGTGATATGAAGTGGCGAGGCGCCAATCGTTGGAGTGGAGCTCGCATTCAGTATTACTGTGAAATACCAGAAAAGAAGAAAGAAGGGGAGAAAGATGAAAAGGAGAAATCAGACGAAAAGGCAAATAAGAAAGGTGGAGATGGCAAGAAAGCTACTGTACACATTTTGACCTTGGATGGAGATTCTCTTCGCACATTCACGGCTGAGCCAGATACCACGGGGATCAACCTGACACGCTGGGGATTGGATACTAAAGGAGTGAGAAGACCTTCCCGCAAAGAGAGAAAGAAGGATGACGATCAACCGGGAGGTGGAATGACGGTAGCGCCAGGGATTTATAAAGTCGTGATGGAATATCGTGGAGAGAAGGACTCAAGTGAGGTCACGGTGCATTATGACCCTAGACTTGAGTTTGATGCTAAGGCACACGCAGCACAGGAAGTTCTTTTCAAGCGTTGGGAGGCTATGGTTTCTAAGGCAGATCAAGGCTTTGAACAAACAAAGTTGGGGCTGAAGACAATCAAAGCTGTAAAGCAGAGCTTATCGAATGTCGAAGATTCGCTCAAGAAAGATGTTATCACATTAGCAGACTCGCTTAGCAAGGAGATTAATAAGATTCAAGATTTATACATGCATCCTAAAGGTACCAAAGGCTATCTTGATGACAATCATCTTCTAGGCACCTATATCTGGAAATCAAGATCTTATATCACGACTGGAAGTCAAGCTCCGGGGGCGAATGCCGAAGCAGCCTTGGTGTTTTCCGAAGGAAAAATTGAGGACGCAGTGGCGGAAATAAACGCTCTATTTGGTGAGCCTTGGGAGAATTGGAGAAAGCAAGTGGAGGCGATTGAAATAAGCCCTTTTGAAGAAATCAAAAGAATCGATTGATTAGTTCATGCCGTTGAAGCGTATGCCGACGTTGATGTAAATTGCGTGGTTGTATGAGCCCGCCACGATTCCATTTCCGCTGTTTTCGATTAGGCTTCCGTTGATCGGTAAAACAGACAGGCTGTATCTGGCATGCATGTGAAACTTTTTTGCGAATCGCCATGTTGCGCCAAACTGGAATCCGATATCGGTATCGTCATAGTCGTAAATAGTTCCGAAGGTTCCGCCACGATAGTCGCGTTGGCTTTGGAGAACAGCGAAGTAGTGTCCAGCTTCGAGAGCAATGGCATTTCCTACTTCCCATGTTATTGAAACGGGGATTTCAAAATAGTTGAGGTTCCAACCGCGCTGATCAAAATTCCCAGCTTGGGTGTTAGGCCTACTTCTGCTGCCTTTTGGCGAGAAACAAGTTCGCAAGCATGCTCCGACTTTATTCGAAAACCTAACTTTAACGTAAGGCCCTCCAGCGATGCCAATTTTGTTGAATCCTGCCAGTTGATCTCCTTGAATGTGGGTGAGAATAGGACCAGCTTCGAGCCCAGCGCTAAATTCAAACTGAGCAAACCCTGCCAATGGACAGAGTGCGAGAAGGATCAAGAGCTTACGCATCCAGATGTACCTCCATTGAGTTTAATACGCGGCCATTTGTAGCTTCAAACACCACGGCTATCACGTTGCTGTGATCGACTGACCAATCCTCTGGCCATTCGTAGGTATAGCTCTTCAAGCTGGCTTCATTCGCTAGCATGTCGGTTCCAATGATGACGCCATAGGAACCGTTGATTGTGCCACGCAGGACATGCTCAAATTCGTATTCCTCAATAATCTGTTCATTCTCTGGAGTGTCTGGATCATCCACTTGATCGTAGTCTAATTGCGGGCCTTCTAAACCGTCTTCTGTGACTATCAATACCATTTTCACTTGGCCTTCGATATCGTTCAGTATTTCTGAGAAAACGTGGACGTTGAGATGGTTAGCTTCAGGTATGAACTCTACCGCCATTTGTACCACTGCATCAGGTTCTAAATCCATTTCCGCATCTACAATGTCTGTCCATTCTGCTTCAAACAGAGATGTTCCTAATCCAGGTGAGCGATTAATTCGACCTACAGGATTGTATGGAAATTCGAGCTCACTGAACCAAGCCTCGCCTGCTTCTGTCGTGAAATCGCTTGGGAATTCAGGAAGAATTGGCTGAGCCAAAGCGCCAGCGTGTACGCCAACGACAATGATTTCATCCGGATTATTAGCCTTGAGCTGAGCAGCTAGAGCAGCTGCGCCGGGGCAATTCCCACAATCGTGACCGGTGAAGTCTTCTATAAATACCCGCTGGAAGATCATGTCATTGGTTGCGGCATCAAATTCAGGAGCAGCACCATATTCCCAGCTTTGATATTGACTTCCAACGATTATAATAGGATCCTCTACAATATCACACCCAGTAAAAATTAAAAGGCTTGCGACTAGACTAAAAGATAGAATACGATTCATAATACCCAATATTTAGAAACTGCTTGTCACAGTGATTTCAAGACCGTTAGACGCTGGTACGGCTCGGCATACACCTCCGACACAGAAAATACCCTCGCGTCGCTTGCCGTAGCCAACAGAGATTCTGTTCGATCCATTTATATAACCCATTGTCCCGTATAGATAGTGTACCTGCTTATCTGGGTCGGGATTTCCATAGTTGTATTGATCAAGCACTGAGAAGAACCAGTGGGGTGACCAGTTGTATTCAATAAGCACCGTAGCCCAGTCTCCTTTGTCTTGGTTTGTAAATAGCGTTTGAGCCTCAGCTCTCACGCTGTGTTTAGGCTTGATCTTGTATGTCATCTCAGCGACGTGAATGTCGGCATAGACCAGACCTTTGAAATCTGTTGTAACTGGAGTGGCAGCCGTATTAAATACGAAGTTGAAGTAAGTATAGCTCAACTTCAATTTCTTGTTGATCTTCTTTTTCACCTCAACATTGAAATCACGAACGTAGATTTGGTCTCCAAACAGCCACGAATTTCTTTTATATCCGTCTACAAGACCGTCGGTGCCGCTGAGACGAGTTGTGTCTAAACTGTTAGCGGCAGCATAGTTAATCGCGATGTTGGTTCCATATTTTCCACCAAGAGGTGTGTCTTTTTTGAACTTGTAAAACACCTCTGCCGAATAGCTAGACTCACCGTTGATGACCGTCGCGTATGGATAAAGCGTGGCCGCGAGATTATAGGTGTGCTGCTTGGTTACGGTTGGAATAAAGTTGATTGGAACATCAAACAGGAGTAAATCACGATCAGATCGGAAACTCATGTTGTCGACCGTCTTAGCGATCAGGTTGACACCAAAACCGCGTTGGCTATAACCGGCTTGGGCAAAAATTCCTTGACCATCTTTATAGATGAACCCGTTGTCTGCATTCGGGTCGTTGATCTTTTGAACATATTCTCCAAAGAGTGTAAATCCTCCATGAATAACGTTGATTCGTCCTCCTGAGGCTCCAACATTGTTGGGAAGAGTGAATTCTATACCTTCTTTCTCAATAGTCTCTCCAGCTTGGAATTTGCTGACAAAACTTCCTCCAATGGTGATTTTTGTCTTTTTCTCTTGTAGAGCTGGAAATGCGTCATTAAGAAAAACTTCTCCGTCAAAAGCTCTGATTGTACCATCTCCATTGATAAGCCTTGAATCAAAGTCCAATCGTTGCTTGCCATAAAGTCCTTTAAGCGTCACACCATCAATTGGAGTCCAGATCACTCGCATGCCATCCATAGCATTATCGAGTCCCAGATTACGATCCTCGTAGGTCCTGTAAATCAGTCCGCTCCCAAACTGGTCATAGAAGTTGCCGATTGTAACGTCTAAATTTTGATGACGATACCGAGCAAAGCGGTAGCCAATTCCAGTTCCTTTGAAACGACCAGGGTAACCCAAAACAGGAGGTAGGTATGTTTCGTATCGAATTCCTGCGCTAAAGTTTCCTTTGGTGTATAGCAGGTTTCCAAACGCGTTGAGACCTGTTTTTTCCGCTGGGACTTGAGCTCCAATGAGGGTGTCCTCATTATACTGTTGCCAAAGTACCTGCACGTTGCCATTGATGAAACCAGGATTGTCTTGCGCCACGCTTAATAGACTCCAAACCACAAGGGCTGTAACTGCTGCTATTTTTTTCAAGAAGGTTGGTTTTGGTCGATACTCATTTGGGGTTACTTGCCAAACTTAATCAGTTCGTGGTAAAGTTCATCCTCATCACCTGGAGCGTAGTTGTTGTGCTGCCAAACGATGTTTAGATCACCATCTAGAAGAAATGTGTGGGGAACATTATTGACTCCCAACGCGCGTTTAAAATCTGAATTAGCATCTAACAAGATCTCATAATCCCATTCAACGCTATTGATGTACGGGTTAACTCTCGAAACACTTCTCTGGTCATCTATAGATACTGCGACAATTTTAACCCCAGTTTCATCCTGCCAATCTTCGTAAAGTTCCTGATACGTGTTGAGCTCTCTTTTGCAGGGGCTACACCAAGTCGCCCAAAAACATACAATGATTGGTTTGCCGTCGTTAGACAATGTGCCAGTGTCCACTGTATTTCCCTGGAGGTCCTTTATTTTGACGCTAGGAAGTTTGCCAGTTTTCTGAGCGAATACTACTGAGCTAATGAGCACAGCAACAAAGAATAGTACAAGGTTTTTCATCTAAAAGGAGTTGGGTTAAAAAAAAAGAATCAGCAGCCTAGATACAACTCGTGTACCAAACTGCTGATTCCTTATGTCTTTATGATGAAACGATTACTTAGTAACCGTAACTTTCAATGTTTGAGTCTCACCGTTAGCAGTAAGATTCACTAGGTACATGCCACCTTCAAGTGCAGAGAAATCAATCTCCGTGCGGTGCTCACCACCTAGAACTGTTCCTAGATCAGAAGCGTAAACTGTCTGTCCTAGCATGTTCATTACGTTCAATGTTACCTCCGATGCGTTTGATACTGCGAACTGAACGTTAGCAACATCGTTAACTGGGTTAGGGAACACGTTGAAAGAAACCTGAGCTTCAAGATTCTCAACAGATACAGTCTGAACAACATTAGCAGCTACTTCTGCTGTCTCAATCCAGAACGAACCATCGTAGTCCCAAAGCATAGAGAATTCAGCTCCGCCATCCATCGTCGTACAAGTTGCAGAACCGTTAACACCGCATGAAGTCCATGCCTCACCGTTCAAACCATCACCGTATGAATCCATAAAACGGAATCCGAAGCATCCAGTGCCATCAACCCAACGATCCTCAACATGCATAGTTTGCGCGTCAGCGTAAGGTCCTCCAGAAGCAACAGTAGCACCATTCTCGTCTACAATTTCCCACGAAGTCTCTTCTGGCCAGCAGTCAGTCATTATCTCAACTCTGAAATGTGTTGATGCATCTGCTGCCATTGAAACAGCTTGCATCCAAGTATCGTTATCAGTGTTGTCATTCATAGAAGTGATAGAGATGTCAAGGTCAGTATCAGCAGAGATAGCAAGCCCAGAGATAGTGATATCCTCTACATCATAAGTTGCGAGGTCACCAGTCCAATCTTCAACGACTGGGCAGTTGTCACAACCAGTAACAGTAATCTGAGCAGACATTAAATTGTCAGTACCGAAGTTCATCATTGCAACAACAGCATCAATTTCGCTACAAGTAGCTAAGTCTCCCGAGTAGCTTACAAGCGAAGGGTCAACAGGTTGCGTCGCCGCATCGCAAGCATTTTGTTGAACAAATGCTAGGTGGTCTTCATATGTTGCTTGACCAGTTTCTGTGATTAAACGGTTTGGACAAATTGTGAAAACAGTTGGATAGTAAGTACACTCGTATAGGTCGAAGATGTTTTCAGCATCATCAACAATTGGGTATGGAGTGCCGTCAATCCAGTCTCCTGTTGTAGAAGCACCTGTTCCTGCCAAGTCATCAGCCGTAGTATCGTCGTCACCTTCGATAAGAATAACCATGACCTCATTTGTTCCATCAGGACCATTCTCGTTATACAGGTGGTGAAGTGCACCTTCTCCTTCGAAACCGTTGTAATCACCAGTGTGATAGCTCCAACATGGACCGCACCAAGTAGCACTAACATCAAGAACTACAGGAATTCCAGCATCAAGGTAATCATACAGTGTATGTTCTTCTCCATTGATGTCAGTTACTGTAAAGTCTGGGGCAACACTACCATCTGGCAGCTGCGCCTCTGCTCCTGTGTACGTCAACATAGCGACAGCAACAACAGCAAACAATCGTAACATTCTTTTCATAAGCTTAAGATTTTGATTGAATAAAAATTTTCGCAGGGCTAAAGTAGTATTTTCTATACGTTGCGCATTCAATCTTTACCTTGAAAATGGTAAACCTATTTGTCGTGATTTTATCCCGTTTTTTTTTCGGAGTAGGGTGTGGCGCAAATCGCTTGTATTAATGGGCTCGAAACGAATAGGATTCAAAGCGTAGGTTTTAAATAATTAAGGCGAAACAGGCTCTTAACACGAGATTACAATCCGTACTTTGCCAGCAACAAAAGGAAGATTATGAAGCAAATTTTTACCCTACTAGTGTCAGTGCTGACGGTCGCGACTGCAATGGCTCAGATAGAAGCAATTGATTGGCCTGGAGCTGTGTATGTTGATATGAACGAAGCGCAGACAGAAGCCGCGGTTGACATCAAAAATGCGAGCACCGAGTCGCTCGACCTACGTGTTTCTTCAAGCCCTTCTTCATTTGTAAGTGGCGCTGAATACAGATTTTGTTGGGGACCTATCTGTTACGACTGGACAGATACAGATTTTGTTTCTCCAACTGGGAACAACAATAACCTAGTGGTGACACTTGCTCCCGATGAAATTACGAGCACATTTTACACCGATTACAAGCACAACGGGAACTCAGGATCTTCGGTCATCGAGTACTGTTGGTTTGATAATACAGATCCTAGCATAGAAGGCTGTTTTACATTGATATGGCAAACTGAACCAGTAGGCGTGAATGAGTTGAATGTCCAGGCTGAAATCAGTGAAATAAGTCCAAATCCTGTTGTTGGAACTTCGTCAATCGCATACAATGTGATAGGCTCTTTTAATAAGGCGAACATTCAAGTGTATTCGCTTGTGGGAGAGCTGGTTCAAGATGTTGCAATCAATAGCCCAATTGGAATGTTGATGGTGAATGCTGCTGATTACAACGTTGGAATCTACTTCGTGAATGTGATCGTGGATGGTCAAGTTCATTCTACCAAGAAAATGGTAGTCTCGAAGTAACGGACAAAGACATTTAACAAGACGCCTTGTCCGTTTTTCGGGCAAGGCGTTTTTATTTGCCCGTAATCGAAGTAATTTCACAGCCATCGAATAATTTCCATGAAAAGATTTCTTCCCCTCACTTTCCTGATCCTCTTCGCCTGCGGTGAAGAGCCCGAGCCAGTAGTAAAACCCACGGTTGAGACTCCTGTTGCTGGATTTACCACGCTTTTACCCGAACAAACGGGGATCGATTTTCTCAATCAAATCGAAGAGAATGAGTTCGTCAATCATTTGGTTTGGGATGCCTGCTACTATGGGGGTGGAGTAGGTATTGGAGATGTCAATAACGATGGTTTTCAAGATGTTTTTTTTACGGGAAATCAGGTTTCAGATCGACTTTACCTTGGCGATGGAAATTGGAATTTTGAAGATGTAACGGAAAGTTCGGGAATTGGCTCGTTGCCTGGCTGGTCAAACGGAGTTAGCATAGTTGACTTTGATGGTGATGGTCATCTCGATATTTATGTGTGTAGATCGGGTTGGCTTCTGGATAATCAGATGGTGGATGAGAGAAGAAATATTCTCTGGAAGAATAATGGAGATGGAACTTTTACTAATGTGGCTTCAGAATTCGGGGTTGATAATGAAGGGTATAGCACTCAGGCAGCGTGGCTTGACCATGATCAAGATGGTGATTTGGATATGTTTCTTCTCAACGCGCCATCCAATAATATCCCTCAGAAGATAAAATACAATGCTGATGGTTTTCCTGATTATGTAAGTGACAAGCTTTTCCGGAATGACGGCAACACTTTCACCGATGTCTCGAAAGAAGTTGGAGTGGAAGGAATTTCTTTCGGGCTTGGCATTTTAGCAAACGATCTAAACCACGATGGGCTGACGGATATTTATGTAGCTAACGACTACGAACGCCCGGACTATTTCTACATCAATCAAGGCGACGGAACGTTTGTAAATGAGCTGAATTTACGCGTGAAGCATACTTGCTATACCGCGATGGGCGTGGACGCAGGTGACTTGAACAATGATGCACTTCTCGATTTTGCCGTGCTTGACATGCAATCGAGTAGCCACGTAAGGTCAAAAACCAATATGCCTACGATGCAGCCAGAGCAATTCTGGAAATGGGTTAATCAGGGGTACAATCACCAATACATGACTAATGTGCTTCAGGTCAATAATGGCATTGGGTACTTCAGTGACTTAAGCCAAATCACGGGTTTCGCTAGCACAGATTGGAGCTGGAGTGTGCTATTGGCAGATTTCGATCTGGACGGATTAAAAGACATTCACGTAACCAACGGTATCAATCGAGATATCCGTAACAACGATTTTTCGAATGAGTTTCAGCGCAGAATCGACTCTGGAGAATCGCTCAACTTGCTCGATATGGCAAGTGAAGCTCCTTCCACGTTGCTTTCAAACTTCACCTATAACAATAAAGGTGAACTCACCTTTGATAAAGTCGGTGATGATTGGGGGCTTGGTGAACCGTCATTTTCCTACGGTGCGGCTCACGGTGATATTGACGGAGATGGTGATTTGGACCTCATTGTTTCAAATAACAACATGCCTCCCTTCGTTTATCAAAACAATTCAACCGGAAATTGGATTGAAATAGCCGTAAATGGTTCGAATAAGAATGTTAATGGGCTTGGTTGTAAAGTTGTGGTATTTCAGAATGGGGAGAAGCAGTTTGCGGAAATCACCAATACTCGTGGGTACCAAAGTAGCTCTCAGCCCATTGCGCATTTTGGACTTCCTTCAGCCAGTCAAGTGGATTCGCTTGTAGTCTTTTTTCCTGATGGAAAAGTGACGAAGCAGACAGGCGTAAAAGCCAATCAGCACCTGACTATCGATCAAAATACATCTAGAAATCAGGGTTACAATGTCTATGGCTCGATAAAGCCAATTTTCAGTGAGTATTCATCTCAACTTGGAATCAGTTTCAAGCACGAAGAGAATGATTTTGACGACTTCGCCCGAGAAATTCTCTTACCGCACAAGCAATCTAGAATGGGGCCAGCTTTGGTTTCAGGAGATGTCAATGGTGATGGTTTAGATGATTTTTATCTCGGTGGGGCCAAGGGCCAAACAGGAAGGCTCTTCACCCAAGAGGATGGGAAATTCACCTCGACATCTCCTCCTTTTGAGTTTAATAAGGATGGTGAAGAAGTCAGTGCTGCTCTGATGAAAGGACCAAATGATGCAACTGCTTTGATTGTCTGTAATGGTAATGGAGAAACGACGGGAGCTGATGAGGATCAGGCTGATGTAATTCAATGGCTTGAGCAAGATTTCGATCCCAGAATTCCTTATCGCTTATCCGATTTGGCGGCAAATTCATCTTGCGTTGTTGTCAGTGATGCTGGGGATGTTTTTATTGGAGGAGGTGTTGTTCCGGGAAAGTATCCTCAAGGACAGCATTCATATCATTTGCAAATGCAAGGTGACGTGTTAGTTCCAATGCATACGCGAAAAGAATTTGGTGATCTAGGGATAGTGCATGACGCGTGTTGGGTCGATGTAACCGGAAATGGAGAGCAAGACCTCATTGTGGTCGGCGAATGGTCTCATCCAGTTATATATACACAAGATGGGGGATCAATGAAATATTCAGATGTAAATGCATCTCTCAAAGACTTAACCGGTTGGTGGTGGTCGATAGAAGCTGCGGATTTGGATGGAGACGGGGATCAAGATCTGGTAGTAGGAAATGTAGGAGCGAATAATAAGTTCCACCCAACAGCGGACAAGCCACTCAAAATTTACGCGTCAGATTTCGACAACAACAGTACCAATGATGTGGTTTTGGCAAAGTGTGGGGACGACGGTTACTTGCCGGTTCGCGGAAGAGAATGTAGCTCAGAACAAATGCCATTCATCGCCAAGAAATTCGAGAATTTTGAGGGGTATGCAACGGCTAGCATAGACGATATATACGGTGAAGGGCTTGATCAAGCTCTTGCTTTAGAAGCTAAGGAATTTCGTTCGGGAGTACTCGAAAACACTCCGGCAGGATTTGTATTTCACCCTTTCCCAACGATGGCCCAAATCTCTTCGGTAAATGCTTCGCTGATTGATGATTTTAATCATGACGGTATATTGGATGTGTTAATAGTTGGAAACCACTTCGACGCCGAGGTGGAAACCACCCGATACGATGCCAGCAATGGATTGCTATTGTTGGGTAATGGGGATCTAAGCTATGAATCACAGAACGCACTGTACAGCGGATTCTATGCTCCAGGAAATGCCAAAGAGATGGTTCAGATCGAAATGGAGAATGGTCTCAAGGTCATCATCGTCGGTAACAACGATCAACAAGCATCCGTATTTGCTTGGAGGTAATCTGACCTCCAGTTTGCCTTACATTTGGCGGCTCACTTTTTCCTATGAGTGTCAAGAAAAAAAGAGAGGCGCTAGCCTATCACAAAAATGGACGACCAGGTAAAATCGAGGTTGTCCCAACAAAGCCGACTAGTTCGCAACGAGATTTAAGTCTGGCATACAGCCCGGGTGTAGCGGAACCATGCTTGGCCATCGCCGAAAATCCTGAGGACGTATATCTATACACTTCCAAAGCTAATTTGGTAGCGGTGATTTCGAATGGAACAGCTGTCTTAGGTCTGGGTAATATTGGTCCCGAAGCCAGTAAGCCAGTGATGGAAGGTAAGGGGCTTTTATTCAAAATATTCGCTGATATCGATGTCTTCGATATTGAAGTGGATGCAAGCGATGTTGATCGCTTTGTGGAAACTGTGAAAGCGATTGCTCCGACTTTCGGAGGAATCAACTTAGAGGACATCAAAGCTCCCGAAGCATTCGAAATTGAGCGACGACTCAAGGAAGAATTGGACATACCAGTCATGCACGATGACCAGCACGGAACAGCTATCATCTCATCAGCAGCTTTGCTGAACGCGCTGGAAATCGCTGAAAAGGATATTAGCAAAATCAAGATTGTGGTTAGTGGTGCTGGAGCGGCAGCTGTTTCATGCACAGATCTATTCGTTCAGCTTGGTGCTAAGCGAGAAAATATTTTCGTCTTTGACAGCAAGGGGTTGATTAACATAAGCCGAAAAGGACTCGATGAGCGTAAGAAACTCATGGCTGTCGATGCCAATTTTGATTCGATCGAAGATACTTTGGTGGGAGCCGATGTTTTTCTCGGATTGTCAAAAGGTGGTTTGTTAAACGGAGATGCGCTGAAGGGTATGGCCGAGAATCCGATAGTATTTGCTCTTGCTAACCCTGAGCCTGAGATTAGCTACAAAGAGGCGATTGCAGCGCGAGAGGACATTATAATGGCGACGGGTCGTTCAGATCATCCTAATCAAGTGAATAATGTCCTGGGCTTCCCCTTCATATTTAGGGGCGCTCTCGACGTTATGGCCAGCAGCATAAACGATTCAATGAAATTGGCAGCGGTCAAGGCTCTTGCAGATTTAGCAAAGGAACCTGTGCCTGACGAAGTGAATGAGGCATATGAGCTCAAGAATATCACCTTTGGAAGAGATCTAATAATTCCAAAACCATTAGACCCAAGATTGATCATTCGGATTTCGATCGCCGTTGCAAAAGCGGCCATGGATTCTGGAGTTGCCAGACAGCCGATCAAGAATTGGGAGAAGTATGAAGCTGAATTGTTGAACCGTCTGGGAAACGACAACAAGCTCATACGAAGCATTTATGAGCGGGCAAGAAAGCGACCCAAAAAGGTGGTTTTCGCGGAGGCTGAACATTACAAGATTTTGAAGGCTGCCGAGGCGGCGATAGAGGAAGGGATTGCTGAGCCGATTCTCTTGGGTAACCCAAAGAGAATCAATGAGTTAATCGAGGAGCATAGTCTCGAATTAGGGGATGTTGAAATTATTAATCCAAAGGATGATGATCAGGCCGATAAGCGACAATATTTCGGCAATGTTTACTACCAAAAACGAGCGCGAAAGGGAGTCACTTTGTTCGAGGCAGAAAGAGCGATGCGGGGCCGCAATCACTTCGGCGCCATGTTGGTCAGCAGTGGCTATGCCGATGCCTTAATTTCAGGAATTACGCGAAACTACCGCCGAGTTATACTTCCGGCGCTTCGCATTATTGGATTGGATGAAAATGCCTCGCTCGTTGCGGGCATGTATATCATTCAAAGTAAGAAGGGCCCCTATTTCTTTGCGGATACGACGGTTAATCTAGATCCGACTTCCGAAGAACTTGTTGAGATCACGAGGCTCGTTGCCGAAACGGTGACACGTTTGAATTTGAAGCCACGAATTGCCCTTTTGTCATATTCTAATTTTGGATCGGCCCAGGGAAAGGATGTCGAGAAGGTTCAAAAAGCGGTTGAAATTCTCCATCGGGATCATCCAGAATTGGATGTTGATGGGGACATTCAGGCCAATTTCGCCTTGAATGAAGAAATGCGTAAGGAGATTTTTCCTTTCTCTTCGCTCAAGGACAAACGAGTCAACACGCTCATTTTTCCAAATTTGAGTGCTGGAAACATTGCATACAAACTCATGCAAGAAATGGGAGAGAAAGAAGTGTTAGGACCTGTGCTTATAGGTATGAAAAAGTCTTTTCACGTGCTGCAAATGGGCTGTTCAGTGCGGGAAATTGTTGATATGGTAAGTGTTGCAGTTGTGGATGCGCAGACCAAAATGGGCTAGTTTTTCTGGCTTTTGGAATTTGCCAACACAAAATAGACAAGAACAAAATTTCATAACTCTATCCGCGCGCGCGGAACGGACTCTTATATTCGCGCCTCGATGATAAATCATCTCCAAGGACGTCTAGTAGAAAAGAGCCCAACTCATGCAGTTATTGACTGCGGTGGGGTAGGATATCTCCTTCACATCAGCTTGCACACTTTTGGACGGCTGGGAAGTGAAGAAAACTGTAGGTTGTACACCCATATGGTAATCAGAGAAGACGCTCATAACTTGTTCGGCTTCGCAGACGAAGATGAGCGTGATGTTTTCAGAAAATTGATCTCTGTTTCAGGCGTCGGCGCAACAACAGGAAGAATGATCCTATCCTCGTTAAGTCCCATTGAAGTGAAAGAAGCGATATTCAATCAAGAGGTGGGATTAATACAAGCTGTAAAAGGTATCGGAGCGAAGACTGCACAAAGAATAATAGTTGACCTTCAGGATAAGATGTTCAAAGGTGATTCCGTGGGCCTTGAAAAAGTAAAAATGGGAGGCAATACTTTGAAGCCAGAGGCGTTATCAGCACTCTCGTCTTTAGGTTTTGATAAAAAGAAGGCGGAAAAAACTCTCGACAAACTCTTGACTCAGGAAGGTGATAATATTGGGATTGAACAGCTTATAAAGCTTGCTCTTAAACAACTTTAGCGATGAAGCTCCGTGGAGTGGGAATAACATTTAAGAGTCTGATTATCATAGTGCTAACGGCAATTATAGGCGCCTCAAGCGCAATGGTGTTAACAAATCCGTATCCGATTTTTTTCGAGTATGAACCGGAAAAAATTGTTCGTGAAGTCGCCCCTCTGGATACTCTTGACCTGCCTTGGCCGAATCAAGATCACATCAATCCCCAAGAAGAACAAACAGGAGTCAGCTTACCTCTTCCAGAAATAATTCAGTACGAGATTGTTTATGACCCTGAAACAGGGCAGTATGAAATGGTTCAAACCGTTGGCGGTCTATTTGATTATCGTCATCCTACTCTCATGTCCTTGGATGAGTACATGGATTACCAGTTGCAAGAGAATGTAAGCGAGTATTGGGATGATCTTCAAGAAGAAGAAGATGCTGCGAATCGTGCGCTGGTTCCAATTTTATCTGTGGGTGGAGAAGGTTTTAAGAACTTCTTCGGCAGTAATGAAATTGAAATTCGCCCTCAAGGTTCTGCGGAGCTTACTTTCGGTGTGAACATTAGCAAAACGGATAATCCTCGTATCCCTGAGCGCCAGCGTCGAATTGCGACTTTCGATTTTGATCAGCGAATCCAGCTCAACGTAGTCGGTAATATCGGTACTAAAATGCAGTTGGCGACCAACTACAACACCGAAGCAACATTTGATTTTGAGAATCAAATGAACCTTGGTTACGAAGGAGAGGAGGACGAGATCCTCAAAAATATTGAGGCAGGAAACGTGAGCATGCCTCTCAGCGGAACTCTCATAACGGGTAGCCAAAGTCTATTTGGTCTTAAGCTCGAGACTCAGTTCGGCCGTATGTATAACACGACGGTCTTCTCTCAGCAAAAGGGAGAAAGAAAAGAGATTCAGGTAGAAGGCGGAGCCCAAACCCAGATCTTTGAAATCCAAGGTGATAACTACGATGCGAACCGGCACTACTTCCTTTCAAACTGGTTTAGAGATCAGTACGATGTGGCTTTACAGAGTTTGCCAGTTGTAAATTCAGGAGTGAACATCACGCGAATTGAAGTGTGGGTGGTTAACCAGCAGGCTAACACGCAGAACGTTCGTAATCTGGTCGCCTTTAGCGACATGGGTGAGCATGTAAATTATTTTTCGCCAGATATCGTCGCTAATCAAGATTGGTTCACGGGATCGCTTGATCAAACAAGTGGAAATCCTTCCAACTTGAATAACGTTATGCAAGGTGACTATGGTTGTGTGGACTTCAACTCGATTAACGCGGAATTGGATGGTCAAGGATTGGTTCAAGGATTACACTACGAGCGTGTTGGTAATGCGCGAATGTTGAGTCCATCCGAGTACACCTACAACTCGCGTTTAGGATTCATCTCACTTCGTCAAGCCTTGAATAACGCTGAGGTTCTTGCTGTTTCATATGAGTATACGCTCGCCGGTGTCACTTACAAAGTAGGAACACTATCTCAGGATGGTTGTGCAGCGCCAGAGGCATTGGGTGTCAAGCTTCTTAAAAGTTCAGTTACCAATGTGGAAGCTCCATTGTGGGACCACATGATGAAGAACGTCTACAACATTGGGGCGTTTGGAGTGGAGGCTGAGAATTTCCGATTGGATGTTTGGTACAACAATCCATCAACTGGAGTTGATCAAAACTACATCGCTCGAACAGGTCTAGATGATAAGTTGCTGATCCAGGTGTTAAGCATGGATAAGATCGATGTGAATCAGATGCCATATCCGGATGGTATTTTCGATTATGTTGACAACGCTGCCATCTCGGGCGGGTTGATCCATTCTCAAAATGGAAGGATCTATTTCCCAACCGTAGAGCCATTTGGTGATCATCTCGAGCAATACATATACGACCATGTCCCTAATCAGGACGAGGCAGAAAACATTATCAATTCGCTAGTATATAGTGAGTTGTATGACGCGACAAAAACATTCGCGCAGCAAATCCCATCTAAGAATCGATTTAAAATCCGTGGACAGTTCCAATCTTCATCGGGGTCTGAGATTTCGTTGAATGCACTTAACGTCCCACAAGGGTCTGTGTCTGTGACCTCAGGTGGTGTGAAGCTGGTGGAGAATGTTGATTACACGGTTGATTATAACCTTGGTCGTGTTAGAATCATCAACGAAGGAATTCTTCAGTCAGGTGCGCCGATCAATATCTCCCTCGAAAGTAATTCGCTCTTCAACATTCAGACGAAGACGATGATCGGTACTCGATTTGACTACAAATTCAGCGATAATTTCAACATTGGAGGTACTATGTTGAATCTTCGTGAGCGACCGCTAACGCAGAAAGTGAATATTGGTGATGAGCCAGTAAACAATACCATTCTGGGAACAGATTTGGCGTATCAAACAAACAGCGAGTGGCTCACCCGATTGGTTGATGCCATCCCAGGAATAGACACTAAGGCTGAGTCGTCGATAGACATTAGCGCGGAAGGCGCCTACTTGATTCCGGGTCACTCTAGAGCGATTGGAAAAGACGGAAACGCATATCTGGATGACTTTGAAGGAAGTCAAAGTACGATTGATATTCGATCGGTAAATCAATGGTTCTTGGCCAGCACTCCGAAACTGCAGCCATCCCTTTTCCCGGAAGGAAATTTTGAAGACAGTTTGGTCTACGGTTACAATAGAGGAAAGCTCTCTTGGTATGTGATTGATCCGTTATTCTTCCGATCAAATACGCTCACACCTGATAACGTAGGTGATGAGATGCGGAGTGATCACAGAATGCGTGAGGTTTTGGAGAATGAGGTGTTTCCCAACAGAGAACTTCCGGCAGGAACACCTCCAAATATTCCGACGCTTGACTTGACTTATTACCCGAATGAGCGTGGTCAATACAACTATGATCTCCCTAATGGGTCTTCAGTTTCTTCTGGTTTGGAGGACGACGGAACACTCAAAGACCCTGATACGCGTTGGGGTGGTATTCAACGCTCATTGACAACCACGGACTTTGAATCTTCGAATATTGAGTTCATCCAATTTTGGTTGATGGATCCGTTTAATGAGGACTCTGAGAATCAGACAGGTGGTGACCTCTATTTCAATTTGGGTAATGTCAGTGAGGATGTTTTGAACGATAGCCAGCTTTCCTTTGAGAATGGTTATCCAACACAGAATCAAGACCTCCCCGTACTTGAATCGACGTGGGGTGTATTCCCTGATCCGTCGACATTTAATGTTGTAAACGCATTTGATAATTCACTACCGGCGGAAGTGGGCTATAGCCAACAAGATGTCGGAATTGACGGATTGAATACGGTTGAAGAAAGAGAATATTTCGGTGACTGGTTGAGTGAGGTAGAAGCAGCAATTTCGCCCGAAGGCTACGCGGCTATTAATGCAGATCCATCAGCCGATGACTTTAACTACTTCCGCGGTCAGTCTTCAGGAGCAGACGGCCTTCAGACTATAGACAAGTATGGTCGATACAATGGGTACGAAGGAAACAGCGACACCCGTCAGCCAACCCCCGATGGGTTCCCTGTGACTGCTACGACTATTCCGAATACGGAGGATATCAATCAGGATTTAACACTGAATTCAATTGAAAGCTACTTCCAGTATCACGTGAGTTTGAGACAAGCTGATCTAGGTGAGAATAACATTGGGAATAACTACATCTCAGACAGTTTCGTGGCTTCTCTGAAAAACCTTCCGATTGACGAAGAAAAATCTGTCCGCTGGTACCAGTTTAAGATTCCAGTAAAAGAGTTTGAAGAGAAAGTAGGTGGAATTCAAGACTTCCGCTCAGTGCGTTACATCCGAATGTTTGTCAAAGGATTTAGTGAGCCGGTGACTCTTCGTTTTGCGCGATTAGAGCTAGTCAGAGGAGAGTGGAGAAGGTATGATCAGAGCCTCGAAGGGCCTCAGGAGCTTGAGCCAGGTGATCCAGAGCCAACGACATTCAATATTTCAGCGGTAAACATTGAAGAGAACGGAAACCGTGATCCTGTCAACTATGTTGTCCCTCCGGGAATTATTCGTGAGATCGACGTGGGAACTGCGAATTTGAGAAACCTCAACGAGCAATCTCTTGAATTGGAGGTCTGCAATTTGGCAGATGGTGATGCACGAGCCGCATACCGTAATGTCAATTTTGACATGAGAATGTATGATAAACTCAAGATGTTTGTTCATGCCGAATCGGGAGGGCAATTTGAGGATCTAGATAATGATGAGGCCACCTGCTTCATCCGTCTGGGTAGTGATTTTGACGAAAACTATTACGAGTATGAAATCCCGCTATGGGTCACTCCATGGTTAGAAACGGATGACGATTTAATCTGGCATCCTGACAATCAAATGGAGATTGAGCTTAAGAAGCTTCAAACGCTTAAGCTTCAGAGGCCTTCCGGTTTCTCCGCTTTAAATGAGTTTGTGCAGCCTGACGGTAGAGCGCAGATCAAAGTGAAGGGTAATCCGAATCTTGCGAATGTCATCGTTGTGATGGTAGGAGTTAGAAATCCCGATAAAGACGATAATGCCTTTACCGAGATCGACGACGGGCTACCTATTTGCCCTACTATTTGGGTAAATGAGCTGAGGCTTACCGATTTCAATGAAGAAGGCGGTTGGGCCGCAGTAGCGCGTTTGAATGCCAATCTGGCCGACTTCGGAACCTTTCAAGTAGCCGGAAACATGAGCACTCCAGGATGGGGTACACTTGAGCAAAGAGTTCAAGAAAGACAAAGAGAAACGGTACAAGGAGTTGATGCCAACTCAACATTGAAGCTAGACAAATTCTTCCCAGAAAGCTTAGGGATTCAGTTGCCGATGTATGTTGGATATTCAGAGACGGTGACGACTCCTCAGTTTGATCCATTATCACCAGATCTTGAGGTTAGAGATCTTGACTTTGATCGTGCGAGGAAGAAGAAAACTCAAAACCTCATTCGAATTCGTAGCATCAACTTTACTAATGTGAAAATTGCTCCTCAAGGTAAGGGTAAGGGCGGTAAGGGAAAAGATGGCAAAGGAGGAAAAGATTCTGGTAAAAGCGGAGGAGCCAAAGGTAAAGGCGGCGGAAAAGGCGGGGGGTCGAAGTTTTATGACCCAGGTAACTTCTCCGTTTCATATGCCTACAACGAACGCTACCAAAGAGATATCAATCTTGAGTTCTTATCAAACAAGAACTATAGAGGCTCAATAAACTACTCGTTCAATAACAGGCCTAAGGAGATCAAGCCGTTCGCCAAGATTGGCTTTATCAAGAAATCTCCACACTTGAAGTTCATCAAGGACATCAATTTCTATCCTGGCATTAAGCAGCTATCGATAAACACTGAGATGGATCGCACCTACGAAACCAGTCGTGTGAGAAATAATACTGCTGAGCTATTCGGAATCGAATCGGATGTGTTGATTCAAACCCAGGTCATGAAGACTTGGAATTGGGCTCGGCAATATACTTTTAAGTATGACCTCACTAAAAGCATCAAGTTTGACTTTAATGCCAACAGCTTGTCACTGGTTACAGAGCCTCAAGGTGTTATTGATAGAGAGGATGCCGATTATTGGGAAGCGTATAAAGACACGGTTTGGAGCAACATCCAAAACTTAGGTGAAAACACGAATTATAATCATAACGTCAACCTATCATATAAACTGCCGTTGGATAAATTTCCGCTGATCAACTTCATTAGCGCAGACGCTCGTTATGCGGGAACCTACCGATGGGATCGAGCTCCATTTACACAGGATAGCTTGGGTCACACGATTCAAAATTCACGAAACCTAACGGTCAACGCACAGGCCAACTTCCTCAACTTATATAATAAGGTTGACCTTCTAAAGGAACTTAATAGCAACAGTAATAAGAAAGGTGGTAGAGGCCGAGACGTGAGCAATGAAGAGCGTGACGGATTCGGCAACATCATTGATGAGAAGGAAGAGAAATCGGATTTCAATCCATTCCATGAATTTTTACGAATGCTGATGACGGTTCGAAACGTATCGGGATCGTACACTCGAAATGAGGGGATCATACTTCCAGGTTTTGACGGAAATCCTGATTTCGCTGGATACGATATGGGCACGGACATGAATGGCGCACCAGGCTGGGAGTTCCTCGCGGGTCACCAGTACAAAAATTTTGACCCTGAGACGCAGTCTATATATCCTGAAATCGCAGTTGAGAATAACTGGCTTACAGCTAACCAAAACCAGAATCAGCAGTACAGTGAGACCTTCTCAGAGAATTGGAACTTGAGGGCGAATCTGGAGCCGATAAAGCACTTCAAGATTGAGATTACCGCCAACAAGCAGGAGGCTAGAAACCGCCAGAGTTTCTTCCGTTTTGATGAGGATCTGCAAGATTTCTTGCACGAGTCTGAAATGCAGAATGGAAACTTCAGTGCCTCAGTGATTACTTGGGGAACTGCGTTTATCGAGGACGATGCGGATTTCAATTCGGAGACTTTCAGGACGTTCCGCGACAATAGGCTGACGATTTCTGAAAGGATGAATTCAGCTACATTTAATGATAACACGCAGTTGGGTAATGGCTACTACGATGGTTGGGGACCAACCTCGCAGCAGGTTATCATTCCAGCATTCATCGCAGCCTATACTGGGGAAAGCGCGACTAACGTATCACTTGACGCATTCAATACAAAAGTGCAGCCAAACTGGCGTGTAACATATGATGGGCTGACAAAGAATAAAAAGCTTAAGAAGTACTTCAAGCAGTTCTCAGTGAGCCATACATACAGAAGCACATTTAGCACTCAATACGTCACGAATCTGGATTACCAGCAGGATGAGAATGGCCTGCCTACAACTCGGGATGAATCGGAGTATCAGAACTACATCTCGCCTAGAATGGTTCAAGGAGTTTCGATTTCGGAGCAGATGTCACCACTCGTTGGTTTTGACATGACGATAAAGACGGACAAGAAGAATGACCCCCAGATTAAAGTTGAGTGGAGAAAGGATCGAAATGTCAATTTGAGTCTCGCGAACTTCCAAATTACCGAGACTAAAAGCGACGCCTTGGTGATTGGTATTGGGTACAAGTTTACAGAGGTGCCAAATCCATTTATGAGAAGGAAAGGCTCAAAGCTTCCAATTGCCTTCCTTGAGAATACGCAATTGGATTTGAGATGTGATTTGACTATCCGAGACAACGTAACACTTATCAGAAAGATGGTTGAGAACCAGAATCAGGTTACGGCCGGTCAAAAGTTGATTTCTATTAAGACCTCAGCGGATATGAAGGTGAGTGATAAGCTAACACTGAGATTCTTCTACGATCACCAATTGACCCGTCCGAAGATTTCGATATCGTTCCCAACGTCTAATATCAGCTCCGGTATCTCGCTTCGATTCACCCTCAGTCAGTAATGTCCGAGGCGAGGGTCACGGCAATTGACAGTACGCCCAGCAGTCGAAGGGTATTCAAGATCGTAATGGAGATCAATTCACTTAAGAATAATCGATACTTGTTTTCATTAGTCTTTCGTATTCCAAAAAAATTATTTTTGCCGCAAAGCATAACTCATGAATATTCCTGCAGATCTTAAGTACACGAAGGACCACGAGTGGATCCGAGTAGAAGGCAATGTTGTAACCATTGGTATTACCGATTTTGCACAAGGTGAATTGGGTGATATCGTTTTCGTTGAAATTGAGACGGAAGGTGAGGAACTTGATGCTGAAGAAGTGTTCGGAACAGTTGAGGCCGTCAAGACTGTAAGCGATTTGTTTATGCCACTTGGGGGAAAAGTGACCGAGTTTAATGAAGGATTGGAGAGTGATCCTGAGGTTGTGAACAAAGATCCATACGGCGAAGGATGGATGATCAAAGTTGAAATGTCTGATTCAAGTGAGTTGGATGGACTTCTTTCGGCTGAAGACTATCAGGCCCTTGTTGGCTAGCACAAACCTTCGTCACATACTACCGTCACTATTCTGGACGGTGGTCATTATTTTTTTGTATGCTCTTCCTGGCAATAATTTACCAGGAACCAAGTTGTGGGATATGTTGCCATTAGATAAGGTGGCTCACTTCGTTGTGTTTGTATTGTATAGTTGTATGATGTGCATCGGCTTGACCAAACAAAATACTTTGCCTATCAAGCGATTGAGTCCGAGTCAACATGCGGTCATCTGGGGCCTTATTTTTGGATCGATTCTTGAGGCTATACAAGGAGCAGTGTTCCTTCAAAGAACCACGGACATCATGGATATGTTAGCGAATGGAGTAGGCATATTTATGGGATATGTGATTTTTACGCTGCTTTATAGTCGCTGAATCACGGGTTAGTTCAAATTCTTAGTAGTTTTAAACCGCAAAAATTTTGCAATTATGAAATCAAAGAAATCAGCTGAAGCTAATCTAGAGAACAAGAGAGGGTTGTGGTTTTTGTGTGGCACGATGGCAACAGGAGCGCTTATGTTGGCGCTTGTCAGCTTTACACAGTACAACATTAACATCACTCAATTTGTTGATTTAGGAATGGATGAGGAACTCGAGGAGATTCCTGTAAGTATTCAAACACCACCTCCACCACCTCCACCACCACAGCAAACGACGATTCTGGATATAGTAGAGGATGAGGAAGAGATCGAAGAAGAACTGGATCTAGATTTAGAGATTGAAGAGGACACTGAGATTGAAGAGATCGAAGAAATTTTTGATGATGGAGAAGAAGACGAGGTTTTCATGATCGTTGAGAAGATGCCGGCATACCCAGGTTGCGAGGATTTGCGAGGAGAGGAGCTCAAGCAATGCACTGAACGTGCTGTGATCACAAAGGTTCAGACTTCAGTAAAGTATCCTGCGATTGCGAAGGATGCAATGATTCAAGGAACCGTATTCGTGTATTACGAAATAGATAAAAAAGGTAAGGTTGTTAATGTTGAAGTGCTTAGAGGTGTTCACCCAAGTCTTGACAAAGCGGCGCAAATGTCCGTTGAAAATCTACCTGATCATTCACCTGGAGAGCAGAGGGGAAAGCCAGTGCGCGTTCGATACACGATCCCTGTACGGTTTACGATAAAGTAAAATATCATCATCACATAGGTGAGACCATGATAGCATTGAAGAAGATCGTCTAATGACGATCTTTTTTTGTGCTTAATTTTCAAGCTAAGCGTTACTTTTAGTTTTATGCGCATTACATCAGTCATGAAAATGCATCCTATTTTATTTTTACAGGAATTCCCTTCCATTTTTGTTACGAAGAAATAGATGTCTCTTATTCCTTTTTTGCATGTTAAGTGCCGCTCCTAGGTATATCGAAGAAAAGATGAGTTTGGGACCAATCTCCGGACTCGCTATTCGTTCGTTCAAAATAAGGCGGGTTGTGTCCGCGGATTTCATGCGTCCGATGAAGATACGTTCAATGAAAGCTAGTTCGAGAAAGTTGACTAAATGAGGTCGAGCTCGTTGATCTTGTCAATTGCTCTTTGGCCTCTTTTTTTGCCGGAACCTTCGATTATAAGGATGGGTTTGCCCAAGTTAGTGAGGAGCTCGAAATATAGATCAAAGAGGGTCTTACGATCAGAAGAATTTTCACGGAACGGGCCATCAACCCACGGAATGTCTGGACGACAGAGAAGATAGAGATCAAACTTCGATTGTTCCACATGATTTACAATCCAGGGATCGCAGCTTCCGTATTTCCATTCGCTCCAAATTTGGATCACCTCCAATCCGGTGTCACAAATTATAACGTCACCACAGGCTCGACTTACAGCTTCTTTTTGGCCCTTAGCGATATAAAGGAGGTCTTTCTTGCTGTATTCAGGGCCGTACTTGTTTAAATATTCACGGGCATATTCGAGAACTAATTTCGCTCCAAATTCTTGGGAAAGTTGCTGGCAAAGCGTGGTTTTGCCGCAGCTTTCCGGTCCGGTGACGCATATCTTGATCATGCAAATTCTTTAATAACTCCGATAATAGCCATCATGAGATATACGGCAAACATAGCGGCTCCGAAGTACATTTTGCGCTTGTAATATAACCAGATCGCAACTGCATCGATGACGAGCCAGTACCACCAATTGAGCGGATCACCATTTACCATATACCATGTAGCCAGAACACTGAATATGGTCGTGAATGTGTCGACAAACGGATGGGCTGATGACGTTCGTTGCCGCATTAAATGGCCGCTAATAATCCAAGCTCCTGTGGCGAGCACCAAGAAGATAATGTGATAGAAGATTGGGAGCTTGGTCGAGACAAACTCGTTAGAGAAATGCATCCAACCATAACCCGCCATGAACACGTAGAAAATGTGCAGCAACGACTCAGCGAGAATGTTTCGCTTAAAGCAAATCCATACAAAGAGGCTAGATCCGATAAAAGCGGGGATAAATGCCTCTCGGTATTCAAGCAAATAGAGAGAGGTGTATAGAAGATTGAGAACTACAGCAAGAATCTCTATTCGCTGCTGCGACTTTGGGTATGACTGCAATTCAGAGGTCAATGGATTTACTCGTCGAATTCGCCTTCGTCGTCAAAAAAGCAATTGCACGGTTCCGAGAAGTGGATATAGGTATTCGGAAGTAAGTTCTTGAGACGATCTTGTTCGTGGATATTCATCTCATTGTGAAGCAAGTCAAGTCGTTCGAGCTTTTCCAATTGGCCCATTTCAGTTGGATAGTAATGAATCATGTTGCTCCAAAGGATGAGTTCTTTTAAGGCCTGTAGTCGACGAATGCCATCTGGGATCTCACCGATATAGTTGTCACTCAAATCGAGAATGACCAAGTTCGAAAGGCGGCACAGTTCTGGAATAAAGGTCTCAATGCGGTTTCGCGAGAGGCTGATTCGTTGAAGATGGCGAAGACCTGTTATTTGTGAAGGGATATCGGTGATTTTGTTCTTCTCAAGTTTTAGCTCATTCAAGTTGATGAGTATGAAAACCTCCTGAGGGATCTTCTTGAGTTTCTTCTTGCTTAGATCAAGTCGGTAAACTAGGCTAGGATTTACTAGTGCTTCTTCGAGGCTAGTGTACACCCGAGCCGTGTCCAGTTTTTCGTAATCAATTACTTGACCAAAGGTCAACGAACCGACGGTCATAAAAAGTGCTAGGAGCGATATGTTCAATGTTGTTTTCAAGTTAATATGGATTCAGCCTGTGTGCGATCTACATGCAAACGCGCAATCAGCTGATCTTTTGAGTCAAATTTGATCTCTTGTCTTATTCTGTCGATGAATTCGATATTCATTTCTTTACCGTAAATGTCTTGTTGCCAATCGAAGATGTGGACTTCAATTGTCTTTTGTTTTGAAGATGACACTGTGGGTTTATAACCAATGTTCATCATCCCCTTGGCTTGTTTCCCATCTATATAGACGCGCACCGCGTATACACCGTTGCTGGGAATCAATTTGTAATCTTCCCCTAAAGCCAGGTTTGCCGTCGGAAATCCAAATTCCCTGCCAAGTTGATCTCCCTTAACGATTTTGCCACTTAATTGGTATGGAGAGCCGAGCAATTTTGATGCGAGAAGTACCTGCCCTTCGCTTAAAGCTAGTCTTATTTTGGTCGAGCTCACTTGACAATTTTCTACTTCATGGGCTGGGATCTCCTCAAGATCAAACTGATACATCGACGAAAACTCCTGAAGTTGGCTAAAATCTCCTTCTCGGTTTCTTCCAAAATGATGGTCGTATCCAACTATAAGTTTGGAGACTCCAATTTTACCAACCAGAATATCGCGAACATATTCCGTAGCACTTAGTCTTGAAAAACTTTCAGTAAAAGGCTGGACTATTAGATTTTGAAGCCCAGCATTTTCGAGAAGCACGAACTTTTCGTCTCGTGTATTGAGTAATTCGAGCCCATGATCTTCAGGATGAAGAATCATTCTTGGATGTTTTGCAAAAGTGAATAGCGTTGACTCGCCTCCAATTTCGTTTGCGGCAGAATTTAGACGATCGATGATCTTTCGATGTCCTAGATGCACTCCATCAAAGGTTCCCGTAGTGAGAACGGGCTTAGAGATGGCTTTTGCTTCTTCGAGGTTGGTGAAAATTCTCAATTCCAAAGGAGTGTGAGGGAAAGAAAATCAGGTGAATACGCTGCAAATATAGCCCAATAAAAAGGCTTGAACCTCGCCTTCTTCACAAGCCTTTGAATTTTCTGAACACAAGTTGTTTAGTCTGTAAGTAAGGATTACTTTCGCGACGATTTTTGAAAGCTGTATAAATCACAGAACATGTCTGAAAACATTGGTAAAGTAGCTCAGGTAATAGGCCCAGTTGTGGACGTTACTTTTTCTGGAAGTAAAGACCTTCCAAATATTCTCGATGCACTTATTATTAAGAGAGACGGAGATGACCTCATTCTTGAGTGTCAGCAACACGTTGGAGAAGATACGGTGCGTGCAATTTCGATGGACTCGACTGAGGGTCTGCGAAGAGGAGTAGAAGTTGTGGCTACAGGCCAGGCGATTACAATGCCCACGGGTGAAAAGATAAAAGGTCGTCTGTTTAACGTTGTTGGAACTGCCATCGATGGTATCGGTGAAGTTGACAACGCAGGTGGATACGGTATTCACCGCGAGCCGCCAAAGTTTGAAGATTTGTCGACAGCAACCGAGATTCTCTTTACGGGCATCAAAGTGATTGACTTGATTGAGCCTTATGCTAAGGGTGGTAAGATTGGTCTCTTTGGTGGTGCCGGTGTAGGAAAGACGGTATTGATCATGGAGTTGATCAACAACATTGCAAAAGGATACGAAGGACTTTCAGTTTTCGCCGGTGTAGGTGAGCGTACTCGTGAGGGTAACGATCTACTTCGAGAGATGATTGAGTCTGGTGTAATCAAATACGGAGAAGGATTCAACGAAAGCATGGAAGCTGGTGGTTGGGACTTGAGCAAAGTCGACATGAACGAACTAGCTCAGTCGCAAGCAACGCTTGTTTTCGGTCAGATGAATGAGCCTCCTGGAGCCCGTGCACGTGTGGCACTTTCAGGACTTACTGTAGCGGAGTACTTCCGTGATGGTGATGGTGATTCAGGTGGACGTGATATCCTATTCTTTATCGATAACATTTTCCGCTTTACGCAGGCCGGTTCTGAGGTGTCAGCACTTCTTGGACGTATGCCTTCTGCGGTAGGTTACCAGCCAACTCTAGCAACAGAGATGGGTGTGATGCAGGAGCGAATTACTTCTACAAAGCGAGGTTCTATTACATCTGTACAGGCAGTATACGTACCTGCGGATGACCTTACTGACCCTGCACCAGCAACAACGTTTGCTCACTTGGATGCCACTACGGTACTTTCAAGAAAAATCGCCGAGCTAGGAATTTATCCAGCGGTAGATCCACTTGATTCGACTTCTAGAATTCTTACTCCAGAGGTTGTAGGTGAGGAGCATTACAAGTGTGCGCAGGATGTTAAAGAGATTCTTCAGCGATATAAAGAGCTTCAAGATATCATCGCAATTCTTGGTATGGACGAGCTTAGTGAAGAGGACAAATTGGCCGTTCATCGTGCACGTCGTATTGCTCGTTTCCTTAGCCAGCCGTTCCACGTAGCTGAGCAGTTTACAGGACTTGAGGGTGTACTTGTGCCAATCGAAGAAACTATCAAAGGATTCAACATGATCCTTAATGGTGAGATGGATGAGTATCCAGAGGCTGCATTTAACTTGAAAGGTTCTATAGAGGAAGTAGCTGAGGCAGGAAGAAAAATGCTTGAAGAAACTGAAGCATAAATTCTATGACAGTAGAGATTCTTACACCCGAAAAAGCGCTATTCACAGGCGAGGCAAAATTGGTCTCCCTTCCTGGATCTGACGGAAGCTTGGGTATTCTAAGTAATCACGCTCCTTTGATCACAACTTTGAAAAAGGGCGTGGTAAAAGTCGAAGACGAAAAGGGCAATGCCCAGTCTTTTGAGGTAAATGGTGGTACTGTTGAGGTTCTCAATAATCGAATGATTATCCTAGCGGAATAAGCTTTCCTGTTATCCAGAGCTCGGCGATCCAATGCCTGGTTTTCATCTAAGAAATTTTCTTCTTTTCCCTTCGCCTTTAGTGATTCGGAGATGCGAGAGCATGATCAGCATCGATGCCATATACAGAGGTATCAACGGTATCTTGAATCTAACGAGCGCTCCAAAGTTTGACGTAGTCAGTCCAATCATGAAGGCGAATACAATGCTGAAAAAGATACTGTACATGATGACAGGATTTTCCGCGATGAGCTTATAAAGCACCCTCCTGCGAATGCTGAAGAGAACGACTATCGTGATTCCAAGCATGAACAAGTTCTCGAGGCCAGATAGGATCATTACGATGTTTTTACTCTCCCATATATAAGGCCGAAAAAGCCCTGCTTCGACAGCGGGAGGAATCTTTCTAGCGATGCTCAAAGGAGTCGCATCAAATTCCCCAATATCGAAGCTGTTCCCATCATAATACTCCTGTTTGAGGTCATTTTGGATGATAACGGCTGTGTTGAGCGCCTTTTCTGGGGCGAACTTGCCTAGTGCACCGCTCATTTGTGTTAGCATGAAATAGCTTCCCGTTATTATCGACACATAGGTGAACGGAACTATGATGTAGCGGAAGTACTTGTTTCGAATTTTTTTGATTTTGGAGTAAAAGAACCAAACCATGGTGCCGGGCAAGAGGATAATCAGAATGTACGGTTTGATCGAGAGAATGACATACCCACTTGCGATCAACATGAGCCATCTGAGGATGACGTTGCCTTTTCTGGAAATAATCAGGTTTGTTGCCACGATGAAATAGCAGGTAGCGGCCAACGTAAAAGAGTCTTTTAGAATTCCAGATCCCCAAAAAATCACGCTTGGCATGAAGAGAATTCCGATAGCCAAATGACCAGCTTCTCTGGGAAAGTATGAGGTGAACATGCGGTATAATCGCCATAATCCACCGTAGGTAAATACGGATATGAGTACCGTGGTAATGAAATAACTCTTACCACCGATAAGGAGGAATGGCACCAATAGTTTGATCACCGTTCGGGTTTTTGCGTCACCAAACATATACCACATGGGGGCGCCCGTTTCTCGCGTGAATATGCTCTTAACTTCCTCGCTTCCTTCACCCGTATAAACAACTAAGAAATCACTGAAGTTGGACTCAAAAAGATTGCAAAAGGCCCTAGCGCATTCGTAATAGCTAGTAGTGTCTGCTTGCCCGTAGTGGAAAATGTAGACAGCAGCGAAAAAGAGTCCGCCACCTATTTTGGCCCACAATCCCCAAAGGAAGTAGCGGTACTCGGGAAATCTTGCAAGATTCTTACGCTTGATGTAGCCTGAGATAAAAAAGACTAAAAGCAGGAGCAAAAAGAGAACCGGGTACTCCCAAAGCTCTATCGGTATTTTGCCATATGTGAAAGTCTTGATATACATCAGGCGTGATGATAAGGTAGACCTTTGATGATGGTGTGCGCGCGATAGATTTGTTCCAAGGCCAACACCCGCACAAGTTGATGAGAGAATGTCATCGCCGAAAGCGAGATCTGCCCGGTCGATTTAGCATAGACCTCATCTGAAAAGCCATAAGCGCCACCAATCACTAGAGCTATAGATTTTGTTCCGCTTAGACCTTGTTTCTCGAAAAACTTTGCAAACTGCTCTGATGAGTATGATTTACCTCGCTCGTCGAAAAGAAAGATCTTACTGCCCTCGCAATGCTTCAGAATTGCCATTCCTTCTTCTTTCTTCACGGCTTCAACGTCCTTCGACTTCAATTTCACATGCACTTCATCGTAAGTGAAGCTTGCCAAACCTCGCATGCGCTGGACGTACATTTTAGCCCCGTCAGCGACAAAGGGAAAATTGCTTTTAGCTATGGTTATAAGCCTGACTTTCAATGACTTGTGGTTTCAAAGGGAATAAAGGCGCGAATTTAGTACTATTGATGCACGGTGAAAATGGTTAAATTTCCACTTATCTCGCGTTTTTGGCTCAATAGTTGAGCTTTTAGAGAGAAATTAAATTTGAATTAGATGAAAGCGTTGGTTTTGACATTATTTCTCGGAATGACTGTGGCTTTTAGCGCTCAGGACATAACTCCAGCGGTGGTCAAGGCGATAGAATCGGGTAACGCAGCGGCTTTGACCATGCATTTAACCCCGAGTGTGGACTTGACAATTGGAGATGACGAGGATATGTATCCAGTCGATCAGGCGACAAAAAAGATTGCTACGTTCTTCGAGACTCACAAGCCAATTGGCTTTGAGATCAAGCACAAAGGCACGTCGAAATTGGATGACCAATATCGTATTGGCGATTTGACAACGGCTAAAGGAAAGTATCGCGTGACATTCTTTATTAAGAAATCTGATAAGGGCATGAAAGTTAAACAGCTCCGAATCGAAGATTTTGACGACGACTTCTAGCTACAATGCTCGGAAAAAATTGAACCGCTTTTCGCCATGTTTGTTATTTCGTAAGGCGGTTTTTTGTGTCCTCCGAAATTTTGGCGCTGGAAGATCTTTATCCTTTCATTTCCATCTATAAAGGCTCGAGATTTCTTTATAGTTATTCGATAACCCCTTGGACGATCTTGAACTCTTCGTTAGTATTTTGCAGCCGAAATCAGCATAATGAATTTAGACTACTGGATTGATCAAGTTTTGGCAGAAGACATCGGAGAGGGAGATCACTCGACCTTGTCTTGTGTGCCTAAGGAAGCAATTGATGAGGCTATCTTGCTGGTAAAGGAGCCTGGAATTCTGGCAGGAATAGAGGAATCTCAGCAGATTTTTCATCGTTTTGACCCCAATCTTGAAGTAGAGGTTGCAATTCAAGATGGCAGTCGAGTTTTTCCCGGAGATCGAGCTTTTGAAGTAAAAGGCAGTGCTCGATCGATTCTGACTTCAGAGCGCCTCGTCCTGAATGTCATGCAGAGGATGAGCGGCGTAGCGACAAAAACTGATCATCTGGCTTCTATGATTTCTCACACTTCTGCCACGCTTTTGGATACTCGAAAAACAACTCCCGGCATGCGCGGCCTTGAAAAGAAGGCTGTGACTATCGGCGGAGGTTCAAATCACCGCCACGGATTGTATGATATGATTATGCTGAAGGATAACCACCTCGACTATGCAGGTGGATTAGAGCCGGCATTAGCACGAACTCGAGCATATTTAGCAGAACGAAACTTGGATCTGAAGATTGAGGTCGAAGTCAGGGATCGTGAGGAGCTTTTGGAATTATTGAAGCTAGATCTCCCAGACCGAATAATGCTTGATAATTTTCCTCCTGTTGATTTAGTTTGGGCTTGTGGACTCATTGATGGTAGAGCCGAAACGGAAGCGTCAGGAGGTATTAAAGAGGAAACAATCGTGAGTGTTGCCGAAACTGGTGTTGATTTTATTTCAGTTGGTGCGCTCACCCATTCGGTTAATAATCTTGATCTGAGTTTAAAAGCAAAGTCTTCGCTAGATTGATGAAAAAGTGGTTCAATAGGATACTTGGGTTACCATTAGTGGTCAAGGCCACTGATGTTATGAAGAGGTTTCATCCTTGGGGTTTCGAAGGACTGTCATTATACGCGGTAATGAAATTTTTCATTGAAGGAGTTCAGAAAGGTGCGCTTTCTACTCGATCCGCCGCGATTTCATTCAGACTGTTTTTGGCCATTTTTCCCTTGCTCATCGTTTTGGTGATGGTCATTCCTTATGTGCCGATAGACAACTTTAAAGTGATTTTGTTTGAGAACATCCGATTTTACTTTCCAGGAGACTCTTTCGTCTGGATTGAACAAACTTTGGAGCAGTTGTTCTTCCGTCAACACGATGGCTTGCTTTCGTTTGCTTTTGTCTTAGTGTTGTTTTATGCATCAAACAGTGTCAATGCTATTCTTCAGGGATTTAATGGGTCCTACAACATAGAGAAGCGTGGAAATATTTTGGTTGTTCGTGGTGCATCTGTCGTGTTGATGTTGATTCTGAGTTTTCTTATGACACTCGCTGTAGCTCTAATCCTGTTCAGCGGAAAGGTCTTTGGTTACCTTCTTGAAATAGACATTCTCCCGAGTCAGGGTGTGGTTTACCTTCTTGAGGTGGCCAAGTGGCTCATCACTGTTTTGCTGATTTACTCTACGATTTCTACTTTATACAACGCGGGAGACATGAGAAGAAAAAGATGGAAGATCTTCTCGGCTGGAGCGAGCTTCGCGACACTCTTCTTCGTGATTTCTTCTTTGGTATTTGCGTGGTTTGTGACTGATGTTGTCAATTACACTGAAGCATATGCCAGCTTAGGATCGATAATGGTTTTGTTGATTTGGATGAATTTTGTGAGTACCATTCTTTTGCTGGGTTTTGAATTGAACGCGAGTATCCATAGAGCGAAACGATCTCATAACGAGGAGCTTTTGCTAGCTGAGGAAGAGGATCAAGTTACCGATACTTTATAGTATTCGATTCACAAAAGTATTCCGTCGACCGAGTTAATTTGGAGGAGGCACGCCTAATCTTAATTCGGATTATTAGAATGCAACATTGTACCGTATGTTTCATTCCTATAATTCTCTTGTGCTGCACCCTGTTCTCCATGTATAAATCCGAGACAAGGTCTATTGATCCTCTCAAGGGATTATGGATATTCTATCTTAAATTGGCAGCAAAAGATTCAACACATTCGATCCTTTTGATCGACACTAAATGACAACCATGAGATATTTGATTTGCATGCTGGCCATGGCTATGGGATTTACAACTCTAGCCCAATCTCCAATAGGTAAATGGAAAACTATCGATGATGAGACTGGAAGAGAGAAGTCGATCGTTGAAATCACCGAACGCGACGGAAAACTTTATGGAAAGATCATCGAGCTTTTCCGATTGCCAACCGAAGATCAAGATCCTAGATGTGACGATTGTGAAGACGATCGTAGAGACAAGAAAGTCCTAGGAATGGAGATCATCCGCGACATGGAACAGGACGATGACGAATGGGAAGACGGAACCATCTGCGATCCAAAAGATGGAAAGATTTACGACTGCAAGTTGTGGGTAGATGAAGACGATCCCAACAAGCTTCAGGTAAGAGGATACGTTCTGTTTTTCTTCAGAACCCAGACTTGGATTAGACAGTAAAGCTTAACCCTTTCTTAAAAATTTATTGACTTGGGTGTTGATGTCTGGGGACAATTTCATCAGGTAAATGAACACCCCTAGAGCCCCGGCGCTTACCCCACTTTTTAGTGGAATGATTAGATAAGGACTAGCTTCAATTTTGATCATGTGGATCAATGCCGCTGCTGCTATCAGAAGCGCAATGAGCCAGAATTTTCCATTTGCTGGGTTTATTCCAAACTTCTCATTGATGAAGATCATCTTTAGAGCATTGTAAACGAAGAATGTCAGAGCCGTAGCAATTGCCGCTCCTTCGATCCCCATGCCAAGAAACTGAGGGCTGATGAATAGGTAGTTTGTGCCAATCGTCAATCCAATAAGCGAGAGGTTGAGCCATAGGTTGGTGCGGAAGTATCTTGAATAAACAAGAATACCGCCTGACACCCCGCTCGCCATATAGGTCAATTTTGAGAGACCGATAAATAGCACCACCCATTTTCCATTGCCAAATTCTCCAGGCATCAAACTCATCAATTCATCAATACTAACCCATACCGCAACGAAGATTATTCCCCCGAGAATGAGCTGGTCTCGGCAAGATTTGTTGTAGACATCCGCTAATGTTTGGTGATCATTTTCGGACAAAGCCTTGGAGGCAACGGGATTGGCAACGGCGAGAATAGCGCGCTGCGGCATTTGCACAAGTGTGCCGATATAAGCCGCAAAGGCGTAGAACCCAACGTTACTTACCGTCATCAGCAAGCCGACCATCAGCACGTCGAGCTGATTCACAATGGTCGTTGCACCTTTGTCCAAAACAGAGTAGGCGCCATAGACCATCATCTCTCGTTTGGGCAATTTCTCATCTCCACCGCGAAAAGTATAACCATGGGCTACGCTATAGATGGTGAGAATCAAGGTGGCCAGAATGTATCCGCCAACAAAACCGATTAATAGTTGATCAAAGGAGAGAATGTCGATCAAGAATAGTGTCGCGATTCCTAAGTAATAGCCCTTTAGAAAAGTCTCATTGAGAAATTGATGAAAAGAGGATTTTAGGATCGCATTGACATATCCCTGAAGCATCAAGAAAAGGATATATGACCCAGCAAGGATGCCGATAAGGTGTAATTTACCTTCGATCAGCCCAGCTTCTTCCTTAAAAATGAGCTTGCACATGGCCTCCCCGCCAATAATCAAAGAGGCAGACATCAAACCAATTCCAGTTAAGGCAATCCAAAAGACAAACCGAAGTACTCCCCCGGGTTGCTCTCGTTGTCTATTAAAAAAACGAATGATGATGTTGGTAGCTCCGAAACTGAAGATTTGGGAGAGAATCATGAACGTCGCTATGATAAGCCTCAGCGTACCCCATCCTTCTGGAAAAGACTCGAATGCATGGGGGAGTACCAACAAGGTGTTGATGGCTCCAGCAAGAAAACCGAGCCCAATGAAAACGAGGTTGCGCTTCGCCTGGTTGGCGATAATTCCCATAAAAAGGATTTGGTCAAACTTAAGAAACTGACAACCAGCTGACTATATTCGAGCGCTGAATTATCAAGAATTACAATATTTGTTCCAACCTAGAATAATGGCTCATAAAAGCGCACAAGTTCGATACAAAAGAACCCTGAGGTTTCTCAAGGAAACGGCCACTCCGCCTATGCGGATTCTGGATCTTGGTATTGATAATGAGTTTTCGCAGATCATGCGAGAAGAGGGATTTGTTGTGGAGAATACTGGTGGCGAAGACCTCGATTTTGATGCCTCATCTGTTAGCGAGAAAAGCTACGATTTGGTTACTGGCTTTGAAATTCTCGAGCATTTGATAAACCCAATGGGTGTTCTTCAGGCGATAAATGCGGATAAAATCATGATGTCAATTCCGATGCGTTTGTGGTTTGCGAAAGCTTATCGCAGTTCAGTAGACCCTTGGGATCGTCACTATCATGAGTTTGAGGATTGGCAGTTCGATTGGTTGGTAGAGAAGGCTGGATGGAAGATAACTCGACGAGCTAAATGGACTTCGCACCCATCTAACCCATTCGGCTTTAGACCTATACTTCGCTACTTTACTCCTCGGTATTACATCATCGAAGCCGTGAGAGGTAACAAATAATCCCAGCATTTTGAGAATAGGCATCGTCGTCGATAATGAATTTGATCAGGATGTACGCGTGCGCGGTCAGCATGCCATTCTTGAGGAGACCTTCGGCTCTGTGCCTGTTCTATGCTACGATTTGGGTTCAGAAGAACTCAGGCAATTGAAGAATATTGAGAGATTGAAAGTAGACCGAAAGTGGAGAAATCGCTGGTTTGGTCTTCAAAATCGCTGGGACAAGTACTCTCAGTTTTGGGGCAAAGCCATTGCCAAATTTATCCGAGACAACGAGTTGGATGTAATTCATGTCCACGATCTGTACATGGCCAAAGCCGCGAAGATTGGCGTGAACGGCTTGGCCTGTAAGATTATTCTGGATCTTCATGAAAATTATCCAGCCAGCGTACTCACACAAACTTGGGCCAAAAATGGTTTGAAGGGTTTCTTGGCGAATGCCTCAAAGTGGGGTGAAAAGGAACCCAAATTTCTCGCAATGGCTGATCGCATTATCACTTTGAGCGATCATTTTGCTTTGTCATTGAGCACGAGATACAACATCTCTTCAGATCGATTTACCACGATTCCCAATGTGCCTAACATGGATTCGTATGATCTGAAAGTGGAAGCAATTCCCGTTTCGGAAAGGATCACGCTCTGCTACTACGGGGGAGTTGCCGAGCGACGTGGTGTGCTTTGGCTGATGCAGAAGTTTATTAAAAATGAACTTCAATCCAAGTTTAAACTAAAGATAATTGGGCCAATAGATGCCTCTGATCAGGTCGAGTTTGACGCGCTACTTACGGCTGCAGGAGCTTCCTGTGAGTACGTAAAATGGATAACTAATCGGGACCTTGGGACATATTTAAATGATGTGCACATCGGTCTTTGCCCAATAGACAAAAACCCACAACACGAAAGTGGGGTGGCCAACAAAGTGTTTCAGTACATGATGTTTGGGCGTCCGGTTCTGGTATCCAATTGTATTCCTCAAAAAGAACTCGTTGAGAACTATTCATGTGGATTTAGCTACATCGCTCGAGATGAAAGGTCATTTCTAGAATGCCTCGAAGAGATTGAGAACACCTCACTTGAGGATTTGGTTTCTATGGGTGAAAACGGACGTAATGCAGTCAGCGAGGAATTGAATTTGAAAATAGTTCAAGCTGATTTACTCGAAATCTACCAAGGGTTGGCTACCGATTCGGCTATTAAATTTCCATAAGCAAATCCGTCACGCGCTAAGTCGCAAGCCCAAAACACATCAGAGGCACCTGCGCCCTTTTTGTCTACGTGAGTCTTCTTTTTTTAAGAGTTGAGAATACGTTGCACTAGGTCCGAGAGGGATAAGGTAAGACGCTCGCGTGAGTAGTCCTCAATTTTCTGTGAATCAATCGTTAGTGATCCTAATTTGTGTTGTTCAAACATGCGAGACAAATGCTGTTTTAAACCGCTCACATCGCCGAAATCAACGGCCCAACCAGACTGTGTATGGTCTAATAATTTGCTCAGATCTCCATCAGTTGGGGCGATAGCTAAAATGGGTCGCTTGGCCTTTAGGTATTCGAAGATTTTCCCAGTGAGAATCATCTTCGCATTTTTTGTCTGATTAACTAAAAGCAACAGAATCTGATTTTCCATCAGATGAGTTAGAAGCTCTTTATGTGGGACATAATCGACTACTTCGACGTGTTTCCATAGATCGAGAGATTCTAGTTCTTGGCGAGCTTTAATGTCTACTTTGCCTATGAAACGGAGTTTAAGTTCTGATGTGAAAGTGACATTCGTAGCGCATAATTCGGACAGGGCTTTCCAAAGAGCAGGTGCATTGCGATCTGGCGTAAGTGAACCGACATGGGCTATGTTAAAACCTGATTTGAGCTCGACTGGATTGGCTGATCCAAAGTCGTCGTCATCGTAACCATTAGGTATGTCCGTTATGTCATCGGCCTTTTTCAAATTCGAAAAAGACTTGGCCATAGTTTGACTTACTACGACCAGATGATCGCATTTCTGAATTACTCTTTTCTCCAGTTCGGCATGTTTCGCCTTGCTTCTATCGGTCAAACGGAGTTCGTCAACAAAGTCGATTTCAGTCCAAGGATCACGAAAGTCGGCAAGCCATGGTGTCCTGAATTTTTCCTTGAGCGCGAGTGCAATTAAGTGCATGCTGTGTGGTGGCCCAGTGGAAATTATAATGTCGAATTTCCCTTTTTGCACTCGAGGAGACAGGAATTTTATCGAAGGTCCGATCCAGAATTTACGAGCATCGGGAATAAACCAGTTTCCTCTGACCCAACGAGAGAGCTTTTCTGCCTTGCTCGGTTCTTTTTCTTCACTCATGAAGCTGGCGCCTATCCCGTCTTTCTTACT
>Ga0206679_10000066_pt1 | contig 70951 bp, 59 predicted proteins | sample M110012015metaG_FD_155464 | JGI IMG/M metagenome (GOLD analysis project Ga0206679, IMG submission 155464) | Ammonia-oxidizing marine archaeal communities from Monterey Bay, California, United States - M1 100m 12015 | ecosystem: Environmental > Aquatic > Marine > Intertidal zone | place: USA...
AGCCTCGGAACACAGTGGAGCGCATCGACTTGCTATTTCACAATTACGAGGAGGGTTTTCTCGCGAAATAGGTGCTTTACGTGAATCACTTATCGGATTTGCAGGTCTTCTGGAACTCGAACTTGACTTTTCGGAAGAAGACGTAGAGTTCGCTGATCGAAATCGCTTCAACGAACTCCTCAAAGATCTTCTTACGCGCATCTCTTCCCTTGCCGCCTCTTTCAGAGCTGGAAATGCTATAAAATCTGGTGTACCCATTGCCATACTTGGCGCCCCCAACGCTGGAAAGTCAACCCTTCTTAATGCTCTCGTGGGAGATGATAGAGCCATCGTTTCAGACACGCCAGGAACTACTCGCGACATTATTGAGGATACTTGCGTGATCGGCAGCACTCTTTTCCGGTTTATCGATACGGCTGGTCTTCGCCCCACAGAAGACTCAATAGAATCGGAAGGCATCAGGCGGGCCAAAGACAAAGCCGAATCCGCGCACTCTGTACTTTACCTACTCGATCCCTCAGAATACACGGCTTCATCGGGTTCTTCAGCAATCGAGGAATTAAATCTGCCTGAAGAAGTTAGTGTAATAGCCGTTTGGAATAAATGTGATCTTGGTGGAAACCACCCCCCTGTTGAAGGCGCCTCTCATACCATTGAAATATCTGCCTCAGAAGGATCTGGTTTAAATGAACTTAAAGATTTACTGAACTCATCTCACGGTCTAGAAGCCTCAGTGTCCTCTTTAGTTGTTACAAATGAAAGGCACTATGAAGCTTTAATTTTAGCTGAAAAATCTTTGCTAGCAGTCCAATCTGGATTAAATGGTGATGTTCCCTCAGACCTCGTTGCAATAGACGTACGAGAATCACTACAACACCTTGGCTCTATCACTGGTGCTGTACATGCAGATGATATCCTAGGACATATATTTTCTCATTTCTGTATCGGAAAGTAAATAGTTTTTATCTTGTATGTTAAATCACTTCTAACCAATTATGACCTCACAGCACTCAACCAAGTTTTTCGCGTACTCAATCTTATTTTTTCTCGGCCTACTGGCTCCTAGTCTTAACGCCCAAAACCTAGACAGCCTATTACAGGTTGTAAAAGAAATGGAGCCTTCTATTGAAAAAGCTGAACTTTTGCTGGAAGTTGCTGACCACCAAAACACAATTAGCTTGTACATAGATGGAATTAATACTTCTAAATCTGCAATAAAGATATTTCGTGATTTTCGTGATGATAACGGTGAAGCAGAAGCACTCCATTCTTTAAGTCGATGTTACATACAACTAAGAGAATATGATCTTGCAGAAATAACATTAGAGAAGTCTATGTTGATTTACAAAAGCAATAATAACCTTGACAATCAGGCAAATATACATTCAACTTTTGGGACATTGTACGCTTGGAGAAGCGAATCTTTAGAAGATCAATTTAAAGCAAAAGAGCACCTATTTGAAGCTATTTCATACAGGCTAGAACATAATGATTATAGTGCCTTAGCTAATGACTATTTTGAATTAGCTGTATTATCAAATAATCAAAATGATGTCGCAAAAACACTTGAGTATTATTATAAGGTTATAGAAATATGTCGCGACAGTAGATATGTAATTAATATAAAATCTAATAGACTAGCAGCAGCATATGCTAATAGCGGACAGGTCTATAAAGACGCCTATGAAAATGATTTGGCTATAGAATATTATTTGAAAGCAATAGAGAGTTTACCTGATGATGCAAACATGTCAAACAGGTCTATAATGTATAATCACATTGGTGAATTGTACAACAGGGGAAATGACTTTGAAACAAGTTTTAATTACATCTATCGTTCAATAAGAATTGGCGAAGACTTAGAAAATGTGTATAGGCTTGAACAAGGATACCGTTTAATCGGAGATATCCATCTAGAAAACAACAATTTAGATTCCGCCCATTACTATTTGACAAAAAGTTATGATTTAGCAAATAAATCAGATTTCAATCTGGATGTCGCAAACAATTCTCTTGGAAATTATTATTTAGTTAGTGGTGATCTTAATTCTGCGATTGAATGTTTTGAAGCTGGGATCAGAATAAATGATTATGTCGAATCATATAAGGGATTAGCCGATTGTTTTAAATTAAATGGGGAGTTCTCAAAATCAACAAATTACCTGGAGTTATACCTTATTAAAAAAGATAGTTTAAATAATATACTACGTATCCCAGCGGTTAGTCTAGCTAACACAAAACAAGAGCAGGAATTATCCTCAAAAGAGAAGAGGCGTACTGAAGAAGAGGAGGCCGCTACTTTAAAAGAGCGTAACTACTTACAGTACTCTGCCGCGATGCTAGCAATCGTAATCCTTCTGTTGGTTTTAAATTTAGTAATCAGTATTAAACTCACACCATTAGCGATAAAGGCTATGGCGTTCATCACAATACTAACCCTCTTTGAATTTATTCTTGTTTACCTCGATCCACATATTGAGGCATTGACAGATAGTGAGCCTTTGTTGAAATTAGGAATCAATGTGGTGATTGCAGCTCTTATTTTCCCAGTCCACACTTTCATCGATAGGAAGATGAATAAAAAGCCGTAACTAAATATCTCATAGTCTTCTTTTAGACTAATAAGATACAGTTATTCAGGTTTTACACTGTAAATATTGCTGAAATTAATCGACAATAGTGCTTTGAATTATTTGAAAGCGAGTGAACTGCGAGGGTTGCAGGAGCAATATTTCTGTAGAGGATTATTAAACGCTAAAACAGAAAAAAGGTAATAATTACGAATTGTTGTAATTGACAAAAATCTCTCATTTTCACCTTTTTTAACCTCTTTTTATCATAAAAGCGACAAAAAAGCTACAAAAGTAAGAAAAAACTGAATAAATCGTGAAAATGCAGTTTCGTTCATAAACAACAAACCCTAGCTGATAAGTAGGTATAAAACCAACCTTATTTCCTGTTCAAAAACAAGTTCCACGCAAATGATAAAACTGAAATTTCAAAGTTCAGACCAATATCATTTATTTGTTTGAACCTGAGCCGTCAACCCATTACCAAAATCTTGTATAATTGTTGTCCTGAAGTCTGATATAACACCTCCGTAATGTTAAATACACACTTCTAGCAAAATTACCGACCTTTGCAATCTGAAATTTGAAGATTATGGTTCAGGTAACAAAAAGTATTGAGCAAAAGAAAATCGAGGTTATGGCCCCAGCAGGTTCTTGGGAAGCTCTAACTGCAGCTATTCAAGGTGGTGCTGATTCCGTGTACTTCGGCATAGAACAACTCAATATGAGGGCGAGGGCTTCAAGTAACTTTACCTTAGAGGATCTCAAAGAAATTGCTGCTATTTGTAATGACAAGGGTGTGAGAACTTATATCACCCTGAACACTATTATATACGATCACGATCTTACACTGATGAAGAGCATTGTTGATACGGCTAAAGAGGCTGGTATAACTGCTATCATAGCTTCAGACCAAGCCGTAATCGGATATGCATCAAGCGTGAAAATGGAGGTACACATCTCCACCCAATGCAATGTAACAAACCTCGAGACCGTTAGGTTTTTCGCTCACTTTGCAGATGTAATTGTACTGTCTAGGGAGTTAAGCCTTCTTCAAGTAAAGGAGATTACCAAGACCATTGAAAAAGAAAAAATTTGCGGGCCGGCAGGTAACCTTATTCAAATTGAAATATTCGCTCATGGAGCTCTTTGCGTAGCTGTGTCAGGCAAATGCTACATGAGTCTTCACACGAATAATTCCTCTGCAAATAGAGGGGCATGTGTACAAAACTGTCGCAAAACTTATACTGTAACAGATACTGAAACTGGTGAGCAGCTAGCTATAGACAACGAGTTTATTATGTCGCCTAAGGACCTTTGCACAATTGGATTCATAGACCAAGTCCTAGAATCGGGAGTCACCGTACTTAAGCTAGAAGGCCGTGGGCGGGCACCTGAATACGTAAAAACGGTAACGGAGTGTTACCGCCAGGCTGCCGATGCGCACATAGCTGGCACATACACAAAAGAGTTGGTTGTAGAATTAATGACCAAGCTAGAAACCGTCTACAACAGGGGGTTTTGGGATGGATACTATTTAGGCCAAAGATTAGGCGAATGGGCTGGTGTACATGGATCTAAAGCTACTAAGAAGAAAATTTTCCTTGGAAAAGCGATCAAATACTATCCGAAGATTAAAGTCGCTGAATTCCAAATTGACGCTCAGCAGATGAAAAAGGGTGACAACATCCTTATTACAGGTAAGACCACTGGAGTTCTCGAATTCGAGATGTCTTCTATGCGTATAGATGACGCTACTACTGACGTGGCGAAAAAAGGCGACAGAATTACGTTTCCCATAGAGAGCAACATTCGCCCAGGTGACAAACTCTATAAAATGATTGAAGCTTGATCCAAATTACACAACAGCGCAACAAGTGCATTGGGTGTAATTATTGCGTAGAGCTAGCTCCCGAGCGTTGGCGTATGAGTAAAAAGGATGGGAAAAGTATTCTTTTAGAAGCGCGCGAAAAAAAAGGTTTCCATACCGTGGAAGTACACGACATGGAACACCTTGAAAACGTTGCAGCAGCCGAGGCCTGCCCTGTGAACATCATTCACATTAAAAAGCTCAAGTAAGAACTTTTATCTTTGAACTGCGATTTGGCGTACTGATGTTCCGCCATCACCACGAATTGAGATTGAGTAAATTCCATTTTGGAGATCTCCCAAATCAAGGACGATACCATAATTACCAGCGTCAACACCAGTAACGAACACCAAGCGCCCCATACTGTCATGAACTTCTACATACTCTACATTTAATACAGAGTTTGAGTAAAGGTTAACGAAACGCGAAGTAGGGTTGGGTCCCAAAGTGAAAGGCAGAGGATCTAAATCATTCAATCCATAAGTATCGTCCACGTACACATTACCTTCATCAGTACATCCGTTAGAATCAGTAACTGTAACATGGTAAACACCATCCTCAAGTCCATTGGGATCAGCAGTTTCTCCCGAAGACGAATCAACCCATTCGTAGGTGTAAACCCCAGAACCACCTGTAGCAGTAGCAGTTCCGATTCCTGAAGAATCGCCAAGATCACCCGTTGCAGATAATGTTATCTCAACTTCATCAGGGCCTTCAACTACGATATTGATAGAAGACATGCAACCGCCTAGGTCAGTAGCGACAACATTGTAACTCCCCACAGATTGGCTAAATTCACCTGAATAGTTTTGTAGTAACGGTGAATTCCCCAATGCAAACCAAACAGAGTCCGCAGCACCAACAGCACCATCCGCAATAACATGAATAAGTGCGTTATCTTCAAAGCAAAGTACGTTTGTATCATCAAGTGTGTATGTGAGTGAAATGTAGCAGCAAGAATTGTCTTCGAGGGTAGCTTCGAAATCGTAGTTGTTAGCATTATCATCCATACACCCAGAGCAAGAAGAATTATCCCCTCCGCAAACAAAGCATTCATCGAAGAACAAACAGTTGCCGATATCTGTGATAGCGAGTTCGCTAAAGTTACAGGCAAGTGAGTCCGTACAACCAAGTGTTGGGTCGCAATTGAGCATCAATAAATCAAGCGAATTCGCCACGTTAAGACGTCCTCCAGTAACGGTCTCGGTCAGTAGTCCCGACAATTCATCCACCCCATCAAAGAGGAATCCCCTCACGAGATCGGCTGTGCCTTGAGGATCGACCAGAGCATTTGACGCAATTGAAGAGCAAGGCGCGCTGTACAATAACGCTACCGCACCAGCTACGCACGGACTTGCAAATGAAGTTCCTGAAGTGTTCGAATACGAAGTGCCCGATCCAGAGGGTAAGTAAACATTTTCGCCAGGAGCCCCTAAATCAATTGTGGTTTGTCCATAAGCCGAGAAAGTTCTCACATCGTTGTTATTCGTAGCGGTAACTGAAACCATATAGTCTGAACTACATCCGGTAGGCATATCGCCTTGGGTGTCGATGTTATATTCCGCATTCGCAGTAGCTCCACAGTTGAGGATTCCCACTGCGCCTAAGTCGTCGTAGTATGCACACCAAACTGGAAAATTCGCTGGATTGGCTAAATCAATTCCCCAAGAAGCATTAGTCGCAACGACGAAGGCGCCTTGAAGTCCAGCACTGGAATTGTACATGTCTCGCATTTTATGAGGGTAGCTATAAGCCTCGATAACATTAGACTCTGAGAGCCCGCCCATTTGGACTTGCATAATGCCCACATTCCAATTCACCCCTACTCCACCAATACCGTTGTCACCAGTCGCACCAATCATTCCGCTAACAGCAGTTCCATGACCCCCAGTTGCAATGCCATCATTGCCCATGGTAGTGTTCCAGCCATTTACATCATCTACATACCCATTCTCATCATCGTCTATTCCATTCCCGTCAATCTCATGTACATTCGTCCAATGATTCGATATTAAATCTATATGCGAGTAGTTAGCACCTCCTCCTTCGAGCACACATACTACAATTCTATCTCCACCTGATGTGTATCCTCCAGTAGTGATATCCCAAGCGAAATCGCTATCTATATCGTGATCGCCACTTTGTATATGGTGCCACTGAGTCGAAAGGCTAGGGTCGTTAGGAATCGTTTCTCTATCCTCTATGTAGTGATTAAATTGTATCGCCTCTACTTTAGAATCTGAAGAAATACTTTTTATTAAGAGATCTTTCTCAGGGTAATTTTCATTGTAAGTAAAAAGATAGATATAGGACAAAGGCGAAAGAACTCTCTCCATTTTTAGGTTACAGTAGTATCCATTTACAATTAAATTTTCTCGCTCGAAGTCGGTAATAAATTCTTCATCGATATTATTATGAAACATCACAATTAGTTCTCCAAGAACGATTTCACCGGGGAGACCTAAGGCAGGAATTTGGGCTGAAGTACTCTCTAAAGTTGAGAAAGCAAAAACAATCGCCATTAAAACACCACTTAGGGATATTTTCATAATCAGATAATAGGTTTAAACTAAAAACAGGTGGCACGAAGATATAAATCTTAATTGAGTTTCCAACTTCACATATTTAATTAATATCTTTTATAAGACCCTAAATAAGTTGCAAATCCGTATTTTGCGGTTTCAAACTCGCATTAATGATGAAATCTTATGTTATGAGAGCGTCTTTATTAGCAATAACACTAATATTAATAACTGTTAGCTCATTTGGGGCTAATGATTTATTTGCTGATGGTGGTGTTTTGTTACCATCATTTACTGTTGATGCAACTCAGGGACAGGTTGGTGCTGGATTTATGGTGAATTGCACTAACACAACAACTGACCTAGACCCAGGTTGCACAGAATCCCTAACTTATACATGGTCTATTAACAATGGTGTTCAGGGTTTGGATTGGGACTTTCTCTCTAACACAAATGCAAATTCTACAGATGTTGTTATCGGTTTTATCACAGCTGGATGTTATGATATACAGCTAAATGTTATAGAATGTTTAAATACATTGGGTGCGCCCCCTATCACTATAATTGTCTCAGGGGTTCCAGAAATTACTATTCCCTCGGCTTCCTCAATTGATATCTGCGAAGGAAATAGTGTAGACATTGATTGGGAAATTGCATCAAACAATAACCAAAATGTATTGGTAGAAATCCTAGTTGATGGGGTAAGTGTATCTAACACCACTTATTCCCCAGCTTCTATTTGTTCTCCTATTGGGAGTATTGATATCACAGATATATTCACGGCAAGTGATCTTTCTGTTGGGGCTCATGAATTCGAACTAATTGCAACAGGTGGATTTAACTCATCTGTAATTTCTCATGTCGAGAGTTTTGAAGTGTTCGATAATCCAACATTCACAATTGGTGGTCTAAGTGAAATCTGTGAAGGTGAATGTATCGATCTTCATGTAAATTGGATTGACTCTCCAACAAATGCTGTAAACTTAGATTGGACTTTAGATACCTCAGCGAGCTCAAGTGGTGAATCCTTTAATTATTGTCCTACATATACTTCAGGTACTGCTGTCATTGAATTAACCGTTACTGGAATTAATACTTGTAGCTCTAGCGCAGCAATATCAGTTACAACTACACCAATTCCTGTTACGTCAATCACGCTATCTGAAATAGAAGGGTGTTCACCTTTAATAGTGGACTTTCAAGCAGAGGTAGACTTTGCTGCCATTACCGCTTGGGACTTCGGAAATGGACAAAATGATTCGGATAACCTTTCTCCTCAAATGATTTTTGATTGTGAAGACTATAATTCTGGAGATTGTTTATTCGATGTAAACTTCACCGCTATTTCAGCTTCTAACCCCAATTGTCTTTCTACAAATTCGGAAACAATTACTATACATCCTCAACCGTTAGCTGATTTTGATTTATCCTCTGAGGGGACTTGTTTCGATGTGGGTAGCGATGCCGACATTATAATAAACAACACATCTTCAGATATTACTGGGTTAAATTGTTCGGGAGGAGTTGAACCATATGCTTGGACAGTGTTCCCTACTGGTGTAACCGATTGCACAGAGTTATTTACAGATGTGCCTAATTTATTTGCTGCAGGAACTGGTGTCTTCACTATAGGTTTAGTTGCAACTGATGCTTTTGGTTGCAGTTCACAGACCTTTAAAGATTTCGATGTTTTTAGTAATCCTATACCTGAAATATCCTTTCTTCAAAATACAATATGCTTACCTCTCGAAGTTGAGATATTAAACACCTCAACTGGCGCTTCTACATTTAATCTGGAAGTTCCAGGGTTTGTTATTCCTGAAAATTTCTCCTCACCCTTTACAATTGAAGCTGAATTTCCCGGCGTATATGAAGCTGAATTGACTATTACAAGTGATGAAGGTTGTACTGTAGTTCTTGATATTGACACTGCATTTCAAGCTTGGTACCCTCCGGTTGCGGACTTTTTAGTGACTCCAGAAGAAATTCTATTTCTTAATCCAATTGTTACGTTTGAGAATATGTCCGTTGGAGGTACTGAATACATTTGGTCATTTGGAGATGGTACAGGGTCTTCCGAAGTAAGCCCAGAACATGAATATGATAGAGCTGACTCTTATGAGGTCCAGCTTCATGTAACTAACATCCACGGGTGTACTGATTTAGCGACTCAGACTATTCATGTAACTAGTGAATTACAATTATTTGTACCCAACGCATTCACTCCCGATAATGACGGGAACAATGATTCATGGGTTCCAGTAATAAATGGAGAAGAACTAATTCTTAGCTATGAATGTTGGGTTTATGATAGATGGGGTAAACTCGTTTTTAACTCTACAACAATTGGAGAACCTTGGGTAGGCGAGAATGTTGTTGATGGAGTTGGAACCCATTATGTAAGCGCCTCTGAACAATTCAGTTGGAAAATCGAAGTAAAAAAGGTAAACGGTCTTGGAGCTAGCATCTCTACTGGAACTGTATTCCTCGTACGCTAATTGTACGAATATCTCCGCCAATCGCGATAAATTAATTTTATGAAAGCATTTGTATTTCCCGGTCAGGGTGCTCAGTTTTCCGGAATGGGCAAGGATTTATATGATTTTTCTACTCTAGCTAAAGAGAGATTCGCTCAAGCTAATGAAATTCTTGGATTTAGAATAAGTGATACAATGTTTAACGGTTCGATTGAAGACCTTAAACAAACTAAAGTCACACAGCCTGCAGTCTTTCTACACTCTGTAATTCTAGCTGAACTACTGAAAGATTCTGTTTCACCAGATATGGTCTCCGGTCACAGTCTTGGAGAATTTAGTGCTTTAGTTGTAGCTGGGGGAGTAACATTTGAAGATGGTTTAAAACTTGTCTCAGCAAGAGCCAACGCTATGCAGGCGGCATGTGAAGTAACACCATCAACTATGGCTGCCGTACTTGGGTTAGAAAACGAGATTGTTGAGGATATTTGCAAGAATATAGACGGAAACGTTGTAGCTGCTAATTACAACTGTCCTGGACAAATAGTAATCTCGGGAGAAGTTACGGCTGTAGAATCTGCATGTGAAGCTCTTAAAGAAGCTGGCGCCCGTAGAGCTCTTTTACTTCCTGTTGGAGGAGCATTCCACTCAACCTTTATGGAACCTGCTCGTGAAAAGTTAGCAGCAGCCATTGAAGAAACAACCATAGCAAAATTGTGCTGTCCTATTTTCCAAAACGTGAGCGCATCTGCTGAGACAGATGTTTCAATTATTAGAAAGAATCTTGTTGCTCAACTCACAGCTCCTGTAAAGTGGACACAAAGTATGGAGGCTATGCTAGCGTATGGTGCTAGTTCTGTTACAGAGGTAGGCCCTGGAAAAGTTCTACAAGGATTATTTAAAAAACTTGATCGTAGTTTCCCAACTAGTTCAGCAGAAATTACTTCTTAATCTCGTTAACGTAAGTCATAAGGTTTTGAGCAACATGCTCAGCTGAGTTTAGTGATTCACGTAGAGCACTATTCTCGGACCTCAAATCATCGTTACGTTTCTGAGTTCTAGTCAGTTCTGCTTTAAGTCTTAAAAACTCACCCATAACATTGGCGCGTTCTTGCTTAGCAATCTCAAGACGTTCGGCAATTGTTGTATCCATTCCCTAAAAATACGCGCAATTATAATTAAATCAAAAACTAATACTAATTAATTTTATAAGCGGTGGCTATGAGTTCATATTCGTTGACCTCATGTATGTAGAGTAAAAAAGAATGATAGCCATCAGTCCTCCAGAGTATGCGCAAAATCTATATAATTCTTGCAAACAAGAAGGGTCTGAAGCAAACATAGATCCAGATACAAAAGCCCCAAGACCTATACCTATTTCAAGAGCCACAAGAGTGGTACCTATACCCAATGCGATTTTACCTTGAGGCGATAGGTCAGTTGTCCAAGCAAAAATCGTAGGCATATTAATTCCTATTGACAATCCATAAATAACACCACCAATAGCAGCTTCAAGTTGAGTTGATGCAATTGACAATATTCCCATTCCCACAAACAAGAACAATCCTCCGATTGCAAGAAGTGGTTTCCTACCGTATTTATCAGATGCTTTTCCAGCAAATAATCTCATCAAAATAGAAGCAACAACAATTATTGTATTGAAAACCCCTTTGTATTTATAGCCTAAGTCCTCTACAAAGTTGGGTGTAATAGTTAAAAATACACCAAATGAAATAGCAACAGGGAGTAGGGAAATAGCTGCAGGCCAAGCAGCAATATCAAAATTCTTTCCTTTAAATATATTTAAATCAGACCAAATTACCTTCCTTGAATTCGGCAAAGTCTCGGGCAGTTTAAGAGTAAATAACAAAGACAATATTCCTAAAAAGGATGAGGCTAAAAACATAGCATCATAACCCCATTCCACAGCCAAGTAACTGCCAATTGCCGGGCCACCTGCCATACCTGCGTTTCCCGCAACTCCAAGAAATCCTAAGGCTTCTCCCCTCCTGTTTTGGGGTACTATATCCGTCAATAAAGCACTTGAGCCTATGGGTCTGAATCCCGTACTCAATCCATGAAAAAACCTGAGAGCTAGAAATAGCCAAACACCAAGCATTCCGGTTGAATAATCGGGGACAGTACCTACCATAACATATAAAAACCCTGCAATTGCGGTAACTCCTGTACCGAATATCATTACGATTTTTCGTCCAGCTCTATCGGCAATCTTTCCAGAGAAAAATCTCGACACCAATGCTCCTAAAGTAAATAAACCAATGATGTATCCTAATAAATGCCCAGCCTCCATAAGATCCAGATATCCTGGCAATTCAGGCATTATCATACCAAAACTAGCCATGAACAAAACTGTACTTACGCACAGAGTAATAAAAGTTTTGGTAAATAAAGTTTCACTATTTTTCACAGGGTCGCAAAGGTACTTACCTTCACATTGTGAAGCAGTATCCTAATAAAATAATAGTTGCTTGGGCAGAAGCTATTAGCGGTAATAATACAATTCGTGATTGGCTCACCTCAAATGGCTATGAAGAACTTGCAGCCTTCACTTACGCTCTAAACCTAAAAGATGACGCCAGAAAATGGTTGATGGATAATGGTTACCCAGAATTAATGGCCTTAATAAGTGGTGCGGAGGGAGATGAAAAAGCATGTGTTTGGCTAGCAGAAAACAATTATGAAAAACTTGCTTTGATTGCAAAGGGAGCTGACAACGATGATGACTCAATACGGCAACTGTTGCTTGATGGACATCGTGAATGGGCAATGATTGCATTGAAAATGCGATCAGTTAAGAACGATATTCAAGATGATTTTGATAATTGGCACACATACTCTCAGAGGTAAAACAATAAAACCTATTTTTTATCTAAATAAACAAGCCTGCTTAATAGGTCTGGTTTAATAAATTGGTTAGCTACTCTTAACAAATCGTTTGAACTGATTTTTTCAATTGACTTAAAAAATTCATCTAATGGCTGAACTTTATTGTATAATAAAAAGCTCTTAGCCAAACCAGTCATCATTGCTGGGCCGCTATCTTGAGACAAGGCTATTTGGCCTATTAGCTGAGTCTTCGCATCATGGAGTTGCCTAACACCTAACTTATTGTTACATAGAAGCATTAACTCCTTATCAACAAGAGCTTCAACCTTGTCATGATGCCTTCGATCGGTACCGAAATAAACAGAAAAGACGCCGCAATCCTCATATGGAGAATATCCAGACTCAATGTGATAAGCCATTCCATATTTCTCGCGAATATTCAAACTTAACCTACAATTCATCGCGGGTCCGCCCAAATAATTAGCAAGTAGAGTTAATGGCAGTTTATCTGGATGGTTAGCTCCTGAAGTAATTCCTCCTAAAAGATGATGAATTTGATGAGTGTCTTGCTCTACACGTTCATCAAAACTAGGAATAGAATCAGGAACAAGTCTATTTAATTTAGATACCCTTCCGATTTCATGGCTAAGATATTTCTCACACAACTTTTTTAATTTGGAAATTGGCGTTGATCCCACCGAAGCAAAAACCATTTGGTCTGGACAATAATAACGATCTACAAACGAATTAATTTGAAGCTTACCTAAGTTATTTACAGACTCTTGGGTTCCTAGAATCGTTCTCCCTAAGGGGTGAGAACCGAAAAGGCGTTCTTCAAATTCGTCGAAAATCACATCAGAAGGGTTGTCTAAAACTGAAGCAATCTCATCGAGAATCACCTCCTGTTCTTTTGCAATTTCCTTTTCCGGGAATGTTGAATTAAAACTGATGTCGGACACCAACTCAATGGCTCTTGCAAGATCTCTTTCTAAAAAAGAAGCACTAATCCAAGTTTCTTCTTTAGTCGTATATGCATTCAAATCTCCGCCTACTCTTTCAAGGCGGTTTATAATATGAAATGTTTTCCTTTTCTTAGTCCCTTTAAACAAACAATGCTCGATAAAATGAGCAACTCCTTCTTCCCCAGGCAACTCATCACGTGACCCCGCATTTACTACAAGAGCAACGTGACTAGCTGATCTAGGCACCTCTTTATGAATAACCCGAAGGCCATTAGGTAGGGTGAATGTGTGAAATTCGAATTTCATTGCGTTCGCAAATATACCCTGATGCTTTTAAGGTATTAGTAGCAATCCTATAATAAAGACTAAACCTGAAACGATCAATGCTGCTAATGTAAAAGGCAATATGTCTTGAGCTTTCAATTTTGTAATACCTAATAGAGGTAAGGCCCAAAATGGTTGAAGCATATTCGTCCATTGATCACCGTATGCCATTGCCATAATCCCCTTTTCTAAACTCATACCCATACTGTGACAAGCTTCAATGACAAGTGGACCCTGCACTGCCCACTGCCCTCCACCACTAGGAACAAATATATTTAGCACACCAGATGATGTGAATATTGCTAGGGGTAATGTTGTGATATTTGTTGAAGAAACTAAAGCCCCAGATAAAATAGTTACAAGTCCTGTTCCAGTAACTAGCCCCATTATACCAAAGTATATGGGGAATTGAAGAAGTATCCCTGAGGCACCTCCAATAGCTTTTTCAAGTGCGGATAGTAGATTCTTTATTGACCCATGAGCAAGAAGAGCTAAGCCTAATAATATTAAATTAATCCAGTCTGGAGTAACAAATCCAAGCCGGGTAGCTGCTGACTCTGACGAAATCGTCAACCAAATGGCTGTTCCTAAAAACAACACTCCGAACACCCATGCTAACCCTCTTGCATTATCTAATTTTTCCGAAATTGAATAATCCTTAACATGGTCACCGCCAATATCGTCATCAGTGAGACTACTTTGTGGAGTTAATGTTTGTGGCTCTTGTGTTTGTTGATTAAACAAATGCCCTAATACTGCAAATAAAAGAACTACTACTAATATAACACCGATTGTAATTGAGATATTCCAAGTTGAAAAAACCGTAGAAGAAATTGATATAGAATCAGGAATAGGCAATTGCCAATCAGCCCCTTTAGGGTATAACGAAAGCAAATGACCTGATTCAGCAACTTTCAAAGGTGCGCTACCGCTTAAACCACTATGCCAAACTAAAAGCCCCATATAACCAGCTGCACCTAATAGTCCTGGACGAATGCCATAACCGTGCTTTTCTGATTTATCAATTACTGATTTCGCTAAAAGAGCACCAGCCACTAATCCCAATCCCCAATTAAGCCAGCCTAGCATTAACGCAAAAAAGGCAACATAGGCAGGTGCTAAAGCTGTATTTCTAACAGCTAAAATGACAACTTTATCAAGAAAATATTTAACTGGAGCAGATAAAGCCAAAACATGGCCAAGTACCAGCATAAACATAGCTTGAAATCCAAACCTCAATAGAGAAGGATTCCATAAACCATCTGACCAAGCTCTTAATACCTCTTCGGTATCTGTAATGAATAGGGCGCTAAAACCAGCAACAGCAGTTAATAATAAAGCTATTGCAAATGGAGAGGGTAGAAATTTATTAAAACCCCGAGAATAAGCTAGAAGCCATCGAGACCCTTTAGCTTTAATGCTCTCTTTCACTAAATTTTATCCGTTATTAAAACGGGAGATCATCATCAGAGTCAGAAGAAGAACTCAATTCAACTGCAGCTACCTCAGGTAAAGGAGTAGAACTCACTTTTGGAGCTGGAGCTGGACTAGCTTGAGAAGACTGGCCTGCCTGAGCGCCAACCTGAGCAGCTTGATTCGAAGCACCTCTTTCGATTCTCCAAGCATTTAAATCAACATAGTAATTGCCGTTATACTCGCGGCCTTTTACATCAAACTTTACTGTGACCTCATCGTCAACTGAAAGTCCGTCTAATTGTTCAACACGCTCTTTAAGAGCACCAAATTTAATATCCTGTGGATATTGATCGTTAGTAGTAACAACGAAGTCGCGCTTAAAAAAGCCGCTGGGAAAATCCTGCCTATCGAACAGAACTTTAACTTTTCCTTTAATCTCAAATGACATGCTATAAAGGTAATTTAAGGAAATGTAAAAACAATACTATCCGAGGTTAAAAGTTAGAAGTGTTTTCCACGCTTCATTAACATTTCCATTGTCAAGAAGTTTTAACGCGTGTTTATGTAGCTCCAACTCTAAAACAACTCCATTATCAGCATAATCTAAAAATATCTCAGATAATTCAATTAGCTTATAATCATTCACCTCTGTTTCATCTGGCAAACTCTCAACATTACCAAGCATAGCAAGATGTTTCCCAGTAAGAATACTACTAGTACAGATGTCTTTGGGGATGGCATCCACCCCTATCCCTAAATTTGCTATAGGCTTAGGTATTTCAAAGAGCGCCTCCTTTGACGCCCTAGTGTAATAAGAGCCACCGCATCTAGCCACAAGGTCAAGTAAATCAGCATCTGGCAACCCGTCTGAGCCTAACACATTATTTCGAAAATGCATTCTCTTAATTTCACAGAAGACCAAGTTCCCCGCACCTGGGTTTGGACCGAAAGACTCAACCTTCAACACTTTACACTCCATAGAAACAGGTGATTCAAGAACTCTTGGAGGAGTAATTGTCACAGATGGCACTTCCGTCAATCCAGCTTTCTCAAACTCATTAACCCCCTGAGGATAATCAGTGGAAGCAAGTGAACAAGCATGAACTAAATCGTAGTCAACCATATTAATCACAACTTCGGGAACTTCAAGGACATTATCTAAAGTATGCTTGGTCGTATTGTCTTTCCCTCTTCGAGCTGGAGAAAAAATTAAAATAGGAGGGTTCGCTGAAAAAACATTGAAATAACTAAAGGGAGCAAGGTTAACTCTACCTTCTTTATCAATCGTGCTTGCAAATGCAATAGGTCTAGGAGCAACACCTCCTAATAATAAGGCGTGAAGTTTCTTAGGATTAAGATTATCCGGATTAAACTCTTGGTGTGTTGATGCCAAATCAGACATTATTTAGTCTTGTGATTTTCTACAATTGAAGTTGAATCTTCAACTTTAGATTTGAGTGCAGACTTAAAAGACATAATTCTGTCTAGAAGAACAGAATCAGAAGTTGCTATTATTTGGGCCGCTAAAATACCCGCATTACGTGCTCCATCAAGGGCAACAGTAGCAACTGGCACACCTGATGGCATCTGTAAAATACTCAAAACAGAATCCCATCCATCGATAGAATTGCTACTTTTAATTGGCACTCCAATTACTGGCAAAGGTGTATAAGAGGCTGTCATCCCGGGAAGATGTGCAGCGCCACCAGCTCCGGCAATAATCACCTTAAATCCGTCTTTAACTGCACGTTTTGCAAATTCAGACAATCTATCCGGAGTTCTATGAGCACTAACAACAGTAGCATTATATTCAACTCCAAGATCTTTGAGAACCTTCATGGCTTCTTCCATTACAGGAAGGTCAGAAGTGCTTCCCATTATTATAGCTACTTTACCCATAATTACTATTGATCTGAATTAATTTTATCAATTCTATCTCGAATTTTAGAAGCCGATTCGTAATCCTCATTATGAATGGCTTCCTTAAGATTTTTCTTTAATTCTAAAATATTCTTCCTCTTAATATCTTCATCTATTTTACCCTCCAACTTTACTACGTCTTCTTTCTTGCTTATTTCTTCTTTATCATCCTCAACATCTTGTCCCTCCTTTTCTAACTCTGCTTCTTCTCTATTAATCTCGGCCTCCTCCTCTGGAGTAATCCCAGTAGATTCTATAACAGATTCATAACATCTAATTGGTGCTCTAAACCTAACTGCAATTGCAACTGCATCTGATGACCTCGAGTCCACTTCAACGACCTTCTCTCCGTCAGTAACAATAATTTTAGCAAAAAAGACGCCTTCTTTATAATCAAAGATCACAACCTCAGTGACATTCATACCAAAAGATGACAAAGTAGACTTAAAAAGATCGTGAGTCAGTGGGCGACTAGGCTTCATATTCTCAAGCTCTATAGCGATGTATTGAGCTTCAAAACCGCCAATTAATATGGGGATTTTCCTATTACCTCCTTTTTCCATTAACACCATAACATAGGCCCCTGAATTACCTCCATTTAAAGAGATGTCAAATATTTCAAGGTCTATTTTCTTCATGTATTAACGCTAATTTAATTAAAGCTCTTTAATTGCTTCTGTTAATTTAGGAAGAACTTCAAAGACATCACCAACAATTCCATAATCAGCTGCCTTAAAGAATGGTGCCTCAGGATCAGTATTGATAACGACTATTACTTTACTTTGATTGACCCCAGCAAGATGCTGAATCGCACCTGATATACCACAAGCAATGTATAAGTCGGGTCGTATGGTTAAACCTGTTTGGCCTACATGCTCGTGATGAGGACGCCACCCCATATCTCCTACGGGACGACTACAAGCTGTCGTGGCACCTAATGCACGTGCTAGATCCTCAACAATACCCCAATTCTCGGGTCCCTTAAGGCCACGGCCAGCAGAAACTACTCTTTCTGCCTCTGGTAGAGGAACAGAACCATCATTACTTGTTGGGGTAAATCCATTTAAAACGACACGCTGAGCCCCTATATCAGCAGAAAACGTTTCTACAGAAGCCTCTCCTGCATCAGATTTAATGCCGTACGAATTAGGTGTAATAGAAATGACACAAACATCAGACTTTACGTTAACAGCAGCTGTAGCTTTTCCACTAAATACATTTCTTGTAAATGTCTTACTATCGGGAAGACAAGTAACGCCTGATACGTAACCAACATTCATGGCTATTGCAACACGGGGCGCTATAGAATTGCCATCGTTGTTACCCGAGAATACAATAGTTGATGCGTCAACACTTTGAGCCGCTGCTTGAGTAAGTTTAGAAAGTTGTGCATTATCTGTTACGCCTTCCGAGAAGTGTAGAACTTTAGAAACACCAACAGAACCAAGACCACCGTCACCTGATAATGTGCCTGGAACAAGTGCTGTCACGTTACCTACATTCATATTTTTTGCAAACGATGCAACTTCAAGTCCGGCCTTAGTCGCTTTACCGTCTTGTGTTTGGATATATACTAAAACTGACATCTAAATAATTTTTGCTTCTTCACGTAAAAGACGAACTAACTCTGATGCATTATCGGCATCTACCATAACGCAATCTCCTTTTGTAGGTGGTAATGTAAATTTACTCACCTCTGTAGTAGCGGTTACTCCTGAAGCTTCAACAACTGTAAGAGGTTTAGTTCTTGCAGACATAATTCCTCTCATATTAGGGATTCTTTGCTCAGCCATGCCCTTTGTAGCACTTAATACAAACGAACCTTTTACAGATACATTGTTTGTACCTCCGGTAGATTCACAATTAAGAGTTGATACATCACCATCTACATCTATTGAAGTTGCAAGTGCAACATATGGAAGATCCATACACTCCGCAATCATTGCAGGAACAGCTGATGAATTGTGATCAATAGTTTCTTTACCTGCAAAAATGATATCATAAGATTTATCATTTGCGTAATTAGAAATCAATCTAGCAACCTGAGAAGAATCAGTAGGATTAGCATCAATTCTCACTGCATCACTAGCACCTATCGCTAAAGCTTTGCGTATAATAGGATCACATGTTACGTCACCTACTGTAATTGTAGTGACTGAACCTCCTTGAGCTTCAACCAATTCGATAGCGCGTACAAGAGCATACCACTCATCATAAGGATTGACAATAAATTGGACGCCGCTTTCATCGAAGCGTTTATCCCCGTCTGTAAAGGCTATACGACTAGTGGTGTCGGGAGATTTACTGATACAAACAAGCAATTTCATACTTAATAATTTAAAAACTGAGACACATTTCTCAGAAATGCAAAGGTATGAATAGAGAGGTGGCTTAATGCAGTCATAATTGGCTTATATTCGCCGACCGAATTATGCGTCAATTCCATGCGTGAAATCACATATAGAGAAGCCGTAGCTGAAGCTATGAGCGAAGAAATGCGCCGAGACAAACGTGTTTTCCTCATAGGAGAGGAGGTTGCCGAGTACAACGGTGCCTACAAAGCTTCTAAGGGCATGTTGGATGAATTTGGCGCTCGAAGAGTAATAGACACACCCATTGCCGAGCTCGGTTTCACTAGCATTGCAGTAGGTGCAGCTATGAATGGCTTAAGACCTATCGTTGAATATATGACCTGGAATTTTGCTGTTTTGGCCTCAGACCAAATAATAAATCACGCCGCCAAGATGCTACAAATGAGCGGTGGTCAATTCACAACTCCCATTGTATTTCGTGGCCCTAACGGGACCGCTGGTCAATTAGCAGCAACCCACAGCCAAAGTTATGAGGCGATGTATTCTGCTATTCCAGGTCTTAAAGTTGTTACACCATTCACTCCTTACGAAGCTAAAGGACTCCTTAAATCAGCCATTCGTGACAATGATCCTGTCCTAATTATGGAGTCGGAAAAAATGTATGGGGACAAGGGCATGATTCCCGAAGGTGAGTTTTTAGTACCTATAGGTAAAGCGAACGTTAGACAAAAGGGCTCTGATGTCACAATTGTTTCCTTCGGTAAAATCCTCAAAGTAGTTCACGCTGCAGCTGATGAACTTGCAAAGGAAGGAGTCGAAGTTGAAATCATCGACATCGTAACTATACGTCCTCTTGACCTAGATACTATTATCGAATCTGTAAAGAAAACAAATCGACTTGTTATTGTTGAGGAGAGCTTCCCAGTAAGTTCTGTTTCATCTGAAGTTGCATATCGCGTTCAGCGGAATGCCTTCGACCACCTTGACGCTCCTATTATTCGGTTATGCCAAACCGACACTCCTTTTGCATTCGCAACAACTCTAATTGACGAAGCTCTTCCACAAATAAATGAAATTATGGAAGCTGTTAAAAACGTCATATACGTTAATAAATAAGTAAATAAATCGCCGAACTATTAATATTCGGCAATGAACTAAAATTATACATCATGCAGTTTTTATTTGACAACATACTTTATCTAGTCCCTGTAATTGCCATTCTTGGCTTAGTCGTTATGGCTATTAAAGGTTCTTGGGTACGCAAACAACCCAAGGGAAACGCCAGAATGACGGAAATTGCCACATACATTCATGAAGGTGCTCTTGCATTCCTAAATGCTGAATACCGCCTACTTGCAATTTTTGTCGTAATCGCTGGTGCTGCACTCGCTGTTGTTTCAACTATTGTAGAAAATACACACTGGTTTATAGTCGTTGCCTTTGTAATAGGCGCAATATTCTCAGCTGTTGCAGGCAACATCGGTATGCGCATCGCAACTGAAGCTAACGTAAGAACAGCTGAGGCTGCAAAAACAAGCTTATCTAAAGCTCTTAAAGTATCATTTACTGGAGGTACTGTAATGGGACTTGGAGTTGCAGGATTAGCTGTTTTCGGACTCAGTGTTATCTTTATTCTACTTATTAAGACACACGTTCTTGGCATGGGTGATATCGATGTAACTAACGTAAATCATATGATTATTGTTCTTGAGGCTCTTGCAGGGTTTTCTCTAGGAGCTGAATCTATCGCTTTGTTTGCTCGTGTAGGTGGAGGCATATACACAAAGGCTGCGGACGTAGGTGCGGATCTTGTCGGAAAGGTTGAGGCTGGTATTCCTGAAGATGATCCTCGTAATCCTGCTACTATTGCTGATAACGTAGGTGATAACGTAGGTGACGTAGCTGGTATGGGTGCCGATCTTTTCGGTTCATATGTAGCTACTGTACTTGCTGCAATGGTACTTGGCGTATACGTTGTGCGTGATATGGGAGCTGAATATAATGACGCTTTCGGTGGGCTTGCTACATTACTCTTACCTCTTGTGATTTCTGCACTTGGAATTATCTTCTCAATTATCGCAACTAAATTCATTAAGGTTAATGACGAAGGAAAAGAAGCTGAAGTTCAATCTGCTCTTAACAAAGGAAACTGGGGGTCTATCCTTATGACAGCTATTGCTTGTTACTTCTTAATCGACTGGATGCTACCTGACATGTTATCAATGAACTTCTTCCAAGACGCTGATAAGTCTGCTACGCCTTTCGCATCTATCAACGTTTTCTACTCTGTTCTTGTAGGACTTGGTGTAGGCGGTGGGATTAGCTGGATGACTGAATACTATACAGGGTTAGGTAAGAAGCCTGTAATGGATATAGTTCGCAACTCTAACACTGGAGCTGGAACAAATATTATCGCTGGTCTTTCAGTTGGTATGATCTCTACTTTCGGCCCAATCATCTTGTTCGCTGCTGCTATTTACGCTTCATACGAATTCGCAGGATTCTACGGAGTTGCTATCGCCGCTTGTGCTATGATGGCTACTACAGCTATGCAATTAGCTATTGATGCATTTGGACCTATTGCTGATAACGCAGGAGGTATTGCTGAGATGTGTGAACTTCCTGAGGAAGTGCGTGAACGTACTGATATCCTTGATTCAGTAGGTAACACAACTGCTGCTATCGGTAAAGGATTCGCAATTGCATCTGCTGCTTTGACTGCTTTGGCACTTTTTGCTGCTTACGTTACTATGACTGGTATTGACGGAATTAACATTTTCAAGGCTGACGTTCTAGCTACACTATTTGTTGGAGCCATGATTCCTGTAGTGTTCTCTGCTCTTGCTATGAAATCGGTAGGAAAGGCTGCTATGGAAATGGTGAAAGAGGTTAGGCGTCAGTTTAAGGAGATCCCTGGAATTATGGAAGGTACAGGTCAGCCTGAATACAGTAAGTGTGTTGACATCAGCACAAAGGCAGCGCTTAAAGAGATGATGCTCCCTGGAGCTATCACCATCGTTTCTCCACTAATTATTGGATTCACTATGGGTGCTGAGCCTCTTGGATCTTACATGGCAGGTGTAACTGTGAGTGGTGTGCTTTGGGCTATTTTCCAAAATAACGCAGGAGGTGCTTGGGATAATGCTAAGAAGAGTTTCGAAGCAGGTGTTGAAATTGATGGGGAGATGACTTATAAAGGATCTGAAGCTCACAAAGCTGCTGTAACTGGTGACACAGTAGGTGATCCATTTAAAGACACATCTGGTCCATCTATGAACATCCTCATTAAGCTAACTTGCTTAATCGGTCTAGTGATTGCACCTCTTTTAGCGGTGGGTGAAGGACATGGACATGCTAACAACAACTCTAATGATGTAACTTCAAAATCAAATGTAGAAATCGTAATGACGACTACAGAAACTTTTGAATAAAAAAATAAATAATGAACTTTTATAACCTATTAATTGCTGGACTTGTATTGGTAGTTTCTTCTTGTTCTAGCGAGGGAATATCTTCTAACGAAGACACAAATACAGAACCAACTAAGACTGAATTACAATCAACAATTGTTGGTGATTTGGGCATACCCGATGGTAATTACACTCTAACAAAGGAAAAACACACCATTTTATGGGAAGCGACAAAGATTACCGGATCAAAACACTCTGGTATCATTAAAGCTGTAAATGGTAAATTCAAAGTTGAAGATGGCTCTATAAGTCGTGGGGTACTAAGCTTTGAAATGGATAGCTTTGAAGTAACTGACATTACAGGTGAAGATAAAGCAGATTTTGATGGCCACCTTAAATCAGAGGACTTCCTTGATATTGAAAAGTACCCTGTTGCACGACTAGATATGAATGGATCGTTTATAGATAATAATGGGGAAATGAACCTTTCATGCTCATTCGACTTTCACGGTGTAGTTGTTGATTACATCGTGCCTTTTACAGTGGAACAAATAAAGATGAAAGGTAGATTTGGTTACCAAATAAATGGCAAGTTTATGATTGACAGAACTAAACACAATATAACATATGGATCAGGGTCAGTCTTTGACGATCTCGGAGATAGAGTTATTAATGATGATGTTAAGATTGGATTTAATTTTACTGCTTTATAGTAAGAGTTAGAATTTTGCAAAATTCTAACTAACAAAAAAGCCACGCGATATGCGTGGCTTTTTTTGTTAAAAATAAATATCTGGTTATAAAAGTGGCAACTATTTATTTTCAAAAAGACCGTGAAGTTTTGCATCCATAGATTCAATAATATTTCCAAGATCTTCCTTATTAGCTTGGAAATCCATGTCATCAACATCGATAATAAGAAGAGGTCCCTTATCATAGGTTGATATCCATGCTTCATATCGTTCATTAAGGCGAGTTAAGTAATCTAAACGAATTGCCTCTTCGTAATCACGGCCTCGCTTTTGGATTTGAGAAACCAATTTCGGAACAGAGGCTCTTAAATAAATCAGAAGATCTGGAGGAGTTACAAACGACTCCATCAATTCATAAAGAATAAGGTAATTATCAAAATCACGCTTAGTCATAAGCCCCATAGCATTTAAGTTAGGTGCGAAAATATTCGCATCCTCATAAATGGTTCTATCTTGAATCATAGGCTTGCCCTTTTTCTTCAAATCTATAAGTTGAGCAAAACGTGAGTTTAAAAAATAAACTTGCAAGTTGAATGACCAACGTTGCATGTCCTTATAGAAATCGTTTAAATAAGGGTTATCATCAACACTTTCGTAATGAGGTGTATACTTATAATGTTTAGATAACAGTGTTGTTAGTGTGGTTTTACCCGAACCTATATTTCCAGCGACAGCAATATGCATATTATGAGTTATTCTAAGTTGTTTTAAACAGAACGGAAATCTAACAACAATTTGAGGGCCAACCAAAGATTGTCTATCGATTGGGGATAACTCTTAAAACTTCTTCTAGAATATCCCTTGAATTAGAAAGTCTTGGGATTTTATGTTGCCCTCCTAGTTTGTTTTTATTTTTAAGCCAAACCTCAAAACTGCCCTCTTTCACAAAAATCACTTCTGGTTTTCCTAAAATAAAATCAGATTCTCTTTTTACGCTATAATCTGAATTTGATTTTTTCAATTCCAAGTCGAGGGCATTAGAAACTCCCTCTATGGACACATCCGATATCATCGTATTACCCGAAACCTCAATCGCCCAACTATGTCCCACGGGAATACCTTCGTTAGAAAACCTTGGTGCTGCAGTAAATTCTTTGAGGGACAAGTTAAAATCTAACAATGCTTTAGAGACTGCACTTTCGGCTTGATTCACCATCAACTCCTCCCCGACTATATTAATATAAGATGACACTCTACCCACCACCTTTATCCGATAGGGAGAAACACATGTAATCTTGACAATATCTCCAATCAAATATCTCCACAAGCCAGCGTTTGTAGATATTACTAAAGCATATTCACCACCTAACTCAACGTCTCCCAAGCTTAATGCGTTAGAAAGCTCTGCATCATTTTCATTATAAGGTAAAAACTCATAATAAATACCGTGATTCAAAAGAAGCAACATATCGTCCCTATCAAGAGAATCCTGAATTGCAAAGAAACCCTCTGAGGCATTATATGTCTCCATATAACTTAATTTATCTGAATTAATCAGTTTCCTAAACTCATCTTTATATGGTTCGAATCCTACTCCTCCATGCATGTATAGTTGTAGGTTAGGCCAAACCTCAATCAGCGACTTCTTACCAGATTTTTCAAGAACTCTCCTAATAACAACAAGCATCCAACTTGGAATCCCCGCAAGAATTCTGACATCCTGGCCTATAACTTCCTCGGCCATAAGCTCAACCTTTTCTTCCCAATTTTCAAGCATCGTAATCTCACGACCAGGGGTTCGTCTAGTTTCAACCCAAAAAGGCAAATTTTTAATGATTATCGCAGAAAGATCTCCAGTATATGATCCAGATATATATGGATGTAAAGCGCTACTTCCACCAATTATCAAATGTTTACCTGTATATAGATCCGCACTGGATTTCTCATCGCAAAACATCGCTAATAAATCACGTCCCCCTTTGTAGTGATTAGACTTCAATGAATCCTTCGTTACAGGTAATATCTTAGACCTATCCGAAGTAGTTCCAGATGTTTTAGCGAACCATGAAACTTGTCCAGGCCAAAGCACATCCATCTCCCCATCTCTAGCTCTTAAAATCCAAGGCTTGATATCATCATATGTTCTTATCGGTATATGAGTTCTGAAAACATTTTCAGAAATTATAAAAGAGGGAGTATCAATATCATGCTCTTTTCCAAATTTTGTCTTGTGTAAAGTTTCTGTTAGCGATTTGAAAACAATATTTTGAGCAATGATAGGCTTCTCTCTCATAGAATTTACACCTGACATCCTAGTGCGAATTATTGACGAAAAGATTTTATTGATTGGCATTCGTGCCGCTTAATTTACTCTGTAACGGTATAGAAAACTCTTGACACAGCTTCTAATGCTGCATCAATTTCTTCAAAAGTGGTATAGCAAGAAAATGAAAACCTTAGGCTCGCTCTCCCTGGATCGTGATAACCAAGTGATTCCAAAACATGAGATCCTTTAGTTGCTCCACTTGAACAAGCGCTTCCACCTGAACATGACACTCCTTCTAAATCGAGTAAGAAAAGAGCCATACCGCCATTTGGATGTGGAGGGAATTTAACATTAAGCACTGTATATAATCTGCTTTCTAGATCTGAATCACCATTAAACTCCACTCCTTTCACTCTTGCTCTCAGCCCCTCCACCATATGTTTTTTAATAGCTCTAACGTGTTTTGAGTGGGCGTCTATGTTTGCATATGCGAGTTTAATCGCAGCGGAAAGCCCCACAATTCCATGTAAGTTTTCAGTACCACTTCTCAACCCTCTCTCTTGTCCGCCTCCTACAATTTGGCTTTTAATATTATTACTAGGGTGGGTATATAAAAACCCTGTCCCTTTAGGTCCGTGAAATTTGTGGGCTGAACACGTTAGAAAGTCAATGTCAAGTGAGTCTAGCTTGAAGCTGTAATGCGCCATAGTTTGGACTGTATCACTGTGAAAAAGAGCACCTACTTGTTTACACGCTTCGGAAATTTTATCTAAAGGCTGTATTACTCCGATCTCATTATTCGCATGCATTAAACTGACTAAGGTCTTGGGACCGGTGCTTAGTATTTCACGTAAGTTTTCACAGTCAATAGTACCATCCTTGAAGTGCTTAACGTGAACTACTTCCACCCCAAACAACCTTGCCATTTTTTCAGAACTGGCAATAACGGCACTGTGTTCAGCAGTAGAAGTTACAATTCGTTTGCAGTCTAAATCAACAACGGCAGCACGCAGGGCAAGGTTATCAGCCTCGGTTCCACCAGAAGTAAATGTAATCGACCGGGGCTCGCATCCGAGAATTTTAGAGATATCTCTCCTGCTGGTTTCGATTAGTGCCTTTGCCTTCCTTCCTACAGAATGACTTGAAGAGGGATTACCGAACACCTCACTTAGAACAGGGATCATCGCATCAGCAACTTCCGGAGCTAATTTCGTTGTTGCTGCATTGTCAAGATAAATAGATTTCACTCTTCTTTATTTTTCTATTAAAAGTATAAATGTAAAGATTCTGCTAGCTCAATAGACTCAAAAGCTCTGCTTTAAATCTACCAGCTAATTTTTTTGCGGAATCTGCACAATCTGACTCTGCATAGACCCTAATAATAGGCTCAGTATTGCTGCGTCGAAGATGAACCCAACCTTCATCTAGATCGAACTTAACTCCATCAATACTGTTAACTTTTGCTTCTGGATGATTCTTAATCAATGCCTGAAGAGCTTGATCCACACCATTCTCTGGAAGGTCCAACTTGTCTTTCTCAATAACATACTTTGGATATGTTGCTAAAAGCTCACTGCATTTAAGCCCCATAGAAACATAATGAGTGAGAAAAAGCCCTACTCCAACAAGTGCATCCCTGCCAGAATGTGATGTCGGGTAGATAACACCTCCGTTTCCTTCTCCTCCAATAACCGCATTCGTTTCTCGAATGGCAGAGACAACATTTACCTCGCCAACAGCGGAAGCTGTGTATGAACCACCATGTTTTTCAGTAACAACAGATAAAGCCCTTGTAGAACTTAAGTTACTCACTGTATTTCCTGGAGTTTTTGACAACACATAATCCGCAACAGCTACCAAGGTATATTCCTCACCAAAAAATGTTCCGTCTTCATTTACAAAACAAAGCCTATCAACATCTGGATCAACGCTGATTCCCAAATCGCATTTGTGCTCCACTACAGCACTCATAAGATCATGTAGATGCTTAGGTAAGGGCTCTGGGTTGTGAGCGAATTCACCAGTGGGTTCACAATGAATTTTAACAACTTCCACACCTAAAGCTTCAAGCAATTCAGGGATTGAAATCCCCCCTGAAGAGTTAACTGCATCAACGGCTATCTTCAATCCGGCTGAACGAATTGCCTCAGGGGACACAAGGTCTAAATCTAGAACATGTTTAATATGCCAATCTATCCATGTTCCATCATGAGTAGTTGCACCAAGATCATCAACAGCTGCATAATCAACAGCTGAGTCAGAAAGCATCAACATCTTCTCACCCTCTGCGGCAGATAAAAATTCACCGTTGTCATCTAAAAGCTTTAAGGCGTTCCATTGTTTGGGATTATGTGAGGCCGTTAAGATTATACCACCATCAGCATTTAACTCAGGGACTGCTAATTCGACTGTTGGTGTTGTACTTAGACCCAAATCTATTACGTCAATTCCCAAAGAGTTTAAAGTAGCAGCGACTAAATCACTAACCATTGCACCAGAAAGACGAGCATCTCGCCCAATAACAACAAGAGGCTTACTACTTAAATTAGAAGAATGATTCGAGGAAATATTAGCTAACACCCATGCGCCATAGCCTGTTGCAAAACGTACAATATCAGGTGGAGTCAAGCCATTTCCCGCCACTCCACCAATTGTACCCCTAATACCTGAAATAGATTGAATAAGCATAGCGACAAAGTAAAGCTCAATAACTCATATCTTTACATGAAGTCAAAATGTTATTCGTTTAGTTTTCAATGATTGTTGTTTAAAACACTCGTTTTTTTATTGTAAATATTAGACCTTTGGACATTAGTTTTGGTAGGGATGAATGAAGAAGGGAGCCATATGCAAGATGAGAGTGAGATCGTCGATTTAATCAAGCGTTATGAGCGAATGGTTGAAACTGGTGGTTCTCACTATTTTGATGTCGAAGAATTCGAGATAATGATAGAGCATTACCTTGAATTTAGCGAGATTCAGCAAGCTCAAAAAGTTCTTCAATATGCTAGTTCACTATTTCCCGCAAGCCTTACTATTCAGCTCCGCGAAGCCCAAATATTAGCAAGTGTTGGCAAGCACATAAAAGCAATTTCTCGACTCAAAACCCTATTGGCCTTCGAGCCACATAATGAAGAAATTCATCTCACTCTTGCTAGCATCTATAGTAAAATGAGCGACCACCATTTATCTATTTCTCATTTTAACAAAGCTCTACTTACTGCGGATACTGCGATAAAGCCTGAAATTATTCAAGACATTGCTCTCGAATATGAGAATTTGGGTGAATGGAAGAAAGCCATAGAGCTTTTAAAAAGGTGCATCAGAATCGATGCGTCATACGAGTCTGCTTTATTTGAGATTGCATTCTGCTATGATCAAATTAACGATATCAAGAGCGCCATTACTTTTTTCGAAAAGTTCATAGACGAAAAGCCCTACAGCACACTCGGATGGTATAACCTTGGAAACTCATATCACAGGTTAGGATCATTAAAAAAAGCCATAAATGCATATGACTTTTCTATAGCTATAGACGATACTTATCTAAGAGCTTATATTCAAAAAGCAGAAGCGCTAACAACTGGAGAGAATTACAGTGAAGCTCTTGAGGTATATAATGAAATTATTCATCTAGAATCAGCAACGCCACACACATTATGCTGCATTGGAGAGTGCTATGAAAGGCTAGGTGATTATATCCAAGCTGAGATTTATTATAAAAAATGTTTGGATATTGACGCCAACTTCTCCGATGCCTTTGTTGGGTTAGGCGTTCTTGCCGATTTACAATCTGACATTCCTCTTTCAATCCGTTTTTTTGAAAGAGCTGTTCAGATAGAACCTGAACATGCAGACTTTAGGCTTCTTTTAGCGACCTCATATATGAAGCTTGCTAAACCTCAAGAAGCAGAAACTCAATTCGCTGCTATTATTGAAAAATTCCCTAAAAACGTAGAAGCTTGGGAAGGACGAATAGACAACTTACAAAGACTTGACGCTCACGAAGCAGCTTTAGAAGTAATCAAAGAAGGTATTGAGGTAGTTAATGAGACTACCCATCTTAGATACCAACAATTCTTCAGTTTTTTCGCTAGCGGTAATGAGGCAAAAGCCTTTGACCTTTTAGACCAATTACTCATAAACCACTTTGATAGTGCGAGTAGATTTTTTAATTTATTTCCCGACTTGCTCAATGACAACAGGATTGCGGATAGATATAACCGCCTTAAACCCTGATGATTATGAATGCAGAACTACCATTTCTACCTGACAGAACTACAAAGCCTAGAGAATCTGGGTTAAATATGGTTATGGATAAAGGTCTTAGCATAAGACAAGCAGAGGATCTCATCGAAGTTGCTACTGATAAAATAGACCTGTTAAAACTTGGTTTTGGCACATCAGTAATAACACCAAACCTCAAAGAAAAAGTTAAACTATATAGAGACGCTGGGATTGATGTTTATTGCGGAGGAACACTTTTTGAAGCTTTCTATATCCGAAATCGTCTTGACGACTACATTAAATACATTGATGATTTAGGCATTTCCTGTCTCGAAGTAAGTGATGGATCAATGGTTATTCATGAAGAGGTAAAGTGTGAAATTATCCACAAACTTTCTGCCAACTATAAAGTACTTAGTGAGGTGGGGTCAAAAGAAGAGGGTATATTGATTAGCCCTTCTAAATGGACTAGCATGATGAGTATGGAATTAGAAGCTGGAAGCTGGAAGGTAATTGCAGAAGCTAGAGAAAGTGGAAACGTAGGGATCTACAGACCTAATGGATCCGCTCACACTACACTCATTAAGATGATTCTAACTAAGGTGGAAATGGGAGATATAATTTGGGAAACACCTAAGAAATCTCAACAAGCTTGGTTTATAAAACAATTTGGTGCTAACGTTAACCTTGGAAACATTGGTCCATGGGATGTCATTCCTTTAGAAACACTTAGATTGGGATTAAGAGGTGATACATTTTTTGAGTATCTACCAAAGTCTGTCTCTAATGGTTTAAAACAGGTAGTCGATATCTCGGAGGAGTAACAATTAAGTAAGACCATGTCGAAAATAGATGTGCAAACTCTAAAGAAGTGGAGAGATGAAAACACAGAACATCAACTTATTGATGTTCGTGAGCCTTGGGAGGTGGCAATCGGACATATTAACGGACTACATATAGCCATGGACTGCTTCCTCGATTCTATTGAGAAAGTTAGACGTGATATTCCCGTTGTAATACACTGTAAATCCGGAACTCGATCAGCAGCTGTTGTGCATCATCTTATAAAGCAATTGGGCTATGAGAATGTTAGTGATCTCGAAGGGGGGATTGACGCATGGTCAAACGAAGTTGATTCTAATATAGAAGTAGCGTGAGATCTTTAAAGGATTGGAGCGGAGTAGCTGCAAAAGGGTTTGCAATGGGATCGGCTGACTTAGTTCCAGGGGTTAGTGGGGGAACCATAGCTTTTATTACAGGGATTTATGACGAACTTATATCTACTATCGCTGGATTGGGAATTGACACACTGAAAGATCTATTTAGGGGGGGGATTAAACTTGTTTGGACTAAATACAACTTAAGCTTTTTAGCAGTATTAGGATTGGGTTTAATCAGCGCAGTAATTGCCTTATCGGGTTCTATACACTGGCTACAAATAGAATACCCTACAGAATTACGAGCTTTCTTTTTCGGACTTGTCCTTGCTTCTGCCCCAATTCTTTCTAGAGAAGTAAAGCCCAATACAGTTCGCAAATATTTAATGATCTTATTGGGAGTATTGATCGCAGTAACAATCACATCCCTCCCACCCGCAGTACAATCTAATTCACCACTATTTTTAACCATTTCAGGGGCTATAGCAATATGTGCAATGCTTCTACCTGGAATTAGCGGTAGTTTTATTCTATTAATATTAGGAGCATACACCCCAGTTATTACTGCACTTTCAAATTTTGACATTCTTAGAATAGGAGCTTTTGCAGTGGGTGCCCTAATAGGTCTACTGAGTTTTAGTCGGGTTTTATCTAGAATATTAAAAAAACATCATTCCACGACTATAGCTCTGCTGACAGGATTTTTATTGGGATCACTACATGTGATTTGGCCTTGGAAGAAACAAATAGAAGTGCTTTATACGCATAGTGACGGACGAGAGGAATGGCTTTTAGGCAATATTCTTCCTAACTCAACTCCCAATGAATTCATCCTTATAATCGCTTCAGTTGCTATAGGAGCAATACTTGTCACGGCATTAGATCGTTTTTCTAGGATTTAACTTTAGGCCAAATGAAAACCCTTGGACTTATTGGACATCCCGTTTCTCATTCAAAATCTCCACAGATTTTTGCAGAAAAGTTTAAACTTTCCGACAGATCCGATCTTGAATATAAATTATTCGACTTAGATAAAATTTCTGAGTTTATTACAATTACTCAAAACGACCCTAGTATTGTCGCACTTAATGTAACAGTTCCGTATAAAAAGACGATCATTCCCCTACTCGACGAATTATCAGAAGAAGCAAGAGCAATAGGAGCGGTTAATACAATTGTAAAGGTTGATGGCCTGTGGATTGGATACAATACCGATTCATGGGGGTTCAGTAGAAGTATTCAACCATTTTTAAAAGGAAGACACGATAGAGCGTTAATTTTCGGTAGTGGTGGTGCATCTAACGCAGTAGCATATTCTCTAAAGAAATTAGGTGTAACTTATCACATAATTAGTAGAAAAAAATCAGAAATAACAGATGTTACATATAGCGACTTAACGCCTGAAGCCATAAAACATCATCTGCTACTTGTAAATTGCACACCCATTGGAATGACACCTAACTCTCAAAGTTTTCTTGAAATACCATATGATGGAATCAGCGAAAACCATCTTGTGGTAGACCTTGTATACGACCCTGAAACGACAAAGCTTATGACGTTAGCTGATAAAAAGGGAGCTGTAGTTATGAACGGTAAGGATATGTTGAGATTGCAAGCAGAGAAATCTTGGGAGATTTGGCTTAAAAATGGAATTTAATTACATGGGATTAAAAACTGACAAAACCAACCCCACTGAGAGCGAGGGTAAATATTCAGACCTTGATGGCATGAGTGTGTCTGGCTTAGCCAACGCTATGCACGAAGTGGATCACGATGTTCTCAAAGCTGTGGGGTTAGCAAAACCTAAAGTAATCGAATTCATTACTGAAATTATTAAAAGGGTGAGCAAAGGAGGGCGGCTGTTTTACTTAGGTGCAGGAACCAGTGGAAGACTAGGGGTTTTAGACGCTTCAGAATGCCCACCTACATTCGGTGTTGCACAAGGTAAAGTAGTAGGGATAATCGCCGGAGGAGACAGTGCAATTCGCATTGCCGTTGAAGGGGCAGAGGACGACCCTTCTCAGGGATGGAAAGATTTGCAAGAATTTAATCTTAACAAGAACGACACGATTGTAGGTATAGCATCAAGTGGTAGGACTCCATACGTTATAGGAGCGGTAAAAGAAGCAAAAAAGCAAGGGCTATTAACGGGATGTATAACATGCAATCCTGAATCTAAATTATCCGAAGAAGTAGATTTTGTTATGGAAGCGATAACAGGACCCGAATTTATAACCGGTTCAACCAGATTAAAAGCAGGGACAGCTACGAAGCTTATCCTAAATATGATTACTACAATTTTATTTATCAAATTAGGCCACGTAAAAGGAAGCCAAATGGTAGATATGAAACTCTCAAATGAAAAACTAATTGAAAGAGGAACGAAAATGGTAAAGGCTTCTACAGGCTTAAATGAGATTGAGGCAAAGGCTCTATTATTAAAGCACAAAAGTGTTAGAGCAGCGATAATTAGTTATGAAACTCATAGATAACAATGCACACTATAGAGCCATATTACTCTTGGAGGAATCACTATGCCTCTAGTACTGACTCAAAAAGCCCATTCTATCAAAGAAGCTATAACGAGACGTCTTTTCACACGAAAATATACAATCATTACATCCATCCACAGTGGGATGAATTTGGATCAAGTACTTTAGTTTTAAAGATATTATTCGTCGATTATGATGATGGATATGCCATAATTGAAATGCTGGGGGAATGGAATGACTGTCTTCACAACGATATAATGCTATTCAAGCGAAATGTAATTGAACATCTTGAAAATGAGGGTGTTATAAAGTTTATTTTAATTGGTGAAAATGTGCTAAATTTTCATTACAGCGATGATTCTTATTACGAAGAATGGTTTGACGAGCTTACAGATGTTGATGGATGGATTGCGCTATTAAATTTTAGCGATCACGTTTTAGACGATATGAAATCTATCGATTTAGATAGCTTTTTCGTTATGGGTGGAGAACTTAGTGAACTTGGCTGGAGAACATTTTCGCCTGACCAACTTTTCTTACGAATACAAGATTGCGTTGAAAATAGGATAGGATTAATCGGATGAAACATCCATTAAAACCCTTCAATAGCTCCCAGACCAAATAATGCGAAATCAAACTTAACTGGATCGACTGGATCGTACTCCCTAAGCGCTGCATCAAGCTCAACTACAGCCTTCCAATCATTTTGCTTCCTATTTAAGAGTCCTAAACTCCTACCAACATTTGACGTGTGCACATCAAGGGGTATACTCAATACTTTTGTAGGAATCTTATCCCAAATCCCTAGATCAACGCCATTTTTAGAAGATCTTACCATCCATCTTAAATACATATTAAGTCTTTTTGCAGCAGATCCTTTCGAAGGATTTGCTACATGTTTTCTGGTTCTATCTGCATGAACACTATCGAAGAAAACAGCATGGAAATTACTAAGGGCCGCATTGACATTGTCTGGACTGCCTGACGCTTTCCAATTCGAAGCTATTAAGTTCTCTAAACTACCATACTTTCTAACGATACGCCGCAATGCCCCCATAAAATAAACGGCATCCTCTGGCTGAAAAGTTCTATGACAAAAATCCTCAAATACTTTTTCGTCAGCTTTCTCAAAATTCATAACGAAATCATACGGTGAATTATCCATCCTTTCCATAAGACGATTTGCATTCTTCAAAATAGACTTCCTATTACCCCAAGCAATTGTGGCGGCAAGGAACCCCGCTATTTCAATATCCTTATTATCGGAGAACATATGAGGTATAGAAATGGGGTCGTCTTTAATAAAATCTCTAGTCTCAAACTCTATAACCTTTTCATTCAAAAACTCACCTAATTCACGCTTAGACAACTTAATCATATTATTTACACTGTTATCCATATTCATCTTGCCGTAAAGGTTGTAAAACTAACTAACTTTGTACTTCAAATGGAATGGGTTAGACCAGAAATACTTTGGGGATTATTTGCAGTTATAATCCCAATTTTAATTCATTTACTGCAATTGCGGAGATTTAGGACCGTGAGCTTTTCTAATGTGAGTTTCTTAGAAAATGTAAATAAAGAGACTAGATCTACTCAAAGGCTACGAAACCTTCTCCTTCTTCTACTCAGAATCATTGCGATTGCATCTTTAGTAATAGCTTTTGCTGGGCCATATATTCCTTACACAGGAATCACTGAAAATAATGGCCGTAGAGGTAATGCAGTGTCGATCTACTTAGACACAAGCCCGTCAATAGATGCCTTAGGGGAGCAAGGCCCAGTTCTTCAAGTAGAGAAAACTAGAGCTTCGGAAATAGTCGATAATTACTCAGAAACTGATAAGTTTCATATTATTACAAATGCTTTTTCAGGTAAAGACTCACACTTTCTCAGCAAGCAAGAAGCTATTGAAAGAATCTCCTCAATTCAAACTGAACCTTTTGTAAGAAATATTGAAGCGGTCGTTGCGAGGGCTTCAGATCAATTAAGCAAAGCTTCTGATAGAAGCCAAACTATATATCTACTCAGCGACTTACAAAAGAGTTCGCATATATTGTCTGAAAATTTCAAGCCAGACACAAACATTTCGATTCACTTCCTGCCATACATTGCAAATGATAGGCCTAATGTTTGGGTTGATTCTGCATGGTTCAACTCCCCTATAGCAACAAGTGGAAATCCTGCAAAACTACATGTTAGACTTAAGCATAACGCACTCCAGCGAGTAGATGGCCTAGGTTTGAAATTAGACATTAACAATGAAAAAACGGCCATTTCATCTTTCAATTTAAGTCCGGGAATTCATACTGATACAGTTCTCCACTTCACACATGGAGAAAGTGGCTTTAACCACGCTATAATATCTATCGAAGACTCCCCTATTACTTTCGATGATACATTTTATTTAGGATACGAAGTCGTAAAGCAAATTGATATTCTCCAATTAAGTGATAATAAAAACTCTAAAACAAGTAAGAGTATTCAAAAGGTCTTTCTCTCAAGTGGCGTTTCCGTTAATCTTGAAACCCTAGAGACACTTCCAGACTTTGCGACTACATCCAACTATGATTTAATTATTGTCAACTCGGTAAACGACCCCTCTAGTGGCATAACGCAATCCCTTGTTGACTTCACAACAAATGGTGGCACAGTCTTAATAATACCTGATTCAGTTAATAATAGTTCAAGAGCTGAATTATTGAGAACTAAATTGGGATTTGGAGAGGGGAAAGTTTGGCATAAAACAAATAATCCTGAGCCTTTAAAAAACATAAAATTCTCACACCCTTTATTTAATGGCGTTTTTTTAACTCCTCCAAACAGGATGGACATGCCTGTATCTGACAGATGCATCTCAAGGAAGGTTACTGATGAAGAGGAGGTTTTAGGAAGCACATCAAGAGGGTATCCATTTCTATCTAGGGTCGCTGTTGGCGAAGGGAGTGCGTTTTTATTGAGCATTACATTAGAACAAGAAACTGGTAACTTTATTAAACACGCTATTTTCGTGCCCATTTTACTTAGGTTATCAGAAGTAGCACGTTCTGCAAAAGCTGAATCAATTACTCTTAAAAGTGAAAATAAAATATTTCTAAACTTCGAAGTTGAGCCTAACGAAATAGTGCAGGTGAGTTTAAATAACAGTGATGCATATATACTGCCTGAAGTCAGAACAAGTAGTGGCTCGACAAGAATATTGCTTGGGCCACAAATTAATACTCCAGGTAATTATACAGTAGAAATCGACTCTTTAACATCGTTTGCATTCGGTATTAATGCAGATAGAGTTGAGAGTGATCCTTCCGCATGGGATATTCCTGGATTTAAAGCTGAGTTAGGTAAATATGGTTGGAATAACACGAGTGTCTTAGAACTTTCAGATGAAAACATATCTAGTGTTATTCTGAATGTGAAATCAGGAACACACCTTTGGTGGCAGTTGATTATTATAGTAATCATAGCACTTGCAGGCGAAACAATTCTTCAAAAAAGATGGAAACACAAATAGTTTTAAAAAAGGTAAAAATTATTGATCCTGGTGGGTCATTCGATGGTAAAAAAGTCGATGTGAAAATAATTAACGGTATTATTACTGAGATCGGAAAAAATATAAACTGCGATTCATGTTTAATTCTAAATAAAGAAAATAGCTATATAAGTCCCGGATGGATGGATGGACAAGCTCACTTTAGAGATCCTGGAAATGAAATAAAAGAAGGATTAGACAGGGGACTGTTTGCTGCAGCAGCAGGCGGATATACAGATGTAGCTATTTTACCATCTACAAACCCACCAATAGACAACAAAGCTTCAGTAGCTTATCTAATTGCAAGAGGTGAAAAAACGAATTCTCCATGTGAGGCTCATCCACTGGGCTGTATTTCAAAAAATAGAGCTGGTGATCAACTTTCCGAATTAATAGATATGGCTGATGCAGGAGCTATCGGTTTCACTGATGACTCTCCCATAAATAAAGTTGGCCTACTACATAGAGCTCTCGAATATCTAGGGCCTTCAGGAGATGTTGTTATTTCAGAGGCCATAGATTCAGACTTGAATCCAGGAGCGCATATGCACGAAGGTGTAACAAGCACTAAATTAGGATTAATAGGCTCTCCTTCAGAAGCCGAAACTCTTCGCATTCAGAGGGATATTGAAATTCTTTCATATGCAGGAGGAAGAATACATATCCCGATTGTATCTACTGCTTCTGGTGTGAATCTAATACGAAAAGCAAAGAAAAAAGGACTTAACATTACTGCAGCCACAACGCCTCATCATCTAACTTTTATCGATAATGACTTGAGTGATTTTGATGGAACGCTCAGAGTAAATCCACCATTAAGATTAAAGTCAGATAGAAAAGCTTTACAAGTGGCACTACAAAATGGAACTCTTGACTCAGTTATTTCAGACCACCGCCCTGAAAACATAGAGTCTCATGATGTGGAATTTATTCTTAGTCCTAATGGTATTTCTGGAATCGAATCCGTTTTTGCTGCAGTAAATACAGCCTGCAATAATTTAGATCTGAGTAGGCTTATTGACTCTATATCTAATGCTACTCGCAGAGTCTACAATATTCCTGAGGTACATATTGAAATAAATTCACCCGTAAAAATCACATGGTTTGACCCTATGAAAGAATTTAACTTTCAAAATATTTCTGGCGGAGCCAATAACCCTTGGCCTAATCGCAATCTTAGTGGTACTGTATATGGATGTATAAACGGAACTAAGATCCACATCAACGACTAAAATTTAGAGCTTTAAAATATTAAGCTTCTCCTTGTGGGCCTCCAAAAGCCAAAGGCATAGATGCTTCAGGCTCACTTATTTCCGATATGGCTCCATGTTTATCTTCATATCGCTTTACATTTCCAGCAAGTGCCTTAAGTAATCGCTTAGCGTGCTGAGGTGTCATAATCACTCTTGAACGAACCTTTGCCTTAGGCATACCAGGCATTATCTGAATAAAGTCCGTTACAAATTCGGTAGGGCTGTGGGTAATTACAGCTAAATTAGAGTACACCCCTTCACTAACTTCTTCAGGAAGCTCAATATTAAGCTTGTTCTTTTTTTCATTATTGGCCATATCACGAAGGTAATGAATTATTTTCTGAGAGGAAGCTCTAAAATAGAAATCAAATCTCTTACTTCGTGCAGCACTTCTTCGTTGTGCTCAATTTCAAGAGGGTTGTAATACACCTGTCCCCATCCTGCTTCTCTCGCGCCAATAATATCTGACTCTAAACTATCGCCTAGCATAACAGCATTTTCAGCTGATGAATTTGATAAATCTAAAGCAAGTTTAAATATTCCGGCATTAGGCTTTTTAACCCCAAGAGCATCACTCGTTAAAACTGATTTAAAATAAGAGCTCAAACCACACCTATCAACTTTAATGTGCTGTACCTCTTCAAAACCATTAGTCAGCATGAATAATTTATGACCTCTCGCAAACAACTCCTGTACCACCTTTAGGGCATCTTTTACTAGGTGGGTTTTATACGGCGATGTTTCGACATAATGTGAACCTAAGCTCTCTCCAAGTGCAGAGTCATTTTCAAGTCCCCACTTTTTTAAAGCGAGGCTAAATCTCCTTCCTCTTAACTCGTCCTTCTCCATTCTCCCTTCTCTATATTCCCCCCAACACCAGGCGTTTGCACTCTCATATTCTTTTATATAAGCTTCAATCGATCCAACACCACGTGAGGTAAGATTAATATGATCATACCCTTCTGCTAGTGCTTCTCTAGAATTCTTTTCAAAATCCCAAAGTGTATGATCTAAATCAAAAAACAAATCTTTCATAATTTAAATAAATCCTTATAATAAACCATTTTTGACACACAAACTTAGAAACGTAAGTACACATGACCATGCAACAAAAGCTAAGATTAAATACAAAACAGTGTTTTGCCTATTACTGAAATATTTAGCTCCTAACAAAGCAGATATTGGAACTGAAAACAATCCTGCTACAATTAGAAGTCCAGTAAAGCCATACTTATCCTTATACTGTATGAACTTTCTTCTTCCTGGAGTAACAACAGCTTTTCTTTTATTATTAGAGAAGAATTTTGATTTTAAAGTTGACCACCAGGAAAATATTGCTTTTCCTGTGTGATAAAATAGCAGTACCCCAACAACTGCGCCTGAAATAGTTACAAGAAGGATTTCCCAAGGCTCAAAACCTTTAGCCGTCATTAAAGAAGGAGTAATCACAAACTTAACAATTGACATCACAAGCCAACTAAAAAAACTTGCTAAGCCCGCTAAAAGACCTTGATCAAACATCTTAAGATCTAGATTTAGTACCGTAAGAAAGATCTCCAGCGTCACCTAAACCTGGAACTATATATCCATTCTCGTCTAAACCTTCGTCTATGGCTCCTATCCAAAATACTGTACCCTCAGGGAGGTGTTTTTGAGCATATTCAACACCCTCCGGACTTGCAATTGCAATTATCACATGAAGTTGACTCGGGGCACCTTCTAAACACAGCGCTTCATAAGCAGATACCATAGAGGCTCCAGTTGCAAGCATAGGATCAACGAGAACAAGGATTCTATCTTCACAAGTGGGTGCTCCTATATATTCAATCTCTATATCGAAACCTCCTTTATCGTTGTGTTTTCTATATGCAGAAACAAAAGCACAATCTGCCTGATCCCACACTTCTAAAACTCCTGCGTGCATAGGCAATCCAGCTCGTATAACAGTTGCTAGAACTGGCTGTTCTTTTATTATATTACATTTCGCAACCCCCAATCCAGTCTTAACTTCTATTTCTTTCATAGGCCAAACTTCAGCCATAGCATTCCCTAAAAGCCATCCTAATCGTTGCAGGTTATGGCGAAACGCACCGCGATGACTTTGTGCGACCTCATGACGCAAACTAAAGAGAAGAGACCCAGCCATACCTGGTTTCTTACTGAAATCGTGAATCAATTTATCATTCATGCCTCTAAGGTATGCACCTTAAGACTACTTCCTTGTATAGACTTTGCCAACCTTCCCAAATTCCATGATCTGAAACCGAAGTGTTATGCCAAACTGTGACCATCACACCCCCCACTTCTCTAACACTTTCAGATAACTGAGACACTGTTGTTAATGCCTCTGAAGTATCTAACTGTAAGTACGTTTTTAATGTAGAATCCATCACCGCAAATGGGTGAATTACTAGGTCTAAAGGTTGTTCTTTAACCATGTCATAAGCTGGATAAGGCTTACTCATTCCTGATCTAAACCCCACTTGGTCAGCATACCCCATTGAATAATCATGTTTAATCCCATTATCCTCAAAAAATTTCCACGATGACTGCTCGCCCATTAAAAAATGAGTTCTTATAATTTCAGTATTATTACCGCCTTTAATCCCATTATTCTCAAAAGTCTTTTTTTCCTTATCGAATTTTATTAAAGAAGAAGAAGCTTCATAACTCGGGTGCCATGATACTAAGGATGAGTTAACGAGGTGTGAAATCAAGCTATCTAAATCTTCTTTGTGGACAGGAAGATCGTGAGGCTTTTTATATTCTGCATAAAGAATAAAAAACCTTATTTGAAGTTTTACCTGTTCATGAATTTTAATTAACCAATCATATGTAAAATAAGGATCCACAGCTCCCATGAATACATCTATTCTGCTTCGTAAATCTCCCCACCTAAAAAGCACAATATCTCTGATAGCAGCAAGTGCATTATGAAATGCTCCCCTACCTTTAAAAGCATATGCTATATCAATATCTATGGTTGGCTCGAAGGTATAGTCTGTTTCATATAGCTCTTTAGGAATATTCAACTCAGCAGCAATGGCATGCGCTAGATTTTCTACTAAAGGGGTGTTAAGCATATTGTGAGCATAAGCAGCACATACAGCACCCTTAAACCTTCCGTGCTTATCTCTAAATTTAGTGTTTTTTTCTCCTTGAGATTGCAATTCTTCCCATCTTACACAACAAAAGAATACAGATGCCAAAGGATCAAATTGGAGATCTGTGATCCCTAAAACTTCACATGGATATTTAAACCTTCCCCACTGAGACCAATTAACACCAGAAGAAAGCGCATTTTCATCATCTTCAAGACTAATCGCATGCAAAGGACATGAAATAGATGACTCACAAAAAGAAATAGTTAAAGTATCAGTCTTTGAATTACAGTCCCATTCTACTTCCATTCCTAAGCAAACATTGAAAAGAATATTAGCCGAGTATGTCATCCTATGAGTTGGCGACGGGTATGTCAAGATGATTTTACTCATAAGTAGAACAATTATAAGCGTGAAAAACGCTTAGAAATTTCCTTCAATATATGAACCGAAGCATTACCATCTCCATAAAGGTTATCAGAAGTGTCAATCATTTGACTGTGTCTAGATGTAGCTAACTCCATTAAATCTGAAGGTTCGGGACATAGAATGGAATGTCCCGAATCGACTAGCTCTACCCACTCAGTATTGTGACGTATTACCACAGACGGAGTACCACAGCTATAAGCTTCCTTTTGTACCCCCCCTGAATCAGTAATAACAAGTGAGGATGATTTTAGTAATTTTAGTAGTTCGATATAACCGACTGGTTTTATAGCTTTAATACTCTTATTAATCAAGGTAGATTTAAAATCTTTACCAAAAATTTCAATCAATCCTTTCTCAGTCCTAGGATGAACAGGGAAAATAGCTGAAATTTTATTATCTAAACAAAAGTCACTAATAGAATCTACCCAACTACGTAGCCTTTCAGTTGAATCAACATTTGAGGGTCTATGCATCGTCACAAGAACCGAGGAAGTTTTGACACAATTCAGATCTTTCGTGAAGTGTATAGCATTGTCATGCATAATATCACCTGACAATAGTGAGTTAAATAAGCCTTCACTTTCGAGGTTCGCAATAGCCGTTAATGTTGGAGCCACAAGGAGGGTTGACAACTTGTCCGTTTCTATCCTATTAATCTCTTCAGGCATATCTAAATCAAAAGATCTTAGACCTGCTTCAATATGAATGAGTGGAATATCTAACTCGTTAGCTGCTTGCGCCCCAGCTAAAGTCGAATCTGTATCTCCATAAACAAGTACAACGTCAGGACTTGAAGTCTCTAAAGCATCCATAATACCCTTTCTCATCTCAACCATTCTCTCAGATCTGTTACTTGTATTAAGTTTGATTGAAAACTTAGGTTTAGGGATGTTTAATTCCTCAAAGAAAATATCAGAAAGCAAGGGGTCGTAGTGCTGCCCAGTGTGAAGTATGGTTTGGCTCCAAAATGAAGAATCCGCGATAGCCCTTGTCATAGCAGCCGCTTTAATAAATTGAGGCCGAGCCCCTATTATTGTAAATATTTGTGCCATTTATAAAAATCCTTCATCGGCAAAGCTAACAAAGTCTTTGTCTGCAATTATTATATGGTCAACAACCGGTAAATCTAAGAAACCTCCAGCTTTACAAAGGTTTCTAGTAAGATTACGATCCGACACACTTGGTTTACAGTTCCCCGAAGGGTGATTATGTACTAGGACTATAGCAGATGCGCGTAAAGCTAAAGCTCGACCAAATATCAATTTCGGGTCTGCCACAGTCCCAGACAACCCTCCTGAAGAAATTTTAATTTCAGCAAGAACATGATTAGATCTTTTCAAAAGTAAAAGCCAAAACTCTTCGTGCTGAAGATCTGAAAGTCTATCCGAAAATCTATTAAATACATCCCTAGATGAAACAATTACATATGATTTCCCTAGAGAGCTGAAAGTTCGTCTGCGACCTAACTCCATTGCTACTGCTAGCACCAAAGCTATTTCTTTTCCTACTCCGTGAACTTGCTCAAAGCCTTCTGGAAGAAGTTTACCTAATGCATATAAATCTCCTCCCGTTAATTTTAATAAATCTTCAGCTACCAAAACAGAAGGTTTCACACTCTTACATTGCCCTATCAACAGTGTAATTAGCTCAATATTATTTAATGAACTCGTTCCATTGATAAGAATTCTATCTTTAAGATTACTATTAACTATTGACGTGTAATTCATTCTACTCTAAAAAATTAATCAAAAAAAAACCCCTCAACATTAGTCGAGGGGTTAAATATCATAATTCGTTAGACTTATTTTAGAGCCGATGTGTGTGCGGCTATGCTGGCTTTAAGGTTGGCAGCTTTATTCTTATGAATAACGTTATTCTTTGATAACTTATCCAACATAGATGAAACCTTAGGTAACATTTCTGTAACCTCTTTCAAATCTGTTGATTCACGTAGTTTACGTAATGCGTTACGAGTTGTCTTGTGCTGGTAACGATTGCGATCGCGTTTTTTCTGATCTGAACGTACGCGCTTTAATGCTGACTTGTGGTTTGCCATCTTTTTCCTTTAAAATATCAGGGGTGCAAATATAGTGAGGATTTAAACTCATACAACATGAAAAGTAAAATTAATTACAAAGAGATCCAAAGGCAGAAAGAATGAGTAATAAATCCCCAACTGCAACAATTCCATCTCCATCTAAATCTTCCGGACAAATACCACCTAAAGTGTCATCTGGCAAGCAAAGACCCGAATCCTGATCCCAATAAGTTCCAGGCCCACAAAAGCCAGGGTCTCCACATACATTACATAAAGAAAAACAATGTATAGGTACTTCTAAAATAGTTGGGTCTACAATAAAAAATCTATTGTAACCACCTAATCCATTATTGGCACCGCAAGCTGGAGGGACTGTTTCTTCTTCACCCCAAGCATCTCCATTAATGAATTTATAATCTACCTGAGTCCCTACAACAGCAATTACTTCAACTGAATACGTCCCATCTGACTCTAAGGTCATTGGGGTTGAGGAAGGAACCCAGTTTTGAAATGATCCAGCAATGTGAGGGCCGGCAAGGGCCGGATCAAGTTCGCCCATATCAAGATGAAGAGTAGTAATATATTGGCACGTACCGTTATCGAACTCTGCTACAGGATCGAAATTCTCCGCATTGGGATCCATGCACCCTGAACTAGTTAGTATGGGGAAATTTCCGTTGGTGTCAGGTGTTGGGAGCGGGGTGTCTAAGTAGAGGTGCCATTCACCAGGCTCAACATAAAATGAAGTAGCTAGGTCATTAACAGAAAAACTTAGTCCGGAAAAATAATCATACCAAGTCCCAATGTATGGGAAACCAGGGGTAATATCGAGAGGAACCACATCAAAATTACCAATTAGAACGGCATTTTGTTCGGGAGAATAAAGATGTATGATTTTACCGGTGCCACTGCAATCGAGATTGTAATCATATGTCGTAAATACCGATTGTTCTTGCTTAAGGTGAGCTAATGCTGAGATGGTTTTGGCAAGGGAAAGCCTCTCTGGCACTTCTAAATCAGTCCATCTATCAGGTTTTTCAGATAGCTTACAATCTTCTGAAAATGTTCCATCTCCACAATCAAAAATACTTACGTCATATCCCAATTCTGACCATTGCCAAATCATTTTAGGTCCTGGAATAGTAAGCAAAAACGCATTGGTCATTTTAAGCCTATCCATAGATGTACTGAACTCCTTAGTATCGTATTCGCCTGAAGAATTTCCGTAAAATTGCAAATCATAGGCGAGCCGCTCTTCATCATGGGACTCCATGTAGGTAATGAGGTTAGGATAACTGTACCCGCGATTCTGCCATGAACTATAGTTCAAATCACCACTATAACCCATTGAACTTTGAGAAAAATCATAGGTCATCTTCCCCCAAATCATAAATCCTCCATCAGCCAATGATTTCTCCTCATCATTATTTCCAAGATGTTCTAAGATCACATAAGTACCTGGATGATTAGACTGAATATCGCTGTAATAATCAAATAATATATCAATACGGCTTTGATCGTATTGATTCCAGAAATTCACATTACTTCCACTATTCACTTGGGTTATACCCTTACTCAAATCCACTCTATATCCATCTATGTGGTATTCTGAAAGCCAAAAGTCAAATACCCTCTTCCAATACTCCCTCACCCAACCGTCTTCATGATTAAAATCATAACCAGGGCTGAAGGGGTGCATTGCGTAGCTATTAAACCAAGGATTATCTTCAGAAACAATCCCGTTTTCATCTTGATACAACCTCACAAGTGGATCTGTCCCGAAACTATGGTTAGGAACGACATCTAGAATTACTGCAATTCCTTTTGCATGACATCTATTTACAAACTCCTTAAGCTTAGACTTAGGTCCGTAATATTTATCCGGGGCAAATCTAAAGTTGGGATTGTAACCCCAACTTGAATTCCCTTCGAACTCACTTACAGGCATAAGTTCAATAGCATTGAAACCCATATACTCAAAATAATCAAGCCTGTCTATTAAATCTTGATACACAGAACCAGAATCAAAATCTCTGACCAGACACTCATAAATAACTAACTCATCTTGAGATGGCTTTTGAAAGTTATAATCAGTCCAAAGAAAATATGGATTATCCGTTCTAAATGTACTAATCGGAACAGAGACAACACCCGTGGGATATTGAGGCATTCCAGGGAAATTCACTTGTGGAATATAGCCATCATTCCATGGATCTAAAATGAGTTCAGAATATGGATCACCAATTTCAAGCACACCTTCAACTAAAAAGAAATATCTGTAATACGTACCCGGATTAAGGTTATTGATTTGTAACCAATGGGTGTTACCATCAGTTGAAATCTTCATTAAACTATTTGCACTTTCCGAAAATGAATTAAAATCACCTTTAAGATAAACATATTGCTTACTAGGTGATCGAAGTTGAATGATAACAGATGTACCCGATAGAATGTTTACTCCATCAAGAGTTCCAGATGGGGGGTCTGCAACGATAGGCGTTTGTGCTTTGGCATTAAAATCAAAACATAAAAACGTAAAAGCAATAATCAGAGAAAGTGTCCTCATCACACTAAGATACGGCAATATGGACGAGAGTTATGTAATTTGCAGTGTGAAAAATATACTTACTGTACTACTTCTTTTGTGTGCGTCACTTTCGCCACTTTACTCAAACAATTTTTCAGCCCAAAAAAGCTTTCCTATTCACGGAACATGGAAATGCCTTGATTCCACAGAGATTTCAATTCCAGGATGGATACCTGGGAGTTTGTACAATTCACTACTCAGGAGTTCAGTTATTCCAGATCCTTTTATTGGAACAAATGAAGATTCAGTGCAGTGGATAAGTAAAATGGACTGGGTTTTCACTTCTGACCCATTTGATGCGCCAGAAAACATTGAAGATTACGACTTACTAATCCTTAAAGATGTACAGCTGTATTGCAGTATAACCTTAAACGGAGTTGTACTTGGCGAAACAAACAACGCTTTCAGAAACTGGTCGTACAGTCTGAAATCGTCCTTAAAATCTACCGACAATATTGTTACTTTTAGTTTTGAATCGCCTACTCACTCTGTAAACAAAATGGGGAGTGTTGAACAGCATAGAACCCCACAATTTGCATTTGGTTGGGATTGGGCATTGAAACTTATTGACTTTTCTGTTGGGCGAATTGAACTTGCGAAGAGTCGGTCTGAGGAAAATATATACATTGACAATCTCACACTGGTAACTGACACTATTTACGGGTCAACTGCTAAGGGCTTTGTTAAGTGGGATATTGCCGGCGATTTAAGCGAGGCTTTGGTTTTAAGGTGGGCTTTGACGAATGAAAGTGGTACCGTTGTCGCTTCAGAAAATTTTAATAAAACACCTGGGGTTATAACATCACCATTCACCATTGAAAATGCTGATTTATGGTGGACTCACGATTTAGGAGAGCCTTCTTTACACACGCTAGAAGTAGTTGCAGTTGGAAAAAATGGTCTACTTGCTCTTGAGAAAAAAACTGTAGGGATTAGAACTCTCAAACTAGACACATCTGAAGACGATAAAGGCGCTAAATTCCAATGGATTCTCAACAACGTACCATTTTTTGCTGGAGGGGCTAACGTTGTCCCGGCTGACATAATTAAATCCAGAATCAACTCATTAGAAGAAAGAGCGATAGTTAGAAACGCTGTCGCAGCGAACATGAACACACTGAGGGTTTGGGGTGGCGGTAATTATGCTTCGGACAATTTCATGGAGGCTTGCGACGAGATGGGGGTTTTGGTTTGGCAAGATTTCATGTTTGCTTGCGCTATGTATCCTGGGAACGAGGAGTTCCTTGAATCAGTCGAGCATGAGGCATTAGACCAAATCCTTAGACTTCGACACCACCCATCCCTCGCCATGTGGTGTGGCAATAACGAAGTGAGTGAAGGATGGGAAAGGTGGGGGTGGAAAGACGGGCTTACTGAAGAAGAAATCACCTATAAAGAGAAAGCCTACTCCGATATTTTCGAAGACATCCTCCCTTCCACTGTCAACTTATACGCCGACGCCCCATACTGGCCTTCCTCACCCCTGCTTGGTAGGGGCGACCCTGATTTTAAAAACCGTGGTGATGCACACGATTGGGGGATATGGCATGACGGGTATTCGTTCGATTCTCTTTGGGCTCGAACACCTCGATTTATGAGTGAATTTGGTTTTCAAAGTTTTCCAGAACGTTCAACCTGGGAAACGGTTGTGATATCTGACACCTTAGACCGGCTTTCATCCGATGTAATTTCTCACGAGAAACATAGTCGTGGGTTTGCAATAATTGATAAATACTTGGAGAGTTCTTATGGCGATTTTTCAGACGGGTATTCTTACGAAGAGTGGGCGTATATAACTCAAGTTCTTCAAGCTAAAGGAATATCAGATGGTGTTAGAGCTGCAAGGCTCAATCAGGATTTTTGCTCTGGCTCTTTGGTTTGGCAATTAAATGATTGCTGGCCGGTAGCATCATGGTCATCGATAGACGCTCATGGAAAGTGGAAACTTCTTCATCATGAATTAAAGAAGGCCTTCGCACCCACACTCCTGTATGGAAAGTGGAATCATCTAGGGAGTAAGCCCCGTTTAGAAATAGGGTTAGTAGCGAATCCGAGCATACATGGTGAAATCCAAATCCCAGGAACTGTTCTCGTATCAGTGGTAAACTTTGACGGCACTGTAGCATACATGTCAGAACATCCATTAAATCTCACACCTGGACAAGCTCAATGGATATCCCTCGATAAAGTCCCCTACATCAGTAACAGAAAAAACATCGACCCCACTAGTTCCTTTGTGCAACTCTCATGGATAGACGACACGTGTGAAAACCCTCAAACTTGTCCAGTCAAAGCGAACGCAACTGTCTTTGCCGCCCTCCCTAAAGAACTTAAACTCGAAGACGTTCCTGTAATTGTGAAACCGTTTACCGTAGGAAATAATGATAGCGAGTTCGTGCTTTATGAAGTAAGCTCAAGCGCTTTCACTAAAGATGTGCAGCTTACAGCTACAACTCCAGGGAATTTCGAAATGAACGGATTTGACCTACTTCCAGGAGAAAAGCGCATCGTAAAATTCACACCTCATTCTATCAGGGGTTGGGCTCCTGAACTTATTGTAGGACACACTTCCAAGTTAAAATCAAAAGCTTTATTTGTTAGAGCCGTAAGTTTAAATAACGTTATTAATACTACTTTGCCCTAATTACAATTTCGTCACAGAAAAGCCATGTCGGCTCTGTTGCTGCGGCATGCCAGTCTGGACAAAGTCCAGAATTGACTGCTCTCATCTTGACATATCTGGCACGAACATCCATCAACTTTCCGGAATTTACTGAAACAATATCTTGAGCATCGTTCTTTAAAGTTGCGTCTTTAAACACATTTTGAGATATTACTTTATAATAATCTCCATCAATAGAAACAGAAAATTCTACGTATTTGGGAGTGAAAATCCATGCGTCTTGATAGCGATAAAAGTTGGAGGAAATTGAATCAATTTCTATTACTTTCTCGAGATCTATGATTGCTATAACATCCTCTCCTTGTACTGCTTGCCAAACACCGTCGTGAAATCCAAGAGATCCTATCCTACCATCAGCAAGTGCGAAATCTCCACCGCCAGTGTAATATGTACTCGGCGTAAATCCTAGTTCTATGGGGTGGAATACACCAGCGTGACCGTCAACGAAAAACTCCTCATGTCTAGGCAGTTGTCGTCCTCGGTAATTGATAGAAGCGCTTATTGTTCCATGGCTTACTACTTCGATAGATTTACCTAACAAGACACTATCTCCATTAAAAAGTGTATAGCCTTTGATATATTCCGCCGATGGGGTGAGTGTCGCGTAAAGTTTTTCAGATTGAACTGCCAAGGATAGGGTTACAGGGACGGATTCCATTCCATAGTCAACTTTAAGGATAGAGAGTCGATCTAAATGCGGCTCAAGCCGCTTGATAAAGTCAGAGTATGCATCAGAAGCACCTGTAAATTCTGGACCAGACCAAAGAACCTCTGCAAGCCCAATAGCTCGCGGAAAAACCTTAGACTCAACCAACTCTTGGGGTGCTCTTTCAGTCCACATATTGCACTCACCACCTAATATTCTACCTGGACCACCTAAAGTGCCCTCAGGGCGTGGTTGGAAACTATATATTTCTTCAAGATTAGTAGAACTTAAGGGATAATCTAAATAGCAATGACTCGTGGGAGAAACGATAACGTCAGTGCCAATGGAGACAGCTTCAATGGCCCCTTCCATACCTCGCCAGCTTTGGACCATAGCACCCTCAGGTAAACCTCCCTCCAAAATCTCATCCCAACCGATGATCCTTTTGCCTTTCCCCTCCAAAAATTTACCTATCCTTTCAATAAACCAAGTCTGTAGCTCATACTCGTCTTTTAAGTCATTTTCTTTAATTCTTTTCTGACACTTCTCACAGTTATGCCACCTCACTTTGGGGGCTTCATCCCCTCCAATATGAATCCTGTCAGAAGGAAAAAGTTCACATACCTCATCCAAAACGGTTTCTAAAAAAGCTATAGTACTGTCATTGCCCGCGCAATAAATATCTTTAAAGACGCCCCATTTATTTGCTACTTCTAGTTGATCTCCCGTACATCCTAACCAAGGATATGATGAAAGTGCCGCCTGGCTATGACCCGGCAACTCAATCTCTGGGATGATCTCAACATGCCTTTTCTGTGCATATTGAATAATATCTCTGATCTCATCCTTTGAATAATATCCTCCATGCTTAGTTCCATCGAGCTCAGTTCTCCAAGCTCCTACTTCTGTAAGAAGAGGGTAAGCATCTATTTCTATACGCCAACCTTGATCCTCAGTAAGGTGCCAATGCAACACATTCATCTTGTGAAGAGCAAGATTATCAATCATTTTTTTAATGAAATTAACATCCATAAAGTGCCTACAACAATCTAATAACAAACCCCGATGTTCAAATTCAGGTGAATCTGAAACAATTACTTCCGGAAGATAAAAACCACTCACACACCCCCCATACTCACATGAATTAGGCATCATCTGCCTTAGAGTAGTAAACCCACGAAATAGCCCCACCTCACTATTTGCAATAATCTGAATAACATCATTTTTAATAATCAAATCATAGGATTCATCTTTCTCATCCCCTTTAATATCGAAGACTAAATTCGCATTTGTCGGAAAGTCCTTTCTTACCTCAACACCCACACCCATTAACCAGTCTTCTACCACTTCTGCGGTGGCACCTAAATTTTCTATTCCTTGAATTCTTAAATATTCACCAGAAAAAAATATTTTTCTATCCTCCACGTCCCCAATAAAAGACACAGATTTAGGCAAGGGGATTAGAGCTTCTATCCCACCAGTTGGTATACTGTGAGGTGATTTTTGGGAACACGACATAAAAACAAACATTGAACATATCGTCACGAAAAAAATGCCAAAACTCTTACAATTCATCTTCATTCCATTTTAGTACCTCATCACTTAGCTGAACAGCCTTATCAAAATCTACCGGATATGTGCTCAAGTCGAATAGACCTTCATCTCCATGATTCAATGTATTAGAAAGGTTTTTTAATCTACAAGAAGCATGTACTGCTTCTACTCCCGCTTTACCTAATGTTGTAACATCTTCTAATCTTACACCACCTCCTGCTATAACTTCCAGTCCCAGTTGGGAAAGATCCCCAAGCAATCCAAGTCCTAGACCTGCCGCCGGAGCTCCACCGCTCGATAAGACTGTATTAATTCCAAAATCTTGCAGAACTTTCGCAGACGCTAAGGGATTATTTGACACATCTAGAGCCCTATGAAATACCATAACTTCACTGGATATCTTTTCGCATAGCATCTCAAGCAAGTGCTCATCCACATTTCCAGATTCATCTAATCCTCCAACCACAATCATTTCCGCACCTGAGTCAAGGCAATCTAATGCTTCAGCTATAATTAATTCCTTTTCAGTAGCATTGTAGACAAAATTACCTGCTCTAGGTCTTATCAATGCCCTAACAGGGATACCTATGCTTGCACTAGCTCTTACAGAAGCTGTGGTAGGGGTAAGTCCACCGCACTCCCAGTGTCCACAAAGCTCAACTCTATCCGCACCTGCTTCTAATGCTATAGCGACATCAACAGGCGTACTTACACAAATCTCGAAATTCATCTTTTAGCTTGGACAAGGTTCACCAAACACGGCCAGAACCAATAGCACATCAGAAACGGTTACCGCTCCGTCTTCATCAACATCAGCAAAACAGTTAATCTCACAACCGAATTGACCTAATATTTCTAATATATCCGCTACAGTAATTACTCCGTCAGCAACTATATCAGCAGGGCAAGTATTTACAATTGGAGGAGGGGAATCCACATCATACCATCCACAAATAGGAGGGTATAAAGGACACACTTGTCTACTCGTAAAACCTACAGTAACTGCTCTCGTTGTATCGTAATATTGAGTGGAAAATGAATGTGGAGTATGATCAGCACCCGGGAATTCGTGGAAACAATTGTCAATTCCTAACAAATCTGTTCTATTGTGAAGAATCTCGCTGCCATCTACTATAGAGACATTGATACCAAGTAATTGAACGTAACCCGTTCCAAAGGGCACTGTTCCATCGTTTGTTCCATGAGTGCTAACAACTGGCGTGTTTCCTGCTGAAATCCATGCATCATCTCCTATTGCACCAGAGATATTAAATATTGAGAGTAGTTCCGAGGAATAACCCGGAGAGCCTGAATCCCCTTCTATACCACCAGACAAACCGTTAGAATTAAAATCTAACGTCGAAGGAATTTCTGCTAAATCATCTACATAAGCAGCATGCAGAGCGATAAAACCACCAGCAGAAGAACCTCCCAATACAATTCTTTCAGGATCTATACCCCAAGTATTGCCGTCTATTTCATAGGATTTACGGAAATATCTTACCGCAGCTTTTGCATCTTGAACACCTCTCATAACAGCCTCTTGTAGCGAAGATTCAAGATCAAAAAAATTATTTATTCCCAATCTATAACTTATTGATGCCACAACATATCCCATCCTTGCCAAGTCTTGACAAAGAGGCACAACGTCTGACCCATCGTTAGAACCAGCAAGAAAAAAACCACCATGAGCTACTAGAACAACGGGCCTGTTATTTGCCACATCACCAACAGGCTTATAAATATCCATTACCAATGTAATATTACTCCCATCTGCTGAAATATTACTACCATAAGGGATGTCATAATCGACTGATATGTCATCAAAAACTCTATATCTATATCTGGCTCCATCACAACCAGCACCTATTTGGGCAGGTAGATTAATTGAAAACAAAGCTGTTAGAATAACGAAGAAAAATATTCTCATATGACTCGTTTAAAATGTTCTTTCGAACCAATTATTAAGATCCCTTTCAAGTTCTGGAATGTTATCTAAAATGTAGTATTCGTGTTGAATAACATCAGCTCTAAAAGGTGTTGACATTACTTCTTCTAGATTGAAAACTTTTAATTTATTACGCAATTCCCAAGCGTGAGTAGTTTCTCCATATGAAGACATTATACCTGCTCCGAAAAGTTTTGCTTCACCTTCTTCTCTTACAAATCCAAATTCAACAAAGAACCAATATAACCTCTGAAGTTGGGTTACTTGGAAATCCCGTCCGTCATTAGCGATAGCCGTTCCAATCTCACCAAATCTGTGCATAAAACTTGCGAAATCTGCGTTCATCAAAGGCGGGATATGACCGAAAGTATCGTGAAACATATCAGGCTCTTCTATATAATCAACTTGATCTTTACGACGCACCCAAGTAGATGTACAGAATTTTTTCTTCGACAACAGTTTAAAGAAATCAGATGGCGGTATTAAGCCAGGAACTATCTCAATTGACCATCCAGTAGCTTTCTTCAATTGCAAAGCCATATCCTCAACCATAGGAATAGATGTTCTTGTCAAAGTATCCGACATTGCATCAAGCGTATCTAGATAAAGTCGGCTGGCTTTACCCTGAAGATGTGCTTTCTGTCTATCGTAAAGAAAATTCCAAGTTGAGTGTTGTTCTTGGGTATAATCTTCAAATTTCTGAGTGAGAATCATTGTATGCAAAAGGTACATACAATTTAATTATGAAACTACTATTGAACTACAACTTGAAGCGAACTGTTTAACTTTTTAGAACTTAAAACATAAACACCTAGTTCTAACCCACTTACATCAATATGAGTACGTGCTGAATTTATATTCAAGACTTCAATTAATCGTCCTTTAACATCAGAAAGCGTAAACTCCGTACCAATATACTCGTTTGAGACTTCGATATTAATCACATCAGTAGTCGGGTTGGGAAATACCGTCATTACAAATTTGCCATCCTCATCTTCGATTGAGTCAATGACACCCATAGAGATTAATAAACCTCTAAATTCTTGATAGTAGAGGTTTGACACTCTTGCATCGTGAACGATAACAGTATTCTCGTCGTTAGTATTTTCAGCTGTAGATGACCAGTTGTGAGATCCTGTAACTACAGTGGGGTCAGAAAGAGGTTCACTATAGTCAATAACGGCATATTTATGGTGAAGCTGACCAGCTATACCTTGATGAGAGTGTACATCTATTCCCGCTGCAGTAAGAGTTTCAAATTCAGCACCAGTACCACCTATTTCTTCAATTGCACCCTGAGGGCTTACAAAAAAACTTGATCCATCAATAATAGCATCAGCTAAGTCGTCACGGGTAAAAGACAATAGAGCGAAAGCCATACTGTAATCCATACTTTCTATTGTTTGACGAATAGCAGAAGTTGTTCCGTCTGTAGGAGAAAAATAAACCTCAACAGGCGCCCCCCCTATAATGTATTTAAGTGGAGTGTTTACTGTTTTATCTGGTCCAAACTTTGAGTTTACTGCATCAGGCACCATTGAGTCGCTACCCCACATTTCATTGAATTCAAGTGTATATCCACGTGCGATACTTTGGTCTTGAAATACAATAACATTGTTCTTGTCAGTATTCAGGTTTGCCGTAGTCATATTTGTTGATCCTGTCAATACGAAAGCCGTTTCAGGGTAATCTGCATCGCCGATAAAGAACTTATTGTGCATTCCCGAACCCTCATTATCTGTACGATAATGAACAGGGATGGAACTGTCGAAATCATCGATACCTAGGTTTGCATTTGATCCTTCAGCAATATATCTGATTTGAACTCCGTTTGCAGCAGCGGTATTAATAGCATTTTCTATAGCGACGTTATTCGTGTTGTATACTGCAACATCGAGGGTGTGTTGAGCTGAAGTTATCCAAGCTGCGATCGTATCGTTGGTACTAGTGCCCAGTGACATCGCTTCTTCGTTAATCGCTACTGAAGTATCAACAGAACCTGTGAAGTACACGTGAATATTTCCTGAAGATTCTGAAATTGTAGCGTAAACTCTTATAGGTGAGGTTACTGTTTCCCCATCGGTATTTGTGGACTTTACTCTTGCGTAGTATAGTGTCCCAGGACTAAGTCCACTCATAGAAATCAAGTGGTCTGTAGATAGAAAAAAATCTGAAGTAGTAGTTCCTAAATCTGGAGTTAGACCCCACTCAACTTCACTATCTCCTACTACATCTGTAGTCCATGTTAGATCAAAAGAAGATGAGGAGATGTTAATTTGGTCTACTTCAGAAGTAAGACAAACCCCAGAAGTAGAGAGCATATCCGATGCTCCACGAGGTAATAGTTGGTAGCCTCCGAATCCATCGAAAGAAAACTGGCTTACAATACCCATGAGGTTCATTTCACATCCGTTAAGTGTCGTTCCCACAAGAGAATTAGATGATCTTACATATATAATCCCATCTTCACCAGAGGAAATGAAGGTGTAAGTTGTGTTAGCTTCTATTATCTGTCCTCCTGCATCGAAAGTCGTGCCTGATATTACCACAAGTTGTCCTTCCAGAGATTCATTAAGTTGATTAGGAGTAACTACAAGTGCATCCGGCAGAGGATTTCCTGAGCTCAAAACATCAACCTGAGTGAGGTTTGGTCCTATTTCAAGTAGGCCGTTGTACTCGGAAATTTCTCCCGTGACAGTGACCTCATCACCTGGGTTAGGCTCTGCAGACCATTCAGTCCAATCACTTCCTGGATACAGAGCTATTCCAGCAGAAGCATCTTGGATATATCGAACAGAACCCAAATCGGCTCCGCTTGTTACAATACCTGTAACAGTTACGGTCTCACCTATAGAATAATTTGTACGTGCGTCTAAAATATCAGACTGTGCATTTAAAACAGTCGAAGAAAGGATCGCAATAAATGCGAGGGTACAGCTGAATAATTTCATTAAAAAAAATGTTATCGAGAGTAATTAAAATCTGACGCGAATAGAGAAGTTTGAACGGAAACCATATCCCATATATACACTTGCTGAAGCTGCGTCGAAGTTGTTTTCAGTAAATGCATAGGTTCGATTAGGATCTGTAAAGTTCCACTCGCCATAAGGATCGTTATTCTGGGCGTTTACAAGGTAAACAGTGTTTAAAACGTTAAAAACAGAAAAGCGAAAATCTATCTGTGATTCATCCATATCTAATGTGTATCCCATATGAAGATCTAGAAGTCCATAAGCTGGAAGTTCCCAAGACTGACGCCCTTCGTTATCTCCATTCAAAGAGAATGGATCGAAATTAGCGTAATATCTATCGAAATAAGTGAAACGAGGTTTAACGTAAAATCCGTTCTTGCGGTAGCGAATAGCAAAACCTATTTGCGTTTGGGGTGCATCACCTACAGAAACTCCTGCGGCATTGTATTTAACGATCTCAGGATTACCCTGCCAATCTAGGTAAGGAAGATTCGTGTCATCATCTAGTAAAATTAAACTATCCTCAGAGCTAGTCCAACGCCAGTCTCCATAAGAGCCATAACCCTCAATTGTAATGTGGCGATTAACTTGGTAACCGAAATCTAGCTCAATTCCTTTATGTAAGGCACTCATTGAATTAATATTCGCCCTCACAATCTCTCCATCTGCAGTTTCAAACCTAAGCATACTATTTAGAGGCCTGTTCTGCCAATCTGTGTAATATCCATTAAGATTCAATGTCCAAGGTGATTTACTCCATTTCATCCCAAATTCAACTGAAGAAATTTGCTCATTTTGAGTATTCTGAATAAACTGATTGTCGTAATCTATAACGCTAGAGAAAGTCGGTGTTCTATTGAGATAGCCGAGGTTCATAAATGCGTTAGTCCACTCATTAATATTAATATTTCCACCACCCTTAACAGTATAACCTGAAATCCACTTCCAACCAGATTCGTTATACTCCATATCACCTGTCTCTACATTCTCTACAAGTGGTTTGAAGTAATCTACACGATTATAACCTTGTCTTACAGCACTTACATTAACGAAGTAATTATACCATGGACCTTTGTATTCCATGAGCGCAAAAACACCACCCCATTTCACAAAAGCATCATTGTGGTAGCCTATTGTATCTCCAACTACATGCATTGGCTGACTGTCATTTGCGTCATCTTGATCAATGAAATAATCACCACCAATAAGATCATGAACGGTACTGTAGTGCTCACCTTGATAGGTCCTCAAGTCTGCTCCACCTGAAAATGTAAGCTTATCAGTAGTCTCATATCTGAAAGTAGAAAGCGCCCCAAACCAAGTGTGGTTGTTGTATAATTTCCTTAGAATTCTAGAACTCTTAAGAAGCGTTTCTGAGTAAGTGGGGTCGATCGGAGGACCGAATAATCCACCCACAGTATTGGTATTCCAAAATTTTTGAAAGTCTACCTGACCATCTTCTGAATAATCACCCGACCCAAGCGAATTCTCTAATCTTGTTCCACCACCATGACCATAAGAAGCATAGGCTGTAGTCGTGATATAAAGCTTGTCAGTTGTCCTCCAGCTGTGGCGAATAGACATGAGCGGTTTATGATATTTATTCTGACGCTCATATAAGCTAGATCCATTAAGCTCGCCCCAATGAACATTGTAGTTGAGCCCCATCTCCTTAAGGCCTGTCGTATCAATATAGTTCGTTGATGTCATTTCATTTTCAAACTCAGCAGCCCCACCATCTACGTCATATCCGTACTGAGAATTAAGCTCAGAATAAGCTGCCTGCTCTTCAGCAAGAGATAGTGTTCCATCGTTAAAAATCTCATCATAAGCTTGACTGTATTCTGTCATTTGTGTGTATTCCGCATCCGTCCCTGTGAAAAGACTTCGTGCATAATCTTTACTATGCGTTGCTATTCGTTGCTGATACCCACGTGCTGAATTCTTCGAAGGAGCACCAGTAACACTTAAAGAAAATATATGCGATCCGAGTGCTTTTTGTGCCTTACCATAGTAGAACCAAGAATCAGTATAAGTCTGCGCCACATATCCTCCTCCATGCTTATAACTTCCAGCAAAGGTGAAGCCCCATCCACCATCTAAACGACCTGTGGTGTGGCCAAGCGTAGTACGAGACAGTCCATAACTACCAAGTTCTTGCTTAACACTCGTTTTCTTCTTATTTTCAATCCCTACAGTAACAATATTTACAGTTCCACCAATGGCTGGAAGAGCGAGTTTAGAAGCACCCAGTCCTCTTTGAACTTGCATCGTTTGAGTTACAAGGTCTAGGCCAAACCAGTTGTTCCAATATACTCCACCACTCTCCATATCATTAACAGGAATACCATCTACGAGTACACTCACGTTTCTCTGTTTAAACCCTCTTATGCTGATACTCGGCCCATTGTCATCTGACCCTGCCTGCGTAGCATATACTCCCGGAGTTGAATTGAGTAGCATGGGCAAAGGTTGAGAACCTAATTCCTCTTGAATCTGAAGTGGTTTTATATTTGAAAACGCAACAGGGGTTTCACGTTCTATAGCGATATCTGCTACTACCCTTGCTTCTTGAAGAAGTACCGTCTCCATCTTAAAATGAACTTCGATGGTAGAATTCGCAACGACATTCACCTCTTTTGCCATAGGATCATACCCTACGTAGGAAACTCGAAGGCTGTATTTACCAGGAGTAAGTTCAATAGAGAACAAACCGTCGAAATCAGTTAGAACACCTATAGATGATTCACCTGCACCATATATGACAGCTGCCTGAATTAAAGCTTCGCCAGTTATAGCGTCAGAGATAGAACCACGTACAAGACCTGTTTGGGCTGATGCAGTGAGCATAGAGCCTAAAAAGAGCCCCAAGAAAGTGGCCAGGGAAAAACAATTAATACGAATCATGGAAATTGAATGCTAAATAATTAGCGGATAACAAATTAACGGATGACGATGCGGTGTGCGAAAATCGAACCGTTCAAGTACTGAACGTTCACGAAATAAACACCTGCATTCCAATCTGAAGTAGAGATAGACCAAGTGCGAATATCTGAAGTCGGTGCAATCACCTCAACTAGACGACCCTCAGGACTGTACACTTGAATTTGCTTTACAGATTGACTGCTTTCGATATTGAACTGACCATTTACTGAAGGATTAGGGAAAATCTCTAATGATGGAGTCTGCACCATATTGTTTATTCCAGAAGTACCACAAGCGCAGCTGTGAGACCCTAAGCCATCCCAAGTATTAACTGGAAGAGTGTCCCATTCTAAAAAAGTATCAAAAACCACAGGTGGAACATTTATTCCATGCACTACATCATACTTGCGTCGTAATGTGTGGTTAGAAGTAAGCCAGGTAGCTCCATCACCTACATCTATAAAACCATTCTCAGCATCATTTGTCCAAGCTGTACCAGGATCCTCTCCTGGCTTTCCGAAAATATCAACTACAGTTGTACCGTTCTTTACGAGAACAAGAGCATCATTTCCATTCATGTACGTTGGAGCCGGATAAGGATTGTCTAGTTGATCAGCCATGCCTTGCATCACCGGATCACACATCGGAGAAATTGCGCCACCTCCCAAATCAACGTCTTCCGTCTGACCATTTACCAGAACCCAAGTAGTAAGAGAAGGTAAAGTCCCGAAAAGCTGTGTAGCATCAGTAACTGTCCCTTCTCCATTGCTCCAACGTTGTAATTCATATGCGTTTAAATCAATCGCTTCTGAAGTGGGATTGAAAAATTCAAGACCCTTGTTATTCCCTGTACCTTCAAGGTATTCAGAGATGATAAGGTCATCACAAATTAGCTGAGCTGAAGCACTTGCAGAAAAAGACAATCCTGCTATGAGAAAAAATATTGTAGAAATGCGCATAAAATTAGTTTTTAATTTAGTTAGCCAAACTTACTGCGTATCTTGCATTCAATGAACAAAACAAGCTACTTTTATCTGCTATTATTAATAACTTCTTGTTTCTGCTTAATTGCGGGAATCTCATTATTCATCGTATCTACTAAATCTAACGAAATAGAAAAAGATGCTTTCCGCAAATTCGAACCGCAAAGAGCTGCCGCTTTTAAGTGGTCATACCCCGATGAAGATTGGAATGCATCTGAAGCTGATGCAGCTTTAAAAAATGTACGACAATATTTTGAAGCACAAGAGGTGAATGATTTCTCGAGAGAAATTGGTGGTTCATGGAGGATGGAGGGTCCTGGAAACATCGGTGGGAGATTAAACGCAATTGCCCAAGATCCTTTCGACTCAAACCATATACTTGCGGGAAGTGCTGCAGGAGGTCTATTCGGAACAAATGATGGCGGTGCGAACTGGTCGCCGCTTACAGACGATTTCGCCTGGATGGCAATGGGGACAATCGCGTTTCATCCCACTCAAGAAGGAACCGTCTACATAGGCTCAGGTGACCCACAAATTTCCTCCCACCCAAGATTGGGAGATGGGGTGCACCGATCAGTTGACGGAGGGGCCAACTGGACTCATTTAGGCCTCGATAGCGCTAGAATCGTCAGTAAAATACTCATTCTTGAAGACACGCCAGAAGTAATTATGGCCGCAACTATGGGTAACCCTGCTGTAAAAGGCCCAGACAGAGGTCTATATCGCAGCTCTAACTCTGGAACCACTTGGGATCATGTTCTACTACCATCTGATTCAGCTGGCATAAACGACCTCGCATATGACTCTTCAACTGGAATTATGATAGCTGCAGGGTGGAATAGACTTAGAAACTCTACGCGATCACTAGTTTTAGGACCCGAATCAAAATTATATAGGTCTGATGACTCAGGAATCACATGGGGATCTGTAAATAACCCATGGGGGAATGGGAATAGATGCAGAATAGGACTTTCCGAGCACAATGGAGTTTTCTTCGCATTGGTTGTGGGGTTAAACATGCAACTCGACAATATTTATAAGAGCACGGATGGAGGAATTAATTGGTCTCCTATTATCAGCGATACTTCACCTCTGGCGAATGCATTGGGAGGTTTTGGTTGGTATTTCTCTAAAATTAGAGTAAACCCATGGAACTCTGAGGACATTACTTTGTTAGGGGTGGATGCGTGGAATTCTCTTGATGGGGGAGTGACTTGGGCTCTACTAACTCCTGTATGGTGGGAGTATTCTGTTCATGCTGATAAACATGATTTGCAATGGGTAGGGCCAAATTCAGCTATTTTAGCTACCGATGGGGGAGCATACAGAACCGATGATCATGGAGAGACTTGGACTGACATAGAGAACATAAACAATTCTCAATTCTACAGGGTTGAATGGAACCCGCATAATCAAGGCGTATATACGGGAGGAGCTCAGGATAACGGAACAACAAGTGGCTCATATTTAGAAGTGGATAGTTGGTCGAGAGATAGAGGCGGAGATGGCTTTACCCCTGTATTCCATCCTACTAATCCCAATTACAGGATAGCGACAGTTCAGTGGGGAAATTTTGCTTATTCCGAGGATCCATCAACTATACCTAACCCCAACTGGATGGATATGGAAGACCTAGAATACGATGATAGAAAAGGCTGGGACACTCCGATAATTTTACACCCTGCAAACCCTGATCACATTTGGACAGGAACTCAAAGAATGTGGAAAATGACCGGAACTCCCATGGGCAATTGGAGTCTCATGAGCGAAGATCTTACTCAAAATATAAGTCCTGGACTTGGATACAGAGTCATATCAGCTATTTCAGGATCTCCCGTTGACGAAAACGTCTTAGCCGCAGGAACTTCAGACGGAAGAGTTCATTACACTACCGATGGAGGACTCTCGTGGAATTTAATGACAGACGGGTTACCGGAACGCTACGTTACAGATCTTTATTTCGACCCGTTTAATCCTGACTCTATTTTCTGCACAGTGAGTGGTTACCGTGATTACGCATATACACCTCATATTCTAAAAGCAGAGCTGGGAGGTGCTTGGGAAAGTATTTCTGGAGATCTTCCTCAGCATCCAATGAATTCTGTAGTAGCGTTGAGCGAATTGGTTTGGGCTACAGCTACAGACGCGGGAGTATATGCAACCGTAAATGCAGGAGTCAACTGGGAGAGATTAGGCAACATGCCTTGGATACCTGTTTACGATTTAGTCGTTGACACAGTTGAGAGAAGATTGGTGGCTGGAACTTTTTCTAGAAGTATACAAAGCTACCCGTTAGATTCAATTTTAGTGGGGACACCTCCTGATCCTGTTTTTTATTGTTTAGAAGATGTTGTGCCAAATGGTATCATTGACACTAGTGATATTTTACTAATTCTTAGCCAGTACGGATGTCTCTCAGATTGTTCAACCGATATTGATGGCGATGGTGCGGTAACTATATCAGACGTGTTGGCGGTACTTGCAGTGTTTGGTCAACCCTGTTAAATTTCGTGTGATTTCACAACTGACTTAATTAAGGTCGTTTCTTACTTTTACAGGCAACGAGTTGCGAACTGTGGAATAGCTATGTAGCAGGAGTTCCCAAAACAACTTTGGAGGAACATCTGAAATTGGGACTGGTGACACCGTATTCCAATGCTTTTTATTCATATGCCATCCTGGAATTATACCCTCAAATTCACTCCGCAACTTCACTGAACGTTCAGGATCACATTTAAGATTTACGCTTTTAAAATCTTCAATATCGAGCAGAGCAAATATTTTTTCCTTCGCTTTATTTCCAACCTTAAAGACCAACGTTTTATTATCGAACGGAAAACCCTGAGTCACCCCTGGTAGTTTCGAAACGAACTCCAGAATTGTTTCCGCGTTAACCTCGTGATTTATATCCTGAATCAAATCCAATTTTATTAAAAAGTCTTCGACGAATCGCCTATCATGCGATACATTTCTTCAAGCTCAGATTTTTTGAAATCGCGCCAAGTACCTACAGGCATATCTAAGTACATATTCATGATGCGAACTCGCTTGAGTCGCCCAACTCTATATCCAAAATATTCGCACATTCTACGAATCTGCCTGTTGAGCCCTTGGGTGAGAATGATTCGAAATTCACGGTCTCCTGTTTGTTCCACAAAACAAGGATTCGTCACCGTGTCTAAAATGGGAACTCCATTCCCCATATCACGAATGAAACTGCCGATAATAATCCTATCTACAGTTACGATATATTCCTTCTCATGGTGATTCTTTGCTCTGAGAATTTTATTTACGATATCCCCGTCGTTCGTTAAAAAAATTAAACCCTCACTAGGCTTGTCCAACCTACCTATAGGAAAAATTCTGGTGGGATAGCCGATAAAATCTATGATGTTATTTTCCTCTCTACTTTGGTCTGTGGTACAGACAATTCCAACAGGCTTATGAAATGCCAAGTAGACTAATTTATCGCGCACACCATCTCCCACTATCTTACCGTCAACCATCACCTCATCACCCGATTTCACCTTCGTACCGAGCTCTGGAACCTTCCCGTTAATCGTAATCTTACCCTGCTCAAGTAGTTTATCTGCAGCCCTTCTCGAACAAAAACCCACTTCGCTTAGAAATTTATTTATCCTCGTTTCCATTTCGCAAAGGTCGTACTTAAATTCTACTAAACCTTCACGGTTAAAAAATCTGTAAAGCGAGTTGTGTAACACGGGGAAAGTCGTTCCTGACGGAGGCGCCATTTTCTATCGAAGCCCTGGACGGCGAGTCGGACTTTGTCGTGCCCTAGCTTAGTATTTATGGTGTCTATCGAAGTCATTAAAGAGGTGCGCTTAGATCTATCGACGACATCGAAAAGTCCGAGTTGAACTTCTGCAGAGGGGGTTATCGAACTCACCAGGACGCCCGCTTTTTTGTACGAAAATCCGTCTCGGTAAATGAACTTTAACGCCTGAATCGCAGAAGCGACAATTTCGAGGGTGTCGTTCGTGGGAACTTCGAGCTTGATAGTGCGCGAAGCGTTGTATTGGGGCGCTTGAGGTTTAAAGGGGTTCGTCATCACGAAAGTAGTAATGGAGATACAGCAACTGCCTTCCTTCCGGAGCTTAGACGCGCAATTGGCGGCGAAAGTTCCTACGGATTCATTTAGGGCGTGTAAACTTTGTACTTCGGAGCCAAACGATCTTGCTGTTCGTATGCTTTGTTTGCGAGGGGAGGCTTCGTTGACTGGGGAGCAAATCGTACTTTGAAGTTCTTTCTGCAACCTCGTGCCTGTTATGCTTAAGTTGCTGCGGACCCAAGTGGGGTCGGCTAAGGTTAACTTCAGCGCCGTAGTTATTCCGTAGGATTTCAGTTTGGAGGAGGATCGGTTACCTATACCCCAGACATCCTCTATTTTGCAGCGATGAAGTGCGCGCTCTAAATCGTAGGCCGAACTAAGAGTGAATACGCCATTCATCTCAGGCATTTTTTTCGCGATACGGGTGGCTACTTTTGCTAGGGTTTTCGTCGGAGCAAGACCTATAGAAACTGGTATTCCAGTCCACCGCTCTACCTTATCACGAAGGGCTCTAGCTCGCTCCTCGGCGGCTGGACCTTCAAACACCAGAAACGCCTCGTCAATAGAATAGACCTCCATCTCATCGACTTCGGGACGAATGGTGTCCATTACGCGCTTAGACATATCTCCGTACAAAGCGAAATTTGATGAGAACACATGTACTCCATTGCGCGCAAAAAACCGCTCGCTCTTAAAAGCCGGGGCTCCCATTTTTACACCCAACGCTTTTGCCTCGTTACTACGAGCTATAACGCATCCATCGTTGTTCGAGAGAACGACGATGGGCTTGGAAACTAGGTTTGGCCTAAAAACCCGTTCACACGAGGCAAAGAAATTATTGCAATCAACGAGGGCAATCACACCTTGTGAATTACAAATGTAACCACACCCCAAACCTGAAAATTTGATTCTTCCCCCACCTCTATCGGCTTTAGCTTGGGGTTTTCAGGAATTAAAAGCAGCGTATCGTCCTGAATATCCACGCGCTTTACAGTAAACTCACCATCTAACACCGCTAGAACTATGCTGCCCTTATGCGGTGTAAGTGATCTATCTATCATAATCACGTCCCCAGTCTGAATACCCGCTCCCACCATAGAATCACCTTCAACCCGGCAGCAAAATGTTGCCGACGGATGTTGAACGAGATACGAATTTAAATCTAGGTCCAGGTCTAGATGATCTTCTGCCGGAGAAGGGAAACCCGCCTGCACCCCCTCGTCAAAAAATGGCACCGCATCAAATGCGACATCACTTGCGGGACACCATTTTAATTTTATTTCCCTATTCATACCTGTGGATTAAAGAGCTTAGACCATGAATAAAGGCAACCTAAGTAGCATAATCATCGTCTTTAAAAGCGGACAGGAAAGTTACGCAAATCATTTGTGTTTTCACGCCTAAATAATAACTTTTATCCTTGTTATTACAATAGCCTGTCATGAAGCCAATACTAAACCTTATCTTTATTTGTCTATATATAGATTCCTTGAATTCACTACAATCTTCCATAAATATTTTAGAATCAATCTCTTCTATTAGATCAAATAGAAATTAAATCTGATTTTGTAAAAAATTATTAATCATTCACCTCTAAAAACTTATTAACACACGTCTTAAAGCCAATGGATTTAAACATTTTAATTGTAGTTTCGGCTTTGTTAATTAAGTATAATTTTTTTTTGTTAAACCAAACTCTTTTTTTTATGAAAGCAAAAATGCTAATCTTTATGACCCTGATATTCTCAGCGAGTACTTGGTCTCAAACCACGGTTACCGGTACGGTGTCCGACAAAGCCTCCGGTGAAGGTATGCCTGGTGTAGCCGTCATAGTTGACGGATCAGGCCAAGGTGTATTTACTGGAATAGACGGTTCTTATTCCGTTTCTGCCGACCCGGCAAATGACGTTTTACTTTTTAGTTTCGTTGGGTTTAAAACTCTTCGTGTTGCTCTAAACGGTTCTACATCAGTAAACGCTTCTATGGAAAGTGGTGTTGAACTCGATGAAGTCGTTGTTACTGCTCTTGGCGTTACACGTGAAAAGAAAGCCCTAGGTTATTCTGTACAAGAGTTAGGAAGCGAATCATTCACAGAAGGTAATGCTGAAAATATCGTTCGTTCACTTTCAGGAAAAGTGGCCGGTGTTCAAGTAACTTCTGGAACATCGATGGGTTCATCATCTAAGGTTTTACTTCGTGGAGCTAGTTCTATAACAGGAGATAACCAACCACTATTCGTAGTGAATGGCGTCCCAATGGATAATAGTGATTATTCTGGATACGGCACCCAGCGCTCTACAGGTGGTTACGACTATGGAAATGCGATACAGGACGTTAATCCTGATGATATCGAATCCGTGACTATTCTTAAAGGTGCTGCTGCTGCCGCTCTTTATGGATCACGTGCAGCAAATGGAGCTATCGTTATTACTACTAAAAATGGTAAAGGATACCAAGCTGCTGGCAGCCGCGGTATAGGTGTATCTGTTAACTCTGGCGTTGAATTCAACAATGTTTACATACTTCCTGAATTCCAAAACCGTTATGGTGGTGGTGCTGGAACAGCTTGGATAAACCAAGTCATGGTTGACAGCGTTGGTGAAACTCCAATTCCAGACTATGGATATGATGGATCTTGGGGACCAGAGCTTCTCGGTCAAGATGTAAGACACTGGGATTCTTGGGATGAAGGATCAGACACCTATGGTGAAGTTCGTGGATGGAGCCCAACAGATAGTGATGTTGAAGATTACTTCCAGACAGGTGTAACTTACAGAAACAATTTTGCTGTAACTGGCGCAACTGATGCAAGCTCTTTCCGTCTTTCTTACACGAAACACGATCAAACTGGTGTTTACGAGAACTCTTCATTGAGCCGCAACACTTTGTCTTTCTCTAGCTCATCTGATGTAAGCGACGATCTTACAGTAAGCGCTAATGTTAATTACGTACAGAGTGAAGGTGAAGGTCGTCCAAATACCGGATATGGCTCTTCTATTATGAGTCAATTTACACAATGGGGACAACGCCAGCTTAGTATGGATCGCCTTCGTGATTACATGAATCCAGATGGATCTCAACGTACTTGGAACCGCAATAGCGCTGCTGACGGATCGCCACACTATTGGGACAACCCTTTCTGGGAGCGTTACCAAAACGTACAAAATGATCAGCGAGATAGAGTTTACGGAAATCTTAGTGTAGACTACACTATTAATGACAACCTTAGTCTTACTGGTCGTGCGATGACTGATTTCTACACTGACCGTCGTCAAGAAAGTATCGCAGTAGGTGGAGTTAATGAGTCAAGTTACTCTGAGTACACTCGTCAATTACAAGAGAACAACTTAGACCTTTACTTGAATTTCAATAAAGATCTCAATGAGGATTTAAGCTTAAATGGTTTCGTAGGTGTAAACCAGCGTACTCGTGACTATAAAAGACTCGGAGCATTCACTCTAGGTGGACTGAACACACCAGGTCTATACACAGTAGGTAATGGGGTTGACGGATATCAAATCGACGACTATGAAAGCCATAAGCATGTAAATTCTATACTTGGTTCAATGAGCTTTGGATACCAACGTACATTTTACGTAGATATTACTGGTCGTAACGACATAAGCTCTACACTTCCGGACGAAAACAACAGCTACTTCTACCCTTCTGCTACTGCATCATACATCTTTAGTGAAGGTATGGATTCTGATGTTCTTAGTTTCGGAAAATTACGTTTTGGATGGGCTCAAGTAGGTAACGATACTGACCCTTATGAGACAGGTCTTACTTATGGAGTGGATCCTAACTTCGGATCTAGCGGTTCATCATACGTACCAAATGCACAGAACAACCCAGATCTACTTCCAGAGAAGACAACTAGCTTAGAGGTTGGAGTAGAAATGAATTTCTTTATGGATCGTGTACGTTTAGACATGACATACTACAACAGTACTACTGAGGATCTTATCTTCAACGTACCAGTAAGTGGTGCTTCAGGTTATACTAGCGCAGTTTTAAATGCTGGTGAAACGAACAACAAAGGAGTGGAAATCGCATTAAGCGCTACGCCAATTATGACTGACGATTTACGTTGGGATATCAGTTTAAATCTTGCTAAGAATCAGAATGAGCTAGTTTCTTTAGCGGACGGAGTTGAAAACCTTCGTTACGCATCACTGTTCGGAGTTTCACTTGAAGCTCGTCCAGGAGAATCACTTGGTACATTCTACGGATATGACTTCTTATACGATGATGATGGTAACAAACTTGTTGACGCAGACGGTTACTATCTAAGTACTGACGAGGTTGTGAATATAGGATCAATACTTCCAGACTACACAGGTGGTGTATACAATGCTCTGTCAATTGGAAACTTAAGATTAAGTGCTCTTATAGACTTCCAAAAAGGTGGGTCTCTACACAGCTACTCTAATCAATGGGGTAAATACTCTGGTACTTTAGCTGAAACTGCTCTTGATGATATGCGTCAAGACGATGACGGTGACGGAATATCTGGTGTTGTAGTCGACGGTATGGTTGCTGAGCAAGATGCTGAAGGAAACTGGATGAGTACTGGCGAAGCAAACGCTTCTGTTATTTCTGCTGGAGCTCACTTCTTCTACAACCAAGGTTACATTATTCACGCTGCAGATCAATACGACGCTTCTTTTGTGAAACTTCGTGAGATGCGTCTCGATTATGACCTACCAGCTAATGCTTTAGGAGATCTTCCTTTCTATAATGTGAGCATAGGTGTTTATGGGCGAAACTTAGCTCTTCTACACAGCAATGCACCACACATTGATCCTGAGGTTACAACATCAGCTTCTAACATCCAGGGTTTTGAAGGTGGTCAGCTTCCTGCTGAGCGCACAATCGGAATTAACCTTAAGTTAACACTATAAATTAAAACCATCAATAATTATGAAAATGAATAAAAATATCTTCATCCTGATGGGCTTAATTGGCGCCATCAGCATCACCGGATGTACGAAAGATTTCGGTGATCTAAACACTAATCCGAATGAGCCTACTGCGGTTTCAACAGGGTTTTTATTAACCAATGCACAGAAGTCCATTATGGACCGTACAAATAACAGTTTCTGGGGTAGCCGTCGCGGTATGCAACTATCTCAATACTGGAGTTCTAATCAATATTCTAACGAGAGTCGTTACCAGTTAAGAACTGAGGTAACTAATTCTGCTTGGAATGATTACTATGCAGGTGCTTTACAGAACCTTCAGAACATTATCGACCAAAACACAGGCGATAATGCTGGAGATGTAGCTGGATATGGTGCTAATGAAAACCAAATAGCAGTTGCAACTATTCTGCAGGTTTGGATTTACCAGCAACTTACTGATGCATTTGGAGCTATCCCGATGACTGAAGCTTTGCAGGGTTCTGCGAATACAACACCTACTTACGATAGCCAATCTAGTGTTTATGCAAGCATGTTAAGTATGCTTGATGCAGCTAATTCTGGTATGGATGCTTCTGCTATGGGACCACAAGGTGATCAGATCTATGGTGGTGATATGAACGCTTGGGCTGCTTTTGCAAATAGTCTCAAGCTACGTGTTGCTATGCGTATGTCTGATGTTGATGCTGGAGCTGCACAAAGTGCTGCTGAGGCTGCGGCTGCGGCTGGATGCATTACATCAAATGCTGGAAATGCTTTATTCGGATACCTAAGTGGTGCGCCAAATAACAATCCTATAAATGAAGACAAGAAGACTCGTAATGACTTCGCTGCTTCAAATACTATGATTGATCACATGACAGCTACTGCTGACCCACGTATGTCTATCTACTATGCCGCTTCGGCAGCAGATGGAGCATTCGTAGGTGAAGTATATGGCCTTGATGAGACAAATGCTGCTCTTACACCTGACGATGCTGTTTCTCAGCGTGGTGGTGCTGTTCTAGCTGCTGACTTCCCTGGAATATTCATGGATGCCGCTCAAGTTAATTTCCTTCTAGCTGAAGGTGCTGCTCGTGGCTGGTCTATGGGAGGTTCTGATGCTGACTACTTCGCTGCAGCTAATGCTGCAAGTATGGAGTTCTGGGGAGTTGACCAAGCTGATGCAGATACTTATGCTGCTGCGAACACTTACGACGCTACTACTTGGAAAACTTCAATCGGAACAGCCAAGTGGGTTGCATTATATATGCAAGGTCAAGAAGGATGGGCGGAAGTACGTCGTCTTGATGCACCTACTCTGAATGCTTGTGCTGATGGTCAACTTGATGGTGGCGATGGTGTCCCATCTCGTATGATGTATCCACTTGATGAGCAATCCCTAAACGGTACATCTTGGGGTGATGGTGTTACTGCTAATGGTGGTGACGATTCTCAGCAAACAAAACTTTGGTGGGACGTTAACTAAGCTCTGCTTAGATATTATACTTTTTGGAATCCCCACTAGTAATTGAACTAGTGGGGATTTCTTATTTTAGAAAAATGAAAGGACACTGGAACGAGAGATATTCTAATAGCGAAGCTGTTACATTGGAGTTATTTGCAAAATCACTAAATTGACCCAAATCACAAATTTACCATTATGAAAAATCATATTCTATTTTCTTTCTTAGGTGCTATTATATTATTTATTTGGAGCTTTCTCTCTTGGGCTGCCATCAATTTGCATCAAGATGAGCAAACGTATACACCACTAGAAAAAGATGTACTTTCAGCTATTGCAGAAACAGGACTAGAACAAGGGATGTACGCCTTGGGACAAGGAAACCCAACCGGTGGGCAGGACGCACA
>Ga0206679_10000067_pt1 | contig 70746 bp, 85 predicted proteins | sample M110012015metaG_FD_155464 | JGI IMG/M metagenome (GOLD analysis project Ga0206679, IMG submission 155464) | Ammonia-oxidizing marine archaeal communities from Monterey Bay, California, United States - M1 100m 12015 | ecosystem: Environmental > Aquatic > Marine > Intertidal zone | place: USA...
AATTATATGGAGAGTCACGCCAAAAGAGGTTGGATTTGAGAATATTAATAAAGTTCTTAATAAAAAGCTGATATCTAAGCTCGTTGACATTTCTTACCGTAAAGCCGGCTTAAAAAGCACTGTAATATTTGCAGATCAGCTAATGTATTTAGGCTTTGATTTTTCAACAAGATCTGGCTCGTCTATAGGTGTTAATGATTTTGTAATTCCTGAAGAAAAAGCAGGAATAATTGATGCTTCAGAAAAAGAAGTTAAAGCTATTGAGAAGCAGTTTGACTCTGGTTTAGTTACACGTGGTGAGAGATATAACAAGGTTATTGACATATGGTCTAGGGCTAATGAACAAGTAGCAAAAGCCATGATGGAAAAAATTAGCACAGAAACAACAGTTAACCCTGAAGGTGAAGAGGTAGAACAATCATCATTTAACTCTGTTTATATATATGCAGATTCTGGCGCAAGGGGATCTCCTGCTCAGATTAGACAGCTTTCTGGAATGAGGGGCCTAATGTCAAAACCTGATGGTTCTATTATTGAAACACCTATTACTGCTAACTTTAGAGAAGGACTATCTGTACTTCAGTACTTTATTTCTACTCACGGAGCTAGGAAAGGTTTGGCTGATACTGCTCTAAAAACTGCCAACTCTGGTTATTTAACAAGAAGGTTATGTGATGTGTCTATGGACTCAGTCATAAATATTGATGATTGTGGAACGCAAAATTCAATTACAGTAACCTCTATAATCGATGGTGGAGAGATTATACAAGCTCTTACAGACAGAATTCTTGGAAGAGTAATAGCGGAACCTATCAACGATAGTGATGGCAACTTATTATTTGAAGAAGGAACAATGCTAGATGAAGATGCTGTTTCGCAAATTGAGTCGTTAAATCTGTCTTCACTTCAAGTAAGGTCACCAATGACATGTGAGGCATCAATCGGAGTATGCTCTAAATGTTATGGTCGAGATCTCGCAAGAGGCCATTTAGTCCATAGAGGAGAGGCTGTAGGTATTGTTGCCGCTCAGTCAATTGGAGAGCCTGGAACTCAGTTAACCATGCGTACATTCCATATTGGAGGTGCTGCATCCAGTTCATCAGAGGATAATGCAATTTTTAATAAAAATACCGGTGTTGTTAGCTTTTCTGAGGATATAAAAACAGTTACCAATAAAGATAAACTTCAAGTTGTTGTTTCAAGGAATGCGCTATGCATAGTTGAAGACAGCCAGGGAAGAATTGTTGAGCAATATAAAGTTCCTTATGGGGCTACTTTAGAAGTCTCTAATAAAGCAAATCTTGAGCAAGGCACCAAAGTTGCATCATGGGATCCTTATACAAGACCAATTATTTCAGAAACATCAGGTAAAATTAAATTCTCTGATATTGAAGACGGAGTAACAGTTAGATCACAAACTGATGAGTTGACTGGTCTTAGTAGCGTTGAGATTATTGAAACTTCAGAAAGACCATCTGCTGGTAAAGAATTAGTGCCTTCAATTTCTATAGTAGATTCAAAAGGTAAAACAGTTCTTGTTGGGGATTACAAAGCTCCTGCAACATATACCATGCCTGCTAATGCGCTTGTTAATCTTAAAGATGGGCAAAAGCTTACAGCCGGAGAGGTGTTAGCAAGAATACCTTTAGTTGCTTCTAAAACTAAAGATATTACTGGTGGTTTACCAAGAGTAGCTGACTTATTTGAGGCAAGAAAGCCCAAAGATGCAGCCGTTCTATCTGAAGAAACTGGAATTATATCTTTCGGTAAAGAGACCAAAGGAAAAGTAAGACTTGTTATTACCCCTGAGGGCTCTACCAAAAAAGCACACAATGTAGAAATGCTTATACCCAAGCACAGAACTTTGTCTGTTTTTGAGGGAGAAAGAATCACTAAGGGTGATGTTATTTCTGATGGACCTTTCAGTCCTCATGATATCTTGAGATTAAAAGGAATACCTGATTTAACAAACTTTATAGTTAATGAAATCCAAGATGTTTATAGACTTCAAGGGGTTTCAATTAATGATAAGCACATAGAGACTATTCTAAGACAGATGTTAAGAAAAGCTCTTATAGTTGACGGCGAAGATACTAAATTTATTCAGGGCGATCAGGTTGATTATGCTGAACTCAAAGAAGAAAACGAAAGAGTTGCTTCTTCTGGCAAAACACCAGCACAGTTTGAGAGAGTATTGCTTGGAATTACAAAAGCATCACTAGCAACAAACTCATTTATTTCAGCAGCTTCGTTCCAAGAAACCACAAGAGTTCTTACAGAAGCAGCAGTGACTGGTAAAAAAGATCATCTGCGCGGTCTAAAAGAAAATGTTGTCGTAGGTAGACTTATTCCTGCAGGTACAGGTATGGAATTCCATGACAAACTCAGAAACAAAAAGCAATATGATCTTGATGAGCAAACTCTATCAGCTGATGACATAGAAGAAGCTTTAAGACAGGAACTACAAGAAAATGAGGAATAGTGTTGACCGCGGCGATTCTGCTCTATAAAATCGCGGCCTAAACTAAAAAATATATATTATGGCAACAGTTAATCAATTAGTTAAAAAATCTAGAAAACCAAAGGTAAGGAAAACAGATGTGCCGGCTCTCAAGGCCTGTCCTCAAAGAAGAGGTGTTTGCACTCGTGTTTACACAACTACCCCAAAAAAACCTAACTCAGCTTTAAGGAAGGTATGTAGAGTTAGATTAACAAGTGGTTTTGAGGTTACTTCATACATAGGCGGAGAAGGACATAATCTTCAAGAACATTCACTTGTTCTTATAAGGGGAGGAAGAGTTAAAGATCTTCCGGGTGTCAGATATCATACTGTAAGAGGAACACTTGATACTTCTGGTGTTGCTGGAAGAAAACAAAGACGATCAAAATATGGAGCCAAAAAAGGTAAATAATTATGCCAAGAAGAAGAAGTCCCGAGAAGAGAAAAGTATTACCAGATCCTAAGTATAAAGATGTAATTTTAGCTAAATTCATGAATAACCTTATGAAAGATGGCAAAAAATCTACAGCAGAAAAAATTGTTTACGGAGCATTTGATCAAATAACTAAAACTAGTAAAGAAGATCCTCTTGAAATTTTCTCAAAGGCACTTTCTGAAGTTAGTCCTGTAGTCGAAGTTAAATCAAGAAGAGTAGGTGGTGCTAATTATCAGGTCCCAATTGAAATCAGACCATCAAGAAGACAGGCTCTAGCTATGAGATGGATTGTTGATGCAGCAAGAAAAAGAAGTGAAAAATCTATGCACTTAAGATTGGCTGGGGAACTTCAAGATGCTTCACAAAAGAAAGGTTCTGCGGTTCGTAAAAAAGAGGAAGTTCACAAAATGGCCGAGGCTAATAAAGCATTCTCACATTTCAGATTCTAATTAAATAAAAAAATATAAAATATTATGGCTAGACAAATTGTTTTAAATAAATATCGTAATGTTGGTATCTGTGCCCACGTAGACGCTGGAAAAACTACTACAACTGAAAGAGTTCTTTTTTATACAGGTCTTTCACATAAGATTGGTGAGGTTCATGATGGAGCTGCCACAATGGACTGGATGGAGCAAGAGCAAGAAAGAGGTATAACGATAACATCCGCAGCCACTACTTGTTTTTGGAGCGGTATGGAGCAACAGTTTCCACAACATAGAATAAATATTATTGATACACCTGGTCACGTTGATTTTACTATTGAGGTTGAGAGATCGCTTAGAGTTCTAGATGGAGCTGTTGTAGTATTTTGCGGTACTTCAGGTGTTGAGCCACAATCTGAAACAGTTTGGAGACAGGCTAATAGATATGAAGTTCCAAGAGTTGTTTTTGTCAATAAAATGGATAGAGCTGGTGCAAATTTTGATAGAGTTGTTGAGCAAATTAAAGATAGACTTCAAGCCAACATTGTACCAATTCAGTACAACATTGGAGCTGAAGAAGATTTCAAAGGTGTTGTTGATCTTATTAATATGCGTGCAATTTATTGGAACGAAGAAGACCAAGGCTTAACATTTGATTCAAGAGATATACCGGAAGAGCTTTTAGATAGATGTAATGAGTTAAGAGAGGAAATGCTTGAAGCTGCTGCAGAAGCAAATGAAGAGTTAATGGATGCTTATCTTGAATCAGGTGATTTATCTGTCGCTCAAATCAAGGAAGGTTTAAGAATTAGATCATTAGCCAACGAACTTATTGTCGGCTTATGTGGTTCTGCTTTTAAAAATAAAGGTGTTCAAGCCATGCTTGATGCTGTTGTTGAATTTTTACCTGCTCCTGACGAAGTAAAAGCTATAACAGGTGTAATTCCAAATAACTCTCAGGAAGACGAGGAAGAAGATTCAAGAAAATCCTCTGACGATGAACCTTTTTCTGCGCTAGCATTTAAAATTGCAACCGATCCATTTGTAGGAACGCTTACATTTATTCGAGTATATTCAGGTGTTCTTTCTGTAGGAGATGCTGTAATAAACTCAACAAAATCTAAAAAAGAAAGAGTCGGAAGAATGGTTCAAATGCATTCTAATAATAGAGAAGAAATCAAAGAGGTTAGAGCTGGAGATATAGCTGCTTGTATCGGTTTAAAAGATATTACTACTGGTGATACTTTGTCTGATGCCTCAAAACCAATTGTTCTTGAGAGAATGGATTTCCCAGAGCCTGTAATATCTGTAGCTGTTGAGCCTAAATCAAAACCAGATCAGGAAAAAATGTCACTAGCATTAGGAAAGCTCGCCCAAGAAGATCCTTCCTTTAGAGTCACAAGTGATGAAGAGTCTGGACAGACCATAATATCTGGAATGGGTGAACTTCATTTGGATGTTTTGGTAGATAGAATGAGAAGAGAATTCTCAGTTGAAGCAAATATCGGTAAGCCACAAGTAGCATACAGAGAAACAATAAAAGAAACAGTTGAGGTTGAAGGTAAGTTTGTTCGTCAAAGTGGTGGTAAAGGTCAATATGGTCATGTATGGCTTAAACTTGAACCTTTAGGACTTGATGATGAATATGAATTTGTAGATAAGATTGTTGGTGGAGTAATTCCAAAAGAATACATACCTGCTGTCAATAAAGGTATTCAAGAGCAAATGCAGAATGGTGTGATTGCTGGATACCCTCTACTAGCTTTAAGAGCAACCTTATATGATGGATCTTTCCATGATGTAGATTCAAATGAAATGGCATTTAAAATTGCTGGTTCTTATGCTCTAAAAGAAGGTGCAAATAAAGCAAAACCTGCATTACTTGAGCCAGTTATGAAGGTTGTAGTGGTTACACCTGAAGAGCATATGGGCGATGTTGTTGGTGACCTTAATAGAAGACGAGGAATGATTTTAGGGATGGATGACATTACCTCAGGAAAGGAAGTTTCATCAGAAGTGCCGCTTGCTGAAATGTTTGGATATGCAACAGATTTACGATCAGCTACACAGGGTAGAGCAACTTTTACAATGGAATTCACTAAGTATGGCGAAGTTCCAAAAAATATTGCTGAGCAGCTAAAAACTTCATAAAAAAAATTAAGAACAAATCTGTATCATTTATGTTGACAGTTGGGTTGTTAGAAGCTTAGAATACGCCACATTTTGCAATTAGCTAAATGTGAAAGAACAAATTTAATAGGTAGAAAAATAGGAATAAAATGGAGAATCAATCAATAAGAATAAGGCTAAAAGCTTTCGATTATAGACTGATCGATGCTTCAGCTAAATTAATAGTAGAAACAGTTAAAAAAACTGGTGCTGTAATTAATGGGCCTATACCTTTACCAGTTAAAAAAGAAAGGACAACAATCCTTAAGTCTCCGCATAAAGATAAAGATGCTAGAGACCAATATGAGATTGTTACTTATAAAAGACTTATGGATATAGTTGAACCGACTGATAAAACAGTTGATGCTTTGATGAAACTAGATCTATCCTCAGGGGTAGACGTTCAAATAAGCTTGAGCTAGTCCATTTTTAACGCGAATGCGGCCATAGAGGGTTACAAGCCCCGTATATAGGAGATTAAATTGAGCATAGGCTTAATAGGAAATAAATCTGGAATGACACGTCTTTTTCTTGAAGACGGTGAGTCTGTTCCTGTAACTGCAGTATCCGTCTGTGGTAATTTTGTTGCAGATATTAAAACAGCAAGTAACGATGGTTATACATCTCTTGTTGTGTCTAAAACAAAAAAATCTAACAATATTAACAAATCGAAAAGTGAATTTTACAAAAAAGTTAATCTAACTCCCGGTATCTTAGCTGAATTTAGATGTAGTGAAGAACAGACAGATGACTTTGCTGTTGGTAGTCACTTAAAAGCAGATATTTTTGAAGTTGGACAGTATGTTGATGTCACTGGTACTTCAAAAGGTAAAGGATATGCTGGTGTTATAAAAAGGCATAACTTTGCAATGCAAGACGCTACGCATGGTAATTCTTTGTCTCATAGAGCTCATGGTTCAATAGGGCAGTGTCAAACACCAGGCCGTGTTTGGAAAGGAAAGAAAATGTCTGGGCATATGGGTAATGTTCAAAAAACTGTACAAAACCTTAAAATTGTAGAACTAGATGTTGAAAACAGCATTATCTATATTAAAGGAGCAGTTCCTGGGTTTAACGGTTCAGATTTAAAAATTAAACCAGCACTTAAAAGATCATGAAAATAGACTTATTATCAAAAACAAAAAAAGAGAACATCGATATATCAGATTCAGCTTTTGGAAGAGATTTTAATGAATCACTTGTTCACCAAGCCGTAGTTAGTTTTATGGCTGGTTCAAGACAGGGCTCATCTCAACAAAAAACTAGATCCGATGTGAGAGGTGGTGGTAAGAAGCCATATAGACAAAAAGGTACTGGTCGCGCTAGAGCAGGTACAATAAGAAGTCCTCTATGGAGAGGCGGTGGTGTTGCATTTGCTGCTAGACCAAGAGATTACAGTAAAAAAATAAATAAGAAAATGTATAGAGCTGCTATAAGATCTATATTTTCTGAGCTATTAAGACAAGAAAAGTTGGTAGCTATTGAAAACCCTGTACTTGAGAAACCTAAGACTAAAGATATAGCAAAATTTTTAAGTGATTTTTCATTAAGCAAAGTTTTAATAATTACAGATGAAATAGATGTAAATTTCTTTCTCTCTGTAAGAAATATACCAAACGTTGATGTTATTACTGTAAGAGAGATCAACCCAGTTGTTTTACTTAAATCTCATAAAGTTGCAGTCACAGCTGAAGCCTTTAAACAAATTGAGGAGTGGATAGATGCATAACGAGAAACTATTTACACTTATTAAAGCACCAATAGTAACTGAGAAGTCAGCAAGGGTTGGAGAAGAGCTTAAGCAGTTCGTATTTAAAGTTGATTTATCTGCAAATAAAAGAGAGATAAAACAAGCTGTTGAAAAATTATTTAAAGTCGAAGTTTTAAAAGTTACTACTTCTATTGTTAAAGGTAAAAGAAAAAGAAACAGAACTGGTTTGTACAAAAGATCTAATTACAAAAAAGCATTTATTACTCTTGGAAAAGATTCTGAGATTCAACTTGAGGGTATTAACTAATCATGGCAATTATTAAAGCTAAACCTACCAGTCCAGGTCGTCGTGGTGTTATTTCGGTTAAAACCGATCTTTATAAGGGCAAGCCTCTAAAGTCACTTACCCAACCTAAATCTAAGAATGGTGGAAGAAACAATAATGGTAGGATTACTGTTAGACATCAAGGTGGTGGACATAAGCAACATTACAGAATTATCGATTTTAAAAGAAATAAGCTTGATATTCCTGCTGTTGTAGAAAGACTAGAATATGATCCAAATAGATCTGCTCATATCGCTCTTTTAAAATACAAAGATGGTGAGAGAAAATATATTATTGCACCCAGCAAGCTAAATGTCGGTGATGAGATTATTTCTGCTGAAAAATGTGAAATTAAAGTAGGAAATTCAATGAAGCTCAAGGACATCCCACTGGGAACAAATGTTCATTGTGTTGAACTTAAACCTTTAAAAGGAGCGCAACTTGCAAGAAGTGCAGGTACATCAGCAAGATTAATAGCAAAAGAAGGCATTTATGCAACTTTAAGACTTCAATCTGGTGAGACAAGAAAAGTATTATGGGAATGTAGAGCTACTCTAGGGGTCGTTTCTAATCAAGAGAACAACTTAAAATCACTAGGTAAGGCAGGCGCAAAAAGATGGAGAGGGGTCAGACCTACTGTTCGTGGTGTTGCTATGAACCCGGTTGACCATCCACATGGTGGTGGTGAAGGTAGAACATCAGGTGGTAGACATCCATCAACCCCTTGGGGCATACCAACAAAAGGTTATAAAACCCGTAAAAATCAACGTACTGACGATTTAATAATTAGAAGAAGAGGAAGCAGGAAGTAATATGCCAAGATCACTAAAAAAAGGACCTTTCATAGATCTATCACTTGAAAAAAAAGTGGATGCAGCACTTGCATCTAATGATAAAAGGCCAATTAAAACATGGTCAAGAAGATCAATGATTAATCCATCAATGGTTGGTTTAACTATAGCAGTTCACAATGGGAGGCAGCATATTCCAGTATATGTAAATGAAGATATGGTTGGCCATAAACTTGGTGAATTCTCATTAACTAGAACATTTAAAATGCATTCAGGCGACAGGAAGGCTAAATAATGGAAACAAGAGCGTACTTAAAGGGAACTAGATTATCACCTCAAAAAGCCGGGCTAGTAGCTAATGCTATAAGAGGAAAATCTGTACAAGATGCTATGGATTTTTTAGGTTTCAATAAGCAAAAAGGAGCAGCAGTTATCAAAAAATTATTAGAATCTGCTATTGCTAACGCTGAAAATAATAATAAAGCAGATATAGATTTACTATCTGTTAAATCAATAATAGTTAATCAAGGGATGAGACTAAAAAGAATGAAACCAAGAGCAAGAGGAAGAGCCGACAGAATAATCAAGCCTACATGCCACATTGAGATTATTTTATCTGAGGGGAGTAAGTAATGGGACAAAAAGTAAATCCAACTGGCTTTAGACTAGGAACAAGTAAAAAACAAAATGCTAACTGGTATGCAAAAGGCAAAGCATTCTCTGAAAATCTTATTCAAGACCTTAAAGTAAGAGAGTACTTTAAAGTTAAATTAAAAAATTCTTCAATAAGCAAAATAGAACTAGAAAGGTCAGCTGAGAATTTTGTAGTTTCCATATATACATCCAGACCTGGAATAATAATTGGAAAACGCGGAGAAGAGATAGACAATCTCAAAAAAGCTGTTGAAAAGATCGTAAAAAAAACAACTCAAATAAATATTAAAGAAGTTAAGAAACCAGATTTAGATGCAACTATTCTTGCTGAAGGCATTGCTCAGCAGCTTGAAAGAAGGGTTATGTTTAGACGCGCAATGAAAAGAACTGTTCAGAGCGCTTTAAGACAAAGTGCAAAAGGAGTAAGAGTTGAGGTATCAGGAAGACTGAATGGTGCAGAAATAGCTAGAACTGAATGGTATCGAGAAGGCAGAGTTCCTCTTCATACTATAAGAGCTGATATTGACTACGGAACTGCTGAAGCTTTAACTACTTATGGGATTATAGGTGTAAAAGTTTGGGTTTTTAAAGGCGAAACTACTGAAGATCCATACAAGGTCGATCAAGGAAGTTAATTATTATGTTACAACCAAAACAAACAAAATTTAGAAAAATGCATAAAGGCCGTAATAGAGGCCTTGCGCAAAATGGTAATACTGTTGCATTTGGAAGGTTTGGGCTTGTTGCTTCTGATAGAGGAAGAATAACAGCAAGGCAAATTGAAGCTGCTAGAAGAGCTATGACTAGACACATTAAAAGAGGCGGTAACATTTGGATTAGAATTTTTCCAGACAAACCAATTACAAAGAAGCCGCTTGAAGTTCGTATGGGTAAAGGTAAAGGTAATGTCGAGTATTGGGTAGCATTAGTTCAGCCTGGGAAAGTAATGTTTGAAATGGCTGGAGTTACAGAAGAGTTAGCTAGAGAAGCATTTAAGCTAGCCTCTGCTAAATTACCAATCAAAACCCACTTTATTAGTAAGGACGTATAAATGAATAAAGAGTTTGCTGATTTAAGCAAGAAAAATAGTAAAGAACTTGGTGCAGAGCTAATTGCTGCAAGAGAGACTCAATTTACTTTAAGGATTAAACATAAAACTGGTCAGTTAAATGAAACAAACCAGCTTGGAAATATTAAAAAGAAGATTGCTAGGATTAAAACTTTAATCAATGCAAATAAATTAAAGGATGAAAAATAATGGAAAATTCCAATCCAAGAGTTTTGACGGGTGTTGTAACAAGTGACAAGGCTGACAAAACAATTACTGTACAAATTGAAAGAAAGGTAAAACATCCTTTATATGGAAAGATTATAAAAAGATCAACAAAAGTCCATGCACATGACGAAAGTAATACTGCAACAATTGGCGATATAGTTACCGTTCAAGAGTGCAGGCCCTTGTCTAAAAGCAAAACTTGGATGCTTTTAGAAACAGGTGTTGATGCAGCAACTACAGAAGTTAAAGAAAATTTAGCAGAGGAGAGTGAATAATGATTCAAATGCAATCACTGTTAAAAATCGCTGATAATAGCGGTGCTAGAAGCGTAATGTGTATTAAAGTTCTCGGTGGCTCCAAAAGACGGTATGCAAACATTGGTGACGTTATTAAAGTAGCCGTTAGGGAAGCTATCCCAACTGGTAAGGTTAAGAAAGGCCAAGTTGTTGATGCACTTATTGTTAGAACTAAGAAAGGTGTAAGAAGAAAGGATGGTTCATTAATCAAATTTGATGAAAATGCCGCCGTATTAATAAATAACCAGAAAGCTCCAATTGGTACCAGGGTATTTGGCCCAGTGACTAGAGAGCTAAGAGATGGAAGTCATATGAAAATTTTATCATTAGCTCCTGAGGTACTATAAATGGGAAATATTACGACAAAGCTTAGAGCTGGTGATGAGGTTGTGGTCTTAGCAGGTAGAGATGTAGGCAAGACTGGAACTCTTAGAAAGATCTTTAAATCAAAAAACAAAGCAATAGTTACTGGTGTGAATATGGTTAAGAAACACACAAAACCAAATCCTGAAATGGGTGTGACTGGTGGCATAGTTGAACAAGAATCATCAATAGATCTATCTAATCTAGCTATATGGAATACATCTACGAAAGCTAAAGATAAGATTTCATACTCTAAAGATAAAGATGGCAAAAAAGTTAGATTATTCAAATCAAGCAAAAAAGAGATTAAATAATGTCAAATTTAAAAGAAACTTATAAAAAAGAATTGATACCAGTCTTACAAGAAAAACTAGGTATGAAAAATGTAATGGCGGTCCCTAAGCTTACAAAAGTAGTCATAAACATGGGTGTTGGCGAGGCTGCAAATGATAAAAAACATTTAGAATCAGCTGTTCAGAATCTCACAGTTATAGCTGGGCAAAAACCAGTTATAACTAAAGCAAGAAAATCCGTAGCAAGCTTCAAGATAAGAGAAGGATGGCCATTAGGCTGCAAGGTTACTTTGAGAGGTGACAAAATGTATGAGTTTATGGAAAGGCTCATAAATATTGCAATTCCTAGAGAAAGAGATTTTAGGGGCTTAAATCCAAAGTCATTTGATGGACAAGGTAATTATAATTTTGGGATTAAAGAACAGATAATATTCCCAGAAATTAACTACGACAATATAGATAACATTAGAGGTATGGATATTTGTATAAATACCTCTGCCACAAACAAAGAAGATGCTAAGGCTTTACTAGAAGTTTTGGAATTTCCATTTAAAAAATAGGTATAAATTTATGGCTAAAAAATCAATGATCGCAAGAGAGACTAAGAGAATTAAAACTGTAGCAAGGTATGCTGAAAAAAGAGCATCACTTAAAGCAATTTTTTCAGATCTTAGTTTGCCTAGTGAAGAAAGGTACGATGCATATAAGAAGTTTCAACAACTTCCAAGAAATGCAAGTCCTTCAAGAGTAGTAAGAAGATGTCAGGTAACTGGAAGACCTCATGCTGTGTATAGAAAATTTGGGCTAAGTAGAATTAAGCTCAGAGAAGCAGCTATGAGAGGCGATATTCCAGGTTTAGTAAAATCAAGTTGGTAATAATATGAGTTTTCAAGATCCCATTTCAGATTGTTTAACAAGAATACGTAACGGACTTATGCGTGGCAAGGTCCATGTTGATGCTCCTTACTCAAAATTAAAACATCAGCTAGTTAACGTATTAGTTAGTGAAGGTTATTTAAAAGGCTGTGAAAAAACAGATAACGAAGGTAAGCCAATGATCAAAATTGCATTAAAGTATCATAACGAAAAGCCTGTTATTAAAAACATTTCAAGGGTTAGCAAGCCTAGTCTAAGAAAATACTCAGCATCCTCAGACCTGAAGCAAGTTAAAAACGGTTTAGGATCATTCATAATATCTACCAATCAAGGCCTCATGACAGACAAAGATGCGAAGTCAAAAAATATTGGCGGCGAAATTCTATGCGAGGTATTTTAAATGTCTAGAGTTGCAAAAAATCCAATTTCTATTCCTGAAGGCGTAACACTTTCAGTCGACTCCAATGTTGTCAGTGCAAAGGGTAAGCTTGGTGAAATGGCTTTAGAATTAACTGATTCTATTTCATTAGAAATAAACGACACTACAGCAAATGTTAAGTATGATGAAAATTCACAACAATCAACTGCGCTAGGTGGAACAACAAGAGCATTAATAAACAACATGGTTATTGGTGTTTCAGTGGGCTTTGAAAAGAAATTAGAACTAAAAGGCGTTGGTTATAGAGCTAAGGCATCTGGTAAATTGCTAGAGTTAACACTTGGATTTTCTCATCCTGTTAAATATCAACTACCTGAAGAGGTAAGTGTAGAAACTCCATCTCAAACAGAAGTTGTTCTTAAAAGTTATAACAAACAAGCCTTAGGTCAAGCTGCTGCAGAAATTAGAGCATTTAGACCTCCAGAGCCTTACAAAGGAAAAGGTGTTAAATATGCTGATGAAACTATCAGAAGAAAAGAAGCTAAGAAAGCTGCAGGAGGTTCGTAATGAGCATTAAAAATTTATCAAGATTAAGAAGAGCAAAGAAAACAAGAATGAAGATCAGACATCAATCTTCACCTAGATTATCAGTTTTTAGATCATCTCAGCATTTTTATGCGCAAATATTTGATAGCTTGGGTGCTACTGTTATCGCGTCAGCATCAACTGTTGAAAAGGATATAGATGGAAAATCAAATAATGTTAAAGCTGCTGAGGCTGTAGGTAAGAAGGTTGCAGAAAGAGCTTTAGAAAATGGCGTAACAAAGGTTGTATTTGATAGATCTGGTTACAAATATCATGGACGCATAAAAGCGCTTGCAGATTCAGCAAGAAATGCTGGATTGGAGTTTTAATTAAAAATATTATGAAAGACAATAGAAACAACACAAATAATCAACAGCAAGACGCTTTAGAAGAAAAGTTAGTCCAAGTTAATAGAGTAGCTAAAGTTGTTAAAGGTGGAAGAATTTTTGGTTTTACTGCATTAACAGTAGTTGGTGATGGTAATGGCAGAGTAGGTTTTGGAAGAGGTAAGGCAAAAGAAGTGCCTATTGCCATTCAAAAAGCTATGGAAAATGCAAGAAGAAGTATGGTTGATGTAGAGTTAAATAACACAACTATATGGTATCCAATAAAAGCCAAACATGGTTCTGCTAATGTATATATGCAACCAGCATCTGAAGGTACCGGTATTATTGCTGGTGGTGCTATGAGAGCTGTTCTTGAATTAGCTGGTGTGCAGAATGTACTAGCTAAATGTTATGGATCTACAAATCCTGTTAATGTTGTAAGAGCTACCATAAACGCTTTAAGTGCAATGGAATCTCCTGAAACAGTAGCCAGCCGAAGAGGTATCAAAGTAGAGAAAATATCATGAGTAAAGACAAAACAATAAACATAAAGCTAGTGAAGAGTGGCATTGGAAGAATGAAGAAACATAAGTTATGTATTAAAGGCTTAGGCTTTAAAAAATTAAATCAGACAGTAACTGTAATTGATACTCCTAGTAATAGAGGATTGATTAACAAAATATCAGACATGATAGAAATTCAGGAATAAAAAGATGAGCGAAACTGAAAACAAAACTTTAGCTTTAAATACTATTTCAGACGATAGCACGTCTAAAAATAGAAAAAGAGTTGGAAGAGGAATTGGATCCGGTACTGGTAAAACAGCAGGAAGAGGTCATAAGGGTCAGAAGTCTAGATCTGGGGGAAATGTAAGGCCAGGTTTTGAGGGTGGTCAAATGCCATTGCAACAAAGACTTCCTAAGTTTGGCTTTTCATCAAGAAAAAACAATAACTTAAAAGAAGTTAACTTAAGAACAATAGATGGAATGGAAACTGTAAACATCGATACTCTTAAAGATAACAAGGTCATTGGAAAGGCAGTAAAGAAGGTTAAAATTTTTGGTGACTTTGAAGTAACATCAAAAATGAATATTGAAGGCATTAAGGTTACAAAAGGAGCTAAGGCTTCAATAGAGAAAGCAGGGGGATCTGTTAAGAGTTAATTATGGCAGATCAAGGAACAGGTATGAGTGATCTTTGGAAAAGACTTCGGTTTGTCTTTATGGCTATTATTGTCTACAGAATTGGTACACACATTCCAATTCCTGGTATTGATCCTGATAGATTAGCTCAGCTATTCGAACAAAACCAAGGAACAATTCTTGAGATGTTTAATATGTTCTCAGGTGGAGCTCTTGAAAGAATGAGTGTTTTTGCACTTAACGTAGTCCCGTATATTTCTGCTGCAATTATTATGCAGCTGTTCTCTAACTCAATCCCTTTTTTGATAGAGCTTAAAAAAGATGGTCAGGCAGGGCGAAATAAAATTACTCAATACACAAGATATGGAACAGTATTGCTTGCATTTATTCAAGCATCTGCACTTGCAGTAACATTGTCTGCTAGCGGTCTAGCCTTTACTCCAGGTACATCATTTTTTGTTTCAGCAGTATTTTCTGTTGTAGCAGGAACAGTTTTTCTTATGTGGCTTGGGGAGCAAGTTTCAGAAAGAGGTATTGGTAATGGAATATCCATTATTATCGCAACAAGTATTTTAACAGGTATTCCTGGTGCAATTGGTCAAGCGCTTGAGCAATCAAGACAAGGAGATCTCAATATTCTGTTATTAATAGGTATTGGATTATTAGCAATGGTTGTTATTGCTATTGTGGTTTTCATTGAAAGGGGCCAAAGAAGAATTACTGTTAACTATGCTCAAAGACAACAAGGCAGAAGAATGATGCAGGCTCAAACAAGCCATCTTCCATTTAAAGTAAACATGGCGGGTGTTATTCCAGCAATTTTTGCTAGTACATTTCTTTTATTTCCAGCTTCATTATCAACTTGGTTTGGGCAAAGCGAGTCATTAGGGTTTTTACAAAGTATTTCACTGGCTTTAAATCCAGGGCAACCTTTATACATTCTTGTTTTTGCAACACTTATTATTTCATTTTGTTTTATTTGGCTGGCATTAACATTCAATACCAAAGAGGTGTCTGATAATCTTAAGAGATCTGGTGCCTATATTGCAGGTATAAGACCTGGTGAGCAAACTGCAAACTATATAGATGCTGTGTTAGCAAGACTAACGGTCTTTGGGGCCATTTATTTAACACTTATTTGTTTATTGCCATTAGCACTGATAAATTTTGCAGGCGTGTCATTCTATTTTGGAGGCACATCAGTCCTAATTATTGTTGTTGTTCTTATGGACTTTATGGCACAAGTACAATCTCATTTAATGTCAGGGCAATATGCATCATTAATGAAAAAAGCAAACCTAAAAAACTATAAAAGATAATATGAAAGTTAAAGCATCAGTAAAAAAAATATGCAGAAATTGCAAAATAGTTAGACGAAATGGCGTTCTATTTGTGATCTGTAAAACAGACAAAAAACATAAACAAAGGCAAGGTTAAGTTATGGCAAGGATAGCAGGCGTAAATATTCCAGAAAATAAGCATGTGGAGATTTCTCTTACACACATATTTGGCATTGGCAGGACTTCTGCACAAACAATATGCAAGGATCTAAAAATAGACTTTACTCGAAAAGTTTCAGATCTAACTGAAGATGAAATTGAACTAATTAGAGGCTCTATAGCTAAAATAATAGTTGAGGGTGATTTAAGAAGAGAAATAAGCACAAATATTAAGAGATTAATGGACTTAAAATCTTATAGAGGTGTCAGACATAGAAGGAAACTTCCTACAAGAGGACAAAGAACCAAAACTAACGCTAGAACTAGAAAAGGCGCTAAAAAACCAATGAGAGGTTAATGAAATGGCAGTTAAAGGTAAAAAATCTAAAAAAATTGTAACTGATGGTGTTGCTCATATACATTCATCTTTTAACAATACAATAGTAACTATCACAGACAAGCAGGGTAACACGATATGTTGGGCTACTTCTGGTGGCTCAGGATTTAAAGGCTCTAGAAAGAGCACCCCTTTTGCAGCACAGATAGCAGCAGACAAGGCTGGAACAGCTGCAAAAGAGTTTGGAATGATAAATTTAGATGTAAAAGTTAAAGGTCCTGGTGGTGGCAGAGAATCTGCAATCAGATCTTTAAATGCATGTGGTTTAAAAATTAAAAGCATCACGGATGTAACACCATTACCTCATAATGGCTGCAGACCATCTAAAAAAAGAAGAGTTTAACGGAGAAGTAAATGGCTAGATATAGAGGACCATCATTAAGACTATCAAGGAGAGAGGGAACAGATCTATTCTTGAAAAGTGGAGTAAGAGCAATTGAATCTAAGTGTAATATGGATTCGCCTCCAGGCGCAGCACAGGGTGCTAGGCGTGGCAGGTTATCAGATTATGGATTGCAGTTAAGAGAAAAGCAAAAAGTTAGAAGAATGTATGGTGTTTTAGAAAAACAATTTAGAAACTACTATAAAAAAGCTGCCTCTCAAAAAGGTAATACCGGTGAAAATTTATTATCTCTTCTTGAAACTAGACTTGATAATGTAATTTACAGAATGGGTTTTGGGTGTACAAGAGCTGAAGCTAGACAAATGGTTTCTCATAAAGCTTTTAAGGTAAATGGCCAGGTTGTAAATATACCTTCATATCAAGTTCAAGATGGTGATGAGATTGAAGTCAGAGAGGGCAAGAAGGCACATTTAAGAATAGCATCAGCTCTAAAGATTGCAGCTACTAGAGAAGAGTGTGACTGGGTTGAGGTTGATGACAAGAATTTAAAAGGAGTATTTAAATCAGCTCCAGACAGAGCAGATTTAGGAACAGAAATTAACGAAAATCTTATTATTGAGCTTTACTCAAAATAAGTAATTAAGGCGGATAAAATTATGCAAACATCAGTAATCGATTTACTAGTCCCAACAGAGATTCAAGTTGATGATACTTCATCTACTTTATCTAAAGTTACATTAGAGCCACTTGAAAGGGGCTTTGGACATACTCTTGGTAATGCACTAAGAAGAATACTACTTTCATCTATGCCGGGCGCAGCTGTAACAGATGTTGTCATAGACGGCATTACTCATGAATACAGTACAATAGAAGGTGTTAGAGAGGATGTGATTGATATCTTGCTAAACATCAAAGAGATGCCTGTAAAGGTTATTGAAGGCGATACTGCTGAAATTGTTTTAGATGTAACTGGTCCATGTGATGTATTAGCTTCTTCTTTTGAAGTGCCAGGAAATGTTGAATTAGTTGATCAAGACTTCCATGTTGCTTCAATTATTGACAAGGTTAATCTAAAAATGACTTTAACTGTTAAAACAGGAAGAGGTTACGAACCAGCTGATTTAAGAGATGATGAAGAAAGAGTTGTGGGCGGTTTAAAAGTTGATGCATCTTTCAGTCCAGTGAAAAGAGTTTCTTATACTGTTGATAATGCAAGATTTGAAAAAAGAACAGACCTAGACAAGCTATTGATTGAACTCGAAACAGATGGAACTGTAGATCCAAAGATGGCTATAGAACATGCAGCAACTATTTTTCAACAACAGCTTAGTGCTTTTGTTGATTTGGACGCTATAGCTGAACAGGAAGCAAAGAAAGATCAAAATGATTTTGACCCTCTCTTGCTTAGATCCATTGAAGAGCTTGAATTAACAGTAAGATCTACAAACTGTCTTAAGGCTGAAAGCATTTTCTTGATAGGTGACCTTATTCACAGATCAGAATTTGATTTGTTAAAAACACCAAATCTTGGTAAAAAATCACTTAATGAGATCAAAGATGTCTTAGCTTCTAAGAATCTTTCATTAGGTATGACTGTAGAGAACTGGCCACCATTAGGATAAAAAATGAGACATAGAAAAGCAGGAAGAAAACTTAATAGAAATTCATCGCACAGAAAGGCTTTGCTTAAAAATCTTTCTATTGCTCTTATAGAGCAAGATATAATTAGAACTACTTTACCTAAAGCAAAAGAGCTAAGAAAATTTGTTGAACCTCTTATAACTATGGGGAAAACTGATACTGTTGCTAATAGAAGGCATGTATTTAGCAAACTTCGTTCAGATGCAGCTGTTGCAAAATTGTTTAGTACCATTTCTGTTAATTCTAAGGATAGAAAAGGCGGGTACACGCGAATAATTAAAGCTGGATTTAGACCTGGTGATAAAGCTGATATGGCATATATTGAGCTTGTAGATCGCAATAGTGTACTAGCTGAAGATAACGCAGATGTTGTAGAAGAGGGATCAGCAGCTTAATTACGTAAAATATCTTTTAAAAAGGCTCCAGTATAGGAGCCTTTTTTATTTGCGACATCTTCTGGAGTTCCTTCTGCAACAATTGTTCCACCTTCACTTCCGCCCTCTGGGCCCAAATCGATTATCCAATCAGCAGTTTTTATTACATCTAAGTTATGTTCGATAACAACAATCGTATTTCCTTGTTCTTTAAGTCTATTTAATACATTCATTAATAACTCGATATCTGCAAAATGAAGTCCAGTTGTTGGCTCATCCAGAATAAATAAAGTTTTACCAGTACTTCTTTTAGATAATTCTTTTGCAAGCTTAATTCTTTGAGCTTCGCCCCCGGAAAGCGTTATTGCAGATTGTCCTAAGGTAATGTATCCAAGACCAACATCATTGAGGGTTACTAATTTTTTCTTTATAGCTGGATGGGCATCAAAAAAATCAAGAGCCTCCTCCACTGTCATATTTAAAATATTACTTATATTTTTTTCTTTAAATTTAACCTCTAACGTTTGCTCATTGTATCTATCCCCCTTGCATACATCACACATCACATAAACATCTGCAAGAAAGTGCATCTCAACCTTTGTCATACCATCGCCCTGGCAAGCCTCACACCTTCCACCTTTAACGTTAAAACTAAATCGTCCAGGTTTGTAACCTCTTGAACGAGCTTCAACCGTTTGTGAAAGCAAATCCCTGATATGAGAAAACAACCCAGTGTATGTAGCCGGATTTGATCTTGGAGTTCTGCCTATTGGAGATTGATCTATATTAATAACCTTATCAAGATGTTCAAGACCCTCAATTTTTTCACACTTTATTTCCTTAGTTAGCTTTGATTTATTTAACATAAAAGAACTAAGAGGAAGCAGAGTTTGATTATCAGAGATGATTTACCAGATCCAGACACACCAGTTATACATGTAAATAGGCCCACTGGAATAGCTACAGAGACATTTTGGAGATTATTTTCATTAGAACTTATTATATTTATATGTTTTTCTGAACATATTTTTCTTTTCTTTGGGATGGTTATCTGCTTTTCACCTGAAAGATATTTTGCAGTTATAGAGTTTGGATTGTTAAGTATGTCTTCAAGTGTTCCCTCTGCACATATTTCGCCACCATGCTTACCTGCTCCAGGCCCAATATCAATTATATGATCTGCACACCTTATAGCCTCTTCGTCATGCTCTACAACTATAACTGTATTGCCTAAATCTTTGAGGTTATTTAATGTTTTGATAAGTTTCTCATTATCTCTTTGATGAAGCCCAATTGACGGTTCATCTAAAACATATGTAACACCTACCAAGCCTGAGCCAATTTGACTTGCCAACCTAATTCGTTGAGCTTCACCTCCAGATAAACTTTCAGCACTCCTCTCTAGGGTAAGGTAGCTAAGTCCAACATCCTCAAGGAATGTTAGCCTATCAGAAATTTCTTTTAGAATTTTCTCAGCAATTTTTAATTCAGCACCTTTCAAATTCATATTTTGAATAAATTTAGAAGCATCATTTATTCTTAAGGATGTAATTGAGCCGATGGGAGTTTTATTTATGAAAACATTTCGTGAGATTCTATTTAGCCTAGAACCATTACAGATATTACATGAGCTCTTAGACATTAGTTTTGATAGCTCTTCTCTAATATATTCTGAATCAGTTTCCTTGAATCTTCTTTCAGTACTTGGAATTATTCCTTCAAATTTATGCTTTCTAACTATCTTGCTCCCACTTCTAAACCTATGAGAAAAATCTACTTTTTCTTTAGAACCCCAAAGTATTATTTTTTTAATTTCTTCTGGATAGTTTTTCCATGCAGTTGTCAGGCTGAAATCAAAATGGTTACTTAAACACTTAAGCTGATAAAAATAAAATCTATTTCTTCTTGTCCAACCTTTTATCGCGCCATTGCTAATAGAAACATCTTCATCTTGTATCAATCTTTTTTCATTAAAATATTGTATAACCCCTAAACCATCACATTTCTCACATGCACCATAGGGGTTATTGAATGAAAACATTCTTGGTTCTAGCTCGGGAATGCTATAACCACACTTAGAGCAAGAGAAATTAGATGAAAATAGTTGTATATTTTTATCACCATCCATTTGCTCAATTTCAACTAAACCATCAGATAAAAATAATGATGTCTCTATTGATTCTGAAAGCCTAGACCTACCTTCCTCTGTTTTTTTTAATACAATTCTATCTACAACTGCTGATATATCATGCTTCTTATTTTTTTCAAGCTCAGGAAACTCTTCAATAGGATATACAGCACCATTCACTTTAACTCTTACATAACCTGCTTTTCTTAGATCTTCATATACAGAATTATGTTCTCCTTTTTTTCCTCTTATGAGTGGAGCTAAAATCATAAGCTTTGAATCATCTCCCATCTTAAAAACATCATTACAAATCTCACTAACTGTTTTTGCTTTTAACTCTTCGTTGTGGTCTGGGCAGATAGGCGTTCCAACTCTTGCATATAATAGACGCAAATAATCATAAATTTCAGTTACTGTACCAACAGTCGATCTTGGGTTGTGTGAGGTCGCTTTCTGTTCTATTGAAATGGCAGGAGACAAACCTTCAATTTGATCAACATCTGGCTTTTCCATCATTGATAAAAATTGTCTTGCATAGGTTGATAGCGACTCCACATATCTTCTTTGCCCCTCAGCATAGAGCGTATCAAAAGCTAGCGAAGACTTCCCAGAACCAGATAGCCCAGTTATAACTATAATTTTATTACGTGGTATTTCTAGACTTATATTTTTTAAGTTATGAGTTCTTGCGCCTTTGATATAAATATTGTCCATAAGAAGAAATAATCCGTGATGAAAAAATTAATTTGAGTTAAACTTCATAGAATATTATAAGAGGTTATTATGAGTAGAGGCGTAAATAAAGTTATTTTAGTTGGGAATTTAGGTCAAAAACCTGAAATGAGATATACGGCAACACAGTCAGCTGTTGCAAATTTATCAATAGCGACTACTGAGTCATGGAAAGACAAAGAAAGCGGAGAGATGCGTGATAAGACGGAGTGGCACAAAGTTGTCTTTTTTGGAAAGTTAGCGGAGATAGTGGAAAAATATTTAGATAAAGGCTCAAGTATATATATTGAAGGTAAGTTACAAACAAGAAAGTGGCAAGATAAATCTGGCGCAGACAGATGGACAACTGAGATAGTTGGAAGTGAGCTAACAATGCTTGGTTCAAGGAATGCTCCTTCAGCAGCAGCTCCAATGAATAACACTCAATCAGAATCACCATTTCCTTCTGAAGGCGACACAGGATCAGGTTTAACTGACGACGACATTCCTTTCTAGGAAATTAATAATTGAATTTATCAACTCTTCTTTTTGAGATCATTGATTCAGTTGCAGTTATTACTTTAAATAGACCAAGAAAACTTAATGCTTTTAATCAAGCCATGCTTCATGACTTTATTGATGCCTTAGACCATTGTGATGCGGATGATCATATAAGAGCGATTGTTATTACAGGAGCAGGTAGAGCCTTTTGTTCTGGAGCCGACCTTTCTGGTGGTGAGAACACTTTTAAAAATGAGTTTGATAATAGTAAATCTTATTCAGAAGATTTTAATAGGGATTCTGGGGGCATATTAACTTTAAGAATGTACAACTGTCTTAAACCTATACTTGTTGCCTGCAATGGTCCTGCTGTTGGGGTCGGGGCAACCCTTCAACTCGCTGCTGATATAAGAATAGCTTCAACTGATGCAAGCTACAGCTTTCCATTTGCTAGAAGAGGTATTGCTCCAGATGCATGTTCAAGCTGGTTTCTTCCTAAAATAGTTGGAATATCAAAAGCGCTTGAATGGTCGTATTCTGGAGATAAAGTCTCACCAGATGAGGCACAAAATGCGAATTTAATTTCCTATTTAACTTCACCCGAGGACTTGATTACAGAAACGCTTAGCATTGCAGATAAGATAACTAATAATTCTTCACCTGTTTCTATTGCTACTACTCGTCAAATGATGTGGTCTCTTTCATCATATTCCTCACCTGAAGAGGCGCATATAATAGATAGCAAGGTTATTCAATCTAGAGGGTCATCCGATGATGCTGTTGAGGGAGTTATGTCATTTTTAGAAAAGCGCAAAGCAACTTTCCGCAATAAAGTTTCATCAGATATGCCAAGTGCCTATCCTTGGATAAAATCAAAATTTCAACAGGAAGATTAAAATGATTTTTGATAAATATACCCTCAAAAAGACTCAGCTAAGGAACCGCATTGTGATGGCCCCAATGACTAGAAACATGTCTCCTGGAGGAGTGCCCACCCAGGACGTTATTAATTACTATGAGAGAAGGGCGAGAGCTAACGTCGGGTTAATCATTACAGAGGGAATAGAGATCAGTCATGATGCATCAAGTGCATATCCTAATGTCCCAAGGCTTGATAGTGATGCTTCGATAGATGCATGGAAAACACTGGTTAATGGAATTAAGATCAACGACGGGGCTGTCATAGGGCAACTATGGCATTGTGGCGGCTTCAGAAAGCCAGGAATGGGGCCTAACCCAGAAGTACCTGGTCATACAGCATCTGGTCTTACCAGGCCAGGTAAAAATGTTGCACACGCAATGTCAATTAACGATATAAATGAAACTATAGATGCATATGCTGAAGATGCACGAATATGCGAAAAAATTGGGTTTGATGGCATTGAAATTCATGGAGCTCATGGGTACCTAATTGATAATTTTTTATGGGAAGGAACAAACCAAAGAGAAGATGCATATGGAGGAAGTATCGAAAAAAGAGCAAAGTTTGCATCTGAGATCATCAAAGCTGTAAGAGCAAAGGTTAGTAAGGATTTTATTGTTGGATTTAGGTTTTCACAATGGAAACAACAAGATTACACAGCAAGATTGGCTCAAGATGTTGAAGAGTTAACCAGTATGCTTAAAGAACCAATTGATTCAGGCCTTGATTATTTACATTCAAGCATGAGGAGATATTGGGAGAGTGAGTTTAAAGAAAATAATAATAATTTAGCTTATTGGACTCAAAAAATATCAAAGCTCCCAACAATAAGTGTAGGAAGTGTTGGGCTAGATTCAGATTTTACCGATATGACTGCTCCTGCTGAAGTATCAGGAATTGAAAAAGTAATTGAAGATATATCTAGCAGTAAATATGACCTTGTCGCAGTGGGAAGAGCGCTACTAGCTGACCATGAGTGGGCATTAAAAATGGAAGAAGGTAGACTGAGCGAAATCAAACCCTATACCTCAAATACGCTCAAAGAATTTTATTAACTAATACCTTGAAAGTATAAGTGTTGCATTAGTTCCGCCAAAACCAAATGAATTACTCATAACACTATTTAGTTTTTGTTCACGAGTTTCCTGATTAATTTCAAGCCCTGCAGCCTCATCTACCAAGTCATCAATATTAATTGATGGAGCAATAAAGCCTTCATTCATCATAATTATAGAATATATTGCCTCCTGGGCGCCTGTTGCTCCCAAGGAATGGCCGGTCATAGATTTTGTTGAGCTAATAATGGGTGCATTCGCTCCAAATACACGTTGAATTGCCCCAAGTTCAGCCAAATCTCCAACTGGCGTACTAGTTCCATGAGCATTAATATAATCTACAGAACCTCCTGAGGATTTTAGGGCGCCTTGCATACATCTTTCTGCGCCTTCACCAGAAGGTGCAACCATGTCATAACCATCAGAATTAGCAAAGTAACCTGACAAAGTTGCCAAAATATTTGCTCCTCTTTTTTTAGCATGCTCTTCTTCCTCGAGAACTAGCATTCCAGCTCCCCCAGATATAACAAAACCATCTCTATTTTTATCAAAAGCTCTAGATGCAAGCTTTGGAGTTTCATTGTAATTAGAAGATAGTGCTCCCATGGCATCAAAAAGGCTTGATGAGCTCCAATGCTCATCCTCACCTCCACCAACTATTACAATATCTTGTTGCCCTGATTTAATTAAATCAGATCCATGGCCAATACAATGAGCGCTTGTAGAGCATGCAGATGATATAGAATAGTTAACGCCTTGTAATTTAAACGCAGTACCTAGGATCGCAGCTACAGTACTACCCATTGTTTTTGTTACAGCATATGGGCCAATTCTTTTAGGTCCTTTTTCTCTTGTAATATCTGCTGTAATTGTTTGTGTTCTTGTCGAAGCCCCACCAGAACCTGCAACAATCCCAACTCTTGGGTTTGATAAAACATCACTAGAAATACCAGACATTTCTATTGCATCTAATGCTGCCAGGTAAGAATATGCAGCTGTTTCTCCCATAAACCTTAAAAGTTTTCTATCTATTAAATCTTTCAATTCAATATTCATACTTCCTGAAACACAGCTTCTAAAACCCATTTCTTGGTATGTATTATTAGCAATAATGCCTGATTTACCATTTTGTAGACTATCTAAAACATCTGCATAGGTATTACCAATGCAAGATTTAATACCCACTCCTGTTATAACTACATTTTTCATTAAAAATTACTCGTGTCTTTAAATAAGCCTACTTTAAGGTTTTCAGCCGAATATACTTCTCTGCCATCAACAAACATTTTACCATTTGCTAAGCCTAATACAGCGCCTCTATTAATGACTCTTTTTACATCTAACTCGTATTTTACTTTTTTTGCTGTTGGGAGGACTTGACCAAAAAATTTTATTTTTTCAGCGCCCAGAGCTCTTCCAACCCCTGGCAAACCAGACCATAGCAAAAAGAAGCCAAGAAGCTGCCACATTGCATCTAAACCAAGACAGCCAGGCATAACTGGATCACCTTTGAAATGGCAATCAAAAAACCATAAGTCTGGATTTATATCTAGTTCTGCAATAATTTTACCTTTACCGAATTCTCCACCATCACTATTAATTAGAGATATTAAATCAAACATAAGCATATTGTCTGAAGGGAGCTTTCCATCATCTTTATTAAATAAATTACCATTGGCACACTTAATAATAGATTCTTTTGAGTAATAATTTTCAGGTACAAAGGTCATTTTTTTCTATTTAGAGATTTATGTAGCAAGTTTAACATCTCATCTTTAACAATTTTATTTTTTATTGAATATGCAGAGATTTCTGCTTTCTGCAAAAAACTTATAGCTAAATTTTCTGTTTTTTCTAACCCACCCAATTTTGAAACTAGCTCATAAAGTTTTTCATTATTTATAGATTCACAATCTAGAAAATCCTTTAAATCTCTCCTCTCTTTTGAGCTCGCATTCGTATATGCGAAATAAAAAGGATATGTTATTTTCTTTTCCTTAATATCTTGAAAGTTTGGCTTGCCAGAGTGACTATCGATTTGATAATCCAATAAATCATCTTTTATTTGAAACAAAATCCCCAAGTTTTTAGAAAAATTAGTTGAATGCTTGATATAGTCGCGCTCACCACCAGCCAATATTGCTCCTGATTTTGCAGCCGCCTCAAACAACCTTCCTGTTTTAAAATAACTAATTTTTAATAAGTAAGACAAATCAACTTTTATATTATTTATTGAATCTAATTGAATGAGTTCTCCCTTTGAAATGTCATTTGTAGCATCCGAAAGCTCTTTAAGGATTTTCATATCGTTAAGAGCAACCATAAGCATGAATGCTTTTGAATAGATGTAATCCCCTATAAGCACGCTATGAGAATTTGTCCAAATGCTATTAACAGAAGCATTACCTCTTCTAACTGCAGATGAGTCCACAACATCATCATGAACTAAAGTAGCTGTATGAAGCAGCTCAATGATTGCAGCTAACCTCAACCTTTTCTCACCTTTTCTTTTATCAATCGAAGAGGTTAAAAGCGATAAACGAGCCCTTATTTGTTTTCCACTAGATTTAAATATGTAGTCATAAAGATCAGAGATAATTTCCTCTTCTATGATCTCATTTTTAAGAAGTTTTCTTACAAGTAGTAATTCTTTATTTAAATTATTAATCTTCAATACCCTGTATAAAATTAATTAAAGCAAAATTATACATAAGTATTGATAAATTCTTCATTAAAGCGTATATTTTGCCACCTTTAGAGATATTAATATGTATGCAGTAATAGAAACAGGCGGAAAACAACACAAAATCGAGAAAGGCATGAAATTGCCTGTCGACTTATTGAAGGATGAGCCTGGCTCAAAAGTAACTTTTGACAATGTTTTGCTTTACGTCGATGGCGAAAATGTTGAAATTGGTCAGCCTTACTTGGCTAACGTTAAAGTAACTGCAGAAGTTGTTGATATTGTTAAATCTGAAAAAATATCAGTTCTTAGATTTCGAAGAAGAAAACATAGTATGAGAAAAATTGGCCATAGAGCCAGGCATTCTCAAGTCGAAATTAAAGATATTAAAATAGAGAGTAAATAATGGCACATAAAAAAGCAGGTGGTTCCAGTAAGAACGGAAGAGATTCCAACGCCAAAAGGCTTGGCGTTAAAAGATTTGGTGGACAAACAGTAAAAGCCGGTGAAATTCTTATCCGTCAAAGAGGAACTAATACACATCCTGGTATTAATGTAGGCATAGGCAAAGACGATACTTTATTTGCTAAAGCTGAAGGCGTCGTTCAATTTACTTATAAAGGTCCTAAAAGTAGAAAAACTGCCAACGTTATACCTGCATAACATTTTCTTCAAAATCTCATGAATTTTATAGACGAGGCCTTTCTCGAAGTTAGGGCTGGAAATGGTGGTGCCGGAGCATCAAGCTTCAGAAGAGAAAAATATATACCTTTTGGCGGCCCTGATGGCGGAGATGGTGGGAAGGGTGCAAATATCGTATTCAAAGTTAATAAAAACAAAAACACATTAATCGATTTTCAAAATAAAAGAGTATTTATTGCTAAAAATGGTAGGCCAGGTTCTGGTAAAAATAAATCTGGAGCTGCGGCTGAAGATTTAATTATTGATATTCCCAAAGGAACAGTTATATATGATGATTTTTCAAATGAAGAATTAATTGACTGTTGTGATTCTGATATTTCTTATACGGTAGCTATTGGAGGAGATGGTGGTCAGGGTAATGCTAGGTTTAAATCAAGCACAAATCAATCACCTAGAAAATTCACGCTCGGGTTTGAGGGCGAAGTAAGAAATATAAGGCTTGAATTAAAATCTCTAGCTGATGTTGGACTTGTAGGATTTCCCAATGCAGGCAAATCAACATTCTTAAATAAAGTTTCATCTGCAAAACCCAAAATTGGAAGCTATCCCTTTACAACTCTACGACCCCATCTGGGAACCATTCAAGGGTCTGATTCTAGCTATGTCATAGCAGATATTCCTGGGTTAATTGAAGGTGCATCTGATGGCGCTGGGTTAGGTATAAAATTTCTTCAACATATTTCAAGAACTGGATTGTTACTTATTTTTGTTGATTTATTTGCAACAGACCAAAACGACCCTGTAAAGCAAATTGAATTACTTAAAAATGAGTTAAGCAAATATAAGGAAGATTTAACTCAGAAAGTTTCTTGGATAGTTTGTAATAAAATTGATTTATTGCAGGAAAATGAAATAGAGGATGCAGCACAAAGCATCAAAGAAAAATTAGGAATTGACAGAAAGGATATATTTTTTATTTCAGCAGCTACTGGAGAAGGTACAAAAGAAATACTTCAATCACTTGAAGAGGTAATTGCAAAAGAAAGAGAGGAATTAACCTAAGTTTTTTACAGCTTTTGATAGCCTGCTTTTAGTTCTGGCAGCAGCATTTTTATGTATAACTTTTTTTGAAGCAGAAGAATCTAAAACTTTTTCAGCTTTAACAAGGTTCTCTTTGGCTTTAACAGCATCATTTTCTTCGATACTCGCACGAACCGCTTTTACAGCTGTTCTCACTACTGATCTTTGCGCATGTCTTAGCTTGTATGTCTGTGCATTCTGTTTCGCTCTTTTGCTTGCTTGTTTAGAGTTAGCCATATTTAAGTTTTATTTAAAAAGAGTCGTAGTTTAATGATCTAAGATAGATATGTCTAGAAAATTGTAAATAATTTATTCGAGAAGTTTTCTAGCTCTATTTATACAATCAGCAGCTGGATTCCAAAACCACCCCTTAGGGTCCCAGGCTCTCCCATGTGCAAGATACATACATTTAGAGTAAGTATTTTTAGCCAGATCGATATTGCCTATTTCCTCCAATGATCTTGCTTTAGCCCATAAAGCCATTGATACATCATTAACAGCATAGTTTTTATGTATTTTTTCTTTCTCATTTCTAGTAACCCTTCCAATAGGTGGGTATTTTACTTTATTTGCATCAAGCTCTTTCTGCATAATTACTGCTTCAGTTGCAAAAATATCAAAGCATGCATCTACAATATTAATTGCTTCCTCAAATTTATTTTGGGCAAAGGATTCAATAGCTTCACCAGCCCAAAATGCGGAATCACCCATTTCAGGATCACTTGAATAGCATTGGAAGCCACCGTGATTACCATCAGCAGTAATATTTAGAGAAAATAGAACCACTATTAATGACATATATAAATTATTAATTTTCATAATTATTTTTAAATTAATTTCGATCTAAAGATATATTATTGAAAGAATCTTTGCAACTTAGAAGCTTTAGCAATAATTTTTTGAACATAAACTTCAAAACCAAGCCAATCGTCGTCTGTTTGACCAAGGTTGGGAGTGGATGGTGGAGGCGGCGGGAATTGAACCCGCGTCCGCTAATCTTTCAGCCTAACTTCTACATGCATAGCTCACCCAATTGGCTTTTTAACTTTTGTGACCCGAGGAGCAGGGTACAAAAGCGAGCTTGATTAGTTTTAACCAAACTGTGTCCAAGCAACACAGCTTGGCTAGACTATGATATTTGCCGATACTTCAAACCATAGTCAATTCTGGTATCGGTTAGCATTAAGCTGCTAAAGCGTAGTTGTCGTTATTTGCAACTAAATTTTTTGTAGTATGTTTTACAAGAATTACCACAATCTTGGCATGCGCTTCGGAGTCCAGTAGAAACGTCGAACCCTGTTCGCCCCCATAGGGATCATGATTATACAGTATTACTTAAAATTTTTAGTAGGATGGCTATTGTTTTTTGGCATTCTTAAGAATTCTTCCCTGGTCACGTTCCCAGTCTCTTTTCTTAATATCTTGCCTTTGATCACGAACTTTCTTACCTTTTCCTGTGGCTACATCACATTTAATAAAATTATCCTTCCAATACATTGAGGTCATAATAATTGTTAAGTTTTTTTCATTTTTTAACTTTTGTAGCTCTGAAATCTCCTTCTTTTTTAAAAGCAGCTTTCTTGTTCTGAGTGGATCTACATTAAAATCTTTCAATGATGCTGGTGGGTCAATTTTAATACCGAATAACCAAGCTTCATCTTTCTTAAAAGTTACGTAGCTGTTTTTTACATCAATTTTTCCATTCCTCAGAGATTTAACCTCCCAGCCCTCCAAAACAATTCCAGCCTGATAGGCCTGACCTAGTGTATAGTTTCTTGATGCAGTTTTATTCTTTACAATTAACGCAGGTTTATCTTTAGACATATCTTTATTATGTCCCTAGATATGTCTTGTGCAAGAAAAATATTAAATAAAAATTGAACATCAATAAAATTAAATCAACTTTCGGATATATAGGATTCCTACCCTTTGCATTATTTGCAATTTGTCCTTGGGTATTTGGAGGCAATATCGGAATTACTTCTATATATTTTCAATTAGCCTATGGTTCAATTATCTTATCTTTCTTGGGAGGCATGGCATGGGGTTGGCGTGATGATCAGCCTAACCAAGTATATAATTTATCTATTGGAATTATATATAGTCTTGCAGGTTGCCTGTCGCTAATATTGATGTTTTTTGATCAAGTATTAGCTTCATTATTAATTCTTATGATTGCTTTTCAATCTTTCTATTATTTTGAAAGATCTACTGTAGATTTCCAAAAAAGAGATGATGAATATAAAGATTTTAGAAAAATGCTCTCCCTTCTAGTTTCGATCAGTTTTTTGTTATCATCTGCATATTGGATAAACCCTTATAGCAACCTTTTAATTTAATTAATATTATGGAAATAGAAAAACAACTGAAATCTCATGGCGCCTGGATTGGAAAATGGACTTTTATATTGGCTGCAAGTGGTTCAGCAGTAGGCTTAGGAAATATTTGGGGATTTCCATATAAAGCAGGAACAAATGGAGGAGGAGCATTTGTATTGATATACCTTGGATGTATATTGGTTATTGGATTGCCCATAATGATAAGTGAAATCATTATAGGGAGAAGATCAGGCAATAGCCCAGTTAATGCAATGAGAAGGGTTGCAATAGATTCTAATCAAAGCACTATGTGGCGTTTTGTGGGCTGGAGTGGAATATTTGCTGGGATACTAATACTATCTTTTTACAGCGTCATAGCTGGTATCTGTTTAAACTATATTTTCATTGCAGCATCTTCATCTGGGGTTATTAGCTCGCCCGACCAATTTTCATCCGTTATTTCCTCGCCGCTAAATTTAATGTTTTGGCATACCATCTTTATGACACTTACAGCATTGATTGTATCTGCTGGAATCAAAGACGGCATTGGTAGAATGGTTAAAATTTTGATGCCAATGCTCGGGGTGTTAATGATATTTATGGTTATATACGCAATAGTAAATGGTGACTTTAGCAAAGCTATGACATTTTTATTCGCGCCTGATTTTTCTAATGTTACTTCTGATACTCTTCTTCAAGCAATGGGACAGGCATTTTTTAGTTTAGGTCTTGGAATGGGTTCAATAATGGCTTACGGAGCCTATATGCCGAAGGATCAAAATATTGTAACTAACTCCTTTACTGTAGCCTCTCTTGATACATTGGTCGCTATATTGGCAGGTATTGCTATCTTTCCAATTATATTTGCTTTTAGTCTTGAGCCCAATAGTGGACCAGGTCTTGTATTCGTTTCAATGCTTTCAGCATTTAATCAAATGCAATTTGGTCAAATCATAGGCCCTTTATTCTTTATTCTGCTATCAGTAGCAGCTTTGAGTTCATCAATTTCACTTCTTGAGCCAGGTGTAGCCTACATGTCAGAGGAGGGCATTTTATCAAGAAAAAAATCAGCTCAAATCATTTCATTCTTAGCATGGGTTCTAGGCATAGGCTCGGCTTTAAGTTTTAATATTTGGTCTGATCATCAGCTAATAGCTGATAGAAATTTTCTTGACTCAATTGAATTCATTACCAATCAAATATTGCTCCCACTTGGAGGTATGTTTATTGCTATTTTTGTAGGGTGGTTTATGAAGAAATCACTTATTGAGGAAGAGATGGGTTCTATTAATCCAATATTATTTTTCTTATGGAGATTTTTTGTAAAGTTTATTGCGCCTTTAGCAGTTGCATATATTTTCTACAAACAGTTTTTTTAAAATTACAAAAAATTAGTGCGAAAGATCAACTTTAGCAAATCGCTTAATGTAAGCAGCTCTAGTGCCTTGAATGTAGTTCTAGATTTTAATGAGTATAAAAACTTTGTTCCAGGATGCTCCGGCGCATCATTAATAAAAAGAAATTATCCTATTGAAATAGGCAAATTAGAGTTTGACATTCTAGGTAAAGAGTATTTTATAACTTCAGAAAATACTCTTAATGAAGACTCAATAACTATTAACCAACTGGATGGACCATTTGATTACTTTAAAGGCAGGTGGCTGGTAACAGAAACTGGTTTAAATGAATGCCAGATAAGCTTTGAAGCTGAATTTAAATTACCCTTTTTACTTAATGCAATTACTCCCCAAAGTTTGATTGATTCAATTTCATCAAACATAATTGACTCATTTATAAAACAAGTTAAATGAAGGTTTTTTTTACATACCAGGGTAAGGCAGACAAGCATTTTTTAGAATTTGACGTCTCTTCAAGCATAACTGTATCTGAGCTTATTGATTTTGAGAGTATAAAAAAAATTATATCTAAGGTTGAGCATGAAATTATTCTGGCAGTTAACAGTGAAATCCTTGATGGAGTATTTAAACCTTATCCACACAAATACAGACTAAAAGAGGGAGAGAGAGTTGAGTTATTGAGGCCTCTTACACAAGACCCAAAAGAAAGAAGGATTAGTAAAACTTAATTATCAGAGAGTTTTTCAAGCACCCAGCTATCAACCACTCCATCATCATTAAAGAAAATAGATAATTTTCGCTCTGTTATTATTTCTTCACCAACAGTTATAGAGTTAAAGTAGTCCCAGCGATTATCATGGAATGGATCCATAATTACAGCCCTGCCAAATATAAAATCAACCTGCCCTTTTGTCATGCCTTTCTCTAATTTAGAAATATCCTTATCTTCAATAATATTCCCTTGCATTACAGGAACTTTATATGGCTGAAGATAAGAACAAGAAGAAGCAAAAATTGTAAGGATTGCTAGCGGTAGTAAATTTATGTTGATAAGTTGTTTCATATTCAGGATGGATTATACTTTGTAAAACTTTTTAAGTCTGTGTCTATAATTAAATAGACAAAGTTAATTTATAAAAATGCAAAAAAAGAATAAAGAATTACAAAAAGCTGGATTGAAAGCAACACTTCCTAGGATAAAAATTCTTGAAGTATTGGATGCTAAAGGGCATCTCAGTGCGGAGGATATTTATAAAGAACTTATCTTAATGGATGAAGACGTAGGTCTTGCAACAATTTATAGAGTACTTACTCAATTTGAAGCAGCCGGCATCGTAATTAAACATAATTTTGAAGAAGCGCATGCTGTTTATGAGATAGTTTCAGATGAGCACCATGATCATATGGTGTGTATAGAATCAGGGAAGATTATAGAATTTCATGATGAGATTATTGAGCAGAGACAGGCTGAGATTGCAAGTCAGCATGGTTATGAAATCGTGGACCATAATATGGTTTTATACGTAAAAAAAATTAAATCCTAAATTCATTAAAACTCTTGAACTAATTTTTTGAATCCTCATATACATCGTATGAGGATAAATTATGTCAAATGATGTTAAAGAAGAAGAATTAGAATTAGATCAAAACTCTGATACTAAAAGCGATGAGAGCCTTGAGACTGATAGTTACGAAGAGCTTCTTGAAAAAAATGATAACTTAGAGAAGCAGCTTTTAAGAGCAACTGCCGATCTTGACAATAGTATAAAAAGAACAGCATCTGAAGTAGAAAAAGCACACAAATATGGTGTTGAAAAACTTTTAAGTGAGCTTTTGCCGGTTATCGATAATATCGAGCATGCGCTAGATAAATTATCTGAAGATGCATCTAGTGAAGACAGAGAAGGTATCGAGTTAACTTTAAAGTCTTTTGAATCTGCTCTTGATAAATTCGGAATGAGTCCCATCTATCCAAATAATGAGAAATTTGATCCTGAAAAGCATGAAGCTGTTTCAGTAATTCCTCACAAAGATAAGGAAGATGGAATGGTAGGGGATATTTTTCAAAGGGGCTGGGAGCTCCATAACAGAATCTTAAGGCCGGCAAGAGTGACGGTTATAAAGAATTAGAAATAGAGGTAAATTATGTCAAAAATTATAGGAATAGATTTAGGAACAACTAACAGCTGCGTTGCTGTTATTGAAGGTCAGCAACAAAAAGTAATAGAGAATGCCGAGGGTGGAAGAACGACTCCATCTGTTATTGCATACACTGACAAGGATGAAGTCCTTGTTGGTATGCCAGCCAAAAGACAATCTGTAACAAACCCAGAAAACACGCTCTATGCTATTAAAAGGTTAATAGGTAGAACATTTGACGATAAGGTTGTAAAAAAAGATGCAGATATGGTTCCTTATAAAATCATTAAAGCTGATAATGGCGATGCTTGGGTTGAGGCTGCTAATAAAAAGCTAGCTCCGCCACAAGTAGCAGCAGAAGTTCTTAAAAAAATGAAAAAAACTGCCGAAGATTACCTTGGGCATGACGTTAAAGAGGCTGTAATTACAGTTCCTGCCTATTTCAATGATGCACAAAGACAAGCCACAAAAGATGCTGGAAAAATAGCGGGACTCGATGTTAAAAGGATTATAAATGAACCAACAGCCGCTGCATTAGCTTATGGTTTAGATAAACACAAGGGTGATTCAACCGTAGCCGTGTATGACTTAGGAGGCGGAACATTTGATATATCAATTATCGAAATATCAGATGTTGATGGCGAGCACCAGTTTGAAGTTCTATCCACAAATGGTGATACTTTTTTAGGCGGGGAAGATTTTGATTTAAGACTAATTGATTATTTTGTTGATCAATTTAAACAAGAGTCTGGTTTTGACCTGAAAAGTGATCCTCTCGCATTGCAGAGGTTAAAGGAAGCAGCTGAAAAAGCAAAAATAGAACTTTCATCTGCTGATCAAACTGAAGTCAATTTGCCATATATTACTGCTGACAGCTCTGGCCCAAAGCATTTTGTTCATAAAGTCACTAGAGCAAAGCTTGAATCTTTAGTTGAAGATTTGGTTGACAGAAGTTTAGAGCCATTAAAGGTGGCATTATCTGATGCAAAGATTTCCAAGTCAGAAATTTCAGAGATTTTACTTGTTGGTGGCCAAACAAGAATGCCATTGGTTCAAAAGAAAGTTGCTGAATTTTTTGGCAAAGAGGCAAGAAAAGATTTGAATCCAGATGAGGCTGTTGCAGTCGGCGCGGCTATTCAAGGCTCTGTCCTTTCTGGAGATACTACGGATGTATTATTATTGGATGTTACTCCTTTAACTCTTGGTATTGAAACGCTAGGAGGTGTATCAACTCCTCTTATTGAAAAAAATACAACAATACCAACTCAAAAATCACAAACTTTTTCAACAGCTGAAGATAATCAGACTGCAGTTACAGTTCATGTTATTCAAGGGGAAAGAACTCAAGCTTCTCAGAATAAATCTCTTGGCCAATTTAATTTAGCAGACATTCCTCCAGCACAGAGAGGGACACCACAAATAGAAGTCTCTTTTGATCTAGATGCAAATGGGATTTTAAATGTGTCTGCCAAAGATAAAAATACTGGAAAAGAGCAATCAATTGTTATTAAAGCATCAAGTGGTTTGTCAGATGAAGATATTGAAAAAATGGTTCAAGACGCTGAAGCTAATGCTGAGGACGATAAAAAGTTCGAAGAGCTTGTTAAAACCAAAAATAATGCTGATATGTTAGTGCATGCAACTCGTAAAACAATTGCTGATTCAGGTGATAAGCTTTCCGATGAAGAGAAAGAGCAAGTTGAAAAATCTGTAGTTTCTCTTGAAGAAGCTATAGCTAGCGACTCAGTGGATGGTATTGAGTCTGCAACAAAAAGTTTGAATGATGTGTTAACTCCATTAACACAGAAACTCTACTCTCAAGAAGATGCAGGTCAAGACAATCAAGATGCTGAGCCAGCTTCTGATGAACCGTCTGACAATACTGTCGATGCTGAATTTGAAGAAGTCAAAGAAGAAGATAAGTAATATATGTCAAAAAGAGACTACTATGAAGTATTAGGTGTCTCTAAAGGGACGCCAAAGCCTGAACTTAAAAAAGCTTTCAAGAAGAAAGCAATGAAGTATCATCCGGATAGAAATCCAGATAATCCGGAGGCAGCTGAAAAGTTTAAAGAGGCTGCAGAGGCTTATGATGTTTTATCTGATCCTCAAAAACAATCAGCTTATGATCAATTTGGGCATTCAGGTGTTGATGGTATGGGAGCTGGAGGACCAAACTTTAATGATGTGAATGTTGGCGATATTTTCGGTGATATTTTCGGAGATGTATTTGGTACAAGATCATCTTCTAGGAGATCGCAAAGAGGTCAAGACCTTCAATATAATATTGAACTATCTCTTAAAGAAGCTGTTTTAGGCGCTCAAAAAAAAATAAAAATTCCTTCTCACAAAGAGTGTAGTGAGTGTTCAGGATCTGGTGCTGAAAAAGGCAGCTCACCTTCTAACTGTAACAATTGTGGCGGCTCCGGCCAAGTTAGGATGCAACAAGGATTCTTTTCAGTACAGCAAACTTGTTCTTCATGTAATGGCGCAGGAAAAATTATAAAAAACCCTTGCAGGCCTTGTTCAGGCAATGGTGCAATCAAAGAAAATAAAACTCTTTCAGTTAATATACCTTCGGGAGTTGATAATGGAGATAAAGTTAGGTTGACTGGTGAAGGGGAGTGGAAAACAGGTGGTCAGTCAGGTGATTTATATGTAGCCATTAGAGTTGCTGATAATCCAATTTTTGAGAGAGAGGGGAGGGACTTGTATATTGAAGTCCCCATTACATTTGAAACATCAATAATAGGCGGCTCTATTAAAATTCCTACATTAGAAAATTTTATCTCTCTAAAAATTCCAGAGCAAACTCAAACTGGAAAAGTATTTAGAATAAGAAATAAAGGAGCATCAATAGTAAGAGACAGCAGAAGAGGTGATATTCTTTGTAGAGTAATTGTCGAAACCCCTTCTGGCCTTAACAAGAAACAACTGAAACTTTTAAATCAATTTACATCCAGCCTTCAAGATTCATCAAACTATCCTGGAGCTGACACTTTTAAAAAGATTTCTTCTAATTTACATGAATAAACTTTTTCTTAATGGCTCCTCAGGAAAGATGGGAGAGGCTATTAAGATTTTGCTAAAAAAAAATACTTATTTTAAAGTCCTAGATGAAGATATCTCAAATGCACATGACTGCATCATAGACTTCTCAAGACCGGAAGCCACAATAAAGCTACTAGAAAATTGTAAAAATAAAAATTTAAGTCTTCCTATTGTGATAGGCACAACAGGCTTTTCTGATGAACAATTAAAAGTAATTAAAAATTACTCTGAATTATTTCCAATCCTGCTCTCTTATAATCTAAGTGATGGTATTTATAACATGAAGAAAGGTATTAAGAGCATAGTGCAAGATTTGAAAGTCCCAGTGAACTGTATTATCGAAGATATTCATCATATTAATAAAGTAGATTCTCCATCAGGAACTGCTATAGACATTAAAAATTACATAGTAAATCTTAGTAATAATTTTATAAATTCAATAAACATAATTTCAAAAAGAGAGGCTGATTTCTTTGGAATTCATCATGTTAGATTTGAGAGCGATGAAATGAATATAAGTATTAGCCACAAAGCACTTTCAAGAAATATTTTTGCTCAAGGCGCGATAAACGCAGCTATATCCTTGATTGATAAAAAACCTGGTTTTTATGATCTAGATGCAATTAAAAATTAAGTAAAAATACCCTTTTAAATAACTGCTAATTTCTATAGAATACACACACTTTAATCACGAAGACCTTATTAATGATTATTGCTGGGGTGCTCTTTTGAGTCAGCAATACAGAGGTTGGAGAATAACCCCTAGGAGAAATATATGAGCGTTGTTTCAATAAAAGACCTACTTCACGCAGGCGTCCATTTCGGCCATCAAAAACGATTTTGGAATCCAAAGATGGATCAATACATTTTTGATACAAGAAAAAAAATTAGCATAATAGATCTTGAGTTAACACAGGAACACCTAAGCGCAGCAGCTTCTAAAGTAGAAGATATATGCTCAAAGGGTAATAAAGTTCTTTTTGTTGGAACTAAAAGGTCTGCTAGTAAAACTATCAAGGAAGAAGCTTCAAGACTGGATTTGCCATATGTAGATAAAAGATGGCTTGGAGGAACGCTAACTAATTGGAAGACTATAAGAGGCTCAATTAGAAGACTTCAAGATATTGAAGAGATGGTAGCATCAGGAAGAATAGAGAAGCTTATAAAAAAAGAAGCTGTAGAGATTCAAAAAGAATTTGTTAAGCTTCAAGCCAGTGTTGGCGGCATTAAGGATATGAAAGGTCTGCCAGATGCTATATTTGTTATTGATGTTAAATATGAAAAAATAGCAGTGCTAGAGGCTAAAAAAATGGGTATCCCTGTTATTGCTCTAGTTGACACAAACTCAGACCCAGATGGTATTGAAACAGTAATTCCAGGAAATGATGATGCAATCAGATCAATCAGATTAATTACCAAAATCATAGCTGAAGCTTGCGAGCGCGGCCTTGAATCTTCAAAAGGGTTTGTAGCGAAAACTGAAGCAACTACTCCTATAATTCAAAAAGTTAAAAAAGAAGAAGTTGTGGTATCAGAAGCTCCGGCCGAAGTTAATTCAGAAGATGAAGTGGCTGTTGTTCCCGAACAAAGCGATTCTTCAGAAAATGTTACTAAAGAAGATATTAATAGCTCAAATGATGAAGAGCCTAAAGTAGAGGAAAAATAACAATGGATATTACAGCGGCTATGGTAAAGCAACTCAGAGATATGTCTGGGGTAGCTATGATGGATTGCAAGAAAGCTTTAGTTGAATGCGAGGGAAATATAGATAACGCTCTTGATTTACTTAGATCAAACAGTGCATTAAAAGCAGAAAAGAAGGCATCAAGAATTGCAGCTGACGGCGTTTTAAAAGCTTATGTTGGTAAGGAATATGCAACTATTGTAGAAATTAATTCAGAAACTGATTTTGCAGCTAAGGATTCTCAGTTTATTAATTTTACCAATGAAGTAGCAGACTTTATTGAAACTAATAAAGTAGAAGATATTAATATATTGCATGAATCCGATATTGAGACTAAAAGAAAAACATTAGTGCAATCTATTGGAGAAAATATTCAAGTAAGAAGATTAGAAACCTTAAGCTATGAAAGCCAAATGAATAGCGGACTTTATATTCACTCAGATTCAAAATTAGCCACAGTTGTCGTTTTGAATGGTGGCGATGAGTCCCTTGCCAAAGATATTGCTATGCATGTTGCAGCAACAAATCCAATTTGCTTATCAAGAGACGAAATTGACCACGATGTTCTTGAAAGAGAGAAAGCCATATATCTCACTCAAGCAAAAGAATCAGGAAAGCCTCAAGAAATAATGGATAAAATGGTTGAAGGAAAGCTTAATAGGTTTTTATCTGAGGTATCTCTTATTTCACAACCATTTGTTAAAGACCCAGATGTAACAATTGAGAAGCTATTAAACTCTCATAGTGCCTCCATTGAATCTTATGCAAGATTAAAGGTTGGAGAGGGCATTGAGGTTGAAACTAAAAACTTTGCAGATGAGGTTGCTGAGCAGCTTAAATAAATGCAAAAACTAGTCCACAAAAGAATCCTTGTTAAGTTTAGCGGGGAATCTGTTGCTGGAAACGATGATCATGGTATTGACCCACAAGTTCTTAATGAAATGGCCGCATCAGTCAAAGAGTGTAAAGAAATTGGAGCACAAATTGGTGTTGTAATTGGTGGAGGTAATCTTTTTAGAGGAGAGAAACTTAACCAAGCAGGAATGGATAGGGTTGCTGGTGATCACATGGGTATGCTTGCAACCGTAATGAATGGCATAGCTTTTAGAGATGCCCTTGAAAGAGCTGGTATTAAAACTAGAGTTATGTCTGCAATAGCCATGCCGGGAGTTGTAGAGCATTATGATAGAAGGCTTGCCATACAACTATTAAATGATGGTTTTGTAGTTATTTTTACAGCCGGAACAGGTAATCCATTTTTCACAACTGATACCGCTGGATGTCTCCGAGCAATTGAGACTCAATCTGAACTAATGCTAAAAGCTACAAGAGTTGATGGAGTTTATGATTCCGATCCTGAAAAAAACCCTGATGCAGTATTTTATGAAAAATTATCATTTAATGATGCAATAACTAAAAATCTAAAAGTTATGGACGCTACTGCTTTAACTTTAGCAAGAGATCATGCATTGCCAATGAAAGTATTTAATGTAAATAGAAAAAATGCATTAAAAGAAATAATTTGCGGTGAAAATATAGGTACGCTAATATCATAATATGGAACAATTAATTCAAAATACCTCTAATAGAATGGAAAAAGCAATTGGCTCGTTATCTATTGCATTCAATAAAATAAGAACAGGAAGAGCAAACCCATCATTGCTTGATGATGTAAAGATAGATTATTATGGAAATCTAACACCTTTAAATCAAGCAGCAAATATCTCAGTTGAAGAAGGGAGATCTCTTGTCATTTCTCCTTGGGATAAAAGTTTAATACCTGAAGTAGAAAAAGCTATTTTAAATGCCAATTTAGGTCTTAATCCTAGCACTTCCGGTGATTTAATTAGGGTTACTATGCCAGTATTAACTGAAGAAACTAGACAAAATTATATCAAGCAAGCTAGATCTGAGGCTGAAAACACTAGGGTTTCTATAAGAAATATTAGAAGAGATTCCAACAATACAGCAAAGGAAGATCAGGGCAATGGAAACATTTCTGAAGATGAATTACGTAGAATTGAAGACCTAGTTCAAAAAGAAACTGATAAGCACATTGCATTAGTTGATCAAGAGTTAAAAGCAAAAGAAGCAGATCTGCTAGAAATCTAAAAGCCCTATGGCTAAACCTTTAAAAAATTTAGTCCAAAACCATCTTGGAAATGTAGCCATAATAATGGATGGCAATGGTCGTTGGGCAAAAAAAAATGCATTAAAAATTAGCAAAGGGCATGAGAAAGGAGTGTCTATTGTTAAAGAGATAGTTGAGGAATCAATTAATCAGAAAATAAAATCATTAACATTGTACGCTTTTAGCTCAGAAAATTGGGGGAGACCGGTTCAAGAAATTAATGCAATCAAAAATTTGATAATAAGCGCTATTAACGATCAAGTTCCAGAGCTAGCAGAGCAAAGCGTTGAACTGAAATTCTTTGGGGATGTTGCCATGTTTGGTGAGGATATTATTAGTAAAATAAAATATGCTGAATCTACCACTAAATTTAAAAATCCATCATTAAAACTCAACATCGCTCTGGGCTATGGTGGCCAACAAGATATACTTTCAGTGGTTAGAAATATAAGTAAAGATGTCCTTAAAGGTAAAGTTAGCCTTGATAGTATAGATGGAGCACTAATCAATAGATATTCATGTGTGCCTGAGTCATCTATTGATCTTTTAATAAGAACTGGTGGAGATAAAAGAATAAGCAATTTTCTGCTATATCAAATTGCTTATTCAGAAATATGTTTTTTAGATAGTTATTGGCCTGATTTTTCGAGGTTGGAATATATAAACTGTATAGAACAATATAAAAAAGTGAGTAGACGTTTTGGCAAAAGAGTTTAAATCTAGTTTTATAACAAGAAGCATTACTGCTTTAATTTTGATTGTGCCTATATTCGCAATAGTATTTTTTGGGAATAATTTATTATTTTTAACAGCTATTTTAGCTACTTTATTTTTTGCTTTTCATGAGTGGATAAGAAACTCAATTTCGAGATCATTTATTTTCAATCATATTGCCTTGCTAATTCTTTTTATTTTGTTGTTTTTGGCTCCAAATAGTTTGCAAGAGTTAACAATATTTATATCAGCAGTATTTTGGGTTTTATTTAGTTTTTTTCTTATATCAAATTCCACATCAAGGCTTTATTTTGTAGATTTCAATAATGCTTTTATTAGGTTTTTGGTAATAGGATCATTTTTCTTATGCTCATATTATATTTTAGAGGTTAAAACTATATTTTCATTCTCAAACTATTTTTTATTTTTGGTATTTGTATTAAATGCAGCAATATCAGACAGTGCAGCATATTTATCAGGTACATATTTTGGAAAAACTCCATTATTTCCTGAGATCAGCCCTAATAAAACGCTTGAAGGTTTTGTAGGCGGGCTTTTGTTTAGTGCTTTATTTGGAGTTTTAATATTTATAATCTCTGAGTCTACTCCACTAATAATTGCCCTAATGTTAGTTGGTTCTTTCTATGCATTTGTTGGGGACTATTTTTTTAGTTTTCTTAAAAGAAAATCTGGAATAAAAGATACTGGCAATTTGTTACCTGGCCATGGAGGAATTTTAGATAGGATAGACTCACATTTGTCTTCAATACCAATACTTACATCAATATTAATTCTAGCTTTTTAATGAGAAACATACTTTTACTAGGAGGCACTGGAAGCGTTGGAAGTAGCTCTCTGCAAGTTATTCAAGAAAATAGAAATGAATTCTGCCTATACGGGATTTCTTTTGATAGGAATGTGGATAAAGCCTTTCAAATCATCAAAGAATTCTCTCCTAATTATGCCCATACAAATAATGAAGAGGCAGCAAAGAAATTAAATGAAAAGTGTAAGGATTTTGATACTCAGATTATTTTTGGCAAGAATGAATTACAAAATTTAATAATTAATGATGACATTGACATAATTATTTCAGCAATTTCTGGTTTTGCCGGGCTTGAGACAACCATTTCGGCTGCAAAGACTGGTAAAACAATTCTCCTTGCTAATAAAGAAAGCATTGTTGTTGCCGGCGACATCCTGATGCCATTGGCTAGTAGCTTTAATACCTTAATAATCCCTGTAGACAGCGAACATAATGCCATTCATCAATGCCTTGCTTCATGCAATGATCATAAGGATATTTCAAAAGTTATCATTACTGCTTCTGGAGGCCCTTTTTTGGGCAAATCAATTAATGATTTGGATGCAGTTACATTAGATCAAGCTTTGAATCACCCTAATTGGTCAATGGGATCAAAAATATCTATTGATTCTGCAACGCTGGTGAACAAGTGCTTGGAGTTAATTGAAGCTAGATACTTATTTAATTTGCACGAAAGCTTCTTTGACTTAGTAATTCATCCTCAAAGCATAATTCACTCAGTTGTAACTTACACTGATGGCTCAAGTATTGCTCATATGAGCAACCCAAACATGTCAGTACCTATTGCAAATGCATTATCAAATAATAGAAAAATACCAATTCAATTTAATCCAATGGATTTTAGTGATCTAAATCTTTCTTTCAAAGCATTCCCAAAAGATCGTCTTTTTTTAGAGAGAATGGCGCGTGATGTTTGCAATGAAGGCGGCCTAACAGGCACTATTTTTAATGCAGCTAATGAAGTTGCAGTCAGCTCATTTCTTAATGGGGATATTAAATTTTCAGACATATATTCTGTATTAAAACGAACTTTTGATATCAAAGAGATGTCTAAAAAAGTTGAGCTTGAATCAATATATGAAATGGATAAAGAAACACGCAAACGAGCAAAGAAGGTGATAGAATCACTTACTTAAAATTACTTAAATTATGTCAACTTTAATATATATATCATCATTCCTTGTCTTAATAGGAATACTGGTAACGATTCACGAATACGGCCACTTTATAGTTGCTAGGCTATGTAAAGTTCACGTCCAGACATTTTCATTAGGCATGGGCCCAATAATCTATAAGAGAAAAGATAAGCACGGAACAGAGTTTGCTTTATCGGCTCTTCCCTTGGGTGGATATGTATCAATGATTACAAATAAACTGATTGAGGTTGAGCCTGAGATTAAAGAACAATTTACTAAAGAACAGCTTAAAAATACATTTGATTCAAAACCAAAATGGCAGCGAGCAGCCATAATGATTGCTGGACCACTTGCTAACTTCATTCTGTCAATTTTAGTGTTCTGCTTTATATTCATGAACACTATTGATCCAAACAATGTTGCGGTAATTAAAAACGTTGATAAATCAGCTTATATTCAGCCTGTAAGCAATATTGCTGTTGATGATCAATTGCTAGGAATTAACTCGCAGGTCATAACAGATCCAAAAGACTTTTCCTTAGAGCTTCTGTCCTACGCTGGTTTAACTGGCAAAATAGATCTTTTGTTAAAAAACAATGATTCGTCAGAAACTTATGTAGAGTCTATATATGTAGAAGATTTTCTTGATACCTCAGAGGCTCAAAAAGATCCTATGTCCGGTCTTGGGCTTGCAATTGAATATAGAAGCCTTCCTATTATTGGGGGCGTATCACAAGGCAGCGCGGCAGATTTGGCTGGTATTAACATTGGCGATCAGATTATAGAAATAGCTGGTCAATCGATAAACTATATACAAGACATTAAGGGGCTTATAAAAGAAAACCCAGGAAAAGAGTTAGGGTTTGTTATTAAAAGAAATGGCGAAGAAATATACAAGTCAATCCTTATTGACTCGAATTTAAATCAAGGAGATGTCACCCAAGGCTCTCTTGGTGTTAACTTTGGCTCACAAAGAGGCTTTATTTCTTCTCTTAATAAAGCAGTTTACGAAACATATAATCTAAGTATAAAAACACTTTTGTTCATAGGTAAGATGCTCACAGGTAATATGGGAGCTGATAATCTTAGTGGTCCGATTGGGATTGCGCAAATGGCAGGTGATACTGCCAAGGCCGGAGTAATTCCATTTTTATACCTTATGGCGCTTTTGAGCATAAGCCTGGGCGTTCTAAACCTGTTACCTCTCCCAGTTTTAGATGGTGGCCAGTTAGTACTTTTAGGGGTAGAAGCTGTAAGAGGTAAACCTCTTCCAGAAAAAGTTGAAAATTATGTTTTTACTATTGGGGCAGTACTTGTTGGCATGTTGATGATTTTTGCTGTTTTTAATGATATTTCAAGGTATTTATAATTAAACATGAATAAGTTTAAGAGCATCCTTCTAACCTTTTTTTTAGCAACTCATCTGAATGCATTTGATGAGTTCTTAATAAGTGATATTAGAATTATCGGACTGCAAAGAGTCTCAACTGGTAGTATTTTCAATGTAATACCCATAAGTGTTGGCGATAGAATTGATAATGGAAAGTCCAGAGATATAGTAAAATCGCTTTTTTCAACAGAACAATTCGATGACATTCAAATAGGTAAAGAGGGAAATACTCTTGTCATTACCGTTGCTGAGAGACCCTCGATATCTGGAATTGAGATAACAGGCAACAAAGCAATCAAGACTGAGCAACTTATGGATAGCTTAGATGGTGTTGATGTCAGAGAAGGTGAAGTATACAAAAGATCAACTTTAGAAAAAGTTAAATCAGAACTCGTTAGGTCTTATGCCTCAAACGGAAGATATGGTGCCAATGTAGATATACAAGAAAATATAAGGCCACGAAATACGATTGAAATATCTATAGAGGTAGACGAGGGCAAAAGCGCCACCATTAAAAAAATAGATATTATTGGTAACGAAGTTTTTGCATCTGAGGATCTTTTGGATGGTTTTGAATTATCGGAAGGATCATTATTTAGCTTTTTATCAAATGATAACCAATACTCTAGGGAGAAACTTCAGGGTGATATTGAATCATTGGAATCATTTTACTTAGACAGAGGTTATTTAAAATTTTCTATCGAGTCTTCCCAAATTAGCCTATCTAGAGATAAGAAATCAATATTTATAAGTTTTAACATTTTTGAGGGCGATGAATATAAAATTTCAACCGTTAATGTAATAGGCGATCTTCCATTTGATGAAAACGCTTATTTACCAATTACTTCATCTCAAGAAGGGCAAATATATTCTCAGGGCCAAATAACAGCTATTGAAGAGTACTTTAAAAATATTCTAGGTAATCAGGGTTATGCATTTGCTGAAGTTACAGGTGTACCAGTGACTAATGATGAGGATAAAACTGTAGAGCTTACATATAACATCCTGCCAGGAAAGAGAACTTACACAAGAAAAATATTGTTTACTGGCAACGAAATAACACAAGATTATGTCTTGAGAAGAGAAATGAGACAGTTTGAAGGTGCATGGACATCAGATGACAATATCGAAGCTGGAAGAATAAGGTTAGAAAGACTTGGATTTTTTAAAGAAGTTGCTGTAGAAACCATTCCGGTTCCAGCGACAGATGACCAAATAGATGTTCTTTATTCTGTTGATGAAGAAAGCACAGGAAGTATTGGGGGTAATGTTGGGTATAGTGATTTTGGTCTTCAGCTGGGATTTAACTTGCAAGAGCAAAACTTCATGGGAACTGGAAATACTTTAAGTTTAGGAATAAATAAAAATATTTATAGTGAGATGTATAATTTTTCCTTTATGGATCCATATGCAACTGTTGATGGGGTAAGTGTTGGGTATAATTTATATTTCAGAGAAACGGATTACGGAGAGTACAACGTCGCAAATTACTTAACTAATTCTGCGGGCTTGGGCGTTCAATACAGTTATCCAATATCAGACACACAAAGACTCGGGCTTAACTTAACCTATGACCAAACAGATATAGATATTGGCACACTGCCAGCAAGAGAGATATACGATTTTGTAGCATCTGAAGGAAATTTATTTGATACGTTAAGTGCAAATCTTGTATGGTCAAGAGTTACTTTAAATAGAGGGCTTTTTCCAACTGATGGTTCATCTACAAGTGTAAGTTTGATGTCAACATTGCCATTTAGTGATTTAAATTATTACAGAGCAAGCATTCAGCAGAAGACATACCAGCCGTTAGGGTTTGCCAATCTTGTATTTGGTTTTAGTGGTGAACTTGGATACATGGACGCATATGGCGATACAAATGAAACACCATTCTTTCAAAATTTTTATGCTGGCGGCCCTAGATCATTAAGAGGATTTGAATCAAATACACTTGGACCTAGAAGTACACAAGCTCCATGTTATGAGTTTAATTATGCAGAGGGGTCTTGCCCAAATCTCATTGATACTGATGGTGATGAAATTTTAGATACTCCATATTACAATCCTTATGCAAATAGCACCTCTCGCTATTATGATGCCCCAATTGGTGGAAATGTTAAGGTTGAAGGAAGCTTTCAACTTATATTTAGGTTACCATTTATAGAGGATCAGAGATCAATGCGTTCCGCATTCTTCTTCGATTTTGGTAATGTCTTCTCAGATAACTGCAAAGAATATCAATATAACTGTTCTGAGCCTGATATAGACGAGTTAAGATATTCATATGGCGTAGGTGTAACATGGATAACAAGCTTTGGACCGATGAGTTTTGCAATTGCTAAACCTACTAATGCTGGTCCACAAGAAAGAACCGAAGAATTTCAATTTACTGTAGGAAATGTTTTTTAATTGAGTATTTTTCAAGAGTTTTAATATAAAATATAGAATTCCAATAAGGGGTAGACATGACTAACAAATTTAAATTTAACTTAGTAGTACTTTCTGTGCTATTTTTGGCACTTCCAGCTATATCGGCAAATGGTGTTGCTGTTATAGATATGAGAACTGCTGTTTTATCAACACAGGCAGCTCAAGATGCATTTAAGGCTCTCGAAGAGGATGCTGATTATGCTGCTAATCTTGAAGAAGCTAGATCAATACAAGCAGAAAGACAGACGCTTGCAGAGAACCTTCAAAAAGATGCTGAAACTCTTTCGCAAGCTGAGATTGCTGAGGCACAAAGAGATATTCAAGAGAAAACTAAAGATTTAGAATTTCTTGCAAGTAAAGTTCAGGCAGCTCAGGAAGAGACAGCTCAAAGAGTGTTCGCTGAAAGCGGCCCAGCAATGCAAAAAATCATTGGAGAGCTTATAGCCGCAAAGCAAATAACAGTTTTACTTGCAAAAAATGAAACATTACTTTTTAGCGACCCTTCATTAGATTTAACTGATGATGTCACATCTATGCTAGATGTTGCTGCAAATGAGCCCGCTTCTAGCGAGTAGTGACCAGCAGTAAAAGTTACTCACTATTAGAGCTATCAAAGCTCTTAGAAACTACATTAATCGGCGATGGTAATGCTATCGTCGATAATTTAAAAACCATACAGGATGCAAACGATAGCTCTCTATCTTTTGTAGCTAACCAAAAATACTCTAAATATCTTTCATCTTCAAAAGCTCTAGCTTTTATAGTTCATCCAAATACTATTGATGGCATTGATGAGGGTAACTACCTAGTTACTGATGATCCATATTTGGCTTTCGCTAAAGCAAGTTCGCTATTTAGTTCAAATTTGATAAAGCAAAATATAGGTAGCGTTCATCCTACAGCAACAGTATTTCCTGAAACCAACCTTGGTAAAAATGTTGTAATAGGGCCAAATGTATATATTGGGCCTAACTGTTCAATTGGAGATTTCTCATCTATTAGAGCAAACTCATCTCTTGTTTCTGATGTTCAAGTTGGTAGTAATACTCATGTGCATAATGGAGCTGTTCTTGGTTCTGACGGGTTTGGATATGCGCCTTCAAAAGATGGTTATATCAAGATTGAGCAGCTTGGCAGTTTAATCATTGGATCAGATGTTGAAATAGGTGCAGGCTGCACTATTGACAGAGGCGCATTGGGTGATACCCATATTAATGACGGGGTAAAATTAGATAATCAGGTCCATATTGCTCACAATGTAGAGCTTGGTAGTCATTCTGCAATTGCTGCATGTTGCGCTATTGCCGGATCAACAGTTATTGGTAAAAATTTTAAAATGGGAGGTCTCTCTGGGGTATTAGGGCATCTCAATATTGCAGACAATGTTACTGTTGGAGCGCATACATTAATTACGAAAAGTATTAAAGAAAGTGGTGAATATATAGGTATAATGCCGGCACAAAAACCAAAAGATTGGGCAAAGTCTTCAATCTTTATTAAAAGAAGGAAGTAAAAATGTCGCAACCTAGTGAAGAGGTTTTAAAATATCTGCCTCATAGAGAACCGTTCTTATTTGTTGATGAGATAGTTGAAGTTGATGAGGGAAATTCAATTCATGCTATCAAAAATGTTCTTCCAACAGAAGATTATTTAAGAGGTCATTTTCCCGGAAATCCAATAATGCCAGGAGTTATTATTATAGAGGCTTTAGCTCAAGCATCTGGTATTTTAGGCTTCAAGACTATGGGTAAAACACCTGAAGAGGGCTCTTTGTATGTATTTGCTGGTGTTGATAATGTAAGATTTAGAAAGAGAGTAAGACCAGGAGACACCTTGCACTTATTTAGTACAGTTAAAAATGTTAAAAGAGGTATTTGGAAATTTGAAGTAAGGGCTGAAGTTGAAGGTGAATTAGCGTGCTCTGCAACGATCATGTGTGCAGATAGACCAGCATAATGAGTATTCACTCCTCTGCTATAATTCATCCTGACTCGATTATTGACGAAAGCTCGGTTATTGGGCCTTTCTGCATTATTGGAAAAGGTGTAAATATAGGTCCTAAATGCAAACTTCATTCAAATGTAATTATAAAAGGACCAACATCAATAGGTGAAGGAAACATTTTTTACCAGTTCTCTTCCATTGGAGAGGATACTCCTGACAAAAAATTTAAAGGCGAAGACACCAAGCTTATTATTGGAAAAAATAATATATTTAGAGAGGGAGTCACAATACATAGAGGCACGATACAAGATAACGGCACAACACAAATAGGCAGTGACAATTTAATCATGGCATATGCCCATATCGCTCATGACTGCGTGATTGGTAACAACAATACTTTTGCAAATAACTCTGGTTTAGCCGGACATGTAAAGGTTGGAAATAATGTGACCCTTGGTGGTTATACTCTTATTCATCAGTTCTGTAATATAGGAGATTGTTCATTTACTGGAATGAATACAACGATCACAATGGACTTACCTGCTTATGTCAAAGCTGCCTCTCATCCTGCAAGAGTAGTAGGCTTAAATACAGTAGGCCTATCAAGAAACGGCATCAGTGAGGAGTCAATCTCTCATCTTAAAAAAGCATATAAGCTTTTATATCGCAAATCATTGAAATTAGAGGAAGCTTTATTAAAAATTGAAGAACTTAATAATAAATATAAAGACAAGCATTTATTAAGCTTTATTAATTCTGTAAAAATATCTTCTAGAGGGATCACTAGATAGGTGATCCAAGAAAAGTCTACATTAAAAATAGGTGTTGTAGCTGGAGAACATTCCGGCGACATTTTGGGGTATAACCTCATCAAGGAAATCGTTAAAGAAAATAATTTTGAATTGTTTGGAGTTGGCGGCCCCAAGATAGAATCATTAGGGCTGAATTCACTTTTTGATTTCAAAGAACTCCAGGTAATGGGTATCGTAGATCCTATATTAAATTTAAAAAAGCTTATGAGTTACAGGAACAATTTAATTTCTTTATTTAATGATAAGGAAATAGATTTTTTCATTGGTATTGATTCTCCAGATTTTAATATAGGTATTCATAAAGCTCTCAAACCAATAAAAACTTGTAAAAATATTCAATTAGTAAGCCCATCAGTATGGGGTTGGAGACAAGGAAGAATAAAAAAAATTGAAAAGTTTATAGATCATACTGTTTGTCTCTTTAATTTTGAGCATGATTTCTATAGAGAAAGAGGCTTAAATAGCTCTCATCTAGGACACCCTTTTTCTGAGCTTATTACAGGAAATAAAGAGGATATTATAAAAAAATATTCACTAGATGAAGATAGATCTTTTATATCAATTCTCCCAGGCAGCAGAAATTCAGAAATTTTAAATATGATGCCTACTTACAAAGACTTTATGGAGTTGTATTACAAAAATAATAATAATGCATTCTTTTTAATCCCAACCGCTGATGAATCTAGCATGCTTGATATTAAACAACATCTTAAAAATATTAAGGCTCCATTCTTAATTAGCCAAGGAGCTACACAAGACTTCTTATCAATTTCAAAAAAATCAATTATCACATCTGGAACAGCCTCTCTTGAGGCCGCAGTCCTAAATGCATCACCAATCATTTGTTATAAAACTAATTTTATCAACTACGCAATTATTTCTAGAATGCTAAAAGTTGACTATATAGGACTACCCAATCTCTTGCTAAGCAAACTTGCATATCCAGAATTAATTCAGAGCAAATGTTCTGCAAAAGAGATAAATCTTGCAATGGAAAGCCATAATAAAGGTTCATTTTCAGATGAAATTAAAGCCACTCTTAAAGGACAAGGTTTTCACTCTGTAGCTCAAGAAATCTTAAGCTTGTCTTGAAAGAACTTATAGCTGGTGTTGATGAGGTCGGAAGGGGTTGTTTGGCTGGACCCGTTATTGCTGCTGCTGTAATTTTAAAAACTCCAATTGATGGCTTAAATGACTCTAAAAAAATATCAAAAAATAAAAGAGAGTTGCTAAGTTCTCTGATTATGGAGAATTCTTTTTTTGCATTTGGATCTGCCTCACATAAAGAAATTGATGAAATTAATATTCATAATGCATCTTTATTGGCAATGAAAAGAGCTATACTGAATTTAAATTTTAAACCAAATAAAGTCTTGGTTGATGGGCTCTATCTTCCAGATGTAGAATTTAAAAAAGACGCTATTGTAGGCGGAGATGCAATAATAAGCGAAATAAGCGCTGCTTCAATTATTGCTAAAGTTTATAGAGACAATTTGATGCTTGATTTCGACAAAAAATATCCTATTTATGAGTTTTATAAACATAAAGGCTATCCAACTAAATTACACAAAGAAATGCTAAAAATTCATGGTTCGTGCCTTATACATAGAAAATCTTTTAAGGGCGTGAGTTAGGAAATGAATAAAACTTTTTCTCATCTGCGAGTTTCGTCAGAATTTAGCATAACTCAAGGGCTTTTAACTATAGACCAGATAGTAGATCAAGCTAAGAAATATTCAATACCATCTGTTGCACTTACAGATAATTTAAATATGTTCGGTTTGGTAAAATTTTTTAATAAATCTGAATCAGCAGGTATTAAGCCAATATCAGGAGCATCTCTAAGAGTAATTTTTGACGGAGATGAGATGCCTCATGAACTCCTCTGTTTAGCAAAGACAAATAAGGGCCACATCAGTCTGATGAAAATTATTTCACAAGCTCATAATAATTATAATTATTCTTCTCCGATTATAACTTTCAATGAATTATGTGAAATAAAGGATGATTTAATAGTAATTTCTGGTGGAAAATCCAGTCACCTATTTGAGCTAATGAACCTTGGTAGGGCAGAGGAAGTCGAAGATAGAATAGATAAATTTTTAAAAAATTTTAAAGATGATTTTGTCATAGAAATTCAAAATACTAAAAGACAAAATGAAATTGAATATATTAAGAATATTCTTCCAATAGCCTCTAATAAAGGCATCCCAGTCATAGCTACAAATGATGTGCTGTTTGCAAATAAAGAAGATTATGATATTCATGAAACCAAAGTGTGTATAAATACCGGAAGAACTCTAAATGATCCGAATAGAAAGAAAGTATTCTCATCTGAGCAGTATTTTAAATCACCCGATGAAATGTATGACTTATTTGACAACATTAATGAGGTTCTAACAAATACAAATGAGATAGCAAAGCGCTGTAATGTATCTATTGATACAAAAGAATACTTCCTTCCAGAATATCCTGTACCAAAAGAGCATAATTTTGATTCTTTCCTCAACGAATTAGCATTCAAAAGTCTTAATGTCTTCATTAAAGATTTTGAAGAAGATAAAAAAGATAATTACATTAAAAGACTTGAATACGAGCTCGAACAAATCAAAGTAATGGGTTTCTCTAGTTATTTTTTAATTGTTTATGATTTTATTGAATGGTCAAAAAACAATGAGGTTCCTGTAGGCCCTGGAAGGGGATCTGGAGCAGGCTCACTAGTAGCATTTGCAATTGGCATTACTGCTCTTGATCCAATTGAGCATGGACTCTTATTTGAAAGATTTTTAAATCCTGAAAGGCTTTCAATGCCAGATTTTGATATTGATTTCTGTATGGAGAAAAGAGACAAGGTTATTGACTATGTTGGTAAAAAGTATGGAGCAGGGGCTGTTTCACAAATAGCTACATTTGGGACTATGGCAGCAAGAGCAGTTGTTAGAGACGTCGCTAGAGCTCTTGGCAGACCATATGCTCTTGGAGATAGAATATCAAAAATGATACCTTTTGCCCCGGGCATGACCTTAGACAGAGCAAGGAAAGAGCAACCTATATTTGATCAAAGCATTAAAGATGATCCAGAAGTGAAAGAGGTTGTGGACCTAGCATATAAGCTTGAGGGTATAGCTAGGAATGTTGGTAAGCATGCAGGAGGTGTTGTAATTGCTCCTGGAAGTATTTCTGATTTCTGTCCAATCTATAATGATCGACAGTCCCAATCTGTTATGACTCAATTTGATAAGGATGATGTAGAAAAAATTGGTCTAGTAAAGTTTGATTTCTTAGGGTTAAGAACTTTGACTGTAATTGACAGAGCCTTAAAATCTATCAACATTGACGATAAACCTAAGGTAGATCTTGAAAAGATTCCTTTAAATGACCCAAAAGTTTTTGATCTATTAAGCTCTGGTAAGACAATGGCAGTCTTTCAATTAGAGTCATCAGGTATGAGAGATCTTATTAAAAGATTAAAACCAACTAGATTTGAAGAAATTGTAGCACTCTTAGCTCTTTATAGACCTGGGCCATTAGATTCTGGTATGCATGATCAATTTGTAGATAGAAAGCATGGCAAGTCGCCAGTTACTTACCCCCATGAATTACTTGAACCAGTTCTGTCTGAAACATATGGTGTTATTTTATATCAAGAACAGGTAATGGAAGCTGCAAGAGTTCTAGCAGATTTCTCTCTTGGAGAGGCTGATATTCTAAGAAGAGCCATGGGCAAGAAAAAAGTCGAAGAAATGGAGCAACAACGAAAATACTTTAAACAGGGCTGTGAAAAAAATGATATAAAAGCCTCTGTTGCTGAAAAAATATTTGATTTAATAGAGAAATTTGCAGGTTATGGTTTTAATAAATCGCATTCAGCTGCTTATGCACTAATTTCATATCAGACTGCATATTTAAAAACTTATTACCCAGAGCATTTTATGGCAGCAGTTTTGTCCACAGAACTTGGTAATACTGATAAGATTTACTCACTAATTCAAGAGTGCAAAAGAATGGATATTGGTGTCTTGAACCCTGATATTTTATCCAGTAATAAAAGATTCGTTGTTAATAATGACATGAATATTGAATATGGTCTGGGTGCTATAAAGGGAGTTGCAGATTCTTTTATTAAACATGTTTGTGCAAAAAGAGAAACAACTAGCTTTAAAGATTTATGGGATTTTTCTAAGAAAGTTGACATTAAGCTTGGTGGTAAAAAGTCATTAGAAGCATTATCTCAATCTGGAGCATTTGATAAAATTGCTCCATCCAGGAGCATTGCAATAAGAAGTGTTGTTGATATGTTAAAAGATGGCTCCAAGAACTCTACAGGCAATACGATGCGATCTGGAGATCTGTTTGCAAATACAAATCATGAATTTGATCCTTATGAAAAATATTCAAAAATTGAAGAGTTTGGCCTAAGTGAGCTACTTACACTTGAAAAAAAATCACTAGGCTATTATTTATCTGGCCATCCTGTGGATGCAATCAATAAACAGGTGAGTATTCTGAGGTCTTCTCAAATTGGTGCGTTGAATATTGATTCTAAGAAAGGCTCTTTAGTAGCATTAATTAATTCTTCAAGACAGATTAGAGACAGATCAGGCAAGCCACTTACTTTTATAAATTTTGATGATGGTACTGGAACTATGGATGGGGTTATTTCTAGCGATGTCCTAGAAAATTGCCATAATATTCTTAAAGAAGGTGAAATTCTCGTAATTAAAGGCTCGATTGAGCTAGATGATTACAGATCAAAAGAGATGGGGATTTCATCTTTTAGAATGCGAGTTAAAGAGGTGAAGGGTATAGATAGCGAACTGCAGAATAAATTAAAAACTTTAACCATTGATCTGAGAGAGTCTAAAATTAACAGTTTAGAAGATGTATCAAAAACTATTTATGATATTGATTCAGATTTTTGGGAAGAAGCTTCAGGATGTAAAATTAATATTAAAGTAATAAGTAACAATTCGGAAGCTATAATAGAACTAGGCGATAGCTTTAATTTTCTTCCTGATTTGCAGAAAGTAAATAAGATAATTGATATATTTGGTTCTAATGCTATTAGTTTGAGTAAACAAAAATGAATAATATTAAACAAGAAGATACAAATAAATATGAACAAACTTTTAACGAAAGAGATCAAAAATTTCTTGAGTTTGAAAAACCTATTCAAGAAGTATCAGAAAAAATTAGCGCACTAAAGCTTGCTGATATTGGGAACCCAGCAATCAAGTCTCAAATTGAATCTCTTGAAAAGGATAGGGAGCAGTTAATTAAAAAGATATATTCAAAACTTACAACATGGGAAACAGTTCAAGTGGCAAGACATCCCCAAAGACCGCATACCCTGGATTTTATTAAAAGAATTTTTACAGATTTTGATGAACTCCATGGAGATAGGCAGTTTGCAGATGACGCCTCAATTGTTGGAGGGCTGGCATATTTAAATGATAAACCTGTAATGATTATAGGTCATGAGAAAGGAAGAGATACTGAAGAAAAAGTTCGAAGAAATTTTGGAATGCCGCAACCAGAAGGTTACAGAAAAGCCAAGAGACTCATGAGGTTAGCTGAGCAATTCTCAATGCCTATAATAACTTTTATAGATACTGCAGGGGCATATCCTGGAATAGAAGGTGAGGAAAGAGGTCAGAGTGAAGCAATTGCAAGGAACTTAGCGGTTATGTCTGAGTTGAAAACTCCAATTTTAGTTGTTGTAACAGGTGAGGGCGGTTCCGGCGGGGCGCTTGCAATCAGTGTGGGCGATCATTTGTCTATGTTGGAATATGCAACCTATTCAGTCGCATCTCCTGAAGCATGCGCGTCTATTATTTGGAGATCTTCTGACGAGGCTGAGAAAGCAGCAGAGTCTATGAAAGTATCAGCCAGTGAGCTTAAAAAAATTAATATTATAGATGAGATTATCCAAGAGCCGCTTGGTGGAGCACACAGGAACTATGATCTTACATCAGAGATTATAAAAAAATCTTTAGTTAAAAACTTAACTAGTTTACAAAAGCTCTCAAATGAAAAGCTTATCGAAAGAAGGTATCAAAGGCTGTTAAAAATTGGCACATAGAAATGCAGGATATTTCACCTTTACTAAGTAAAGTAAATTTAAACAAAAAGGTATTTATTGCTTATAGCGGAGGAGTCGATTCCACAGTCCTTCTTCATGCTTTTTATGAACTATCAAAAGTTAATAAAATTAATTTAGAAGCAATTCATGTTAATCATAATCTGAATACACAAAGTAAATTATGGGAAGCTCATTGCAAAAATTTTTGCAATAAAAGAGCCATTAAGCTCCATACTGCATCAGTCAAAATAACTAAGAAAGGTAGCGGCATGGAGTCCGCGGCAAGAAATGAAAGATATCAAATATTTCAAAATATTATTTCTAATGAAGGGCAAGTATTGACTGCCCACCACCAAGATGATGTTGCCGAAACAATATTATTTAGATTGTTTAGAGGTACTGGTATTGATGGAATTAGAGGCCTCCAGGAAAAGAGAAAGTTAGGAAATGGTGTTTTAATAAGACCACTTCTTTTATTTAATAAAAAAGAACTAGAAGAGTACGCAACGTTAAATAAGTTAGAGTGTATAGAAGATCTTTCAAATCACACCAATGAGCAGGATAGAAACTTTATCAGAAATGAACTACTTCCCATCATAGATAGTCGTTGGAAAAAAGTTGCAAATAGAATTAATACTACTGCAAGTTCAATTGATACAAAGCTAGGTATTTTCAATGATTTATTTTATTCAACCTATGGAAGCCTTATTTCTGATTCCATACCTATTGATGGAATTAGAGCAGTTGAAAGAGAGGTAGCTGTAGAGATTCTTCGAGCCTCTATCAGGAAAAATGATATAGCAATGCCCAGCAGAAAAGTTATAGAAGAGATATTAAAAACCTTTTTATTATCAAGACCAGGCCCAAAATCAATTGTTAGTTGGAGCAGGTCTGATAAGGATCAACCGGGCGGCTATATTACTTATAAAAATAAAACTATTCATATTCACAAGAGTTAAACTAGAAGTAACTAAAACGGGGATTAAAAATGAACTTTGAAACATTAGAACTTATAAAATCAAATAATATTGCTACCATAAAATTAAACAGACCAAATGTATTAAATGCTTTCAATGAGCAATTAATGTGGGATCTGCAGGAAGCTACCTCGCAAGTTGGTGCAGACAAAGAGATAAGAGTCTTAATTATTACAGGAAATGGTAAAGGTTTTTCAGCTGGAGCAGATCTTGGAGAAAGATCAGCTAGCTGGAGCAGTTCAAAGGATGCGCTTGAAAGAGGTTATAAGCCAATATTTCAAAATGTTATTCATATGGAAAAACCTGTTATTGCTTCTATAAATGGTCCAGCTGCAGGAATAGGGGCTGCCTTGGCCCTTGCATGTGATTTAAGGGTAATGTCTAAAAATGCATATATTATGTCAGTCTTTAGCAATATAGCTCTTGTACCTGATGGCGGTCTTTCATGGACTCTTCCTAAATTTATGGGTTACGGCAAAGCGTACGAGTATGCTATTGAAGCAAAGAAAATTTTCTCTGATGAGTGCTTGCAGTTCGGCATAGCTAACAAAGTTGTTTCAGAGGAAGAGCTGGAAGAATATAGTGAAAAATGGGCCATAAATCTAGCAAAAAGATCACCTCAATCATTAATACATACAAAAAAATTAATGAGAGAGTCACTTAGCAATAGTTACTGGGATGCGTATGACTTAGAAGGCGATATTCAAACAACATTAACTGGCAGTTCAGAAAATCGTGAAGCCGTAAAAGCTTTCTTTGAGAAAAGAGAGCCTAATTTTGATTAAGAATTTTACTTAAACCCACAGTTATGGCCTCAAAAGATGCCCTTGTTGTATTTGAGTTTATTCCTACACCCCAGCTAGTCTTGCCATTACTCTCTAGTTCTATGTATGCAGCTGCTTTTGCATCTGAACCTGAAGATATAGCAGACTGATTGTAGTCTGAGACCTTAAGTTTTATATTTTGGCTTGCCAAAGCATTTATAAACGAGTCAATAGGGCCATTTCCTGCTCCTTCCATCTCAATTTCTTTATTATTTAAAAGCATCTTAATTGATAAGTTATGATTACTTCCAGTCGTAGAAGATCTATGATCTAAATAAGCATATCCTTGCTTTGGTCGCATAAACTCCTGATCAAAAATATCCCAAATTTCTGAAGTCATAATTTCTTTTCCAGATTCATCAGCCAATCTTTGAATTTTTTGACTCATGCTAATCTGAAGTCTTCTAGGAAGTGAGACCCCATGATCTTTTTCCAGCAGAAATGCAACTCCACCTTTTCCAGATTGAGAGTTAATCCTAACAACTGCTTCATAGCTCCTTCCAAGATCTGCAGGGTCAATAGGTAGATATGGCACTTCCCAGTTATATTGATTGGTTTCTTTCATGGCTTTAAAGCCTTTCTTAATAGCATCTTGATGAGAGCCGGAAAATGCAGTGAAAACTAGGTCACCTGCATAAGGGTGTCTTGGATGAACAGGAAGCTGATTGCAGTATTCAGCTTCTCTCATTACAGAATTTATATTAGAAAAGTCTAATCTAGGGTCTATGCCCTGAGTAAGCATATTAAGAGCCAGTGTTACTATATCTACATTACCAGTCCTTTCACCATTCCCAAAAAGGGTACCCTCTACTCTGTCAGCTCCAGCCATTAAACCAAATTCAGCGGCTGCAACAGCAGTTCCTCTATCATTATGTGGATGTAAACTTAGGCAAATATGTTCTCTATTTTTAAGGTTTTTATGCATCCACTCTATCTGATCACCATAAATATTGGCAGAAGACATCTCAACTGTAGCAGGAAGGTTAATAATGATTTTATTATCATTAATACCCTTAAGAGTTTCAACAACCTCATCACAAACTTCAGCTGCATAATCTAACTCAGTGCCCGTAAAGCTCTCAGGGGAGTATTCAAAACTCCAGTCTGTATCTGGATTTTTCAGAGCAAGATCTTTTATTTGCTTTGCTCCTTTTAGGGCTATCTGTTTAATACCTTCTTTGTCTTGATTAAATACAACTCTTCTTTGAAGAGTTGAAGTTGAGTTATAAAAATGCACAACAGCCTTTGATGCTCCCTTTAAAGATTCAAATGTTTTTTCGATAAGCTCGCTACGAGATTGGGTTAAAACCTGAATATTTACATCACTAGGTATTTTTTTATTTTCAATAAGACTCCTTACAAAGTTAAAATCCGTATCTGAAGCAGATGGGAAGCCTACCTCTATCTCCTTGAATCCTATTTTGCATAATAGTTCAAACATTCTATTCTTTCTTTCTGGTCCCATCGGCTCAATGAGTGCCTGATTGCCGTCCCTAAGATCTACCGAACACCATGAAGGAGCCGATTCAATAATTTTTGATGGCCACTCTCTATTATCAATTTTAATAGAACTAAAAGGCTTATATTTCTTGTGTGGATTGTCCATTTTTTATTAGTAAATGTTAATATTTATGTATCTATGATAACTGCATCTGTAAAAACTAACCTTATATTAAAAGAGCTTGGTATTACAAGATTTTCTTCAAGATCTGCAGTAAAAAAATCTAGTATCAATCCCATATATGCATATAAAATTCAAAATGTGACCGTTTTACTGAATAAGCTTTTTGAAGAATATGAAAATGCTAAGAAAGAATTAATTGTGGCGATAATGAGCTCAACAACTCTTACAAATGGAGAGTCTTCTGGTCAGTCTAGTTTAATTGATTCAGTGGGAATGCTAGACGACATAATCGACATAAACTCTAAATTAATTATTAATTTTACAAGTAGTAAAATTAAGGTAGCTACAAAAATTCAAGTCATAAACTCAGACAGTATCGATGAATTAACTGCTGACACTCAAAAAAAGAAACAGTTATGGGCTTCAATTAAAAAAATACTCAACCTTTGAATGTTCAAAGTTACTAGTCTTAAAGAAAAGGATCTAAAAGAGTCATATGAAATTGAGAAGCTAACAAATCCAACACCTTGGACTTACACAAATTTTAAATCCTCTTTTGAGGTTGGCCACTTTGGCTTAATTTGCACGCATAAAAATGATATTGCAGGTTTTGCTATCTACTCTCCAATTAAACCCGAAGCACATCTTTTAAATATAGCTGTTTCACAAAAATTTCAAAAAAAGGGTGCTGGATCTATATTGCTAAATACAATTATTAATCAATGCAAGGTAATGGATATCAAGAATATATATCTTGAAGTAAGAATAAGTAATACTAAAGCCATTCTATTTTATGAAAAATTTGGCTTTACTAGAGATGCAATTAGAGAGAATTATTACACTGGTGAGCAAAAAGAAGACGCTCTTTTGATGTCAAAAATTCTACCCTAGCAGTTTACTGATTTTCTTTTCGATCTTGTTAGGTTTGGTAGAGGCTAAAAATCTTTTTACAACTTCACCATCTCCGTTGACTAGAAATTTTGCAAAATTCCATTCAATTGGCTTATAGCCTAAGAATCCACGCTTAGAATCTTTTAAAAAAGTATATAAAGGATCTTCATTGGGACCATTTACATCAATTTTATTAAAAAGAGGGAAGGTTACATTATATTTTTCGGTACAGAAAAATTTTATCTCATCATTAGTTCCAGGCTCTTGTGCCTTAAATTGGTTGCAAGGAAAAGCCAGAATTTCAAAATTATCATCTTTAAATTTACTATATAAATTTTGAAGACCCTCGTATTGATATGTCAATCCACAATTGCTCGCTACATTAACTATTAAAAGAGTTTTACCTTTGTATTTTTCTAGATTGACTGCATTAAGTTCTGCATCTTTTACTGTTATGTCATATATATTTTTCATGGTAGTTGTTGTGTTTATAAAATTGATTCAATGTCTTCAATAAGATCAGACGGCTCTACTCTTGGATCATACCTTTTAAATAATTCAGAGTTTTTCTTAAAAAGGAATTTTGTAAAATTCCATTCAATATCTTTCACGTCAGATTCTACGGAGCTAACATTTTTTAAAAAAGTATATAAAGGATCTTCATTGGGACCATTTACATCAATTTTATTAAAAAGAGGGAAGGTTACATTATATTTTTCGGTACAGAAAAATTTTATCTCATCATTAGTTCCAGGCTCTTGTGCGCCAAATTGGTTGCATGGAAAAGCTAAAATTTCTAATCCTTTAGAGCTAAATTTATTATAAAGTTCCTGCAAACCCTCGTAATGATATGTGAGACCGCATTCACTTGCCACATTGACTACAAGAATGGCTTTCCCATCATATACAGATAGATCTACGTCATTTAGATTATTGTCATTTACAACAAAGTCAGTTATTTTTTTCATAAGTCACCATTTAAAAAATGATTTTAGGTTATTAAAGATAATTTCTCCACTTATTACTTTAGAAATATAAAAGTTGATAAATGCTTTAGCTAAAAAAAGATGCAAGATGTATGAGTTAGTTTAAGATATTCAAATATGACAGATAGAAAAGATATTAAATTTATTTGGAAAACATATAAGGACTTATCTAATGATGAGCTATATGCAATATTGCATTTACGCCAAAAAGTATTTGTTTTAGAGCAGGATTGTCCATATATAGATGCTGATTATTCAGATCAAGATGCAATTCATCTTTTAGCCCTCAAAGACAATGAATTAATTGGATATCTTAGAGCTTTTAAGCCTGGAATAAAGTATGAAGGCTCTTCACTTGGAAGAATAGTTACTGACATAGATTCTAGAGGTCTTGGCTTAGGTAAAAAAATAACCATTGAGGGAGTTAACTTTTTAAAGAAAGAATACCCAGATAGCGAAATTGTGATTTCCGCACAGCATCGATTAGAGCATTTTTATTTTGATTTAGGATTTACCGCAAGAGGCGATGTTTATCTAGAGGACAATATTGATCATATTCAGATGTACTTTCCTATAAATTAGAATCAATTCTTTAAAATTTTAATTTTGTTGAAGTTTTTAGTTTTAATTGCCATCTTCAAAGAAAAAAACAACTGAGTAGTCTTTTTCCTCAAGGCAAGTTTCTAAATTTTTATAAGCACTTAATTCAGATACAGCATCCGCAGAAGCATAGGTTACCCAACCTGCAGCGGTAATTACAGCCATGCCCGGTATCAAAAGCGAAGAAAGAACACCTCCGGTTGTTGCTAGGTCAATTAAAGCAACTACTCCCGCAACTCCATAAATACCACCAACAACCTTCATTGGTGTTTTTATACTTCTAGCCTTGCCCTCAACTTCTGCTAAGCAGATATATATGTGATCATTGAGAAGTTCTATGGATTTATCAGGCTCAATTAACACATATGCTGGAGTGCCATCAATGTGAGCAAACCTATTTTTTTCTGGAGCAGAGCTTGCCGTATTAACAGCACAAGAGGAGATCAACAATGATGTCATTATGGTAGTTATTAAGGAATATTTTTTAATGAAACTCCCTCCACTCAATAGTTATTGCTGGTTTGCTTGATATACCAGGAAGCACTTTACTTGCAGTTTTATTATTCAATTATTGGGTTGTTAAATAACAAACTATGTATTTCTTCGGTAATAAAAGGAGCAAAAGGATGCATCATGACTAGAATTTCTTTTAGAAGAGGTCTAAGGTTTTTCGTTTCCCCACTTTTTTTACATTCTTCAATATAGATATCACAGAATTTGCCCCAGAAAAATTCATATATCTCATTTATAGCGTAATCGAGCCTGTAATCTGCAATATTTTGAGCAATTTTAAGTTTTGTTTTTTCAAATTCTTCTAAAATTTGAGTATCATTATCATTCTTGGCCTCAAAGACATCATTACTTTCTGGGTAACCACTAATAAATCTAGCAGCATTCCAAATTTTTGTGCAAAAATTTCTATAGCCTTTTAATCTACCTAGCTCAAAACTTATATCTTTAGTATGAGTGGCTAAAGAATAAAAAGTCATCCTTAGTGCATCTGATCCATAGGAATCAATACCTTTAGGAAATTGATTTCTTGTCTTTTTAGCAATCTTTTCAGCTGTACTTTCTTGCATGAGATTGCTAGTTCTTTTTTTAACAAGATCTTCTTGAGAAATTCCATAGATTAAATCCAATGGATCAATAACATTCCCCTTAGATTTAGACATTTTTTGACCATTTTCATCTCTGATCAACCCAGTCACGTATACATCTTTAAAAGGTATTTGATCAGTAAATTCTAGACTCATCATCATCATTCTGGCTACCCAGAAAAAAATAATATCAAAACCAGTAACAAGCAAAGAAGTTGGAAAGTGCTTTTTAAAATCATCGGTATTTTCTGGCCATCCTAAAGAGGCAAAAGGCCATAAGCTCGATGAAAACCAAGTATCTAAAACATCCTCATCTTGACTGAGCTCAACACTCCCAAGGTTATAATGATCTCTCACACTACCTTCATCTTCCCCAACATATATATTTCCCTCAACATCATACCAAGCTGGTATTCTGTGCCCCCACCAAATCTGCCTACTTATGCACCAATCTTCAATATTATTCATCCAGTTAAAATAGGTTTTATCCCAGTTACTTGGATGAAATTTTATATCCCCATTATTAACAGCTTCATTTGCTCTCGCAGCCATTTCAGATGTTTTCACATACCATTGATAGCTAAGTTTAGGCTCAATTACTATATTAGATCTTTCTCCTCTTGGAACGCTAATATCATGAGGCTCTTCTTTTACTAATAAACCAATATTTTGAAGTTCTTGAATAACAAGCTTTCTTACTTTAAATCTATCAAGATTGTTGAATGGTTCAGGAACATTATCATTACTCCAAGCGTCATCATTAAATATACTTATAGGAGAGAAATCTTCTTGTCTATCGGAGGTATGAACTTTTCCATCAAGCTCATAAAGCGAGTATTTCTTTCCAATCTCATAATCATTAAAGTCATGGCCCGGAGTAATTTTAAGACACCCAGTTCCAAATTCTATATCTACATACTCATCTGCAATAATAGGTATTTTTCTTCCAACAAATGGTAGTTTTACATATTTTCCAACAACTGATTTATATCTGTCATCATTTGGATTAACTGCGATAGCCATATCTCCAAACATAGTCTCTGGTCTTGTGGTGGCAATTTCAACAAACCCATCTGTTCCCTCAATAGGATATTTTATATGCCACAGCAAACCTTTCTTTTCTTGCCTGATAACTTCTAAATCTGAAACAGCTGTTTTCAAAGAAGGATCCCAATTTACTAGTCTGTATCCTCTATAAATTTTATTTTTCCTATGCAGATCAACAAAAGCCTTTATTACTGCTTTATCAAATCCATCATCTAAGGTAAATCGATATTTATCCCAATCTACTGAACAGCCAAGCCTTTTTATTTGAGAGGTTATTTTTTCTTCAGAAAATTCTTTCCATTTCCAGGTCTCATCAAGAAATTTATCTCTTCCAAGATCTTTTCTTGAAATATCTTTCCTAGCTAAATTATTTTCAACAACCATTTGAGTGGCAATACCAGCGTGATCAGCACCAACTTGCCAGTATGAATCTTTGCCTGACATATGATTATATCTTGTATAGAAATCCATGATTGCATATTGAAAGCTATGACCCATATGCAATGTTCCAGTAACATTAGGAGGCGGTATTACCTGAGCAAAGGATTCAGTTGCATTAGTATTATTAATACTTCTTTCAGACCAAATCTTTGCCCACTTTTCCTCTATTTCAATGGGGTAATACTTTTTATCCATAATGCCGCTTTATTGAAGTTTTTTTATAATTTATTGCTTAATAAAAGCTCACTTATTAATGGAACTGGTCTCCCAGTTCCTTCCTTCACAGGCGAACTATGTGATGCTGTCGCAGCAATATCTATATGTGCCCATTTATAATCAGTGGTAAATTTAGATAAGAATGCTGCAGCATGAATAGTTCCAGCTTCACGCCCTCCACCAATATTTGCAAGGTCTGCATAGCTTGTTTTAGTGCATGATTGATGTTCATCCCAGAGAGGCAGTTGCCAAGCTCTATCTCCTGACTCTTCTCCAGAGGCAATTATCATATCTGCTAAATGTTGATCATTTGCCATTACTCCACTTGCATGTCTACCAAGAGCAACAACTACAGCGCCGGTCAAGGTTGCCATATCAATTACATATTTTGGTTTGTATTTTCCAACGTAAGTCAAAGCATCACATAAAACCAATCTGCCTTCTGCATCTGTATTGAGCACCTCAATAGTTTGACCTGACATAGAGGTAACTACATCTCCTGGTTTGGTTGCTTTTGCAGAACACATATTTTCTGCACAAGCCATAATCCCTACAACATTAACCTTTGCATTAAGCCTTGCTAGTGTGGACATTACTCCGAAAACAGTTGCAGCTCCACACATATCCCATTTCATCTCGTCCATTCCTTGAGGTGGTTTTAAGGATACGCCCCCAGTATCAAAAGTAATACCTTTTCCAACAAGAGCAATCGGCTTTTCTGAAGCTTTTCCACCCTTGTATTCTATGACCATCATTCTTGGCGGCTCATCACTTCCCTTAGAGACACTCAAATAAGATCCCATTCCCATTTTTGCTAAATCCTTTTCATTGAATGATTTTATTTTTAAGCTTGGAAAGTCTTTAGTCATAGCTTTTACTTTCTTTTCAATAATTTTTGGAGTGGCATGATTTGCAGGAAGGTCACCAAGATATTTTGCAGTATTAACTCCCTCACCAATTGCGAAGCCTTTCTTAGCTGAATCCTTCGCTTTCTTGAGATTTGAGCCAGTTAGATCATTTCCATATATAACAAGTTTTTTTAAGGTTGGGTTCTTTACGGTCTTATTTTTTGTTTCTGTAAAGATATAAGCATTAGATTCAACAGCCTTGGCAGTATTTTCTATCATCCAGAAAATGTCTTTACCTTGAGGTAACGAGGAGCTTAAAAGCAATGAAATGTCCTTTGCTTTTATTTTGTTTGCTTGTTTAGTTATAGATTTTAACGAGCCTAACCATTTATGTAATGGAGCATCAGCTTCTAAAGCCTTAACCATTAGAATACTTTCAGCCTCAATGCCATTAACCTTAGGAAGTAGAAGTGAAGATCCTTGTTCTTTAAGATGAGAGGATATTGAATTTTTTAGAAAACCTTTAGATGCTTTATCAATAGCCTTAAAAGCAGCATCCTTTAGAGTATCCTTATTAACTGTAATAACAAGAAGTGAAGTTTTAGCTGAAGTTAAATCAACTGTTGAAGTGTCTTTAACTGCTACGTTAGTTAAGATTTTATATGGCATTTAAGCTCTCCTATTTATAGTATTTACTGATAAGATATTTATTGTAATGCATCATAGTTCTCAAGGCATGTTTAAAAATAATATTCTTTCAAAAAGTTTCAATTTGGAAGTTTTTAAATCTACCACATCTATATTAACAATATTATTTTTATTAGTAATTGGGTCAAGGTTTGTATCATATTTTGAGCAAGCCTCAGAAGGGCTCATCGATCCATCTGTAATTTTGTATGCAGTATTTTTAAGGATTCCTGATTTTATATCTCTACTACTCCCGCTTTCATTTTTTATTGGTATATTGATTACTGTGAGCAGACTTTACGCCGACAGAGAAATTTATGCTTATTTTTCTACCGGCATCTCGCCAATTACACTAATAAAATTTATCTTCCCACAGGCCTTAATATATATGGTCTTCACGCTTATCTTAAGTCTGTATATAGCTCCAGTGAGCAAGGAAATATCAAATGAGCTACTAAAGGTAAATACCTTCGAAGAACAAATAGCATCTCTTGCTCCAGGAGAGATTTATGGCATAAAAGGATCAAAAAGTTTTATAACGGTTGGCGAAAATAATGAAACTAACTTAAAAAATGTTATTTTTTTTAATGATGTTGGAAAAGATTCTATTCTAATATCTGCAGATAAATTGAACATCTCAAGCTCTCAGTTAGATTATGAGCTGTTGTTTGAAAATGGATCATTGACTGCAGGTGTTTTTTCAAATGATGCAAAAATGATCTCAAGCTTTAAAAAGTTTGAATTCCCATTAGTAAATAATCAAACCCACACCAGAACAAGTTTTGAAAGTATTTTTAGTTCAATAAATATAGATGACTCATTAGAGTATCAATGGAGTATTTCGCTATCCATTACTATCTTGGTGCTAATGGTTATTGCTGTATATATTGGGAAAGTAGAACCAAGACAAGGTAGGCTGTCAGTAATCTTACCTGGAATGCTAATTTATATATTGTACTTAAGTCTTTTGCTGCTTGGCAGAGACCATATCGCTCAGAATAATCAAACAAACTTCAATTTAATTTTCATTCATCTAATTTTTATATTTTTCGCAATACTGCTGTATCTAAAAGATAAATTTTTTATTTCAATTACTAGAAGTAAATTTTTCCCCTATAAAACAACTCTAGCAGCTATTTTAATTTTATTTATTTTGTGGGCATTGTTTTAAAATGAGCATTTATATCACCTATCTTATTAAGAGATCGCTAGCAATAACTTGTTTTGTATTTGGGTTATTTATATTAGTCGATTTCTTATTTAACCTTATTGGAGAGCTTGAAGATTTATCCTTAACCTACACGTTCATAAAGGCCTTTAATTTTTCTTTGTTATCTATTCCTGACAGAGCCTATGCTTTTATAGAGGGTTCATGTCTTCTTGGCTTTATGATTGCAATGGGATTATCTCAAGAAGAAGGTAATTTAAATGTTTTGAGATCTAGTGGAATTTCTCCATTAAAAATAGTTATTCTCAGTTCCATTGGACCTCTAAGCATCGCATTCTTTTTTTTACTTGGCAGTGAGTTTTTGTTTAAAGAAATTGGAAACAAGGCAGAAATTAACAAAGCGATAGCAACTTCAAGCTCCAATAGTACTCAAGAAGAATCAGTTTGGTTGATTGACGGAAATAAGTTTCTTAATTTTGAAAGAAAAATAGGAGATCAAATTTTCGGAGTTCAATATTTTGAACTAAAAAATAATAAAGTAATGTTAGCTCAAATGGCACCATCAGCTAAAATTAAAAATTCTGAAATAAAATTTGATGATTCGCTATATACAACTATAAATAAAAATCCATCGCAAAAATTTAACGAAAAGATGCTTAAAAAAAGTTTTAACTTCCCAAAAGTCATCTCAAAAAATCTTCGTGATATAGAAAATCTTACAATAAGAGAAAGTTATAGTCTTAACCAGATATTATCTGGAGATATAGGGAAGCAAGATAGATTTTTTAAAGCACACGTTGAAAAAAAGATTTATAAATTCTTTTTTATGCTAATTTCTATAACTATATTAATCTTGTTTTTTGGTTATTTTATATTTGGATCTTTGAGAGACTCATCGCCAGGATCTAAAATTGTGATATCAGTTCTAGGGGCTTTTGTGTATCAAATTATGCAAGACCTAACTATAAGTATTGCCATCTCATTCAATATATTTTTATTTATTGGTATATGCCTTCCCGCGCTTGTCTTGCTGCTGTGTAGCTTTTTTATGTACAGAAGGCTAAATTAATCTTAAGTTCGTCTTAGAAATTTTATCATTTATAGCCAATTTATCTGTTGAGAAATATATTTGGAGCAGGGGTGCTCCGATAGTAATAACAATCAATAAGTTGGTATAAAAACGAAGTGTTGCTTGTATAAAAGTAATATTTTTACCATTAAGAGAGTATATTTCGATATTCCAAGCAGCCATACCAAGCGTCTTCCCACCTCTCATCCAAAAGAATGAATAGAATAGCCACGCACTTACTATTACAATACCTAGACCAATGCCAGGATGAAGTATCTCGGAGTTATTTAACCAAAGCGCTATTGAGCCAACACCAAACCAAACTCCTAGAAGTAAAAAAACATCATAAATAGTTGCTGCCAATCTTTTAACAGGAGATACAAACTGTGTTTTTATATTCATTTTGCTATAGTACTTAAAACTTTGTTAATAATAAATAATTTATGAATACATCATTATCATCATCAGAATTTTTAGGACACCCTAAAGGCCTTTTTGTTTGTTTTGCTACAGAAATGTGGGAGCGTTTTTCTTACTACGGGATGCGAGCGCTATTAATACTTTATCTTACTAAGCATTGGGATTTCTCAGATGCACAAAGTTATATTATTTATGGAGCTTATACATCTTTAGTATATATCATGCCTGTTTTTGGTGGGATGTTAGCTGATAGAATTCTAGGTTCTCGAAAAGCAGTCACTTTTGGAGCTATTCTGCTTGTTTTAGGTCATACCGGTATGGCATTTGAAAGCAGTATCCAAATATTCTACCTATCTCTAGCATTGATTATTTCTGGAGTAGGTTTTTTAAAGCCTAATATTTCAACAATGGTAGGTGCTTTGTACAAAGAAGGCGACCCTAGACGTGATCCTGGATTTACAATTTTTTACATGGGTATCAATATAGGTGCATTCACTGCTTCTTTACTATGCGGTTATCTAGGGGAAACATATGGTTGGTCTTATGGCTTTGGTGCTGCAGGTATAGGGATGCTTATTGGTTTATTTATATTCTTATGGGGACAAGAATATTTAGAAGGACATGCAGAGCCTACTAGCGACTTTTACAAGGAAACAAAATTTAATATATCTTACGAAAATTGGGCATATATTAGCGGCATAGCTATGGTAATTTTTTCTTATTTATTAATTCAAAATCAAGAAGTTGTTGGAAATCTTCTTGGTGGATTTGGTGCAATATGCGTAGCATTTTGGTTGTTTTATGCCTTATTTAAATGCTCTGCAGAAGAGAGAGATAGGTTATTAGTTGTAGGAGTGCTTATTTTATTTTCATTAATTTTTTGGGCTTTATTTGAACAAGCTGGTTCATCTTTGAACATTCTTACCGATAGGGGTGTTGACAGAACAATACTTGGATGGGCTGTACCTGCATCAATGTTTCAATCATTAAATGCATTCTTCATATTTACTCTTGCTCCAATTTTTGCATTTATGTGGCTTGCGCTATCTAAAAGAAATATAGAGCCTTCTACGCCACTCAAATTTGCTATTGGTATTATGTTTGTTGGTCTTGGTTTCTTAGTTCTTGTTTATGGCATGAATAATAGCACTGGGCTTCAAACTGGAGTTATCTGGATAATGCTTATTTATCTTCTGCATACAATCGGTGAACTATGCTTGTCTCCAGTAGGATTATCTTCAGTCACAAAGCTTTCACCACAAAGAATAGTTGGCATGATGATGGGAATGTGGTTCTGCGCTTCTGCAGCTGGTAACTATGTTGCAGGCTTAATTGCAAGAGCTACAGCTAGTGAGGAAATGGCAGGTGAAGAG
>Ga0206679_10000069_pt1 | contig 70051 bp, 65 predicted proteins | sample M110012015metaG_FD_155464 | JGI IMG/M metagenome (GOLD analysis project Ga0206679, IMG submission 155464) | Ammonia-oxidizing marine archaeal communities from Monterey Bay, California, United States - M1 100m 12015 | ecosystem: Environmental > Aquatic > Marine > Intertidal zone | place: USA...
ATCTACATTAACTGAAAGAGAAAGAGATGTAATAAGATTATTTTTCGGAATTGGCATGCAACATGGTCTTACTTTAGAAGAGATCGGAGCTAAATTTGATTTAACAAGAGAAAGAGTTCGTCAGATTAAAGAAAAAGCCATTAGAAGACTTAGACATACTTCAAGAAGTAAATTATTAAAAGCCTATTTAGGATAAACCTAAGAACAATCAATCAAAAAAATGGAAATCATGGAAGCAAAAACCGGCTATGAAGCTGGTCTTAACGAATATGTTAAGCAAGAAAAAGCTGCTGTTGAATTGACTACTGCAGTAGGTACATTAATGTATAACAAAGGTGTTGAGCTAGTACTTTACAGAAATCATTTAGTAGACGTTAGCACTTCTGAGATCATCAATCTTTTTAACTATGCAGAAAAAGTTGTTAAAAAACCAATTGATATTTACACTGCATCTAAAGTAGCCAATCTACTTCTTAAATTAGACCTAGCTCCTTCTAAAATTGATATAGGAAGAATTACCAATGAATATTTGAATCAAAAAGATCAATTTTCATCCATTGATGATTTTCTTAAAAATACATTAACTAATTTTATTGGCGATGAGAAGCATACTTTCAGCCCACAAGATGTGGTTTTGTATGGATTTGGAAGGATTGGAAGATTAGCTGCTAGAGAATTAATTAAACAAGCTGGTAAAGGTCAACAATTAAGATTAAGAGCTATTGTGATTAGGAGTGTTGATAATAATCAAATTGAAAAAAGGGCGGCTTTACTAAGAAATGATTCTGTTCATGGGTCATTTAAAGGATCTGTAATTGAAGACTATGAAAATCAATCTTTAATTATCAATGGTCAGATCATTAAAATTATTGAAGGAAAAAATCCAGAAGATATAGATTACACTGCCTATGGAATCAATAATGCATTGATCATTGACAACACAGGTGTTTTTAAAGATAGAGAAGCATTAGGTAGACACCTAAAATCAAAGGGTGCATCTAAAGTATTATTAACTGCTCCTGGAAGTGGTGTCCCTAATATTGTTTATGGAATCAACCATAAAGACCTTGATCTTGAAAATGAAACCATTTATAGTGCTGCTTCTTGTACTACCAATGCTATTTCTCCAGTTTTAAAGGTAATTGAAGATAATTTTGGTGTTAATCATGGTCATATAGAAACTGTTCATGCTTATACAAATGACCAGAATCTTCTGGACAATATGCATAAAAAACCAAGGCGTGGAAGGTCTGCTGCTATTAACATGGTCATTACATCTACAGGAGCTGGAAAAGCAGTAACTAAGGTGATACCTTCTTTAGCTGGCAAATTAACTGCAAATGCAGTAAGAGTCCCTACTCCTAATGGTTCATTAGCAATTATCAAATTAACGCTAAATAAAGTGACCAATAAAGAAGAGATCAATACTCAAATGAAAAATGCTGCACTAAATGGAGATTTAGTGAATCAAATCAAGTTTGAAATAAGTAAAGAATTAGTTTCCAATGATATTATTGGAAATACATGTGCTTCTGTTTTTGACAGCAATGCAACAATAGTTTCAGATGATGGTAAAAACTGTGTGCTATATGCCTGGTATGATAATGAATATGGTTATACTAAACAGGTTATTCGAATGGCAAAGTACATCTCTAAAGTAAGAAGATTGATCTATTATTAAAACTTGAATTCTTTATTGTAAATAAAATGAAAGACACAAAGAATTTAAAAACCGTTTTAGATGCCAAAGGTGAAAATGCCAGTCCTGTATTGGATAATAACACCATGAATTATCTTATAGATATTGATGGCACGATTACTGATGATATACCAAATGAAGAACCTGAAAGAATGCTTACTTGTGATCCATATCCTGATGCTTTAAAAACATTAAATGACTGGTATGACGAAGGACATATCATCACTTTTTTTACATCAAGAACAGAAGAACACAGAGATTATACTGAAAAATGGTTAAACAAACATGGATTTAAATTCCATGGTTTATTAATGAATAAACCAAGAGGAGGCAACTATCATTGGATCGATAACCATATGGTAAGAGCAACAAGATTCAGGGGTAAGTTTACTAACCTAATTACAGTATCTAAGGACATCCAAGTATTTAATGATGAGATTCAAGAATAATCAATATTATTAATAGGTTGTTGAATAGAAGTATTTTTATAACTTAGCGTAAATTGAATTTTAAAATATGAAAATCAAAGGACTCAACTATTTATTCATCTTTATTTTTACTTCAGTTTTTATTATTTCCTGTAGTGAAGACAACAAAAATGAAGACAGTGATAATAAAAACGATAATTCACAAAACTCTTCTATAGACACTACTGATACTGATAGTGATGATTATGAATTCATACCACCTTCTCCTCTTCAAATAGCATCTATTTTCAAAAAAGCTGGTTTAGAATATATGCAAGGATTGCCTAATTCAACTGAAAACGCTGATGATTATAACAGCAAATTTCAGCAATCATTGAATTTTGGTGTTTATTCTTCCGACCTAGCTTATTGTGTTGAAAATGAAAAATATGACGAAGCTTCTCAATATTTAAAAGTTATTAGAAAACTAGGAAGTAAAATTGGTTTAGAAACTGTCTTTCAAAATGAAGATATTATCAAAAGGTTTGAAAATAACATAGGTAAATATGACAGCATCGTAGAATTGCTGATATATGTACAAGAAAATACTGATTCTTACATAGAGGATAATGGAATGGATGATTTATCTGTTATCTATTTTACGGGCGCATGGGTAGAAGGCATGTATCTGGGTGCTAAAACATTGAATGATGAAAATAATAATTTGGGTATTCTCTTATCCGAACAAATGACCATTGCAGAAATACTTATTGGGGGCATTAAGCACATAAAAGAAAAGAGTGATGACATTTATGGACTTCAAGACTATATCACTGATATAGTTGATACCTATGACAATCTTGAAAGTATTAAAAAATACGGAGATGAAATTGATTATATAGATGTTGAATTAACTAATGAAGAAGTACAATTAATTTCTAATAAAATCATTGAGCTGAGAGAAAACTTAATTCAATAAACCACAAAAACTGATGAAAAATATATTTATTATAGCCTTTTTATTTTTCTTCTTTGGAAGTACAAATATCAACGCTCAAAGGAACAATCAAGTTTCACCTTATCAAGAATTCTTAAACGAATTATCTGAATATAGAAAATTATGCAGAAATGCATTAAAGCCTTATCGATACGATGGTTCTAAAACAACTCATTTTTCATATAAAGAATATAATTATGCTAAAGAAGTTGAAATAGGGACTGTACAAAATTCAGAATATAGACTTTCATTCAATTCAAATGGAATTAGATATGATAATATTAAAGTTCAGATCTATGACAAATCCAAAAATTATAAATCTCGAATGCTATTGTATGAAAAAGATGGTGTTGGTCAAAATGAATTTACTGTTGAAACTGGTCCAATGCTTGAACAGCTTAAAGAAAATAAATTACTTCTCTTAAATGAAAAGTATGATAAGCTTATTGGTACTGCCGAAGTTGATGCTAAATACAAGCATCTCTCCACTGAACAACATTTAAAAAATCTTAATGACAGAAAAAAGGTGGATGAAAAAATCATTTCTAAAATGAGGCTAAAAAGATTATACATTAATTATATAATTCCAGCTATAGATAGAGAAATAGAAGTAGATGAAATTACAGGCAATGAAGTAAGAGTAGTTACTAAAGGTGCAATAGTTTTAGCTATAGGATATAGTAATCTTTAATATTTATAGCTTATTTCTTTAGCATAACCGTCCAACAATAAATTAACTGTATATTTTTTTTCTTTACCAGGATATTTTGCATTTGAAATATCAAATACAAGAGTGTCTGAAACTATAGATTTACATAAATCACCATTAGGGTTATGTTCTAGCGAAAGCGTTAATTTAGGCGGCTCACTTTTAGCATAATTTTTATTTGTATATAACTTAAATTCATGTTCTTGACAACCGCCAGAATATTGAACATTTAATGTTAATAAATCTTTCTTTACCTCAACACTAATAATTTTAAATAGTCCATTGTCTTTTGCTGGCTTATAATTATCCTGAATTATTAAAGCAGGAAATGAAATACCTTCAACAGGAACAGAAGAACTATTTTTTGAAGCCTTGCAAGAACTAAATAAAATTATTATTATTAAAATGTTATAACTGATTTTTACCATAAATAATATATTACATGAATTGTACCAAAATTAACTGTATTTGTCCAATAAAATTTTCTTTAATTCAAACATCTCATCTCTTAAATGCGCAGCTTCAATAAAATTTTCTTTTTTTGCTTCTCTTACCATTTGTCCCTGAACTCTTTTTATTGAAGACATCAATTCATCTCTGCTCATGTATTTAACAATAGGATCTTCAGCGATAGACAATTGATTATCTACTATATATGGTACATTCGGTATTACCTCTCCTTGCTCTTTCAATAATGAATTATCTGTACTTTTAACGATCTGTTTAGGCACAATACCATTCTTTTTATTATAAGCTTCCTGTATATTTCTCCTTCTATTGGTTTCCTCAATAGTTTTATTCATAGATCGAGTTATTTTATCTGCATACATAATCACCTTTCCATTGATATTTCTTGCTGCCCTACCAACAGTTTGCACCAATGCTTTTTCAGATCTTAAAAAACCTTCTTTATCAGCATCAAGAATAGCCACTAATGAAACTTCAGGCAAATCTAAACCTTCTCTCAATAAATTAACCCCCACCAAAACATCAAACAACCCTTTCCTTAGGTTAGCTAAAATCTCAACCCTATCTAAAGTATCTACATCCGAATGTATATAACGAGACCTTAATCCTAATTTTGACAAATAATTATCTAACTCCTCGGCCATTCTTTTTGTCAAAGTAGTCACTAATACTCTTTCATCTCTTTCTACAACCTGATGAATCTCGTTAATAAGGTCATCTATTTGATTCATCCTAGATTTAACATGAATTTCTGGGTCCAACAATCCAGTTGGTCTTATTATCTGTTCGATAAATATCCCCCCTGACTTTTCCAGTTCATAATCTGATGGAGTTGCACTAACATAAATGCTTTGTCCAAGCATAGTGTCAAATTCAGTGAATTTCAATGGTCTATTATCTAAAGCTGCAGGCAACCTGAATCCATACTCAACTAGGTTAGATTTTCTTGAATGGTCACCTCCATACATTGCCTTAATTTGAGGTATGGTTGCATGAGATTCATCAATGACCATTAAAAAATCATCTGGAAAATAATCCAATAAACAAAAAGGTCTTTCTCCTGTTTTCCTTTGATCAAAGTACCTTGAATAATTTTCTATCCCCGAACAATACCCCAGCTCTCTCATCATCTCTAGGTCAAACTCTACCCTACTTTTAATACGATTTGCCTCAAATGACCTGCCAGTTTCATTAAAAAAATCAATCTGTTTCAATAGGTCTTCTTGGATCTCAATAATAGAGCGTTGTACTGAATCTTTACTAGTCACAAAAATATTAGCTGGAAAAATTAAAAAATGATCAAATTCTTCCATTAAAGTATTATTGATTGGATCCAATGTATGTATAGACTCTATTTCATCTCCCCAAAACCCAATCCTTACAGCATGATCATCATAGGCTAAGAATATATCAACAGTATCCCCTTGAACCCTAAAATTTCCTCTTTTAAAATCTGCATTCGTTCTTGAATACATATTATCTACTAATTGATGTAAAAATTGATTTCTACTAATTACTTGACCTTTTTCAACTCTTGTAACCCCATTATGAAAATCAGCAGGATTGCCAATACCATAAATACATGAAACAGAAGAAATTACAATAACATCTCTCCTGCCGGACAACAAAGATGATGTAGTACTTAACCTTAACTTTTCTATTTCTTCATTAATAGATAGATCTTTTTCAATATAAGTATCTGTTACAGGTAAATAGGCTTCTGGCTGATAATAATCGTAGTACGATACAAAATATTCAATCGCATTATCGGGGAAAAAAGTTTTAAACTCCTGGTATAGCTGTGCAGCCAATGTTTTATTATGAGACAATATTAATGTGGGACGTTGAACTTCCTGAATAACATTAGCTACTGTGAAAGTTTTACCAGAACCTGTAACTCCTAATAAAGTCTGATCAGCAACTCCATCATTAATCCCATCTACTAAACCCTGAATAGCTTCTGGCTGATCTCCTGTAGGTTTGAATGTAGATGTTAAATTAAATTTCATGATGCAAAATTATCAAATGATTGTTACTGATTCCAAATTTCCCACGATTTTAGTGCCTGGTGAATCAGCATAGGCTGACCATTTAAGGTAGTGCAACCTCTGCTCTTACATTTCTTTAAAAATTGGGTTTCTTTTGGATTATAGATAAGATCAATTACTAAATGATCAGATTTAATGGCATCATATATTATGGGCATGCAATCATCTTCATTTGGAAACATTCCAACAGGTGTTGTATTAATGATTAAAAGGTGATTTTTAATAAAATAATCATTCATTTCATCCCAATTAAAAATAGTTGAATTAGAAGGCTTTCTTGACATGTAATTAACCTTTATGCCATAATCCAATAATACATTAGCAACGGCCTTTGAAGCACCACCTGTGCCTAATATCAATGCTTTTTCGTGATGAGGTTTTAAATAAGCTCTAATGAGCTGATAAAAACCATAAACATCTGTATTGTACCCTTTGAATTTAACCCCTTCAGGTTCCCTGATAACCTTAATGGTATTTACAGAATTGATTTTAGCAGCTAAAGAATCAATTTCATCTAAAAAAGGGATAATTTTTTCTTTATAAGGAATAGTTACATTTAAGCCATTTAACCCTGTTAAATGAAAAACTTCATGAATATCAGCTAAAGATTCCAGCTCAAAATTAGAATAGGAAGCTTCTATATTTTCATCAGAAAATTTTTGATTAAAAAATAAACTTGAAAAAGAATGACTTAACGATTGTCCTATCAATCCGTAAAGATCCATTAGTTCTTTATCTTATTACCCATAAACTCAATGACCCAAATACTTGCTATCCCTAAAAAAATCAACATAACTGCCATCATTGTTTCAACACCAAAATCAGGAATAACCCATTCATATCCCTGCACAACCTTCTCATTATCTTTTAATATAAAAGATCCTATTTCATCTTTTAAATACAACGTATTTTTCCATGGCCAAAGAATCAACAATGATCCAAGAATAAAACCGGTTAGTAAAGAAATAGTTGCGTCCTTAAACTTTTTAAAAACCCATGCAAGAATGTGTGAAAAAGCCAATAAACCAAATACACATCCCAATCCAAATGGAATTAATATTGAAAGGTTTAATTCAGAAATCGAAGATAAAATGAGCATATAATTACCCATTAGGATAAGCACAAATGAACCGCTTAAACCTGGAAGAATCATGCTTGAAATAGCCACAATTCCACATAAAAACAAATAGAATAGATCTTTGTTTTCAGTAGTTGGGTTTAACATCGAAATAATAATTGCTATTACTGTTCCTATAATCAAAGAACAAACAGTATTTATATTCCATTTTCCTATTGTTTTCCCCACATAATAAACAGATGCTAGAATCAACCCAAAAAAGAAAGCCCATAAGTAGATTGGGTAATTCTCAAATAAAAACTCAAGTAACTTAGATAAACTAACAATACTAACTCCAACTCCTAAAAAAACTGCAACTAAAAAATTAAAATTAATGTGACTAAAAAGTGCTTTAAATTGACCTTTAAACAACATCCTAATTGCATGAACATCGAATGATTTTAGAGAATTGATCAGCTTTTCGTAGATGCCTGTAATTAGTGCAATAGTACCACCAGAAACACCAGGTATAACATTGGCTGCACCCATACCTACACCTTTTAAAAAAGTGGGAATAAAATTATGGAACTTCTCTTTCATTTAATTTCCGAACTTCTCTTTCCAAGCATTAATTCCACCCTCTAGATTATAATAATTCTCTTTATATAATCCATTCATCTTCATATAAGTCAAAATATTTGCAGACCTTTTGCCAGAACGACAATGAAATACAACAGGCATATTATCTTTTAATTCATCTAATCTCTGCATCAATTCCCCCATTGGAATATGCAATCCATTCAGTGTACCTTCAGTTTGCAATTCATAATCCTCTCTAATATCAATTAGCTGAATTACTTCATTATTTTCAATAAAGGACTTTAACTTATCTACATCAATTGCATTCATCATTAATCTATTATATTGATAAAATTATTTAGATTTTTTTTCTTCAACAACAGGTTTTGTTTCAACAATGATCTTTTCTGGAAGAAAATTAAAGAAAGTATCCCCTCTTAAACCTAATCTTAATGTTTCTAATGGAATTACTTCATTAGGTGCAATGTTTCCTAAATTAACCTTTGTACCAAAAAGGTTAATAAACCATACCTGCTGTTTTTTTGCAGGAGCTTCCCATAAAATCTGTTCAGGTTTTACTTTAGATATAATCTTATTAATTAAAATGGTATGAGGAGTTCCATTAGGCCTAAAAATCCCCACAGACCCACTTTCTCTTCCCTCTGCGATCACTTTCCAAGACCCTGCTTCTAATTCAGTCGTCATCATTCTTATCCATTTTGCAGGACTTATTAAAATACCAGCTTCTTTAGATCCTACCTCACTCATTACTGTACAAGATGGTGTTAGCTTTCTTATATATTCACACTTTTCATCATGAGGAATAGCGATTGAACCATCAGATACTTCAGCAAGATCTAAATCATATTCATCTAAGATTTTCCTGAATTGATTGAATTTTTTTCTTACAACAAAAACTTCAAAAAGAGTTCCTCCAAAATAAGGCCTGATACCAGCACTTTTATAGAGCTTGATTTTTTCTTTTAGATTTTTTGTAATTACACTAGTGCCAAATCCAAATTTGATGATATCAGTAAATTCACCTGCTTTTTCAATGAAATCCTCAGTTTCTCTAAGACTTAAACCCTTGTCCATCATCATGGTTAGGCCATTCTCTCGGGGTTTTTTACTTCTTTTTGGAAGGTGAGTTAAATCAAAATTCATAATTGCTATCCTTTATATAGTGCAATTATATCAACAATTTCTTTGATTTCTTTAGCTTGTGGATAAATTTCGTAAAGTCTTGTTACTGTTTTAGTGTCTTTCTGTAGTAAATAATGTAATTTATTTTTTGCTTCACTTAGCTTATTATCAGCAATTAACATAGCAATTAACCTATAATGTAGATCACCATTTTCATCAGAATTATTATTGATAGCTGATCTTATTGTTTTTAATGCTTTTTGGAGTGCATTATTTTCATATAAAAAATCTGAATAATCGATCCAAGCATCAATATTATTAGGATCTAATTCAACGACTCTTTTAAATGCTTCTTCTGCATCAGAAGTACAACCAATTTTTTGTAAAAGCTCTGCATATATATACCAGAACTCAGGATTGTATTCATCATAGATGAGTGCTTTTTCAATGTACTTTTTAGCTTGTAAAGGTTTATCCTTAAGATCCTTAACTATTCCTATTCCTATCCATGCATTACTTTGGCAAATATCCAGCTCCAAACTTTTCTCATAAAATGTCAAAGCTTTATCGTATTCACCTATTTTTTCATAACATTCTCCAATACTACAATAGGCGTATGCATGAGGTTGTTCAATTTTAAATGTGATATTAAAATAATCTATTGCCTTTCTGAATTCTTTTCTAATGATACATATATTGGCCATTCCATAATATGCAGCACTAAATTTCTCATTAATGGCTAAGCACATTTCAAATGAAAATAAAGCTTCTTCTTCATTTTTCAATTTACTATGTATAGTTCCTAAATTAAACCAACTCAAATAAGAGTAGGGATTACCATCAATTATTTGATTAAAAAATGTGATTGCTTCTTGATCTCTTTCCACTTCATTAAATGCTACTCCAATCTCCAATAAAGTAGTTTCATTATCAGAATTCAACAACAATATCTCTTTCATTACATCAATAGCCCTTTCACAATTTCCTATATTTTGATATTCAAAAGCTAAATCATTTAATATCATTTCTCTATCCTCAAATGTATTCTCTAAAGCAAGTGAAAAATATTTTTCTGCCAAATCAAACTTTTCCAGTATTGAATACAACCTTCCAATTCCTAATAAAAGATCAACATTATTAGGATTAAAAGGAAGTACAACTTTCAGCACATGAAGTGCCTCATCGTATTTTTGACCTAATGAAAGCATCTCAGCTGAGATCATTGATAATGTTAAATTATTGGGGTGTTGTTCGAGACCTATATCAACAGCCTTTTTTGCTCTCTTGCTAAATTCAATGTCAAGATAATAGTCAATAATGGCTTCGTAATCTTCTACATCTAAATACAAAAAGGAATCATTTTCGATCATTTGTTCAAATCGAACTACCTTGTCAATTGAAAATTCATCATGATTACTTTCTTCAAACATAGGCAAACTGAATCGTTTGCTTAACAAATTTATTTATATATCGAAGCATTTTACATAAATCCATTGGACCTTTTCCACAATTAAATTAACAATATCTCCAAATCCTTAAAATTCAGTAGATTAAATATCTGTTCTTTTTACAACCTTTTGCATCTTCTTATTATATTCGGCAAAAATTAGACTTATTAAACATGACATTAATTAAATCCATATCAGGAATCAGAGGAACAATAGGGGGCAATTCTGGATCAAATTTAACTCCAATTGACATTGTAAAGTTCTCCGCTGCTTATGGCAAATGGATCCAAAACAGAAATAAGTCAAAAAAAATAAAGATCGTAATAGGTAGAGATGCAAGAATTTCAGGACCAATGGTTCAAAATCTATGTATGAGCACTCTTCAATCTTTAGGAATTGATATTATAGACCTTGGCCCATCAACTACTCCTACTGTTGAAATTGCAGTTCCTATGGAAAATGCCCAAGGTGGCATAATTATTACAGCCAGTCATAATCCAAAACAGTGGAATGCACTTAAATTACTCAATGAAAAAGGTGAATTTATTTCTGAAAGTGATGGCGAAGAATTATTAAAAATTGCTGAAAGTGACAATATTGAATTTTCTGAAGTGGATAGTCTAGGTAGTATATCTTATAATAACACCTATTTCCAAAAGCACATAAAAGCTGTAATAGAACTTCCACTTGTTGATATTGAGCTTATAAAAAAAGCTCAGCTTAAAGTAGCATGTGATTGTGTAAATAGCACTGGCGGTATTATTATCCCACAACTTTTAAAAGCCCTTGGTGTTAATGAAATAATTGAACTATACTGTGATCCAAATGGCCAATTCCCTCACAACCCGGAACCTTTACCAGAAAATTTAACAGCTATTAGTGATGCTGTAATTGAAAGTAATGCAGATATTGGCATAGTTGTAGATCCTGATGTTGATCGATTAGCATTAGTATGTGAAGACGGCACCATGTTCGGAGAAGAATACACATTAGTTGCAGTAGCCGATCACGTTTTGAACAACGCTATTGGAAACACAGTTTCTAACCTTTCATCTACAAGAGCTTTAAGAGATATTACTGAAAAGCATGGAGCAGAATATCATGCTGCGGCAGTAGGAGAAGTGAATGTTGTCAATAAAATGAAATCTACCAATGCAATTATTGGGGGAGAAGGTAATGGAGGTGTAATTTACCCTGAGCTTCATTATGGTAGGGATGCATTGGTTGGGATTGGCCTTTTCCTAACCCTTTTAGCAAAAAGCACATTAAAAGCTTCTGAACTTAGGGATACTTACCCAAAATATGTAATATCAAAAAACAAAATTCAACTTACGCCAACTATCAATGTTGATGGGGTGCTTAATAAGATGAAAGAAAAATATGCATCTCAACCTATTAATACCATTGATGGAGTAAAAATTGAATTAGGAAATGAATGGGTTCATTTAAGAAAATCCAATACAGAACCAATTATTAGAATATATGCTGAAAGTGAATCATCAGCAAAAGCAGATGAATTAGGAAAACGATTTATAGAAGAAATAGAAAATATTATCTAAATTTTCATTACAATAAAATGAGTAATTATCAAATACATCTACTATTTTTGGAAAAATGAAAAAGATCTACTTAGACAATGCTGCTACTACTCCATTAGCTCCTGAAGTTCTAGAAGTAATGATGCCTTTTTTAGAAGAAGATTTCGGCAATCCTTCAAGCACTCATTCCTTTGGAAGAAAAACTAAAAATATTATAGAAATTACCAGGAGGAATATTGCAGGTCATTTAAATGCAGACCCTAGTGAGATCATTTTTACTTCAGGTGGCACTGAAGCCGACAACATGGCTTTAAGATGTGCAGTAACTGACCTAGGAGTTAAAAGAATCGTCACCTCTCCTACTGAGCATCATGCCGTTGGACATACTGCTGAACATCTAAAAGAGATCATGAATATTGAGGTGGATCTAGTAAAAATTAAACAAAATGGCCATGTTGATATAGATCATCTGGAATCCCTACTTCAAAAAGACACTCCTACATTGGTCTCATTAATGCATGCCAACAATGAGATTGGAAATTTATTACCAATGAAGAAAGTGAGTGATCTGTGTAGAGAAAATAATGCTTATTTTCATTCTGACACTGTACAAACTATGGGTCATTACTCATTTGATTTAAAGGAACTTGATATTGATTTTTTAACCTGTGCTGCACATAAAATACATGGACCTAAAGGCGTTGGTTTTCTTTTCATTAAAAAAAATATTTCTATTAACCAATTTATCACTGGTGGTTCTCAAGAAAGAAAACACAGAGGAGGTACTGAGAATTTATATGGAATCGTTGGATTAGGCAAAGCATTGGAGCTAGCATTTCAAGATCTTAAATCTCATCAAAATCATGTACAGGAAATAAAATCATATATGATTGATGAATTACTTAAAATAGACGATCAGATCAATTTCAATGGAGATATTACTCCTGAAAATAGTCTTTACACTGTTCTAAATGTTTGTTTCCCCAAGAATGAACAAAGCAGTATGCTCTTATTTTCACTAGACATTAAAGGCATAGCTGCATCTGGAGGAAGTGCCTGTTCCTCTGGTTCTAATACTGGATCTCATGTTCTTGCCGAATTACCAAATTCAGACAGTTGCCAATCTATAAGGTTTTCATTTAGTAGATACACTACTAAACAAGAAATTGATTTTGCATTAGAAAAGATCAAAGAATTAGTTGCATTAAGTGTCTAAGTCAGATTTAATAGTTCGTATTTTAGGCTCAGGAACTTCTCAGGGGGTCCCTGTCATTGGATGTCAATGTGAGGTTTGCCAATCTTCATCACCTAAAGACAAAAGACTAAGGTCTTCCATCCATATTGAAAAAAAAAATACTTCCATTGTAGTTGACACAGGCCCTGATTTTCGACAGCAAATGCTCAATGCTAAGCTATCTAAATTAGATGCAGTATTATTTACTCATGCTCACAAAGATCATGTTGCAGGGTTAGACGACATAAGAGCATTTAATTTCATACATAAAAAACCCATAGATATTTATTGCTCAGATGATGTTTTTAAATCTTTAAAAAGGGAATATATCTACATATTTGATGATGCGTTCAAATATCCAGGAATCCCCAAGATCAATAGACATCTTTTACAAAATGAGCCCTTAACAATTGGAGATATCAACATAACACCTATAAAAGTGATGCATTATAAGCTTCCAGTTTTTGGGTTTAGAATTGATGACTTTTGCTACATAACAGATGCTAATTATATTGATGAAGCAGAAAAAGAGAAAATGAAAGATTTAAAGGTCTTGGTGATCAATGCACTCAGAAAAGAACAACACATTTCACATTTTAATCTAGAAGAAGCCATTGAATTAGTAAAAGAGCTTCAGCCAGAAAAAGCATATTTTACTCACATCTCTCATTTGATGGGTAAACATGATGAAGTTTCCAATGAATTACCAGAAAATATTTATTTATCCTATGATGAATTAACCATAACTGTTTAAATTAGATCATCATGAGAATAGATATTTTATGTGCAGTACCTAAATTATTGGAAAGTCCTTTTAATGATTCGATTTTACAAAGAGCTAAGGATAAAAAAATTGTAGATATTCATATTCACAACATCAGGGACTATTCAAATAACAAACAAAAAAGTATAGATGATTATGCTTTTGGTGGAGGGGCGGGCATGGTCCTAACTATTGAACCCATTGACAAGTGCATTACAGCACTAAAAAAACAAAGAGATTATGACGAAATTATTTTCATGACTCCAGATGGGAAATCACTTTCTCAAACCACATGCAACCAGCTTTCTACACTTAAAAACATTATTATTATTTGCGGGCATTACAAAGGAATTGATGAAAGAATAAGAGAGCATATTATCACAATGGAAATATCAATTGGAGATTATGTTTTATCTGGTGGAGAATTAGCTGCTGCTGTTCTTGCTGATAGTATTATTAGATTAATACCTGGAGTTTTAAATGATGAAACTTCCGCTTTAACAGATTCTTTCCAGGACAATCTATTAGCTCCACCTGTCTATACAAGACCTGCAGAATACAAGGGCTGGAAAGTACCTGAAATACTCACTTCAGGTAATCTAAAAGCAATTGAAGAATGGAGAATGGAGAAATCCATTGAAAAAACTAAAAAAAGAAGACCGGATCTTTTTAAAAAATAGTTATCTAAATTTCAGATAGAAAAATAATTTTATATTACTATTATAATATTTACATTATTTCTTTGTAATATTGCACGCCCAAAAGGGTAAGTAGAAAATAAAAGTCATGGATATTATTAAAGAAATAGAATCGGAATTAACTGAAGGAAAACAACTTCCTGATTTCAGTGCTGGTGATACAATTACTGTTTCATATAAGATTAAGGAAGGTAATAAGGAAAGAATTCAATCATTTCAAGGAACTGTTATCCAAAGAAGAGGAAGCGGAGCTACAGAAACTTTTACTGTTCGTAAAATATCCAATGGAACTGGTGTTGAAAGGATTTTCCCTATCTCTTCACCTTTTATTGAAAAAATAAAAGTAGATAAGCAAGGGTCTGTTAGAAGAGCAAGAATATTCTACTTAAGAGAGAGAAGAGGTAAATCTGCAAGAATCAGAGAAAAGAAACAATATTCAAAAAAATAACTTTAAAGCGGTCATTGGCCGCTTTTTTTTTACCTACTATTTAAATTATCTAAAAAATTAAGGGCCGCTTCTTTTAATTGATCAATTCCTGGTTTTTCCATAGGAATATGACCACACCCCTTTAAAAAGACTACTTTTTTGTTACAATTTAACTTATTGTAAAAAGATTCAGATATTTCCCATGGGATAATATGATCTTCTTCTGGTTGAAAAAACAATAAAGGACAATCAGAAAATTCTCCTGGCTCTATTTTAGGTTCCGCTTCAAACAAAGTCCTTAAAAATTTCATATACACCCAACTCCCTGATCCAACTTGGTCTTTTTTAAGCTTAGCAACAAATGAAGGATCATTAGCCATAGCCCACATTTTAGTAGTAACCTTTATAGGGATTTTCATATTATCAGTAATCATTTTAGTTGCACTCAAAAATGAAAGCGCATATTTCCCTACTATTTTATTTTTAGCTAGCTGTATCTGAACATTTTTTCTTCGTGTATCTGCTAAACTTGAAACCATTAATGCAAAAACATTTTTATTTTGACAAGCGACTTGATAAGACAGCATACCTCCTAAACTAATTCCACATAAAACGATTTTTTTTTGCTTCTCAGCTTCCTTATCCACTAAATCATTTAAAAGCGATATCCATGTATAATATGAATTTGGCTTATTAATTACAGTTAACCCAAATCCTGGAAAATCTGGAGCAATACATTCATATCCTTGTAAAGAAAGTGCTACTCCAATTGGAGACAATAATCTTCCATTGCCTCCTCCTCCATGTACAAGGATCAGTTTAATTCCTTTTGGTGATGTTCTTGGTAAATAATGATCTATATGTACTTCATAATCATTCCAATTCCAATAAAACTCTTCAGGTTGATTAGATTCCGTAATTCTATACTCCTCAGGGAAATAACCCTGAAAAAGCTTCCATGATTGATACTGATTATAAGATTTACTCATCTATTAAAATAATAAATTACCTTTGCACCCCTTTTAATGGACTACTCCATAGTAGAAATTAAAATTGTAAATATGAACATACTAAAAGAAAACATACTATTAAAACTAGCTTTTTTTACAACATTAATGCTAGTATTAATATCATCTCCTTCTAATATTTATGCTAACTATAATGATCCCGATAAAGTCCCTGAACTTACCGTAGAAAATGTTAAAGCTGCAATAATTGAAGCTGGCATTCAACATCCGGAAATTGTATTGAAGCAAGCTATCTTAGAGACAGGATGGCTCAAATGTACTAAGTGTTCCCTAACTAGAAATAATATTTTTGGATTTTATTACAAGAAAAAATACATCTCATTTGATAATTGGTTAGACTGTGTTGATTATTACAAAAGATGGCAGGACAGGCATTACAAAGGAGGTGATTATTATCAATTTTTAAAGGATGTAGGCTACGCCACTTCACCTACTTATGTTCAAAAGTTAAAACAAATTAAGGTGCATTAACTTTTTTTTATTCGCTGAGTTTTTTATTTTCAGGAATTCAAAAAAGTAAATGAATATTCGATTATTTTTTGTGTTTATCTATTTGGCATTACTATTTAAAGTAACTAGTCAAACACCCACCTTAAATTGTCCTACAGACACAACTTTTTACAATAGCTTAAATTGTTCAGCAACAGCCAGTTATAGCATTACTTGCAATTCAAATTGTGTTGGATCATCAATTTCACAAACTGATTTAACCGGGTTAACATCAGGTGATATTTTTCCTTTTGGTTCTACCTACCAAGAATACACTATATCAAATGGTACTGACTCCAGTACCTGTTCTTTTTATATAATAGTTGTCGATACTATTAATCCTGTAATTACATGCCCTGTTGATCAAATACAATATGTTGACAATAACTGTGAAACAATTATGCAGGATTATAAGCCATTAGCAGCAGCTACTGATAATTGCGATTCTATTATCATTAAACAATCTCCTGTTCCTGGAGTTGTTCTATCAGGGATTTCAAGTCAGACAGTAACACTAATTGCATCAGACTCTTCTGGGAATTCATCCTCCTGCAGCTTTCAATTACAATTATTAGATACCATATCCCCTACTATAACTTGTTTAGGCACTCAAAACGTAAGCGCCAATGCCAACTGCGAAGCAATTCTTGGAGATTACACTTCTCTAATGACAGTAAATGATAACTGCGACTCTAATCCTGTAGTTACACAAAACCCAGCCATTGGCTCTACGATAGTCACCTCTCAAAATGTGACAATGTACGCAACGGACAATTCTGGAAATATAGATTCTTGCACTTTTTTGATCATTGTTGATGATAATTTACCTCCAACTGTAACTTGCCCACCAGACAGCAACGTTTATACAAATGTGAATTGTGAATATACATTAGTAGACCTTACTGGGTCTATTACTGTGAGTGATAATTGTGACCCCAATCTAATCATAGCACAGCATCCTGCTATTGGAACTGTATTTAATGGTGGGGACAATCCTTTTATCTCTTTTAATGTAACAGACTTATCAGGAAATGCAAGTGTATGTTCATATAGAATTTTAGTTGTCGACACTATTCCGCCAACTATTACATGCCCTGGAACCCAAACAGATTATGTAAATCCTAGTTGTCAGTTTGTTGTAGCAGACTATACTGGCCTCTCTAGTTCCTCAGACAATTGCATAGGTTCAATCCTAGTTGAACAATTGCCGATACCTGGAACAGTTTTAAATACTAACACTACATCAACAATTACACTTACTGCAACTGATATAATTGGAAATTTCACTACTTGTCAGTTTGACCTCATTTCAATTGACACCATTCCTCCAGTGATCACTAGCTGTGCTTCAGATACTACTAAAAAAGCTGATTCTAATTGTGTATATATAATTGAAGACTTTTCAAACCTATTATCTGTTACAGATAATTGTCAAAATTCATTTATTTTCTCACAAAACCCATCAGTTGGATCAGCATTAAATGTTGGAACAACTACTCAAATTAATATTTTTGCTGCTGACTCTAGTGGGAATTCTGATTCATGCAGCTTTATGCTTACAGTTCTTGATCAAACAGCCCCTTCTTTTGATTGTCCTCAAAACCCAAATGTCCCTCTTGACAACAATTGCAGTTATATAATCCCTGATTATCAACAGCTTTTAGCTCCAATAGATAATTGTGACACTAATTTCATATTTACACAAAGTACTCCTTCTGGTGATACATTATTTGGTATAGGCACTCAACAAACTATTGTACTTACTGCTACAGATATTTATAATAATGTGAATAGCTGTTCATTCACCATTACTTTAACTGATACTACTTCCCCTGCAATTATTTGTCCTGCAGATCAAACTATCGATTTAGACGTGAACTGTCTATATGTTGTACCAGATCTTGTTCCCCTAACTTCAAGTTCTGACTATTGCGATGCATCTCCAGTAATTACCCAAAGTATCCCCCCTGGTTCAACAACTGGTGGAATTAATCTACTTTATTTAACATCTACAGATGCAAGTGGAAATACAAGTACATGTGCTGTTAACTTATATCCTAATGACACAGTCCCCCCTATAATTTCTTGTACTGATTCCATTTTTTCATGTGAGTCAATCATTTTATATTCAAATCCAAATGCTTCGGATGATTGTAGCCTTGTTAACATTTCACAAACAGATAGTACTGGGTTATCATCGGGCAGCACTTTTCCAACAGGAATAACAATTCTGAACTATACTGCTGAAGATGAAATTGGCAATACAGCCAATTGTAATATTTATATAGAGATCTATGATCCTGTAATAATTGATGCTGGTCCTGACATAATAATAGAGGAAGGAGAAAGTACTACCTTAGATGCAACAGTCACTAATGGCATCAATTTAACTTGGTCACCCAATTTTAATATGGATAATCCATTTACAGAAGATCCAACTGTTGACCCCACTTTTTCAACAACCTATTATCTTGAAGCTGAAAGTACAGATGGATGTACTGGAATTGACTCTGTCATCGTATTTGTTACACAAGTAAATGAATTGATCATCAATAATATCATTACTCCTAATGGAGATGGCAAAAATGACACTTGGGATATTAATAAACCCAACTCATTGTCTGGCTGTCCTGTATCTATCTATAATAGATGGGGTAAACTAGTATGGCAATCTAATTCGTACAACAATCATTGGGATGGCACCAATATCGAAGGAGAACCATTACCTGACGGCACCTACTTTTATACAATTATTTGTAGTGGTAATGAATATAATGGGTCTGTAATATTAATGAGATAATTATGTATAGAAAAATAATATATTTATTTCTTATTGCTCAAATAGGTGTATCTGCACAGCAAATCCCCCTTAACTCCCTTTATTCATATAATATACTACAGATCAACCCTGCAACTGCTGGAATTGACAAAGGAATTGAAATGAATCTTTCTCATAGACAACAATGGCTAGGGTTTGATGGAGCACCTGTAACTACATGGCTAACTAGTCAAATGCAACTTTCTCCTAAAATTGGATTAGGTTTTAGTATGGCATATGACAAGGTTGCTTTTTTGGAAAGATTCAATTGTCAAGGATCTTTTGCTTACCACCTTAAAATCAATAAAAAGAATGCACTTCATATGGGAATGTCTCTAGGAATTCTACAAGGCTCTATGAATCTAGACAATGTAATATCTTCAGATGCATCCGACCCTATATTACTCAACCCTAATTTAAATGGAATTGCATTTAATTCCCAGTTTGGAATAATCTATTCTTACAAAGAAAAACTAAATATAGGAATATCTTTTCCTCAATTATTCACAACCTCTATAGATCTTGAACTACAGAACATTGAAGGAGCATACGACCTTACAAAACATAGAATTTTATATTTCTCATATTTACTAGATCTATCAGAAGATATAGCATTCAAGCCTTTATTTTTAATTAGGAATGCAAATGGAATTGAATCTCAATGGGACCTTATAGGAAACTTCAATTTTAAAAATAATTATTGGGGGGGAATTGGAATAAGAGAACAGGGAGGATTCCTAATCAATATGGGAATGAATATTATTGAAGAGCTTGGAATAACTTATGCCTATGAATTTAATAGAAATGGTGTTGCTTCATTTTCAAGTGGCTCTCATGAAATCATGGTCAGCTATCTATTAGGAAAAAAGAAAAATACAGAGAATATAGAGGAAGAGGAAGCTGAACAAAACACTGAAAGTTCTGAATAACCTTTACATTCGCTTAGGAACATCTATTCCTAACAGAAGCATTCCATCCTTTACAACTAGACCAATTTTATGAGTTAATAATATTCTAAATTCTCTTATTCGTTTGTCTTCCTCTCCCAATATTGGAACAGCTTGATAAAACGAATTATAGGATTTTACTAATCCATATATGTAATTAGCAATGATAGATGGTGATAAATATTTCGCTGATTCTGTAATTACTTTGGGGAAATCAGCCAGGTTTTTTAACAATAACATTTCATGATCATTTATCTTTACGGCTGTATCTGTTTTTAAAATTTCTGGAGATTCTTTTCTTAAAATACTCTGAATTCTAGCATATCCATATTGAATAAAAGGACCAGTATTACCATTAAGGTCTATAGATTCAGCAGGGTCAAACATCATTTTTTTCTTAGGATCTACCTTCAATAAATAATACTTTAAAGCCCCTTTACCTATCACTTCATAAAGATGTTCCTTCTCTTTATCATTCATACCTTCCAAATGACCTCTTTCTTTAGTCATTTCCTTAGCTTCTTTAACTATACTTTCAATTAAATCATCTGCATCAACCACTGTACCCTCCCTAGATTTCATTTTACCTTCAGGTAACTCAACCATTCCATATGAAAGGTGATAACATTCATCAGACCATGAATATCCAATTTTTTTTAGAATTGAAAAAAGTACATTAAAATGATGATTTTGTTCATTTCCTACTGTATATATCATCCCCGAAATCTCAGGGAAGTCTTTAAACCGTTCAATTGCAGTTCCTATATCCTGTGTCATATATACAGAAGTGCCATCTGCTCTTAATAAAAGCTTATCATCCATTTTTTCTTCAGAAAGGTCAACCCAAACTGAACCATCTTCTTTAGCATAAAATATCCCATCTTCTAAACCCTTTGACACAATATCTTTACCTAAAATAAAAGTATCTGACTCAAAATATAATTTATCAAAATCAACACCCATTTGCTGGTAAGTAACATCAAATCCAGCATAGACCCATTGATTCATTTTTTTCCATAAATCATATATTTCTGGATCTTTTTCTTCCCATTTCATCAACATTTGTTGGGCTTCCTTTAAAATTGGAGCTGTTTTTTCAGCATCCTCCCTAGAAATTCCATCTTTAATTAAATGTGCAATCTCTTCTTTATATACTTTATCAAAAAGAACATAATATTTTCCGATTAAATGATCTCCCTTTATACCTGACGAATCAGGAGTTTCTCCATTTCCAAACTTTTGCCAGGCCAACATAGATTTGCAAATGTGAATTCCTCTATCATTAATAATTTGCGTTTTAATAACAGAATGGCCATTAGCATTAAGAATCTCAGCAACAGAATATCCTAAAAAATTATTTCTTAAATGTCCTAAATGAAGAGGCTTATTTGTATTAGGTGAAGAATATTCAACCATAAAGGTTTTACCCGAATCAGTTTTATTTTTACCATAATCAGTATCAGATACCCATTTATTAAATTCTTGTATCCAAAATTCATCACTTAAAACTAAGTTTAAAAACCCTTTGATTACATTATAATCAGCAACAATAGCTGAATGATCCATTAACCAAGTACCCAAAGATTCAGCGGTTTTTTCAGGAGATGACTTAGTGATTTTTAATAGTGGAAAAACCACAAGAGTAACATCTCCCTTAAATCCTTTCCTAGTATTTTCAATCTGAAAATCTTCTATTGAAAGGTCATTTTCAAAAACGTCATTAAAACCTCTAGATATTTCAGGTAATATATTGGAAATAACACTCATCTACTACCCTCTTTTCTCTAAAATTGTAGTAGCATTTTCAAGAATTCTAAAAGCTGTTTCTGCCATTTTATTTTGTTTGTTATCCAAGCAGGGATTAATCTCTACAATTTCAAAACAAATTGATCGTTTATCTATGAGCAACAAATTGATCAAACCACCTGCTTCTTGTTCAGATAACCCATTAGAAACTGGTGTTCCTGTACCATAAGAAACAAGGTCACAGTCCATACTATCTACATCAAAGGAAACATAGATAATATCACAGTCCTTTAAATAAGATAATATGTTTTCTGATGTTTGCTCAACTCCTTTTCTACGAACCTCTTCTACAAGAATTGATTTGACATTATTATTAGAAATATAATAATCTTCAGGTTCTTCAGTATCTCTCAGACCAACATATACAAGGTCAACAGGGCTAATTTTAGGGGCTATTTTAGAAATGTTTTTTAGCTTATCCCACATTTCTCTAGTCAATGTATCCACTTCATGAATTCGATGTTTTTCGTTATCCTCATTTAAAGCAGTTGCTAAGGACATACCATGAAGATTTCCAGAAGGAGAAGTATATGGAGAATGAATATCTGCATGAGCATCAATCCAAATAACACCTAGTCTTTTCTCTGGATGAGCTCTTTTTATACCAGCTATGGTTCCTCCAGCGCTAGAATGATCCCCAGATAAAATTATTGGAATACGATTTTTTTCTAAATGAGTACTTACTTCAATAGCAACAGATTTGTAAATATCAACAACACCTTCAATTCTTATTGCTTTAGAATGCTTGATTTCTTTATTGAGTAAAAAATTCTTATCCTCTATAACTACAGTTGATCTATCCGAAAAATAAGATGAATCATTGTTTAAAGCTGCCACTTTTAATGCATCAATACCTAAACTAGAACCTCTTGTTCCAGCTCCAATTTCAGATTTATTTTCAATAATTGTTACCTTATTCATAGATTAATAAGTGCTATTTATAATTGAGATGCGAGTTTAAGAAAAATCGGTGATTTCACCAATTATAAACCTACAATAAAAACATCAATCACAATAGTCATTATAATTATATTAATATTGTACACATTAAAATTTATTCATGAAATTTCTATTACACTTAGGGCTTATCTTCATAATATATTCATGTTCTAACAAAACTAAAAACATTATTAACACTCAAGAAGATCTAGCTAAACAAGCTATCATATCTTTGATCGACAATAATTATGAACATTTTAAAAGTCTTTGTATAGATTATAAAGTTTTGAAAACAGATAACAAAAATTTGACTTTAGATGAATACAATGAATCTATTTTTGAAAATTTTCAAAGGTCATTATTAAATTTTAAAGACAAAAACATTAATTTATCAAAACTATCATTCAACCATTGTGAGTTACCTTATAAATCCTATCAACATCATGGAAATAGATTAATTAGATTTTATGCCTATTTTAATGATGAAGATGGGGATTTAATTAAAGTACGGTTTAGTGATTGTGTGTTTTTAAAATCAGGTCTTAAAATGAGTGAATCTTTAATAGTAAAATAACAAATTTACTGATTAGCAATATACCTTGCTTTTAATAAGCCAATTTTATCATGTACTCTTTTACAATGATTCTTGTATTTTAAAACACCTATTGTAATTCCTTTATTAGCATAAAGATCTGCATTTTCAAAATCATCTATCCATAGATAAGCTTCAGCTAAATTAGCATATAATAGTGCCGTTGCTTTTTTATTGATTCTGGATTTATTATCTGCAGGATTACTTTCTTTTAATAGGTCTAACCAAATGCCAATACTTTTATTAATCTTAGCTGTTGCATTTACTTTTTTTACATCAGTAGATAACAAATCATAACCACTCTTAGCATAAGTTAATGCATCTACAAATTCTGTATAATTATGTTTCTTGTATTTTTTTACCACATAAACTTCAGAATTCATGCTTTTAACGGGAAATCCAAATTTTTCATTCAGCTCAGAATTGACCTTATTTATTGCAGTATTGAATAATTGACGCTGTAAGTTTATCCAATAATTTTCTCCATTATCCATCCACCATATTATATGATCGTACTCACTACTCTCTGATTTTATTAATTTTTTAGTTTCATTTTTATAAAATGATTTTTCATATAGAACACCCTTGCCAGGAACGTCTAATTTAACATGGATAGGTAATGAATAATAAGCTGTATAATTATACTTTGTCGTAGCTCCAGTCCCTATTTTAGATTTTTTAATTATTGCATTCTTTATCCCATCATATGAAACGGTAAGTACAGCTCCACCTTCACCCTTATTATATCCCTTTAAATCAATACTATTAGACGTAGCTTCTTGTTCTACTTCTTCAGTTAATATTGGTAATGGAACATCCTTTAAATAGGGATAATCAGGATAAACTGGATCTTGAGGTTTAGCAACAGTAGTATTACCGGCATTAACTGCCTTTTGCCAGGTCGCCATTGATGCATAATAGATCTTATCTGCTCTTTTTTTATCTGACTTCCACACCTCTAATAAAGTTTCTTGTTCCTGCTTTGCTTGCTCTAATCTTGAATTATAAGCTGCTATAGAATCTTCATTAGCTGCTTCATAGCTCTTTATTAAATTAACATTTATTGCGGCTATATTCTCAGGTAATGGATCGGTTGGTAATTGTATATACTTAATTGTTACTTTATGATCATTAATCGTTTGTGAAAAAATGAAGCTAACCATTAATACATGTATAGTTGAAAGTATAAGTTTTCTCATAATATATAGTTTATTAAATTTTACAATAGAAAATTCATTACAATTATATTGCCATTTTAATGCTAATAAAAATTAAAGATACTAATTAAGGAACTATCTCCCCTATTACTCTTCTTTTAAGTTGTTATAAAACACCTTTTTAAACTTTTCCAATTTTGGTTGAATAACAAATTTACAATAACTATTCTCTTTATTGTTTTCGTAATAATCTTGATGGTAATTTTCTGCAGGATAAAATTTCTGCAACTTTTCAATTTCTGTAACTATTTGTTTAGAAAAAGCGCCTGAACTATTCAATTTATCTTTATAATAAATAGACTTTTGATTTTGATTTTCATTTAAATAAAAAATACATGATCGATATTGAGTTCCCACATCGTTACCTTGCCTGTTAGGAGTAGTGGGGTCATGAGTTTTCCAAAATATTTCCAATAATTCTTCAAATGAGATCTCATTAGGATTATATATTATTCTAGCTACTTCTGCATGACCTGTAGTTCCCGAACATACCTCTTTATAGGTTGGATTTTCAGTAAATCCACCACAATAACCAGATGTAACTGAATACACACCTTTTATATCTGAAAAAATGGCTTCTATACACCAAAAACAGCCAGCGCCAAAAACTATAGTATCCTTATCCATAATCTCATTATCATTTATAATTATTTCATTTTTGTCATTACTTCCATATGTATTTAATGACAAAGCCATTAAAATAATTAGAGATATCCAAAAATATTTAAATTTCATGTAGCTTATTATTTAACTAATAAAAACTATATAAAAATAGAATTAAAAACAAATGATTAAAAAGGAATTGGATACTTAATTAACTTAGCCATTAATCATGAAAAAAATAGGCCTTTTATCAGACACTCATGGTCATTGGGATGACAAATTCATAAAATATTTATCAGATTGTGATGAGATCTGGCATGCAGGAGATATAGGTGATCTAAAAATAATGGACCAGTTAAAAAAAATTACCAAAACAAGAGGGGTTTATGGAAATATAGATAACCATAAGATAAGGGCTGAGTTTCCACTTCATCAAAAATTCATTATTGAAAAAGTGAGTATTTGGATCACTCATATAGGTGGATCACCCTATAGGTATGTTAAATCCATTAGAGATGAAATCAATGAAGCACCCCCCAACCTTTTTATATGTGGTCATTCACATATATGTAAGGTCCAAATGGATAAAAAACTAAATATGCTTTATATGAATCCAGGTGCTGCTGGATTAAGAGGTATTCATAAAATTAGAACAATCTTAAGATTTAAGATCGATGAGCAAAATATTAAAGATTTGGAAGTTATAGAATTAGGTAAAGGTTTATCTTAACCTATCTAAAGATTTTACCAAGTCTTCATCTTTTTTGATCCCTCTGTTTGCTAAAAAAATAAAAGGGAGTGCAGCAACAGGCAAAAACGCACCTAATTTATATTGAATTTTATCAATAGAATCTAGTTGTTGGGCAACGTAATCAATATCAATTAAAATAAAAACAATAGTAGCTAAAATCAATAAGTAATTAATTCTTCCTAATAAAAGTTGTCTTTTACGGTACTTATACATTGCAATTGTATAAATTGTTAAACCAATTACTGAAATAATACATAAGTAATAAGGAAACCTAGATGATACTTCAGAAAGGTTTTCAGGTAAATTAGCTAATCCAAATGCTCCCAGAGTTATTGCTTCATTATTTAAATACGAAGAGAATGGAATAAAAAGGGAAGTAATCATACATGAAATGGTCAATAAAAGATAAATCGTTTGTATTCTTTGAATCATGTTATTAATTTTTGGCAAATATAAGATGAAGACTCCTATAAATTAACTTTTATTTAATGTTTAGTGTTAACTATTTTTCCATAAATAGATAGCTAGGTAAAATAAGTTTATTATATTTGATGAGTTATTAAGTAATCGTCCTGATTACAAACCCAAGTTTTCTAACATATATTAAACAAATAAACATTCACCTGAATATCTAATATTAATTAATATCTAATTCATTCCATGTACGACATTTTGGATCTAAACAGCAAAAAAGTTGCTGAGTTAAGAGAAATAGCTGAAAAACTAAACATCAACAAAATTGAAAAATTGAAAAAACAAGATCTTGTATATAAGATTTTGGATGAACAAGCTATGAATCCTCCTGCAAAAGAATTAAAAAACAATTCATCTGAAGAAAAGGTGGATTCGAAAAAACCTAATAGGAAAAACCATAAAATGAGTTCAACTCCAAAAACATCTACAGAAGATAACAACAAAGAAGAAGCATTAAAAACTTCAAACAATAATGATAACTCTAAAGTAGAAAACAAAACTGACTCTAAAAACAAAGAAACAGTAGTAAATAAAAATCGCGACAATCGTGAAAAACGTGATAATCGTGATAATCGTGATAATCGTGATAATCGTGATAATAAGGGTAAAGAAAGAAAGCCTTATCATCACGACAACAATAGATCTAACAATAGAAATACGAATAGAGATCATAAAAAAGACAATACTCCTGTAGATAATGGTTATGATTTTGATGGCATAATCATTAATGAAGGTGTCTTAGAGATTATGCAAGATGGTTATGGTTTTTTAAGATCTGCTGATTACCATTACTTAAGCTCTCCTGATGATATTTATGTATCACAATCACAGATTAAGTTATTTGGTTTAAAAACAGGTGATACTATTAAAGGAATGGTTAGACCTCCAAAATATGGAGAAAGATATTTTCCTTTAACACAAGTTGATAAAATAAATGGAAGAGATCCTGAATTTATTAGAGACAGAGTTCCTTTTCAATATTTAACTCCTTTATTCCCTAGTGAAAAATTTAAATTAACTGGTCATGACAAAGAAAGTATCTCTACCAGGGTTATGGATCTTTTTTCACCAATTGGAAAAGGACAGCGTGGAATGATCGTTGCACAACCAAAAACAGGTAAAACAGTTCTTTTAAAAGATGTAGCCAATGCCATTGCTTCTAACCATCCTGAGACTTATTTGATCGTTTTATTGATTGATGAAAGACCTGAAGAGGTGACAGATATGCAAAGAAGTGTAAATGCTGAAGTAATCGCTTCCACATTTGATGAACCAGCAGAAAGACATGTAAAGGTGGCTAACATTGTTCTTTCTAAAGCTAAAAGATTAGTAGAGTGCGGACATGATGTTTGCATCTTACTTGATTCTATTACAAGATTAGCGCGTGCATATAATACTGTGATGCCAGCCTCTGGAAAAGTGCTAACAGGTGGTGTTGATGCCAACGCTTTACACAAACCAAAAAGATTCTTTGGAGCTGCCAGGAAAATAGAAAATGGTGGTTCTCTAACAATTTTAGCAACTGCTTTAACTGAAACTGGTTCTAAAATGGATGAAGTGATCTTTGAAGAGTTTAAAGGAACAGGTAACATGGAGCTACAATTAGATAGAAAAATCTCTAATAGAAGAATTTATCCATCCATTGACATACTAACTTCTGGTACTAGAAGAGAAGACTTGCTAATGGATAAAGAAACTCTACAAAGAGTATGGATCTTAAGAAAGCATTTGGCAGACATGAACCCTATTGAAGCTATGGAATTTATGAAAGATAGACTTCAAAATGCAAAAAGCAACGAAGAGTTCCTCGTCTCTATGAACGGATAAATTCTTTAAAATGAATCTTTCATATAAAGTTGGATTAATAGGAGCATTAATATGCATTATATTTCAATTTATTAAGCTTTATGCCATTGTTTTAAAAGATGAGCATTTAATCATTGAGCTTGGTTTTTATTCTCTAGTACTTTTGATTTCAATCTCTTATTCTATACTTATTCAGTTTAGACGTATCAGGAATACCTCACCTAGCTTCATATTTGATTTAAAAAATGGAATAAAAACTGCAGCTCTATTCACTTTAATTATTGCACCATTTTCTTATACCTATTTTAAATGGATCAATCCTGAATTTTTAGAAAATAAAATAGAAAAAGCTGAAAGCTTAAAAGTATCTATGTATCAAACTGCTCAAGAACAAAAAAGTATAAACCCCGATTTATATTATAACAAATCTGCAGAAGACCTTACAGAGATGCAAGAAGAAAATTTTAAAGATACCTTTACTCCATATAAAGCTTTTATAATGCTTTTACTAGGTACGTTAATACTTGGGATTATTTATTCATTTTTTATTACAGGACTCAACAGAGGAATACTATCTAGACTTGAATAAAATTATCCATAAATTTTTTCAGCTAAACTTTCAAAGCTAATTCCATCAAAATTACCACTGCTCATCATTAATAAATTCCTTTTCTCCCAATCCAATTGTTGAAGCTGATGAACAAGCTCATCTGAATTTGTGATTACTTTTACTTGATCATTACCAAAAGAAAGCTGTACTTGTTCTGGAGATAGTTCCTGTAATCTTTTATGCTTGATAGTGTCGGGATTAAAATATACATAAGCTATATCTGCATGATCCATAGCACCTTTGTATTGATCTAGAAATGTTTTATTCAAGCTGCTAAAAGTATGCAGCTCCATACAAGCTACCAATTGACGTTCGGGAAATTGCTTTTTAACTGCTTCTGTGGTTGCTTTTAGCTTAGAGGGTGAATGGGCAAAATCTTTATACATGACCGAATGCTCTGTTTTTCTAACCAGCTCTAATCTCTTGGATGCACCATTAAATGATTGAATAGCTTCATAGAATTGTTCATCAGATATTTCAAGCTGTTTGCAAACCAATAATGCACCATTTAAATTTTGTAAATTATGTTGACCAAAAACTTGTAAAGGATATCTCTTTTTACCATCAATCAAGTACGTAATTCCTTCTTCAATAACATGATCATGAGTATGATATCCAATGGCATTAACACAATTATTTAACGATTTTTTAATACTCATAACTTCTTCATCACCAGTAAAATAAATAAAACTACCTGAACTATTAATTTGGCTAGCAAAAATCTTGAATTGATCCACATAAACATCAAAAGTTGGAAAGACATTTATATGGTCCCAGGCAATGCCACTTATCAATCCTATAGTTGGTTGATACAAATGAAATTTGGGTCTCAGATCTATTGGCGAAGACAAATATTCATCTCCTTCCAAAATGGCAATTTTTGTATTTTCAGACAATTTAACCATGCATTCAAAACCATCTAATTGCGCTCCGACCATAAAGTCATGATCTACATTACAATGGCTTAAAACATGTAAGATCATGCTTGTTATTGAAGTTTTGCCATGACTCCCTCCTATTACAACTCTTACTTTATTTTTTGTTCTTTCAAAAATATATTCAGGATAAGAATAGATCTTTAACCCAAGCTCTTTAGCTTTTATCAACTCAGGATTATCTATTCTAGCATGCATACCAAGAATTACAGCATCAAGATCAGCACTGATCTTTGTAGAATCCCAACCGATTTTATCTGGAAGTAAACCATATTTTTGAAGTCTACTTTTTGAAGGGTTGAATATTTCATCATCAGACCCAGAAACCACCTCTCCTTTTAAATGAAGAGCAATAGCAAGATTATGCATTGCACTCCCACCTATTGCAATAAAATGAACTTTCATCAATAATTTTTTTTAACAAATTAACGGATTGCCTTCTTTTATTTGAGAACTAAGTAATTAGTTTTTCACAATTAATTGATAGAATTACGAAATTTTAGAAAAATTATTATGTTCACTAATATGGTTATTTTTGCATGATGTCATTTCAACCAAATATTCCTTTAGCAGAACGATTAAGACCTAAGTCTCTTAGAGACTTTTTAGGACAAGAACACTTGGTAGGAAAAAATGGACCGATTAAAAAAGCATTAGATTCAGGAGTTATTCCATCAATGATACTTTGGGGTCCTCCGGGTGTAGGGAAAACAACTTTGGCTGAGATCATAGCTAAAGAAACAGACAGACCCTTCTATACCCTTTCAGCAATAAGCTCTGGGGTTAAGGACATCAGAGAAATTATACAAAGGGTTAAAAGTGGAGGGATGTTCAGTCAGGGAAATGCTATTTTATTTATTGATGAGATCCATCGTTTCAGTAAATCTCAACAGGACTCTCTATTGGGAGCAGTAGAAAAAGGTATTATTACTTTGATAGGTGCTACAACCGAAAATCCATCTTTTGAAGTAATATCAGCTTTACTTTCCAGATGTCAGGTCTTCGTTTTAGAGCATCACTCAAAAAAAGAACTGAAAAATGTTATTGATACTGCTTTAAAAGAAGATGAAATTCTAAAAAACAAAAAAGTAAAAATAAAAGAAACTGAAGCTCTATTTAGAATTTCAGGAGGTGATGCAAGAAAATTATTAAATACTTTAGAGCTAGCCATTAACAATCTTCCAGATAAGAAAACTCCTATTACCAATCAGTATATACTTGATACCATACAACAAAACCTATCGATGTATGACAAAAATGGAGAAATGCATTACGATATTATATCTGCATTTATAAAATCCATAAGAGGAAGTGACCCTAATGCGGCTGTTTATTGGTTAGCAAGAATGATTCATGGAGGAGAAGACCCAAAATTTATTGCAAGAAGAATGATCATTTTATCTTCTGAAGACATAGGATTGGCTAACCCTACTGCTTTAATTATGGCCAACAACTGTTTTAATGCAGTAGAAAAAATTGGATGGCCAGAAGGAAGGATCATATTATCACAATGTGCAATTTATTTAGCCTGCTCACCAAAAAGCAACTCTTCCTACAAAGCCATTAATGAAGCACAAGAAATGGTAAATCAAACAGGAGACCTAAGTGTTCCTCTTCATTTAAGAAATGCCCCTACAAAACTCATGAAAGAGCTTGGTTATGGTGAAGCATACAAATATTCACACAACCATAATAATGATCTTCATGAACAAGAATTCTTACCTGATGAGATTAGTAAAAGGCCATTTTATATTCCCAGCAAAAATAAACGAGAGCAAGAAATATTGAATTTTCTAAAAAACACTTGGAAAGGGAAATACAATTACTAATGAAAAAAAAATTATTAGTCATATTATTATTGATCAATCTTTTTGCTCCTCAAGCCCAAACACTTTATAACCCTCAAGAATTATACGAGCCAGCAGATGGACTTTACGATACAGATCATATACGAGACATCTATATTAATTTTTATGAGCCCAATTATGACAACATCCTTCAAAATAACTGGGAATTAAATACAGGATTACGTTTACCTGCTTCATTACAATTAGATGGAAATATATTTCTAGACAGTGTTGGAGTGAGATACAAAGGAAATTCAACATTTGCGATCGCTCAAGACCTAAACAATCCTAAACTTCCTTTAAACATTGATATTAATGAATATATAGCTGATCAGCACATTATGAATTACAAAAAGGTCAAGCTAGCCAATAGTTTGTTCGACCCTACCTTTTGCAAAGAAATATCCGCATATAATATATACAAAAGATACCTTCCATCTCCTGAAGCTAATTTCATGAATGTTCATATACAGGGACAATTATTAGGATGTTATGTTAACACTCAATCTGTTGATAGAACATTTCTTTATCAACATTTCAGTGAAAATGATGGGGTGTTCTTTAAATGTGACCCCATTCAACAATTTGGACAACCTGGACCTAGTGGAAATTCTGATTTATCATGGAAAGGAACAGATACCACATCCTATTACAATCATTACAATCTTAAATCAGAACATGGATGGGAAGAATTAATGAATCTTATATACACACTTAATTTCAACTTATCTGAAATCGATTCCATTTTAAATGTAGATAGAGTTCTATGGGCTTTTGCTGTTAATTCTGTGGTTACCAATTTAGACACCTATAATGGTTTGTATCAACACAATTATTATCTCTATCAAACAAAGGATGGGTTATTTCAAATGATTCCCTGGGACCTTACAGAATCTTTTATGGGCGCACTTTTAGGACACAACTCGAACCCTAATTTGTTGTATGAATATGACCCTTATAATGGTTATAACTGCTGGTATCACCCTTTGGTCTATCAGCTACTTTCAGATTCTTCAAATAACAACTCGTTATACCAAAAAATATATACAGATCATATTCGTACTATTATTGAAGAAAGCTTAGACGCCTCCATCATTGAAAATTATGTTAGTTATCTTCAAGGCATTTGCTTAAACGCTGTAAGCAATGACAATAATAAATTATTTTCAATGCTGGAATTTTATGCTAATGTTTCCAATGAGTTCGTAATTCCAAATGTATTTGCTACTGGAGGAATTACATCTACAATAAATATTAGAAAATCTTATTTACAAAACCATCCAGAGATCTTAAAAGCCCCACCTGATATTAATTCCACAAGTATATTTAACATAAATGATACTACTTATGTAACTATCGAAGTATCTAATGCAGATTCTGTTGAAATCATGACTACCATAAGCCCTTATCATTCAAAATTTAAAGCTCAAATAATGTTTGACGATGGAACTCACGGGGATGAAATTGCCAATGATCAGAAATACACCATTACACTACCCTATCAAAATAGTGGACAAGATGTTCAATATTACTTTAGAGCACATAACAATGAAGCCATAAAATTAAAACCTGAAAGAGCTGAATATGAATTTTATATTTTTTCCAACACCTCTCCAATCTCAAATGGTGAATTACCTATTGTTGCTATTTTTCCAAATCCATTTAATAATTCCACTACCATCCAATTTCAGATAAGTGAACCTGGAGAAATTTCATTAAAAGTTTATAATATGATTGGTCAAGAGGTAGAAACTTTAATAAATGATTATCATTATGCAGGTCAATACGAAATTGAATGGAATCCCAATAACATTAAAAGCGGAATGTATATTTATGTTTTTAAATTAAACGATTACATACAGTCTAAAAAATTAATCTATTTTAAATAATTTCGTAAACAAACATCAAACTGATCAACCTAATGGAAACCTATGCTATTGCTTTGAAATTTGGAATGATCGCCTTCATGATCCTTTTACTTATAGAATGGAGTATAAGTCATCTATTTAAAAAAAATTATTACTCTACTTTTGATGCTATCTCTGGAATTAGTTCTGGAATGACCAATAATCTAAAGACCCTCTTTAAGCTTAGCATAGTCATTATCAGCTACCAATGGATGTATGATCAATGGGCCGTCTTTAAAATTGAATCTTCTTTACTCCTCTACATTATTGCTTTTATAGGCATTGATTTTGCATTTTACTGGAGTCATAGATGGAATCATGAGATCAATATTATGTGGAACAGGCACATTATTCATCACAGTAGTGAGGAATTTAATCTTTCATGTGCTCTAAGGCAAACCATCTCTGGAATTACTCAAGTATATTTTTTCTTATATATTCCTCTTGCTATTATTGGTATACCTCCCATAATAATGAACATTGTTTTACCTATTCACCTCTTTGCTCAATTCTGGTATCATACAAGACTGATTAATAAAATGGGGTTTTTAGAGAAAATAATCGTCACTCCTTCTCACCACAGAGTTCATCATGCTATTAACCCAGAATATATAGATAAAAATTATGCTTCAATATTTATTTTATGGGACAAATGGTTCGGTACATTTCAGGAAGAGCTAGAGGAAGTAAAACCTGTATATGGAGTAAAAAAACCTGTAAAAACATGGAACCCTTTGCTAATCAATTTCATGCATGTTTTTCAATTGATCAAAGACGCTTATAGAACAGCTGATATGAAAGCAAAATTTATCATATGGTTCAAGGAAACTGGATGGAGACCATCTGATGTAGCTGAAAAATATCCTATTGAGATCATTCAAGATCCAAAAACTCAAATTAAATACACTAGCCCATCAAGTCCCTTTTTAAATCATTGGTCTGTATTTCAGCTATTTTTTCATGTGGCTATTCAATTCCATATCATTTTTCTAATCCCTAATACAGATCTTTCCATTTTATTGATCTATGCTACCTTTTGCTTTATATCGATCTTCAGCTACACTTCTTTAATGGACAGGCATTGGATTGCAATTCCATTCGAATTGCTAAAGTTTTCTATTGGACTGTATATCATTTCTAGTTATACAGAAATCTTATACATTTCAGAAGGGTTAAAATTGGAATCTTTAATGATTTACTCTTATCTATTGATCTCTTTGTTGATTACAATTTATTATAGCACTAATAAAAAAAGGAAGTTAATCAATTCTTATTTTTAATTCATTCAACCATTTATCAGCTTTATTAATATCATTAAACATCCTAACAGGTATAGGAGTAGTTTTCATATTAATAAAGAAATTAGCAATTACCTGGCTAAAAATTGAATCTACAATGAATACAAAAGCAAATAAATTTTTTGCAGATTCAGGACTGCTATAATAATCTCTTGTTTCTTTATCAATCGGATTCGAATTTCTCACATCACATATTATTGCATAATCATTTCCTTTTTCGAAAAATAATTCTGAAACGATCACAGTTTGCTGTATAGCTAAATCTCTTGTGAGAAATGTATTAGGTTTGGGGTAAACAAATATAAAACTGTCTTTTTTCCATACATAACTCGCTGGAAGATCTAAAATTTTAGTTTCATCACCTGGATTAAAATCATTCGGGAAAACTATGTTAATATTTTGGGGTTTCTGAATTGTGTACAATGAATAACTTATTTGTCTTTTAAATTTACTATTTATTTGGACATATACAACTAAAAACAGATTTTAATTGTAAATTATTGTAACTAACGTTAAAAATATTATAATCTATATTTTAAATTATTTTTGAGTAATGAAACAGTTGATGATATATTTAATAAGCCTGGCTTTTTTATTGCCATCCTGTAGTAAAAGAAATAAACCTATTAGCTGGGATGCAGACATTGCCATTCCTTTAGCATATGGTTCATTGAATATTGTAGATCTTCTAACAGATACTCTTACAACTATTCAAAGTAATCAAAGTGTCTATCTTAATTATTCAAATAAATTATTTTCATTAGAATTAGATAGCCTTGTGAAAATAGATAGCCCAGATTTATCTGACACTTTTGCACTTCCTTTTCCTGTAGCAATCAACTTTAATCCAGGTCAAGTTTTTATTAATCAGACCGAAGAGCAACAAATAGACCTGAACAATATTGAGATTACAGCATTTGATTTAGAAGCAGCAACATTAAATTACACATTAAAAAGCACCATTATTGGCGAAGTCATTTATGAATATCAGATCAATTCTGCTACCGATCAGATGGGAAATGTTTTCAAACATGAGGTACTAGTGCAGCTGCACAAATAGGGTAGTCCAGCTATTGTCACAGGGACTATCTCTTTAGCAAATTACCAATGGGACCTAACTGGAATGAATGGAAATAGCACCAATAAGATTCTCACCACTATGAATGTAAAAGTCTCTGAGAACAACACTTCTCCAATAAGTGTTTCGAATCAAGACACTTTATATATTCAAAATAATTTAGCTTCATTTCAGCTTCAAAGCGCTAAAGGCTATTTTGGTCAAGACAACATTACAGTAGGACCAGATTCATCCAGCATCGACCTATTTAACAAGATCACTGCTGGGATTATCGATATTAGTCAGCTATCAGCCAATTTTGAATTGATCAATGGCATAGGAGTAGATGCACAAATTCAAATTAATCAGATCTCTGTAAATGATCCTTTAAACAACCAGCTAAATTTAGGGCATTCCATCATTGGTCAAAATATTAACATCAACAGAGCATTTCAAAGTGGAAATACAATTACACCTTCTATATTCAGCACTACATTTGATCAAAATAACTCAAATATTGTAGCTATGATAGAAGCAATGCCTAACCAAATGAATTACGGGATGCAGCTGCAGATCAACCCCTTAGGAAATGTTTCTGGTCATAATGATTTTGTTTACAAAGAACATCCCTTCCAAGTTAATTTAGACCTATTAATGCCTTTAGACCTCATTGCAAATAACCTAACTCTGCAGGATACTATAGATATAAACATCAATGACACAGGCGCTATCAATTATGGCAGTCTTTATATAGAAATTGACAATGGATTCCCTATCGAAGCTCAGCTCTTATTAAGTATTGAAAATGGAAACAATGATCTACTTTCGCCAAACACCATCAATGCTGCAGCTATCGACTTAAATGGATCAGTTGTAGGCTCAACTATTTCTCAACATACATTAGACCTTTCTTCTAATGACATTGAAGCTCTAAAAACTAACAAGAAACTAATTCTGACAATAATATTTAATACTGCTGATCCCAGTAATTATATTACATTATATGACTTCTATGAACTAAATTTCAAAATAAGTACTCAGTTTAACTCTACTATAAATATTCCATGATGTTCAAAAAAATATATGGCATAATTTTTTTTATTTCCAGCTCCTCTATTTTCGGACAGGTACTGAACAATAACACCTTGTTTTATAAAGAAAAAGCTCATGAGTATTTTCATTTTCAGACAGAAAACTATTTTGGTTCTACACAACTACCAATGGACTTTACGAACACCCTTATTAAAGGAGGTCATATAACAACTGAAATGAAAGACAATGCATCTAATAGATTAAATAAATTAAATAGAATTGGAGGGGAATACATTGGGCAATTCAGCTATTATCGACTTCCTGATTTATGCGGGAAATTTGGATACTATATCTCTGGAATTACACAACGATCAGCTGGTGCTCAATATACTGACGATTTATTTACAACTGTTTTTTATGGAAATCATTCATTCATCAATGATACTATCAACCTTACTCAAACTGGAATGCATAACAGGTTATATAATTCTATTCAATTTGGACTGATTCGTGAACAATTTAAATTTGGCATTAGCTATATTTCTATTCAAAATGAAATGAATGGTCTTATACAAAATGGTGGGATTTACACTTCACCTAACGCAACCCAGTTAAATGCATATTCAGACGGACAGTTGATTTCTTCTAATGGTTCCAACAAGTACTTTCAACAATCTGGGTGGGGATTTGCATTTAATTTTGAATTTACCAATAAGATCAATGTACTGGATTCTAATTCCAACGCAAGGATTGTTGCTGGATTAAATGGTGTTGGGTTACAATTTCTTGGCGCTAACTCCTCTACATATTTAATTGACACCAATTACTTTTTTCAGGGTATAGAGATCCAATCTATTTCAGATTTTTCTCAATCTGTTTTACCTAGTAACTTAGCAGATTCCTTATCACCTGAGCAGGTCAATAAAGCAAGAATAGGTGCATTACCATTTGAATTATATATACATAAAACCGGAGGCAAGCTACATTCTAAAATCCATTCATTATATGGAATTAGATATCGTTCACAAAGTAATTACAGCACCTTAATATATTTAGGAGCAGAGTATCACATTAATAATAATTGGACTGCAGGAAGCATACTTTCATATGGAGGATATTCTAAATTACAGCTTGGTACTCACTTAAGGGTTCAAAAAGAAAAATTCATAATAGGTATAAATACCAATAATTTAATAGGTTGGTTTTCAAAAAACGGAAATGGAATTGGAATTAACTTATCTGCCTGCTATATATTAAAATGAAAAAACTATTCACCATAGCTCTGCTTTTTCCATTGCTCTACAATGCACAGATCACCTTTTTTAGATCTTACGGAGGCTCAGGCAATGATTTTGGCGAGTCAGTACTTTTAACAAGTGACTCTTGTTATTTAGCCGTAGGCGCCACAGAAAGTTTTGGAAATGGAACTACCGATCTTTATGTTTTTAAAGTAGACTCTTTGGGGGATTATTTATGGTCCAATATCTATGGTGGACCAAATATAGATTATGGAACAGATGTTGTAGAATTGGATGATGGAAGTTTTCTTTTATGCGGATACTCTAATAGTGGAACCATGGGCTATGATTATTACTTGGTTAAAATTACTGCCAACGGACAGCATCAATGGACCAAAAGATATGGTGGAGAGGACTGGGACCTAGCTTATTCTATATGTAAAGTTAATCACTCAACAAATGGCTATTTAATTGCAGGAGAAACCTATAGCTATGGCGCTGGAAGTACTGATGCTTATGTGATAAAAATCAATGAAATGGGAGATACACTCTGGACCAAAACTTATGGCGGAATAGGTGAAGAAGTATTTAATGAAGTGAAAGAAGATAATCATGGAAACATTATATGTATAGGAACCACTTCAAGCAATACGCAATATAATGATGCCGATATTTGGGTAGTTAAAACAGACAGTCTTGGTAATGAGATTTGGAATTTCACGCTAAATGACACACTGGATGATGAAGGAATCAGTATCTGTTTTGCTTCAAATGGTAATTATTTAATAGCTGGAAATGATCAGCAACCCACCAATATTGCTGCTTTTTTTGGTTCAATTGATACCGCTGGAACATTGATCTTTTCCAATGAATTCAGTGGTGCCTTAAATGATTTTAGCACTTCTATTCTGAGGCATCATGATTCAACTTCCTATACACTTATTGCTAACTCCTATTCTTTTGCTTCCATCAATGAATATACAGATATTCTTACTACTCAATTGAATGGCATGTTTGCAATAGGTGGCCTAACTGGAATATTTGGAACAAACTATAATGAGGTCAGTAATGGTGCTGATACAACTGCAGACCATGCTATCATTATTACTGGAACCACGACAGGAACAATGAATGGAATGAGCAGTGTTTTTCTTTTAAAGTTAGACACTTTATTGAATGCCAATAATAATCTTATTGAAGATCTAGATTTATCTACTCCTAACTCATTAATGAATAACAAATTGACAATTTACCCAAACCCAGCCAAAGATTTTCTACACATAGATGGAATTCAAAAAAATGAAAATGTCTATCTTTTTAATTCAGCGGGGAAATTGATCTCCATCAATAATATTGAAAATAAAATAATAAATATAAGTGCCTTAAAATCAGGTATTTACTACATATCAACTAAACAAAAAAATAAGAAAAATAATTGCTTTATCAAGCTTTAGCTTTAGCTAAAAAATAATATTCTTTATTGCTATTAAATAGCGAAATGAATTCATCCTTTGTAAGCTGATTTGCGTTTTCAATAAAAGCTTTCAATGTAAAAACATTGTAATGCTGTTCGTCTAAAAAAGTAAATACTTCTTGGGGTGTTGTTTCGTAATATTCAGCAGCGCCTTTACCATGCTCAAAAACAATGACTGGATGAAATTTATTTAAAATCTTTACTGCTCCTTTCAACACATCTAATTCGCCTCCCTCAACATCTATCTTGATCATATCTATTCGTTCTTGGTCAAATAGTTGATTGTCTAGTGTATCTACCTGTATAGTAATCTCTTCGATCTTTTCCTTTTTAGGATATGTTCGTTGCTTAATTCCACTATAAGCTGGATTTGACACTACATGATTGAATGATGTTTCTCCAAAATGATCACTTAAGCCAATATTCTTGACATCACAATATTGTCCATATCTCTTATCTAGTTTCTTATGTATCTGAGGAATAGGTTCAAATGCATAATGCTTTCCTTTGGGAGCAATCTTAAGAGCTTTAGACAAAACTTCTCCTTTATGTGAACCAACATCAATAAAAGTAGAATTGTGTTCTAAGACAATCTGCATGATCCTCTTAGTCTGAGAATCATAACGTTGATTACTTGTGAAACGAATAGGGATCTTTTTAATGATCTTTTTTAGTGAATTCTTCAATTCCATAATAGGCAATAAAGTTAACTCTTTTTATTGAATTGTAAGTTCTGTTCTTCTGTTTTTAGCTTTATTTTCGTCTGATGAATTAGGTAAAAGCGGTATTGTCTCCCCATATCCTTTAGAAGTTATTCTATCAGGAAGTATCCCTTTATTTATTAACCAGATTACAACTGCTTTTGCTCGATTTTCTGAAAGGGTCTGATTATCATCCTCATCTCCATCACTATCTGTATGACCAGAAATCTCCACATTTAAGTTTGGATTATTGATTAAAAATGTAAGAATTTCTTTAAGCTCTGCCATAGATTCATTTTTTAGCTTCCAGCTATCCACATCAAAAAAGATGTTCTCCAAAATAAAAGTCCCTGGCTGAATTTTACTCATAGGAACATTGATCACAAACCCATCTTCAGATTTTGAGAGCTTATCAATAGAGTAGTTCATGGAATAAAACAAATACCCTTCATGCTTAGCATGTAATGCAAAATCTTTGTTTTCTGGCAATGCCACTAAGAACTCCCCATTTCCTGAATTGGCAAATGCCTGTTTAAAGATCTTACCATTACTTAGATCCTTTAGCTCAAATTTAGCAGCCAATGGTTCATTTGTTTCTTTATCATATACCTTTCCTTTGATAAAGGTGGTTTTAATGGGTTGAAAATCTTCAGGAACTATAAAACTATAAAGATCGAGACTACCATACCCTCCTTCTCTATTGGTTGCAAAAAATGCCAATTCTCCTTTTGAGGAAACCAAAACTGAGTTTTCATCCATATGTGTATTGATAGGATAACCTAAATTAATAGCCTTACCCCATTCTCCATTTTCTTGCATCCTGCTCATGTAAATATCCAATCCTCCCATACCAGTATGACCATTACTTGAAAAATAAAGAGTTTGACCATCTGGGTGAATTTGCACAGACTCTTCTCTATACGGAGTATTTATATTATCTCCTAGTCTTACTGGTTTTGTCCATACACCTTCATCTGTAAGCTGCACCATGTAAATATCTTGATCTCTTTTCTCTCTTCTTTGTCTATCATAAGTCATGCCTCTTATAAAATAAAGGGTTTTTCCATCAGAAGAAAAAGAAGGTTGTGTTTCCCAATGTTTTGAATTAATGGGAGGTCCCATATTAAAAGGCTTAGACCAGGTATCCCCTATTTTTTCACTTACAAAAAGATCACAGCTGCCATATCCTTTTCGATCCCCTCCATATTCATAATCTCCTCTACTACCTGTTTCACACCCAACAAAAATCACATATTTTCCATCTGCACTGAAAGTTGGAGCCCCTTCATTATAAGAAGTATTGATGTTATTACTTATCAAAGAGCCAGTACTCCAATGATTACTCATTTTATTAGATATAAATATTTCTTCTTGTTCAGTCCCCCAAGGAGCGTCCTCATCCAATATTCTTCTTGTAAATAATAATACAGAATCATCGGCTGTAATAGATGGGAAATATTCTGGCCTATCTGTGTTTACCCCAGGCCCTAAATTAACAGGCTCAAATGGATAAGGAGATTGCATAGACTGTAAAGCAAAATCACAATTCTTTATAAATCTCAAACACGTATTATAGGAGTGCTCACTTATATCTGGATATTGTATATACTTCTGGGCATTGAACCTACAATCCATATAATTTCCAACCGCCATTTGCATACTTGCTAAATAGAAATATTCATATTCAGGAATACCCTTACAATATTTCATCATTTTTTCCTTGTATTGGATCGCTTTTTCTATATCACCTTTCTCTACACATATATTAGAAGCTAGCGCATAAGCCTCAGTAAAAAGAGAATCTTTACTAAGCGCTTTAAGAATATAAGACTCTGCGCATTCCAATCCTGGTTTCCCTGTAACAGGATCAATATTATTAAAACAGGTCTTGGCAGACTCATAGGCCTTTATGGCCTTCTTACTTTTAGTAGAGTACATTCCTTTTTGTGCAACTGAACAAGAGCAGAATAACACAATACAACATAAAAAGATCAATGACTGCTTCATATTAGCTAAGGTATATTTATGAATTTATGGGTTTGAAGAGATAGTTTCCATTTAGGATTCGCTTTAATATATGAAAGTATTTCGGGCATCAACTCCTCCATTTTAGACCATTCGGGTTGTAGGAAAAAATGGCAATCACTTTTCATTTTAGCTGCATGCTCTTCTGCCCATTTCAGGTCAGAAGGGTGATAGACTACCACCTTTAGCTCATCGGAAAATTGATAATAATCATCGAGAGGTTCTTTAAATTTCTTAGGACTGAAGGTTACCCAGCTTAATTCACCTCTTAAAGGATTTGTCCCTGATGTTTCAATAGCGATCTCCATGCCGTGAGTTTTCAAGGCAGTGGTTAAAAACGATAAATTATAAATGGTAGGCTCTCCACCTGTAATGACTACAAATTTACACCCTGTTTTTAGCACCTCATCTATAATGCTATTGATAGAAACAAGCGGATGGACTTTTTCGTCCCAGCTTTCCTTTACATCGCACCAAACACAACCCACATCACAACCTGCTAGTCTAATAAAAACAGCAGGTCTACCAGAATAATAACCCTCTCCCTGGATAGTATAATATTGTTCCATTAAGGGGATTTTATTCTTAAAAACTTCCTCATTCATTATCTTCTTCTTTTTTATTATTTTCTTCTTTCTTTTTTTTAGCTGCTGCTTTCTTCTTTCGCTTTGCTTCTTTCTTCGCTTGTCTTTTGGCTTTCCTCTCTGCTCTTCTTGCCTTTCTTTTTAGCTTTCTTTTTCCTCTATTAGTTTCAGCTGCTTCAATGGCCTCTTTATCAGCAACCATTTGATTGAATTTTTCGAATTCTTCCTGATTTTTTGGCTGACCAAATCGATCAAACTCAATGACCTTCCATTCCTTCCCTTTACTATACAATACACTGGCCTGATTCTTCCCATCTTCCAAATAATATTCCCATAATCCATCCTTTTGACCTTCTACCCAAGAACCTTGATGATCGAGCTGTCCATTAGGATAATAATATTCCCATTTCCCAACTTTTATTCCATCTTTCCATTTTAGCTTATAAGAAATCTGACCAGATGGATAATAATAGACCTCCTCACCATCTACATTGCCATTTCTAAAGTTTTTTTGAAATTTCACTATACTGTCATCATAAAAAGTATGGAATTTTCCATGCATTCTACCATTATTGTACTCTACTATCTTTTTAATATTTCCACTTGGGTAATAGTATTTGGATTCATCATCCAATAGATCTTTTCTATAGTTCATTACTTTTATAGGTGTACCGTCTTCTTTAAAGAACAGCCATTCTCCAGTTTTTTCACCCATATCATAGGTGTTACCCCAAGCTATCTGGCCATTCTCATGCCAGTAACCCCAGGTTCCATTTTCTACTCCATGAACATATATGCACATTACTTTAAGCTGACCATTTTCATAGTAGGTGTAAGCAGTATCGTTTTCTTTTCCTAATACAAAAGAAACCTTACGTTCCATCTGTCTATTATCATAATAAGAAACACAATCTCCAGTAAATGGTTTTTTTGTTCTTTTATGATAAATTAGGTTGTTTGACTGTTCAAGTTCTAGATCCTCATTACAGTTAGCTACCTTTTTTTTGGTTTCAAACCTAGATTCATAAGAATCCTTTTCATTGGATTGTTCTTCTGTATTTTCTTCCTGTTGGTCATTACCACCTCTAGAGATCTGACCGTAGGTAAATTGACCAAAAACAATAAAAAGTATGACTATGTAATTTTTAATAAACATATTTATTTTTTAAAATTAGTACAATATTGCAAATGGAAACAAATTGCACTACTATCTTTGTCCAATGCAACAAGCATCTTTTGATAACAACACTATCTGTGCCATTTCTTCTCCTCCCGGAACTGGCGGTGTAGCTCTTATAAGAGTTTCAGGAGAAGATGCAATAAACATCTGTGGTGGTTTAGTAAATAAACCCTTAAAGGATGTAGAAGGTTACAGTGCTCATTTTTGTACCATCTCCTATAAAGGAAAATTATTAGATGATGTGGTGGTGACCCTCTTTAAAAATCCTCATTCCTTTACTGGCGAAGATGTAGTGGAGATCACCTGTCATGGGTCGGAGTATGTTCAACAACAGATCTTGGAAGCGTTAATGGAGTTGGGGTGTAGCATGGCAAAACCTGGTGAATTCTCGCAAAGGGCTTTTTTAAATGGGAAGATGGACCTGAGCCAGACCGAGGCTATTGCTGACCTTATCCATGCGCGCTCTGCTGCTGCACATGAAGTGGCTATTAAACAAATGAAAGGTGGATTCTCCAGTGAATTAAAAACCTTAAGAGATAAACTCATCCATTTTGCTTCTTTAGTGGAGCTGGAATTGGATTTTCCTGAAGAAGATGTAGAATTTGCAGACAGAAAGGAATTGTATAATCTGATCGATGAATTGATAGTGCATGTAGGAAAGCTCAAGGAGTCCTTTCAGCTAGGAAATGCCATTAAAAATGGTGTGCAAACCGTAATTGCCGGCAGGCCCAATGCAGGAAAATCGACTCTGCTTAACAGCTTATTGAATGAAGAACGAGCTTTGGTTTCAGAAATCCCAGGCACTACAAGAGATTCTATTGAAGAGGTGTTGAATATTAAGGGGATTGATTTCAGGTTGATCGACACAGCTGGTATTAGAGAAGCCACAGATCATATTGAAAAAATGGGGGTTAAACGAACATTCGAAAAAATCAGCACCTCATCCCTACTCATTTACATGTACGATGCACTGGAAACAAAAACCAAAGAGGTGGAAGAAGACCTTATTAAGCTCGATCAGCTAAATGTACCCACTCTCATCATAGCTAATAAGATCGACCTATTAGAAAATGGAAATACTCTACCCGATGAGCATCTTCCGATGTCTGCTTTACAAATTGATGATGCTGAAAAAGTTAAAGAATCTATCTACGATTTATATGGAGCCAAAAATATAAACCTGGAAAGCACCATTGTAACCAATGCCCGCCATTACGAAGCCCTTAAAAAATCACATGATGATCTGCTAAAAGTTAAAAAAGGAATGGACGATAACATTACTGGGGATTTTCTAGCGATGGACATCCGGCAAGTATTGTATCATTTAGGGACTATAACAGGAGAAATTACTACAGATGATCTACTAGGCAACATCTTTGCCAACTTTTGTATCGGCAAATAAAATCACTTACACTCTTGTTGCGCTTTAGTATAACCACTCCTACCTACCTTATCCATTACTTCTTTTTGTAAAGCCATGCAAGAATCACCATGTAATTTAAAAGCTTTTCTTTCTTCTTTATTTGAATAGTCAGGTTGTTCTCCAGGCATACAATCACACATTGTTATACCCATTTCTGCTTCAATTTTTGAAACAACATCATCCTTATTGTCTTCTGAATCACCATCCTTATTTCCTCCTGAGCAAGCAACAAAGGATAACACAGCAAATGACATTAATATTTTTTTCATATTTCTAAATTTTAAACTAATATAAGAAATCGGGGAAAATGGGGGTTAGTCTTTTATGCAACGGACAGAAAGACCTAATCGTTTATCAGCAGAACCACTGTATATACTTTCACTTTCACCTCTCAATTGCCTATTAATAATATTATTAAGTAAATTTACCGAAGAAGTCCACCAATACCCAGTATTACCAAAGCCATAGAAACTAGTATTATATACTCGACCACCGCCAGGAAATCCATTAAAGCCACTTTGATTATTTCCGTTATGTGAGTTATCTGATATTGAGACAGGATTTACCCAATAGCATATACTTTTTAATTTACCACCTGCAATATTTTCACCCCCTAAATAATTAGATAATGTAGTAAATTCTGAATCCGTTGGAACATGCCAACCTGTAGGACATACTCCTCTACTATCAGAAACTGAAAATCCATTATAAAGATTCCCATAGTTATTTATGTTTTCATAATTATTATCATAAACACAATAGGCATCAGAAAAATTTATCCAATTTATACTATCTACTTTAAGAGGAATAGCATCTCCATTAGAATATCTTGTGGTTTTTAAATTCTCTGCCATCCATTCTTGGTCCCCTATTATTACAGTTTCATATAGATTACCATCTATATCCATTACTCCATTGCCTGAGTTATAAATAAAAACACACGAACCATCATCTTTTTCAGCTGAACTATCATAGTTAGTTGCACTAGGATCAGTACAACCTTTCTTTTTACATCCTACCAATAATAAAGAAGAAACTACCAACACAAATAATAACTTTTTCATGTTACTAATATATAAAAAATAAAAAATCGTGGAAGATGCTCTCTTTTCCATTACCCCATTTAGGACATCTGATTAAATTTAACCAATGGTTTTAACTTTTTTCTTGAGCCATTTTAATGCATCATCATAATTATTAAAAACTTTTGCTTTTTCCTTATTCTTTAAAAATTTTAAATAAATATTGGCTATTATTCTTATTGATATTTTGTTGGTAATAGCACATTGATAAGTGCAAATTTCATTAAATGCTTTATCTGTAGAAAAAAACCTAATTGAATTTATTGATGCAGTGGATTTATTATTCATTGCATCAACCAATATGCCTACTTTTTTATCAGTGAGCTTTAATAAATTATTTCTGAATTCAATTCCGTCTTTAAAATTAACTGATAAATTATTTTTCACTTTAATGTAGATAATTCTATCATCTATAAATTCTAATTTACCTAAGTTTGTTTGAACCTCTTCCATATATATAGTGTAAAAATTTCGAATTAATAAGCTGATCGAATCAACACCTCTTCTGTAGCTTGTAATTCTACTGATCGATTAGAGCTTAAAGGTGCAATACAATAACCACGATTTGTTAATCTTAAAAAAGCTGCTAGGCAAACCTCCCTTAGCTCAGTATCTGATGCATTATCCAACAAAAGTGCAAGTGTAAATGTTCTTGATAATTTCTCTACACATTCTCTGGAAAGCACCTGCTGCTGATCTTCATTTTTACTCATCAAGGTTTTCATTAATTGTTTATCCGCATCTAATCTTTCCATTAGTACACTAACGTGATCTAAAAACCCTTCTATCTGTTTTGAACTTTCAATGACCTGCTCTATTTTTTCGAATAATAACAAATGAGTTTGTTGATGAAAGCTGCGGAGTGATTCAAGTGTTAATATATGGGTAGCACCCTCCCAAATTGGGAGTACCTGTGCATCCCTGAGTAATCTTGGCAGTATGGTATCTTCAATATAAGCATTGCCCCCGATCAGCTCCATGGCTTCACTTGCACAAAATACGGATAGCTTGGCACTGATCGCCTTTGAAAAAGCAGTCAACATCCTCACCAATTGTCTATCCTGTTTACTACCACCATTGTCTACTTTATCCAATAAACTGATAGTTTCAAAAACTAGCACCATGGTTCCAGTATGCTCTGCAATAAGGTCAGACACAGCACTTCTCCATAAGGGTTGTTCAACCAGGTTTTTGCCAAATGCCATTCTGTTGTGTCCAAAAGCAAGTGCTTCCAATATCGACCTTCTCATAATGGCAACACTTGCCACAGAATTATATATTCTGGAAAGATTAACCATCTCCAGCATCGATTTCAATCCTTCTCCCTCTCCCGACAACAAATACGCCCTGGTATTATTCAAGTTCACTTCACCTGTCGGCATGGATCTTACACCCAGCTTATCTTTCAGGTGCTGGATCTCAATTGTAGCTGAATTATTTTCTGGGATTTCTCTTAGGATCAGAAATAAACCCAACCCTTCAGTCCCTGCAGGTGCCTCAGGCATTCTTGCCAATGTAAGAATGGCTTTTGCATCTACATTGGAACAAAACCACTTCTCACCATTTAAACACCATTGATCATTCTTCTTATGTGCAGTTACTTTATTGGCACCTACATCAGAACCTCCCTGTTTTTCGGTAATAAACATGGCTCCCTGCCAAAGCTCATTAAGATTTTTACTTGCAATATGGCTAAGCGCTTTTGACACGACTTTATCATTCGGATTTTTTGTCAAGTGTTTTTCAAGCACCCTTCCTACCCCATCGGTCATGCAGATCGGACAATACAAGCTCATTTCACTTTGAGCAAAATAGTAACCTAAAGAAAAACCCAATAAATGACGTACAGAGCTATATTTACTCATCCAATCAGGATCATATTTAATGGCTACGATTCCTTTTCCAAAAGATAGCTTTTCAAGTTCATGATAGGAATCATCATAAACAACTGTATCTGTCTGAACCCCATTAATATCGATCTTTTTAATTTTAGGACGGTTTTGATCTGCCTTCATAGACAAAGGACTTGCCTTAGCAGCATTTTCTCCAAACTCAAGATAAGTAGCTTCTAATGAAGAAAAATAATCACCCAACCATTTCTTAAAGAACAAACTACCTAATGGATCTTCTTTAAACAGGTTTTGAGCAGTAAATAAAGGTAAATTGTTATCTAATGAATCCATAATTAGTGATTGATGACTAAGATAATAAATAAGTTTACTTCAGATAAGCAAGCATTTAACTTAATTATGGCATAAATATTGCTTATTCATGATAAACCTTACAAAAACCTAGATTATGAATACTTCTTTTACATTTTCGATCAAACAAATCTACTTAGTTCTTTTTTTAATTTGTGGTTTATCAATTACAGCCCAAAAAGAAACAAAACTCCCAAAATACCTTGGTGAATCTTCACGTAACACCTTAAATAATATCCAAAATAATATGGATAACCATAGAGATGACAAGGGATTTAACCCTGTAGAAAATGTGATAGGCGTAGCTTCTAATAATTACAGGATTATTAACCATAACGGACTTGAAGAGGCCAATACCATTGAAAATCTTTTAGCGGTTCCTGCTGTAGAACTTAATGAAATAGTCAATCAAATCAATAATGAATTATATGAAAACCCATTGGTTGTTCTCAACGAACAAGAAATAGAATTCTGGAGTGTCTTTAGAAGAATGATCAACCTTCCTTACAGGGAAATACATATTGGTAAAACATATGGCGATCCACACATACAAACTTTCGATGGCTATAGATATTCTTTTCAAACTGTTGGCGAGTACACTCTATGTACCAACAAAAAAGGAAACTTTGAAATTCAGACTAGACAACAAGCTACTGGTCCATCGGTTTCATTGAATACCGCTACGGCCATGAATGTAAATGGCGATACAGTATGTATATATTCTAAAAATCACCCTGATACATTTACCGAACAACCAATAAGAGTGAATGGATCAGTTTTTGAAATGAAAAATTCTACCTCATTGCTTAAAAAAGGCGGGGTCATAAAAATAGTTGGTAAAAAAATTACCATTCTATGGCCAACAGGAGAAGAAGTAATGGTAAAGCTAACCAACAACTCATTGAATGTTGTACCTAAAGTATACACTTCTAACAATGGTGAATATTTCGGATTGTTAGGAAACGCCAATGGAAATCCTGCTGACGACCTTATTACTTACGATGGCAATTTTTTTAAAACTGTTACTGCATTTTATGATGTTGCTGATGTAATTTCAGATGCTAACATTAAAAAAAGGGTGATAAAATCTGAAAAAAATTATAAAGCTAAATTGATCAAAATATTTGGAGATTCTTGGAGAATAACAGATCATAATTCATTATTTCTTTATAAACCATATGAAAACACCCTAACATATACAAATTATTTCTTTCCAGCTGAACAATTTTCATTAGCTGAAGCAGATAAAGATGAAGTTAAAAAAGCAAGAAGAGAATGTCAGAAAGCAGGTGTAGCTGGAGATGAAATGGAGGGGTGTATCTCCGATATCATTACCACTAAAGACATAAGCTTTGCCAATGAAGCAGCTCTATTAAGTGATAACGAAGAGATATTTGAAAGAAGCTTCAATTCAAACAACAGAGTGAGAAAGCTACCTACCTTAGAAGAGGCTAGAAAAATAGAGCAAGAAAATATTGAAATAGCAAGAAAAAAGGAAAGAGAAGAGAATAGAGTTACAGTAGGTGATATTATTAGAACAGTTACAAATAATGATTCATCGTCAGATGAAAAACCAGCTATAAGATTACCAGAAAGAGAAAATAATTCTAACAATAGCTTGCCTTCTGCACAAAAGCCTAGCAGCACACCTTCTTCTACTACTACTTCTAAGCCAAGTAATAAGAAAGGAAAGTAGAAATATAAAATATTATTTATATATTAATATCTAATAGATAATAGATATTCAAAAATTGAAAGTTTAAAATGTTATAATTATTAAATTAAGATCTGCATTTCATGGTACACCTATATAGGTTTGCAGAAAAAATAAAACATCATGAAATCAATCTTTAAACCACTTATTTTATCCCTAACATTTTTTATTTATTCATTTTACGTAGTTGCACAAGGACCACCTACAGCCATTGCTAATGCATTACAAAACATAACTAATAATGCATTGCCTTCACAAATGAACAACTCCGGAGTTGTCTTAGGCATTTATGTTCCGGGAGAATGGTCTTGGCAAGGAGCTAGCGGCTATGCTATATCAGGTGCAACATCAGGACAACCTGCAGTTTTAGCTCAACACAATAGCAAATTCAGAACTGGAAGTATCACAAAAACAATGGTAGCTACCTGTATTCTAAAACTTGAAGAGAACGGGCTTTTAAATACAGAAGACCCTATTGACAATTACCTTAGAAGCACATTAGTAAATGACACAATAGCAAGTAGTGGAACTCTAAAAATACGTCACTTACTGAACCACACAAGTGGTATTTCTAATTCCGCAGACAATCCCACATGCCAATCTACTGTCCTAAATAATCCATTAACATCTTGGTCATTGGAAGAAGCTATTTATTGTGGCGCCAGCCAGGGTGAGATTTTTCCCCCAGAATTTGCATGGGGTTACTCTAATACCAATTATTCAATACTAGCCATGATCATTGAAGAAGTAACGGGAGTTAGCTATGAAAATTATTTACTTCAAAACATCATTAATCCCTTGAACCTACAAAACACAGAGATTCCATCTAACCCTCAAATAAATGGAAATCACATGGGCTGTTATTGGAATATCGGAAGCTGGGTAGACCTTACCATTATTCATCCCTCAACTTATACTGGATGGGCAGATGTGGTTAGCACTACTGAAGATCTCAATATTTTTTATTCCAATTTATTGGAAGGTAATTTAATCTCTAACAGCTCCCTAACGAAAATGAAAACAATAGACCCAGCTTCTTTTGATTATGGATTTGGTCTTGATTTCTACTTATTAGGTGGCAATGATTACTATGGTCATTCTGGAGAAGTAGCCAATACCAGCTGTATGTTCTTTGCTGACGTGAGTACTGCATTAGCACCCAACGGATACTACATTTCATTTAACTTTAATATGCAAGGAGCCGACATGTACAACTCAATAGAATGGCCCGTTTACAACTTATTGAATTCAGGAGCATCTACTGCTATTGAACCTCTAAAAACCATTGAATACAAATTATACCCTAACCCCACTAAAGACATGGTTTATTTTCAGCATTTTAGCAATGAAAAAGGGAGCTGCAATATCATAGACCTACAGGGGAAATCAATTAATTCTTATGAAATTAAAAATGGAATGAATAGCATTGACTGTAGCCATCTTGAAAAAGGAATATATACTATAAAGTTTATTACAAATGATCAATCATCAAATCAAAAGCTGATCATACAATAAATAAAGATTTTAAGTTAGCCTGTTCTCTGTGTATATTTGTCTGTACTACAAAGCGTCAGACAGATGTTATCGAACAATGAAAAAGAGCAATACAGCCGACATTTACAATTAGAAAATATCGGAACAGCAGGTCAGCTAAAGCTAAAACAAAGCAAAGTGCTTGTTATAGGTGCTGGTGGATTAGGATGTTCGGCACTACTTTATCTGACCGCTGCCGGTGTTGGAACAATAGGAATTATTGACCATGACACCGTCAGCAGATCCAATCTTCAAAGGCAAGTAATTTATGGTGTCTCTAGTATTGGTAAACATAAAGTAGCTGTAGCTATAAAACATTTGAGCGATATTAATCCAAATATTAAACTCAATCCATACAACTATCAATTAACCAGCACAAATGCCTCGCAGATCATTAAAAAATATGATCTTATCATAGATTGCTCTGACAATCTACCTACCAGATATATTATTAATGATGCTTGTGTTTTAAACAACAAACCATTTATCTATGGTGCCATTTATAAATTTGAAGGACAAATTGCTGTTTTTAATTACAACAATGGACCTACCTACCGTTGTCTTTTTGATGAAAACGAACAAAACATACCTAATTGTTCAGAATTAGGAGTGATAGGAACTTTACCCGGAATAATAGGCACCATGCAAGCAGATGAAGCGCTTAAACTAATTATTGGTCACGGAAATTCTCTCAACGGAAAGCTCATGCTCTACAACTCATTGAATAATCAAAATAATATTATTTCCATTCATAGAAAAGAACACGCTATCTATGATAGAATTATTAATCAACAAGGACTTTCAGAATCCGATTATATTATAAATGAGATTTGTGACTCCCTCTTAGAAATAGAAATGGATGAATTTATTGAATTACTCAACAAAAACATTCAAATTATAGATGTAAGGCTTCCACTAGAAACACCTTTCATAAAAGAGTTAAATGCAATTAACATCCCAGCCCAAGAAATTTCTAATCATCTAGATAAATTAGACCTTCAAAAATCCTGTGTACTAATCTGCCAAAGTGGTAAAAGAAGTCTTAAAGCCGTTCAAGAAATTAAAAAACATTCAGATATTCAATACATTTACAGCTTAAAGGATGGACTAAAGAACTGGAAAAAAATAAAAGATAAAATAGTAAATACCTATACTACATGAGTGATAAAAAGAATACCATTAAAAACTGTTTTAGAGAAGGAGCTATCTCACCTGATTTTATAGCCAATTCCATTGCTAAACATCAAGCAAAAACTAATATTGGAGCTCATGAGATCTTTTTAGGTCAGGTTAGAGCAGATAAAATTAATGACAATGAAATAACTGCCATAGAATATACTGCACATGAAGAAATTGCCAACAAAGTATTTCATGAAATAAGAGAAGCAGCATTTGATCAATTCGATCTAAGCTGTATGCACATCTATCATAGCTTAGGAAAAGTAAAAGCTGGAGAAATCTGCCTATTTGTTTTCGCCTCTTCAAAGCACAGAAAACCAGTGAGGGCTGCTCTTGAATTTTTAGTGGAAGAGATCAAAACAAAAGTTCCAATTTTTGGAAAGGAGCTCTTAAATGACCAAAGTCACCAATGGAAAGTCAATCAATAAACACATTTACACATGATCGACATTACTCATAAACCTACCACATTAAGAATAGCTACTGCACAAGCAGTCGTAAAAGCTAGTGACAAGGCCACTATTGAAGCCATTAAAAATGACAAAGTGCCTAAAGGTAATGTATTAGAGATGGCAAAAACCGCTGGTTTATTTGCAGTAAAAAAGACAGCTGAAATGATTCCAGACTGCCACCCTATGCCAGTGGAATATACTGGAATAGAATATGAAATAAAAGGACTAGAAATCAGCATATTTGTTACTGTAAAAACCATATACAGAACTGGAGTTGAAGTAGAGGCCATGCATGGAGCAAGCGTAGTAGCATTAACCATCTACGACATGCTCAAACCTATTGATAAATCAATTGAAATAAACAACATAAAGCTGGTCACTAAAAAAGGTGGAAAATCGGATTTCAAGGATAACTATAAAAAATCTATTAAAGCTGCTGTTGTTGTTTGCTCTGATAGTATCTCAGCAGGCAAAAAAGAAGATCAGGCAGGAAAATCAATTATCAATAAACTTGAATCCTGTGATGTAACTATTCTTGATTACATTATCATTCCAGATAATATTGACAAAATACAAGAGCTGACCAATCAACACGCTAAGAACAATACCGACCTGCTTATATTTACAGGAGGTACAGGCTTATCTCCGAAAGATGTTACTCCAGAAGCCATTCTTCCATTACTAGATAGAGAAATCCCAGGTATAGCAGAAGCTTCTAGAAATTACGGACAGGATCGCACCCCTTATGCTATGTTATCTAGAAGTTTAGCTGGTGTTAAAGACCAGACATTAATTCTTGCATTACCAGGATCTACTAAAGGAGCCGCAGAATCTATGGATGCACTATTCCCATCGTTATTACATCTTTTCAGGATCATGAAAGGAGCCAGACATAATTAATTATTTGAAACAGAACATTCAACATATCAAAGATACTTTTGGAAGAACTCATGATTACCTGAGAATTTCATTAACCGACAAATGCAACCTAAGGTGTTTTTATTGCATGCCCGAAGAGGGCATTGAACTTAGAGACAGGTCAGAATTTATGACTGCAGAAGAATTAATTGAGATCGCCAAGCTGTTTATTTCTATGGGAGTAAAAAAAATAAGGCTAACTGGAGGAGAACCTCTTGTTAAGAAAAATGCTAAAATGGTGATTGAAGAGCTAGGGAAACTACCAATTGAGCTAACGATTACCACCAATGCTATATTAGTAGATCAGTTTATAGATATATTTAAAAATGCAGGTATAAAATCAGTGAATGTAAGCCTCGACTCTTTAAAAAAAGAACGCTTCAACAACATTACTAAAAGAAATTATTTCGACAAGGTTCTTTCGAATATTGACTTATTAATTGCTGCTGGTTTTAAAGTAAAAATCAATGCAGTTGTGATGAAGAACATAAACGATGATGAGATCATTGATTTCGTGAAGCTATCAGAAAATAAACCTATTGATGTAAGGTTCATTGAATTTATGCCTTTTGATGGGAATCAATGGAATTGGGACAAAATAGTTTCATATAAAGAGATAATTCGCCTTATTCACAACAATTACAAAAAAGAAGAGATTATTCAGCTTAAAAGTGCGCCCAATGACACCTCTAAAAATTTCAAGCTAAATAATGCATTAGGAACATTCGGAATCATAAGCTCAGTCACCAATCCTTTCTGCGATACTTGTAACCGAATTAGATTAACAGCTGACGGAAAAATCAAAAATTGCCTTTTTTCTGAAAATGAAACTGATCTTCTAACAGCATTCAGGAATAATGAAGATATTTCACCATTGATCATTGAATCAATTAAAAATAAAAAAGCGCATCATGGTGGTATAGATTCTTTTGAAAAATCTGACCCCTCAGAATTTAAGAATCGATCTATGATAGCTATTGGAGGTTAATTTAACTACGCCCTTATTCTTTTTAACCTAAAAATAACCATGGTTAAAATTCCCAGAATACATGTTGCGAGAATCAGATGAGCTGTTCTTGCCAAACCAGGCAGGTCTGCATGAGCTAATAAAATTCCAGAGATCAGCTCAATAGCTAAGAGAATAAAGATCCATTGAATCGAAGGATACTTTTGACCCAATTGATTAAAATAAGCAAGTACTCCCAATAAAATTAATACAAGCCAGGAAAAGCTACGATGAATAAAAAATGAAATACCCAGCATTTCAGACCAATCTTCTTTCCCATAACCCTGACGAGTTAGCTCATCTATATGCTCTCTTACCTGCGTACCTAAAAACATCTGATAAATAGTAATAACAAAACAAAACCATATAAGGACATACATGCCTGTTGTAAATTGAAGCTTCTTATTTTGAGAAGGACTAACCAAGCGAATAATATACAATTGCAAACCAATTATAATAAGAGCTAAAAGAAGATGCACAGTAATGGTCCAAGGAATCAAATTAGAGGCCACTACAATTGAACCGAACCAGGCCTGAAAGGCCAATAAAACAAGGTTAATTAACGAAATAGTGACCAGCTTTCTTTTCCTATATTTCCAAAGAACCCAAAGAAACACTAACAGAACTGCATTTCCAGCCAAAAATCCAAAAAGGCGATTAATATATTCTGTCCAGGTTTTACGAACATTAAAAGACTCTTCTTTTTTTAGAGATGGATCATTGGCTAATTTTTTAGCTGTATTATCCATACCTAATGCTGTTAAAAGATTACTGAACTTATTTATTTTTTTGACTCTTTTCTCTAAATACTTTTCCTTATAATCTTCAGGCAATTCATTAATACTTACAGGTGGAATCCATTCTCCAAAACATTTAGGCCAATCTGGACAACCCATTCCACTGCCAGTTATCCTAACAAAGCTTCCTGCTATAACTACTAAGTAGATAAGAACAAGCGTAAGCCAATTAAAACGAATGAAATTTCTGGAATATTCCATGACCTTGTCAATCAATAATTATATTTATTCATCTTTATTATCAAACCCTTTTCTGAGATTTACCTTTTTATGGCTATGGAACATTTTTTTATTTTCTTTTCCTGCCCTGAATTTCTTTTGCTCATCCTCAGGTAATTTAACTATTTCTATACAAGTAGGAGAACAACATCCAATATGTTTTTCTTGACAATCATTACATTGAATAAACAATAAATTACAATGTAGGTTTTTACAATTAACATGCTCATCACAGGGTGCTCCACATTGGTGGCAATTACTGATCACATGATCAGAAACTCTTTCAGCAATCCTATCATCAAAAACAAAATTCTTACCAATGAATTTATTTTCTAATTCATCATCTTCATGGACTTGATGTACATAATCGATAATACCACCATGCAATTGATTGACATCTTCAAAACCAAAATGTTTTAAATAAGCAGAAGTCTTTTCACATCGTATACCGCCTGTACAATACAGTAGTATCTTTTCATCTTCTTTTCCTTCTAAAATTTCTTTTACTTTAGGTAGCTCATCTTTAAATGTCTCAGAATCTGGGCAAATAGCTCCTTTAAAGTGACCAATTTCACTCTCATAATGATTTCTCATATCTACCACTATCGCACCATCATCCATGGCTTCATTCCATTGATCTGCTGTTAAATGTTTACCCACATTAGTAACATCATATTCTCCCTGATCCAATCCATCTGCAACGATCTGCTTACGTACCTTAATGGTAAGCTTATAAAAAGACCCTGACCCTTTTTCCTCCAATGCCACCTTGAAAGGGACCTCTTTAAAACTATTATATGAATAAACAATTTCAACAAATTCATCCCAATGCTGTTCAGGCACATTTAGCTGAGCATTGATACCCTCTTTTGCTAAATAGATCCTACCTAGCACTCCTAATTCAGACCATTTTACAAATAGCTCATCTCTTAAAGATTGAGGGTCTTCAATAATTGTATATCGATAAAAAGAAACTGTTTTTCTCTCAAAATCTTCCTGAGCTAAGAGTTTCTCGGCATATTCACGATTGTATTTATTGAATAAAAAATTAGGATTCACTTTACCTTTCATGCCTGCTAAAATTGGACTGCAAATTTACAAAAAGAGAATTTATATTACCCAACTATTATATATTACGTAAACTAGGAACTGAAAATTTCAATAAAAAATATCATTTTCTGTTTTTACAATCATTTTCTTGTATACATTTGTCGTGAAATTGTTCTTTACAAATTCTTATCAAGAAAAGCTGAGGGAAATGGCCCGATGACGCTTTAGCAACCACAACAACATGTTGAATGGTGCTAATTCCAACCAATATATTTGGTAAAGATAAGTGCAGAATATTGCTTTATAACATTACATATATACAAAGCTCTTCTGACTTGTCAGGAGAGCTTTTTTTTTGCTCTTCCTGATGCTGCTCTTGAAAAAGATTTTAAGAACCTATTAATAACTTAAAACTTAATACCATGAGTAGAATTACTGAAATTATTCACGCAGTACCGGTAGATAAACTTACAGGATCCATTTCTGTTCCTATTTACCAAACTTCCACCTTTGTACAACAAGCTCCAGGCAAGCACAAAGGTTTTGATTATGCCAGATCCAACAATCCCACTAGAAAAGTACTAGAAGACCTAATAGCCCAACTTGAAAAAGGGCATTCAGGGTTTGCATTTTCTACTGGATTAGCCGCCATAGATGCGGTGGTTAAACTATTATCGACAGGAGATGAGATAATAGCTGTTGATGATATCTACGGAGGCGCTTATAGATTGTTCACCCATGTTTATGAAAAACTAGGCATAAAAGTTCATTATGTAGATACTACACATGCCGAAAATATCTTGAGCTATATTAATAATAATACAAAAATGATCTGGATTGAATCCCCTACCAATCCAACACTAAAGATTTCTGATATAAATAAAATTTCAAAAATTACGAAATCCAATAATCTATTTTTAGTAGTAGATAATACTTTCGCCAGTCCTGTAAGCCAGCTTCCATTTGAATTAGGAGCTGATATAATTATACATTCTGCAACCAAATACATTGGCGGACATTCCGATTTATTAGCAGGATTAGTAGTAACTAAAAATGAAGAATTATCAGAAAAAATAAAATTTATTCAAAATGCATCAGGAGGAGTATTAGCACCATGGGATTGCTTTTTAACCATCAGAGGAATAGAAACAATAGAGCTAAGAGTAATCAGACAAAGTGAAAACGCGCAAAAAGTTGCTGAATTCCTATTATCAAGGGAAGAGGTTGACCAAGTTTATTATCCTGGAATTAAGGGACACAAAAATCATAAAATAGCCCATGAGCAACAAAACGGACTATTTGGAGGAGTAGTATCTTTCAGTTTAAAAGAAGACACCAAAGAAGCAGCCGAATTATTTGTTACTAATACAAAATACTTTCAGCTAGCTGAAAGCCTAGGCGGGGTAAAAAGCTTAATCTGTCATCCTTCACAAATGACCCATGCATCTGTACCAAGAAAGAAAAGAATAGCATCAGGAATACAGGATTCATTGATTAGACTTTCTTGTGGAATTGAAAATGCAAATGATCTTATAAAGGATCTTGAACAAGCTTTAAATTATTATCAACCAATCAAATCAATATTAAAATGGAAAAACTAACAATCGGATTATTTGGATTTGGAGTAGTAGGAGAAGGTATTTACAAAGTACTTTCAAATAAAAAAGAACTAGGATGTAAAATAAAAAAAATCGCAATAAAAGATCCTACAAAAAAAAGAAATGCTCCTTCTTCTTTATTTACCACTTCTGCCAATGACTTAATAAATGACGATGAGATTGATCTTATTGTAGAATTGATAGACGATGCTGATATTGCCTTTAAAATTGTATCCAATGCAATGAATAAAGGAAAATCAGTAGTAAGTGCCAACAAAAAAATGATCGCAACTCATCATTTGGAACTCATTGAGCTAAGTAAAAGAAACAATGTGTCTTTTCTATATGAAGCTGCAGTATGTGGCAGTGTTCCTATTATAAGAAACCTTGAAGAGTATTTTGACAATGATCTACTAACGTACATAACTGGAATTGTAAATGGATCAACAAATTACATACTAAGTAAAATGAAAAATGACAACCTGAGCTATGAGAATGCACTTTCCGAAGCTAAAAAGAATGGATTTGCTGAAAGCGACCCAACTCTTGATGTCGAAGGAATTGATGCGGCTTATAAAATCAGCATCATCACACTTCATGCATTTGGCAAGCATATTCAAGCAGAAGATATAATTCGTAAAGGAATTACTTCATTAAAAGAAAATGATTTTTTGTATGCAAAAGAAAAAGGATTAGTTATAAAACTAATCGCCAAAAGTCATTTAAACAATAAAGGAGAGCTTAAGGATATTTCAGTATTACCCACATTTATTGAAAAAGAAAAATCACTTAGCAATACCAATAATGAATTTAATGGTGTACTGATAGGAAGCTCACTTGCAGATGAACAATTTCTATATGGTAAAGGAGCAGGCAGATACCCTACCTCATCTGCAGTACTCAGTGATATATCAGCAATAAAATATGGATATAAATATGAATACAAAAAAGGGATAAAAAACAACCTAGCACACTCAAAACAAACTACAAAATGTTATGTGAGTTTTGATAGTGAAGTAACTTTTGATCGTTCCATTTTTGACTCAATAAAAGAAGAATATTCATGTGAATACACTCGCTATATAATCGGATATCTTCAACCTGATTTATTGAAAAACACACCAATTTTTGATGATAAAAGGATCTCACTGATCTGTTACAATTAATTGAAAGTTCTTATAATAGCCCCTGATAAAAAAGGGGTTATTTATTTATTTCTGAATTTTAATGTAATACCTGCATTAACAAAAACACCCCTCATAATAACGTTCCAGTCAGTAATCAGCAAACGATTCCATCTATCATAAGGAGTTCCATTAAATGTAAGGGTATTCATTTGCATGGGTTGATTTATAAAACCTGTTTGAACAAACAGGCCAAAAACTTTTCCAAAATATTTATTATAACCTATAAACATAGTATTATATATACCATTACCTAAAAACTGTCCTTGATTTAGAACAGAATCTTTTAGCTGATACTCAAATGAAAACCCACCAAGTGATGTACCAATGTAAGCACTTGATCTTTTCTTGTTCAAAAAATGATACTTTATGTTTATTCCAACTAAAGTGTTTCTGACATTAATCAGATTTAGTGCATGCTCTACATCAATAGCATCTTCAATAACTTCAATGCCAAAAGAAATTTGTTTTTCCACATTATAATCCAATCCAATAATTGATTTTGTACTTATAAAATCCTTACTTAAATTGATATTCCCATTCCCCTGCCTATTCATCATGTTTACTCCTCCACCCAAGTAAACATTGACTCTACCTTTATCTGCAGATTGAGCAAGAATAGATTGAAAAACAGAACACTGAAAAACAATAAGTAAAAATAGTAGACTATATTTTTTCATAACGACCAAGATACTAAATTATTAAAATATAATTAAGGTAATTTATTTAGCTCTATACCAAAATCATATTGAAGGTCTTCCTCCAATCCTTTGAGTGATTTTTTAATATAAATAATTTGCCGATCATAGATTTTCCTTAATGCAATATTTTTATTCATAGATGGACTGAACTCAGCAAGCTTTTGACAAAAAAATAGAAGAAGTTCAATTTCTGTTTCTTTATTTTTAGAATATCGAATATGCTTTTTTATTTCTCTTAAAATTTTCCGGACGCTTTTTTTAATAAAGTAATAGCTCTTAATATTAATTTCTTCAAAACTAATAGTAATTATTTTTTTAAGCTCTTCTATATAAAAGGCTTCATTGTCAGCCTCAAAAAGAAGATAGGTAAGTAATTCTTTGTTTTCTTTTTTGAATTTAGCCATTCGAAGGCAAAATTCTAGTAGTTCATCTTTAGAGAAATGTTGAAGCTCGTCCTTTATCTCTTTTACTGTGGCTGTTTTCATTACCTGAAAAATACTTTAAAAAAACGAGAGTTCACAGTTTCACCATTCTACTTACCAGGATTCCAATCAGGCATTGTATTTACTACTCTTAATGCTTCATTATTAAAAGCAACATGAAAAATTCTGAACTACTTTAAAAATTTATTATTTACTGATTTTGTTGTAATTATTGTTTTCGTAGCGTTAGGTTTTAGATTTATATTAACACAAATATCACAAGAAAATTTACGCATTGAAATATTCTTATATTTATCTAATATGATGTCAACGAATTATTAATAGATAAACCACCCCATTTATAAGTTAAGTATACTATTTAATAAATGATTAAATACACTAAATATATCATCTATAGTATGTCAATAGGATGCTTGTGCATTTTAGTGTTCTTAATGCTAGACCTTTCTAACACTATTGATCAATTAGCCATATCCTTAATCGATCAAAAAAAAGAACAAACTAAAAAGGAATTAGATCTCTTTTTTAATCCTGTTGTAGAAGACATAGAAACCACAATAAACCATGGTAAATCTAATTTTTTTGATAGTTTATCAATAAAAGAATTCAACCTTCATTTTATTCCTTTTATTCAAAGCTCAAAACCAATTTCTTCTATGATGCTTGCCAACCTAAGGGGAGATGAAAAAATGTTATTAGAGATGGATAGCACTTGGATCAATCGTCATACGTTCATTGGTTCAGTAGAGAAAAAAGCAGATAGATATGAATGGGAATATAAAAACGGGCAATTAGACACTATTAGGAATTGGAAAGAAGAAAAGGATTACGATCCAAGAGAACGCCCATGGTTTAAAGAAGCAATTGAGCAAAATGGAAAACTAAACTGGACAGCACCCTATATATTTTTCACAACTAAAGACCCAGGAATTACCGCATCAATAAAATGGATTAATAATCACAATGAACCAGAAGTTTTTGGTTTTGACCTCATGCTAATGGATATATCTGATTTTACATCCAATCTTAAAATAAGTAAAAATGGAAAAGTCTTTATTTTAACCGAAGATGAAAAAATACTTGGACTTCCTTATGATGAAAGATTTAAAAATAAAGATTCTTTAAAATTTAATGTATTAAAGACAATTTCTGAAATCAACATTCCTGTTTTAAGTAAATCAAAAAAAATATGGGAGAGTTTAAACAAAAACTCTAAATGTTTTTCATTTGACCATAATGATGAAAAATGGTGGGGTTCATTCTCTGAATATAAACTGGGAAATAACCTATTTCTAATAGGCGTAATTGCTCCAGAGTCTGACTTTTTATCTTCCATTCAAGAAACAAGAATGCTAATTTTAGGTGGATTTATATTGATCTTATTTTTCACACTAATCATTACTGCAAATTATAGGCAAATAAGAAAAGGAAATCTTAAGCTGAAGGAAAAAAATATAGAAGTTGAATTTCAAAAATCTCAAGCTGAAGAGCAAAAACAAATTGTAGAAGAAAAAAACAAAGAAATTACAGACAGTATACAATATGCAAAAAGAATTCAAAACGCCATTCTTCCCAGAATAAAAGTAGTTAAAGAGTGCATAAAAGAGTCATTTATTCTTTACAAACCCAAAGATATTGTAGCAGGTGATTTTTATTGGTTAGAACAGAAGAATGGCTATGTATTATTTGCTGTAGCAGACTGTACTGGACATGGTGTTCCTGGTGCTATGGTAAGTGTAGTTTGTAATAATGCTCTGAATAGAGCGGTACGTGAATATGGCATAACAGATCCAGGAAAAATTCTAGATAAAGCTAGAGAAATCGTTGTACAAGAATTTGAAAAATCTGATGAGGATGTAAAAGACGGAATGGACATAGCGCTATGCTCTTTAAAAGAAAATCAATTACAATATGCAGGAGCTCATAATCCACTTTGGCTCATAAGAAATGGAAACTTAATAGAAACAAAAGCCGACAAACAACCAATAGGGAAATTCTCGAACGCTATCTCTTTCACAACACATAATATTCAACTACAAAAAGGAGATAACATCTATATATTTTCTGATGGTTATGCTGATCAATTCGGAGGAGATAAAGGCAAAAAATTCAAGACAAAAGCATTAAAAGAGTTAATAATCAAAATACATGATAAACCCATGGAAGAACAAAGATTTGATCTAGAAAATGTATTTGAAAATTGGAAAAAAGACTTACATCAATTAGATGATGTATGTATAATAGGAGTAAAATATAATTAGCTATATTTATTTATAATATAAAAACCATGAAACTTTTTTTTTCAATCCTAATGACTTTAAGCATATTGGTTTCTAATGGTCAACTTCAAAGCTTCACTCATAATGGAATTAACAGGCAATATATTTATTATGAACCACCTAATTTGCCTTCAAATGCACCTTTAGTAGTGGTTCTACATGGGTATTCTGGTTCTGCTAATGGAATAAAAAATTATTGTGGCATGAATGCAGTTGCAGACAACAATGGATTTGCAGTATGTTACCCTCAAGGAACTTCTGACAGCTGGGGATATAACTTCTGGAATGTTGGTTATGATTTTCATTGGAACGAAACTGTAGATGATGTTGATTTTTTAGTTCAGCTTGTTCAATATTTACAAATCCAGCACAATTTAAGTTCTCAAAATACTTTTTCTACTGGAATGTCTAATGGAGGTGAGATGAGCTATATGCTGGCATGTCAGCAACCTCAAGATTTTAAGGCAATAGCCAGTGTAGCTGGCACCATGTTCGATTCTTACTGGAACACATGTGGCTCATCAGTAATTCCTGTTATGGAAATCCATGGCACTAACGACAATGTAAATTTATGGGCTGGTGATTATAGTAATGCTACAGGCTGGGGAATCTTTTATGACATAGATTCTATAATCAGCTTATGGGTTGATAATAATAGCTGTACTCAAATTATCAACAACACCCTTCCAGACATTAATACATCAGATGGCAGCTATGTTGAAACTGATAAATACACCAATGGAATCAATAATAATGAGGTATGGCTTTACAGGGTAGTTGGAGGAGAACATGACTGGCCAGGTGCTTATGGTAATATGGATATTAATTCAAGTGAAGAAATTTGGATTTTCTTTAGTCAGTTCATTTCAGGTTCGACTAACATTGAAAATGAAAACTATATCTCAACTAAAAAAAGAGAGCTTATTCTAAGAACAGATCTTCTTGGAAGACCAATTAATGGAGTATATAATGGAATTGTTATATACTTATATTCTGACGGTACAGCTGAAAAAAAATTTACTTTAAAGCCTTAAATAAAAAAAGCCATGCGATTTGCATGGCTTTTACAAAAAATGAAGAAATTATTACTCTTATTCTTTAATCACCTGGATCATCTGAAAATTATTTTCATAATTAACCTGAACCAAATAAGCTCCTTTATTTAAATCATATAGACTAATGCTTCTACTATTATCAGTAAAAAGCAATCTTCCAGATAGATCATATACATTCACAGTAATTAAACCATTGTAATCTCCAAGGTCAATATTTAAAAGATCATTAGTAGGATTAGGATAAACATTTAATGCTATTGACAGATCATTTGTATTAGCAGTTCCACATGGTCCAGAACAATGATGATTAAAAGTAGTTATTGGATCTACATGAATTAACCAATTAGTATTAGCATAGGTTTCATCATCAACTTCTACACAAACAAGATCCTGATTAGAAGAAGCATAGAAATACATGAAATTGATGTTATTACCATTTTTAACATTTAAACATCTTAACTTATTATTCTTACAATTCAATCCTCTTAGCATTGAATTTGTTCTAATATCCAGATCCTTTATAATATTATCTGCACAATTCAATTGTTCTAATAAAGAATTGAAAGTAAGGTCTAGCTCATTTAACACATTTGCCTGACAATTTAAATAATTCAATGCTCCATTTTGTGTCACATTAATTTCATTCAATAAATTATACGCAAAATTCAATGTTGTTAAATTATTATTAAATCCAACATTTAAAGCTGTTAAAATATTGTATGAACAATTTAAAGCTGTTAAATTATTTAACCCAAATAAATCTAATTGAGCTATTAAATTATTGTTACAATAAATAGTATGAAGATTTGTATTTGAAGATATATCTAAAGATGACAAGTGATTAGACTCACATGCTAAATGTTCTAAATTAATATTGTTAGATAGATCTAATTGTGGCAATGAGTTAAAACCACAATTTAAAAAAGTCAACGCTGTATTATTAGAAAGATCTAATTGTGTTAGCTCATTTCCAAAACAATTTAAAATAGACAAATTTGTATTTTGAGATAAAGGCAAATTAGTAATATCATTGTGTATACAATTCAATGACTGTAATGATGTAAATGCCTCAATTCCCGTTAGATCTACTATATTTTTATACGAAATATTCAGGTATTGAATATTATTTACACTGGCAGTAGGTACAACACCATCAACTACATCTTTATCAATACCAAGATCAATAAGTGCTTGTTCAAAATTAGGATCTAAAATAAGAGTGTTTTGCCCTTGAATCAGCAAGGGAAAAAGCAATAAAGAAAATATTATTTTTTTCATCGTTTTTTAAATTTTGCGCGAAATTAGAACATTTTAATTGACTAAAAAATATAATTGTGGTAATTATTAAGTATTTGATATGTTATAACATTTATATATATAAATATGTATTTATATTTCATTATGTATATTTATAATAAAATATTATTTCAATAAATAGCAATAGCTAATATAAATTAGATTTAAAAGACTTATGAATTGCAGAATATTTGTTTAAACAAAGAAAGAAAAACCACAATATAAAATTACATTTGACCATGTTTCGAATTATAAGTGCATTAATATTTAAAATCAAGGGTTGGAAAGTTAAAATTGACCCAAAGCTTATAAAGAATAACAAGCAATTTGTACTATTAGGCATTCCCCACACCTCTAATTGGGATGCTGTTTATTTTACAGGAGCTGTTTTTTTAGGAAAAATTAAAACTCATTTTTTAATTAAAAAAGAATGGATGCGCTTTCCTTTTAACCTAATTTTTAAACCTATTGGCGGCATAGGCGTAAATAATAAATCTAAAAATGGTGCAAAGTCTTCAATAGTGATTGAAGAAATTGTTCAACTATTCAATGAAAAGAAAGAATTGATCATTGCAATTGCTCCAGAAGGAACCAGAAGTTTTAATCCGTATTGGAAAACAGGTTTTTATCAAATAGCTCTTCAGTCAAAAGTTCCTATTGCATTTGGTTTTTTAGACTATAAAAACAAAATAGCTGGGATTACAGATATTTTTCTTCCAACAGGAAACTTACAAGCCGACTTATTAAAGATTAGTGACTATTATACAAAATTTACTGGTAAAAATCATGATCAATATTCAGGGTATAAAAACAAATAACCCATTACTTTAATTCATTATCTATCTCCTCCATAAATCCAATCATATTACAGCTAAAGGAAGCATTAAAAGACAACAATAATGCATGGAGAATTGCTTGGGAAATTGGACACAAAATAACAAAAAACGATGAGTACATTAAACCACATATTGATGCTATTATAACTGCTTTAAATTGTAAAAAAGATGGCCACCAGCGAGAATTATTGAAAATTCTTGAAAAAATGGATCTTAATGAAATACAAGAAGGGTTACTTTTTAATGAATGTATTATAATTTGGAAAAAAACAGATAAGATTCCATCGGTTAGAATTAAAGCATTTCATCTTTTACACAAAATAGCATCCCACTACCCTGATCTAAAAAAAGAACTCATTTATTATACTGACCAACAATACACTAAAAGTTTAGGAAAAGGCATAAGAAAAACATTTGACAAAATGATCCTTTCTATGGATCTGAAATAACCTTTCTTTAAATAAAACGTCTTTATATATATGAAAGCTATATCCCCATTAATCTTATTTATTTTTTTTAGCATAATTTTAATTGGTCAGCAAACTGATTCAACTCTTATCGAAAATATAAGAATTGGCACTACCTTTTCTCCTGATTATTGTTATAGAACTTTAACTACAAATGGAAACCTTAACAATCAATCAATTAAAGAATGGAGAGATTCTATTGAAATACCCAAATTAGGATTCACCGCAGGGTTTACACTATTTTTTCCTTTAAATAATCGTTTTTCAATCGAAACAGGTGTCTTATTCTCAAAAAAAGGAGAACAGACTAAAGAGTTAGACCTTACTTTTCTTAATTCTCCTGGAGGGACTATTCAACCTCTCAGTTTATCCTATAATTACCATTATCACTACTTAGACATCCCTCTCAAGTTAAATTACTACATCCTTAAAAAGCCATCCATTTTCTTATCAGGCGGCATATCTACTAATTTATTTTTACAAGAAAAACTAACCAGTATTACTAAACATTCTGATGGCTCTACTACAATCAATACTGAAGATGTCAATTCTGAAATGAACATGATCAATCTTGCAGGAATAATAGGACTAGGATTCGAAGGAGAAATTTTAAAAATAGGTGCAAGCAATGCTTTAATACGCATAGAACCCATATTCAGACATTCAATCATTAGCATAATAGATGCGCCAATAAATGGATACAGCTATTCATTTGGAATCAATTTTGGAATAATCTATAATTTATAGAAAGGTCTAACCTATTTATAATGAAAGAACAAGAATATATTATAAATGGGATTGCCATCAAGCTAACCAAAAACAGCAAAGCAAAAAACATAAGTATTACCATTCAACCATTTAAAGGAGTAAGAGTAACTGTTCCAAGATATGTTACATATAAACAAGCACTTTCGTTTGTCAATCATAAAATAGAATGGATTAAAACTAAACACACTAAAATAAAAAACACTGAAGCCAACTATTCAGCTTTTAATTTAGATACGACTTTCTCAACAAGAAATCATGTGCTGATCATTCAACAAAAAAACATAACGAAAATAAATTCTAAAATAAAAGATGGTAAAATCATCATTAATGTACCTTTTACTGAAACGGTTGAGAAAATTGAGATTCAACAATATATCAGGCATAAAATAGAAGAAGCATGGAGATTAGAGGCTAAAGAGCTTTTACCAGATCGCATAGATAGACTTGCAAAAAAACACCAATTAAATTACAACAAACTCACGATTAAAAACACAAGATCCAGATGGGGTAGCTGTTCTTACAACAACAACATTAATTTAAGCCTTCATTTAATGAGGTTACCCGACCATTTAATAGATTATGTGATTCTACATGAGCTTGCTCATACCAAAGTTAAAAACCACAGAAAGGAGTTTTGGAATTTTCTAAACCAACTTACAGACATAAGTGCAAGGTCATTAGATAAAGAATTGAAAAATTACAGCCTTAGAATTTACTAATTAAATCAGGGCTCATAAGAATAATGTCCTTTAACATGAGCGCTGAACATAAAATCTTCAACTGCTTGCCCCCCACCTACATTATGTACCATTAGATGTCTTGACCCATCAGCCGTCTTTTTATTAACAACAATTCCAATATGATCAATTCCACCAGGACCCCCTAATTCCCACCATATTATATCACCAGGCTGATAGTCATCTGGATTATCTGTCACCTCCAGTTTCTTACCATGTCTAGTAAAAAATACTGCTAAGTTTGGTACTCTTCTATGATCTATATTCTTATCTACCCTATCAACCCTAGAATAAGATGATTTACTCTTCAGAATATCTTCATGTAACTCTTTTTGAAGATCAATACCCAAAACCCTGTATGCTCTAATGATCACATCTGTACATACACCTGTCTTAGGATCGACATCACCACCAGGATATTTTAATGAAACATAAGATGGGTCATATACAATACTTCTATCTTCAATAGACTCTCCAGCTGCAGCTAGCTTCTGGCCAAAAGAAAGCTCCTGCTCAAGGTTAGGTTGGACCTTTACATCA